>Ga0307508_10007309_pt1 | contig 10290 bp, 8 predicted proteins | sample 9_EM_MG_FD_203089 | JGI IMG/M metagenome (GOLD analysis project Ga0307508, IMG submission 203089) | Populus trichocarpa ectomycorrhiza microbial communities from riparian zone in the Pacific Northwest, United States - 9_EM | ecosystem: Host-associated > Plants > Roots > Unclassified | place...
CCAGCACCCTGCCGCTCGGGCCGTGCGTCTTCACCCAGCTGCCCGACCCGCCGCGGTAATCGAGTCACGAAATTTCCCGGCGGGCGCATGGAGGCGTCGTCGTCCGGTGCCGATGGCGCCGTGACCTTCCCCGTCATCCAGAACCCCGGCGCGTTCGTCGTGCCGGGGTTTGCCGTTTCCCTCCAGCGAAAACGGCCGGAGTGCACGCGATCGCCCAGCATATGACCGACTATACGATCTATTCTGGCCTGGCTTACGTCCCTTACGTCCACGCGTGCACAAGGACTCGATCGATGACAGCCAGCCCCGAACAGCCGTCCGCGAATGCCGTGGCCACCTCCGCCACACCACCGCCGGGATGCCCCGCCCACCAGGGTGCCCGGTCGCTGAGCGGGTCCGGCTTCCAGACCAACCCGTTCGGGGTGTACGGGGAGATGCGGAGCGAGCACGGGCCGGTGGCCCCGGTGCTGCTCGACGGGAACCTCCCCGGCTGGCTGGTGCTCGGATACCGCGAACTGCACCAGGTCACCAGTGACGCCGAGCTGTTCACCCGGGACGCGAACCAGTGGAACCAGTGGGACAACGTGCCCGAGAACTGGGCCCTCGCCCCCATGATCAGCCGCGACCAGACGTCCGTGGTGTACGCGACCGGCGAGGACCACCGGCGCCGCGCCGAGGCCATCGGGGAAGCCCTGGAGGACGTCGACCCGTACGAACTGCGCCGCCAGGCCGAGCACATCGCCGACCGGCTGGTGGACGAGTTCTGCCACCAGGGCGAGGCCGAACTGATCGCCGACTACGCCCGGTTGCTGCCGGAACTGGTCCTCGCCCACATCTACGGCATCCCCGACGCCGAGGGCCCGGCCCTCGTCCAGGCGATGAACGACGCGATCGACGGCAAGGAGAACGCCTTCGAGGCGTACCAGTACGTCTACATGGTGATGCGTCAGCTGGCGTCGGCGAAGCGGGCCGCGCCCGCCCCCGACGTGGCCTCCCGGCTGGTCGCCTCGTACCGGGGCTACTCCGACGAACTGATCGTCCAGGACCTCATCGTCATCATGACGGCGGGTCACCAGCCGACGGCCGACTGGATCGGCAACACCCTGCGGCTGCTGCTCACCGACGAACGGTTCGCGCTCTCCCTCTCCGGCGGCCGCCACAGCATCGGGCAGGCCATGAACGAGGTGCTGTGGGAGGACACCCCCGTCGCCAACCTCGCCGCCCGCTGGGCCACCCGCGACACCAGCCTCGCGGCCAAGCACATCCGCAAGGGCGACCTGCTGATCCTCGGCTTCCACGGCGCGAACACCGACCCCCGGGTCCGCCCGGACACCCACGCCTTCACCGAGGGAAACAGCTCCTTCCTCTCCTTCGGCCACGGCGAACACCGCTGCCCCCACCCGGCCCAGGAGATCGCCGAGACGATCGCCAAGACCGCGGTGGAGGTCCTCCTGGACCGGCTGCCGGACGTCCGCCTCGCCGCCCCGGACAACGCCCTGCTCTGGCGCCCCTCCCCCTGGGTCCGCGGCCTCGCCGCCCTCCCCGTAGCCTTCACCGCCACCTCCAAGGGCAGCCGCTGAACCCCCGCCCTCACCCCACGATTTCCGGGACTCGCCCACCGCACACTGAGGGTCCTTCTGGCGTGCGTCCGGGAATCGGTACCCGGTGATGGATTGATGGATTACCTCGCAAGTAATCGACAGCCGTGTTGCCGGCTGTGAGCATCAGGAGGAATCCAGGCGACACCATCCGACGATGCGGATGGTGCGCCGGGTGCCGACCCTGTTTCATTCAGGAAAGGGAAGTGCCTTGACCAATATCGCCGATATCGTGGACCGGTACACCGAGGTGTGGAACGAGGCGGATGCCGACCGCCGTCAGAAGGCCGTCGGGGAGCTCTGGGCGAGCGATGGCTACTACGTCAACGTGACCGATGAGTACCGCGGTCACAGCCAGATCCACGAGGCTATTCATGAGGCGTACGAGGACTTCGTCGAGAAGGGATTCGCCTTCGTGGTCCACCACTATCAGGTGAACCACAACTCTGTGCGCATCACCTGGCACATGGTGCCCGCCGGCGGCGGTGATGTGGCGGCCGTCGGCACGGAGTTCATCGTCCTCGGCCCGGACGGCCTCATCCAGAGCGACTACCAGTTCATGGACGTGGACCCGACCCGGTAGTCGATCGCGCAACGCGACTGGTCCAGCCCTCCAGCCGCAGCACCCGCACCCCGTACGGGGGCAGGGTGACGGTGTCGGCCGGGGCGCCGGTGAGGGTCAGGAGGCGGGCGCCGGTGACGGCCGGTTTGACGGTCAGTTCGGCGGGGGCCTGGCTGACCAGCCAGACGAAGGTGCTGCCGTCGTCGTGGACGAGGCGGTCGACCGCGACGCGGGGGTCGTTCACGGTGACCGGGCGGTGGACTCCGGCGTGGGTGGCGAGGGCGTCGTACAGGGTGGCGGTGGACTCGGGGTTGACGCGCGGGGTGACCGCGGCCATGTGCTCGACGGGGTAGGTGCAGAAGACGACGGAGCCCTCGCCCACCGGGCGCAGCAGTAGCGCCGGGCGGCCGTGGCCGTCGACGGCGAGGACTTCGGCGCCGTCGGGTTCGACGGGGAGGAAGGCCCGGGCGCCCGCGGCGCGGAACGTGAGGCGGGCGCCTTCGGGGAGGGTGCCGAAGGGGCGGGTGAGGGTGAGGACGACCTCGTCGTCCTCGATGGGGTTGAGCAGGCCGTAGTCCAGCTGGTGGCGGACGCCGAAGAGTTCGTCGAGGTGGGCGTACCAGGGGCCGCGCTGTTCGTCGTGGGCGCCGGGGGAGTACGAGACGTAGACGGTCGCGCCCTCGCGGGCCCGCTGCTCCAGGTCGTACCAGGTGGGGGAGAGGAGCTGCTTGGTGGAGGGGACGAGCCACAGCCGTACCCCCGGGGGCAGCGGGCCGTCGCTCTCGCGCACCACCGCCGCCGGGGTGTCGGCGAGGCGGGTGGCGACCCAGGCCTGACGGCAGGTCTGCTGGACGTAGGCGCGGTCCTCGGCGCGGGTGAAGGGGTAGGGCGTGTCGAGGTAGGAGGAGACCAGGAGAGCGGTGTCGGCGGGGGCGCGGTGGCAGTGGGGGAAGTCGACCTCGTCCAGGAGCCGGGCGAATTCCTTGAGTTCGAGGAGCTGGGGTTTGGGGGCGCCGTCCGAGGTCGTCAGGCCGAAGTGCATCTCGAAGGCGTGGTGGCGGTACGGGTCCTGGCCGCGCAGCCCGTCGTAGTCGCTGTTGTTCCAGGCGATCCAGCCGGTGGCCCCGGCCAGCAGGCTGTTGTGCAGGGTCTGCCGGTAGTAGCGGGCCGCGCCCGGGCCGGAGGCGAAGTCGGAGCTGACGCCGAACTCCTCCAGGATCACGGGGCGTTGGTACGTTCCGGTCAGCTCGCACACCCAGGCCGCCGCGTAGTGCTGGCGCACCGGGTCGTCCTCCATGCGGTAGACGTGCGGGCCGAGGAAGTCGCACAGCTCGGCGGTGTCGCGGAGCCGGAAGCCGTTGTCGTGGCCGGAGTTCTCCAGCCCCCAGGCGCCGTCGCCGAGCGAGACGGGCTGGGTGCCGCCCCCGGCGCGGACGGCGTCCACGACGAGCTGGGCCCAGGCGGCGACGGTCTCGCGGGGGGCGGGCGGGGCGGAGCCGCCCGGTTCGCGCCCGTAGATCGGCATCTCGTTGGAGACCAGCCACCCGGCGACGGCCGGATGCGCGGCGAAGCGGCGCACGGTCTCGCGGGCGAACCACGCCTGCCGGGAGACCAGCCAGACGTCGCCGTACAGGTCGCGGTCGCCGCGCCAGGACGGGTCCCAGTTCTCGCCGGACATGTGGCCGACCAGGAAAGTGGGAACGGTGGTCATGCCGAGGGCGTGGTGCCGGTCGAGGAAGTCCGCGAAGCGCGCGCACATGTCGTCGTCGAGCCGGTCGGGGGCGGGCATGAAGTCGGGCCAGTAGAAGAAGGAGCGGGTCATGGTCAGCCCGTGGTCCCGCAGCACCCGCAGCTCGGCGTCGATCACCTCGCCGTCGTAACTCCGCCACATGAGCGGGCCGCCGGTCCGGGACCAGAAGTTGGCGCCAAGCCAGGTGACTGGGCGTTCGTGGCGGGTGAGCCGGGCGGAGGGGCGCTGCATCGACGGACTCTCCCTTGGCCGGGTGGGGAAGCGGGCGGTATCGCGCTCCTCAAGCAGTGAAGAGCTAAACCGGTTTAGAGTCAACAGCGTCGACGAGGATCATACGAGGGCTGTTTTCGCGGTGTAGATCAACCGAATGCGGCTCTGTACGGCCGGACCTGGGTATTCGACGGATTCGACAAGTGGCTGCTAAGCCGGTTCAGTCGGAAGGTGCTGTTCGCTCTCTTGACACCCTCTGACAGAGCCCCCTAATTTCACGGCGCCAGGGGTGTTGCGGGCATACCGAAAGGCATACCGAGAGGCATACCGAGAGGCATGCCGAGGGGGACACCATGATGTTGATGAGCACGGGCCGTCCGCGCCGCGCGATCGCCGCGGCGGCCGCACTCGCACTCTCCGGCACCCTGGCCGCCTGCGGCGGCGGAAGCGGCGGGAGCGGGGGCGCCGGCGGGGTGCTGACCGTGTCCGCCGGGGCCGGTGGCAACTTCGTCCGCAACTTCAATCCGTACGCGCCGCAACCGCTCCAGGCGACCAACGGAATGATCTACGAGCCGCTGTTCCACTTCAACGCGGCGAAAACCGGCGAGGTCGACCCGTGGCTGGCCACCAAGTACACCTGGGCGGACGGCGGGAAATCCATCCGCATCCAGTTACGGACGAATATCACCTGGAACGATGGAAAGCCCTTCACCGCCGAGGACGTCGCCTACACCTTCCAGATGACGAAGGACAACAAGGCGCTGAACATGTACGCCCTCCCGGTGGCCGCCGCGAAGGCCGAGGGCAAGTACACCGTGGTCGTCACCTTCACCAAGTCCGCTTACACCAAGGAATACTTCCTCCTCGGCAAGATAAAGATGCTGCCCCGGCACATCTGGTCCAAGCTCTCCGCCAAGGAGAAGGCGACCACGCTCAACCCCAGCCCGGTGGGCACCGGCCCCTGGAAGGTGAAATCCGTCAAGGGCACGACGCTCGACCTCGTCGCCCGCGAGGACTACTACATCAAGGGCCTTCCGCACTTCGACACCCTGCGGTATCGCGCCTTCACCGGGAACAACGCCGCCAACGCCGCGGTCACCTCCGGGCAGATCGACTGGGCGGGCGGATTCATCCCCGACATCAAGAAGAACTACCTCGCCAAGAACAAGAAGTTCGACCTGGTCAACATTCCGCTGGCCACCACGTCCTTCGTGCCCAACGCCCAGCGCGGCCCCACCGCCGACGTGGGCGTCCGCAAGGCGATCAGCGCCGCCCTCGACCGCGACTTCATGAACAGAAGCGTCTACGACGGCCAGGCGCCCGCGGCCAACGCCATGGCGCTGCTGCTCCCCAACTACCAGTCCGTCCTCGACCCGTCGCTGAAGGACGCGAAGCCGGAGACCGGACAGGACAAGGTCGACGGCTATCTGACCGGCTCCGGCTACACCAAGGGTTCGGACGGCATGTGGCGCAAGGACGGGAAGAAGCTGTCCGTATCGGTCGAACTCGTCTCCGGCTGGACCGACTACGTCAGCGTCGCCCAGATGGCCAAGGAGCAGCTGAAGAAGGCCGGGATCGACCTCGTCGTCAAGGCCGAGTCGTACGCCCAGTGGTCCAACAACCGCGCCCGCGGGCAGTTCCAGATGCTGCTGGACAACGCCGGGTACACCCCCGACCCGCGCGCCTACTACGCACAGATGCTGGACAGCTCCATCCCGCCGAAGATCGGTGAGACGACCAACGTCGGCAATTTCGGCCGCTACGCCAACGCCACCATCGACAAGGCGCTCGACAAGATCGGTGAAACTACCGATCCGGCGAAGCAAAAGCCCTGGTATTACAAGATCCAGCAGGAATTCATCAAGGACATGCCGCTGATTCCGCTCTTCTCCGCGCAGAACGAGCAGGAATTCAACGGAAACCGGGTCACCGGCTATCCCACCGAGGGCGATCTGTACGCCGCGCCCTCCATCTGGCTCGACCCCGACGGCGGCTGGGTCGCCGCCCGCATCAAACCGGCCGCGGGCAAGTAGCGGCGGCGGGGGCGGACCGCGTGCGCTACCTCCTGCGCAAACTCGGCTTCTACGCCGTCGCCGCCTGGATGGCGGTCACCGTCAACTTCTTCCTCCCGCGCCTCATCCCCGGCGACCCGGTGGAGATGATGCTCGCCCGCCAGGCCCAGTCCGGGCCCGTCGAGGCCGGTCAGGAAGAGGCCCTGGCAGCCATGCTCGGTCTCGGCCACGGCAACCTCCTCGTCCAGTACGGCGACTATCTGCGCGCGCTCGCCCACCTCGACTTCGGGCTCTCCGTCACATACTTCCCGAGCCCGGTCACCGAGGTCGTCGGCGACGCCGTCCCCTGGACCCTCGTCCTGGTCGGCGCCGCCACCCTCCTCAGCGTCGCCCTCGGCCTCACCCTCGGCACCCTGGCCGGATGGCGGCGCGGCAGCTGGTTCGACTCCCTCGTCCCCTCCACCACCTTCCTCGCCGCGATCCCCTACTTCTGGCTCGCCCTGCTGCTCCTCTACCTCTTCAGCCAGGTGTGGGGCGTGCTGCCGCTCGGCGGCGGCTACGACGAGACGCTGGACATCGGCCTCAGCGGAGCGTTCCTCACCTCCGCCGCCGAACACGCCGTGCTGCCCGCCGCCACCATCGTGCTCAGCTCCGTCGGCGGCTGGATGCTCGGCATGCGCAACATGATGGTCTCCACCCTGGCCGAGGACTACGTGGTCGCCGCCGAGGCCAAGGGGCTGCCGCCGCGCACGATCATGGTCGGCTACGCGGCCCGCAACGCCGTGCTGCCCTCGGTCGCCGGATTCGCCATCTCGCTCGGCTTCATCGTCAGCGGCTCGCTCGTGATGGAGATCGTCTTCTCGTATCCCGGTATGGGCTTCACCCTGCTCCAGGCCGTCCAGAACACCGACTACCCGCTCATGCAGGCCGTTTTCCTCGTCATCACCTTCGGCGTGCTCGCCGCCAACTTCCTGGTGGACCTGGTGTACGGCTTCGTCGACCCCCGCACCCGGCAGGCCCGATGACCGCCCCCACCGTTCCCACCGTTCCCACCCTTCCCACGACGCCCCGCGCGACCGGCCGCGGCTGGCTGCGGCCCGCCCTGCGCTCCCGCCGCTTCGCCGCCGGGCTCGCCCTGCTCGCCGTCTTCGTCCTCACCGCGGCCCTCGGGCCCTGGCTGGCCGACGACCCGAACGCCTTCACCGCGGACCTGGGCCAGGCGCCCTCCGGGGCGCACTGGCTCGGCACCACCCAGACCGGCCAGGACGTCTTCGCCCAGCTCGTCGTCTCCGCCCGTGGCACGCTGCTGATCGGCGCCGCCTCCGCCCTCATCGCCACCGTCGTCTCCGTCGTCGTCGGGATCGGCGGCGGCTTCCTCGGCGGGCTCGCGGACGAGGCGCTCTCGCTGATCAGCAACGTCTTCCTGGTCATCCCCGGGCTGCCGCTGGTCATCGTCGTCTCCGCGTACGTCAAGGGCGGCGGGGCCTGGTCCACCATCCTCGTCATCGCCCTGACCAGCTGGGCCGCCTCCGCCCGGGTGCTGCGCGCCCAGACGCTGTCGCTGCGCACCCGCGACTACGTGCTCGCGGCGCGGGTGTACGGGGAGAAGCGGTGGCGGATCGTGCTGGTGGAGATCCTGCCCAACGAACTCGCCATCATCGTCTCGCAGTTCATCTTCGCGGTGATCTTCGCGATCCTCACCCAGGCGGGCCTCGCGTTCCTGGGCCTCGCCGACCCGTCCCACCTCACCTGGGGCACGATGCTCTACTTCGCCCAGAACGCGGAGGCCCTGACCAGCGGCGCCTGGTGGTGGTTCATCCCGCCCGGCCTGTGCATCGCCGCGCTCGGCACGGCCCTGTCGCTGATCAGCTTCGGCCTGGACGAGGTCCTGGACCCGCGGCTGCGCGTACGGAAGGTGAGCCCATGAGCGATGACGCCGATGACGTGGTGCTGCGCGCCGAGCACATCAGCGTGACGTACGAGGGCGAACGCCCCACCCACGCCGTCCGCGACGTCGGCTTCGAGCTGCGGCGCGGCGAACTCCTCGGCATCGCGGGCGAGTCCGGCTGCGGCAAGTCGACGCTCGCGTACGCCGTCGCCCGCATGCTGGGGCCCCCGGCGCGGCTCACCGAGGGGCGGGTCGTCCACCGCGACCGCGCGGGCGCCGAAACGGATCTGCTCGCACTGGAGGGGGAGGCGCTGAGGTCCTTCCGCTGGTCGCGGCTGTCCGTCGTCTTCCAGTCCGCCATGAACGCGCTCAACCCGGTCACCACCGTCGGCCGCCAGTTCGACGACATCTTCCGCGCCCACCGCCCCCGCATGCGCCGCCCCGAGCGGTACGAGCGCGCCCGCGCCCTGCTCGACATGGTCGGCATCGACCCGGCCCGGGTGCGGGCGTATCCGCACGAGCTGTCCGGCGGCATGCGGCAGCGCGTCGTCATCGCCATGGCGCTCGCGCTCGAACCCGAGATCGTCATCATGGACGAGCCGACGACCGCGCTCGACGTCGTCGTCCAGCGCGAGATCCTCGACGAGGTGCAGCGGCTCCGCGACGACTTGGGCTTCAGCGTCGTCTTCATCACCCACGACCTGTCGCTGCTGCTGGAGATCAGCGACCGGCTGGCCGTGATGTACGCGGGCTCGATCGTCGAGTACGGCCCCGCCGAGCGGATCGCCGCCGACCCCGCCCACCCCTACACCCAGGGCCTGCTGCGCTCGTTCCCCGACCTGGCGGGCGAACGCCGCGCCCTGCGCGGTATCCCCGGCTCCCCGCCGGACCTCCGCGAGGCCCTGCCCGGCTGCCCGTTCGCCGCCCGCTGCGAGCACGCCTTCGCCCCCTGCGCCACGACGCCCCCGACCCTCGTCCCCCTCGCCCCGGGCACCTCCGCCGCCTGTCATCTGCACACCGTGGCGCGGACGGGCCCTCGACCCGAAGAAGGGCGCCAGCCGTGACAGCACTGGAGGTGCGGAACCTCACCGTCGACTTCCCGCAGCGCGGCCGGGTGCCGTTCCGGGCCGTGGACCGGGTGTCGTTCTCGCTGCACGCCGGGCGGACGCTCGCGCTCGTGGGCGAGTCCGGGAGCGGCAAGTCGACCGTCGTACGGGCGCTGTCGCGGCTGGTGGCGCCCACCGAGGGGGAGGTGCGGCTCGGCGGGGCGCGGCGGACGCGGGGGAAGGAGTACCGGCGGGCCGTGCAGATGGTGTTCCAGGACCCGTTCGCCTCGCTCAACCCCGCGCACACCGTCGGCCACCACCTGATCCGCCCGCTCCTGGTCAACGGCCGGGCGCGGCGCGGCGCGGACGCCGAGGCGAAGGCGCAGGAGCTGCTGCGGTCGGTGAACCTGACGCCCGCCGACGACATGGCGCACAAGCGCCCGTACGAGCTGTCCGGCGGCCAGCGGCAGCGCGTCGCGATCGCCCGCGCGCTGGCGCCGGGGCCCGGTGTGCTGCTGGCCGACGAGCCGGTGTCGATGCTGGACGTGTCGATCCGGCTGGAGATCCTGGGGCTGCTGGACCGGCTCAAGGACGAGCGGGGGCTCGCCCTGCTGTACGTCACCCACGATCTGGCCACCGCCCGGCACTTCGCCTCCGAGGTGATGGTCATGTACCGGGGGGAGATCGTGGAGCGCGGCCCCAGCGACGAGGTGATCCTCGCGCCCCGCCATCCGTACACCCAGGCGCTGGCCGCCGCCGCGCCCAGCTCGGCCGCCGGGCGCGCACGGGCGCGGGCGGCCCGCGCCGAACGGCTGGCGGGGCGGGCGCGGCGGGACGCGGAGCGGCGGGAGGTGGTGGTGGGGGACGGCTGCCGGTTCCGGCCGCGCTGCCCGTACGCCATGGACGCCTGTACGCGGCGGCCGCCCGAGACGGAGGTGGGACCGGGCCACCGCTCGCTGTGCTGGTTACGGACGGACACGAAGGACAGCGTTGTCGACTCCTCTGCGTAGTTTGTCCGGACAACAGAACTTCACGACTTCCCGTCATCAGTTCATCCGGCTACGCTCACTCCGTGGCGAAGCAGGAAGAAGAATCCTCCGGCGGGGCGGAAGCGCTCCAGTTCAGCGTGGACCGCAGCAGCCCGGTCCCGCTCTATTTCCAGCTGTCCCAGCAGCTGGAGTCGGCGATCGAAAAGGGACGGCTGGCACCGGGAAGCCTGCTCGG
>Ga0307508_10007310_pt1 | contig 10290 bp, 4 predicted proteins | sample 9_EM_MG_FD_203089 | JGI IMG/M metagenome (GOLD analysis project Ga0307508, IMG submission 203089) | Populus trichocarpa ectomycorrhiza microbial communities from riparian zone in the Pacific Northwest, United States - 9_EM | ecosystem: Host-associated > Plants > Roots > Unclassified | place...
TTTTCAGTTATTTTTTTTCTGGTTTTCTCGGTTTAATCGATTTTTGAGTTTTTTTTGCTTACCCCTACAAATATCATTAATAAAAGCTTGAAATTATAACAAATAACTACAGAGATTAAAAATATCATTAATCAATATCTTATTCATAATTATAAATAATCATTTATAAAAGCATGAAATTATATATTTCATAAATTAAATTAAGTCTCCATATCTATATCCAAACCTTATTATATAAATTATAAATCATAATTTCTTTTAATTGAACTTCAGCTCAATTTATTTTTGCGGTTCATTGTAATGCATTCTGTATTTTATCCTAATAACATATTTAAAAGTGTTTGTTAATTAATACACACCATAATTTTATATAAGTTCTACTGAAAAATTTCTTTAAATCTTAATTAAAAATAAATTATAATATATAGTTTATTTTAAACTTATTTTTCAAACCGGAACTATAACCGTGAAAACTAATACAATATTAAAATAACACTTAATAGGTATTAACGTAACCCTACTGGCTAATACAGTACCACGCATGTTTTTTTTTTTGGTTTAAAAGCCTATCTGCAAGAGGGTCAACTCTAGCCAGCAACAAACGTAGTGGAAACAAAAACGCAAGCACAGTATTTCCTTTGGTTTCAATTTATAATCAACAGAAAATAAATTATTCTTCCTCCACTCTACTCTTCTCCTTCTACTATAAACCCTAAATCAAGATTCTTCTCTTTCTTTTACTCTCTAAAACCCAACTCTCTCTCTCTCTCTCTACATTCCCATTGCAGCACCAGTACAATCGCAGAATACTGTGATTTTTGTTTTTTGCTTAAATTTGCATGATTAAGTGAGATTTTTCCCCCTTCAAACTTTACTTCTTTTTATACTTCAGATTCTTGCTCTTTTTTACTGGGCGAAGTGTTTATTTTTTTAATTAATTTTGTGATTTTAGCTGTATTTTGTTTGATTTTATTGTTTTAATTTTAGGTCTGGTGAGGAAAAGAGGATTTGTTTTTTTGATTTTTGATTTTTTCCAGCCGTGCTTGTTTGATAAGTCAAACTGTTGCATTTTGTAGTGCTTGTTAGTGTTTTTAATTCACTGCATTTCAATTGAGAGCCAAGCAGAGTATAAATGAACGCCTGCCCATGTGAATGAATTTGAATTTTATACGTGCTTGTGTTGTTCTTTACGGTGCTTAAGAGATTTAGATGGATACGCTGGAGTTAATGCATTTTTTATTCTAATTTGGTGACATTGTTGTAAAATATGAGTTGTATGGTTTTTTTTTCCCCAACAATCTTTCGTTTTTAATGTCTTATTTTGTGGTCACATTAAAGTCAATAGTGCGTATGTGCTGATAGCAGGATACCCGTTGCGTGATGGAGGATTTTAGGCTCAAACCCGAGAAATGACAGTGCTAAGAAAAGGGCTCTAGAATGTAGAATTCATCTTGCATTGTTTGTTTTACACTTGAGTTGGGACTAGTATTATTCTGAATATCTATTAGTAAGTGAATGGATGTTGTCTTGAATCTGTCAAGATTAGATCTTTCTGTCAAATTTGGCAAAGAATTTGCTGATTTTGGGCTAGTGATTTATATCTTGGTGCTTTAATTACCTGCCAAAATCAAACAGTGGACATGTATGTTAGCTTTGGCTTCCTTTTAACTTTCTAGCCGCTGGTTTATTGCCATCTGAAGGTTATTTGTTGGGTGTAGATATGTGTATACATGCGTACTATATGTTGGCATTTTCCGGCCTGTGTGATTTGCCTCTTCAGGTTTATGTGCGGGTTCTTAGCTTGTTATTGATCCCTCTGTCCTATGCATGTGTTTGTATGCTTTATCCTGATATTCTTCCTGGTAGAAATGGATGGCAAGTGTTCTGGAATTTTAATTCCTTATTGATTATAAGGATGATATTTATTGGTGATGATCTGTTCAATAAAATAGAGTTAATTTACTTCCTCTCTTTTCCTAATATTTTGAGACATGCTTATAGATAATTTTTCTCTTGTAATTCATACAGGTTGGGATTGCAAAGGGTCAGTATTGCATGGGTGGTCTAGAGGGCTGGGTTCAGCCCAGTGGCTTTTCCCCTAATGGTCTCTTGCCTAATGAAGTTGCCTCTGTAACTCAAGCACTTGAGCCAGAGAGATGGGCAACTGCTGAAGAGAGAACTGCAGAGCTAATTGCTTGTATTCAGCCCAATCAACCATCCGAGGAGCGCCGAAATGCTGTTTTATGCTATGTTCAGCGCCTTATAATGAACTGCTTCCCCTGTCAGGTTTGGATAATTTTTCCCATTCATTTATCTTTTTAGTTACATGCTAATTTTCTTGAATGCTGTTAAGTGTTGGGTTTTAGCCTGGATTTGTGTTTTTAGGATGGAGGTTGTCATAGTTTTAGCCAAACACTATAACTTTCTGCCATTTTGTAATAACTGAGTGATGCACGTCTTCACTTTGTACACAACTATAAACTACCAGGTGAGAGTCATGCTACTTTCTTTGATGTTTTATAGATGCAAAACTTGTCCCAGAGCAAGGATAAGCGGATAAACTTCTGTGCATATATTTTTTTTTTAATATACACTTAAATAATAGCAAGGTAATAATTTTTTTTAGAATGTTTAATTAGAAATAAAATGATGATATTTGCTTTCATTTTATCATTTTATCGTCTCTCTCACATTTAGAATTAGAGGTTTCCTGGAAAGAAATAAGTGATTTGCCGTGGTATGGGGAAATATATTTGTGATGAACAAGTTATCTTTTTTTCCCAGTTATGAAGGATTCCTCTGTCTTCTATTGTAGGGTTTTCACTTTCTTTTGAAAATTGGGGAAACTAAGTGTTCAATATGTAGATGGCCAAAGTGAAACTTTAAAATAAACACCAACATCTTTCAAAATAAATTCAGAAGATAGATGAGCAAAAGATATATCTCCATTACTACTGGACCACTTACAACTCTATTTTGAAATTTCCACATGTGGGCACTGGCAAATATTTGTCAAGTTTGCTTATTGATGTCAGACACTGAGAGGACAATTTGTCAAGCTTCCTAGTTCTGATGACTCAAATTGAAAAAGTTTTCCTGCTTCACTTCATCATACCTTTATATTTTTTTTATAATCACAGGTGTTCACCTTTGGGTCTGTGCCCCTCAAGACCTATCTACCTGATGGAGATATTGATTTAACAGTGTTTACTGAGAACCAGAATTTGAAGGAAACATGGGCCAATGAGGTACGGGATATCTTAGAGCACGAGGAGAAGAATGAGAACGCTGAATTCCATGTGAAAGAGGTTCAGTATATCCAGGCAGAGGTATGCCCTTTGAGTATATCGTTGATGCTTCTTTCCTAATAGAAACAAACCTCTCTATTTTATTTGATTTGCATTTTCTGCAAGTATGGTTAACCGAAAGCAACAGTCCAAAAGGTTCAGGCAGGGCATTTTTATTGTTCCAACTTCACTACCATAGTATTACCAACTTCACTACCATAGTATTACCACAAGAATGGCTTGGGCTGAACTAATCACGGTGTGAATTTGAAACTGGTTAATTGCTGCTTTAGAGGGCTCAGGATACCTAGACATTTTGGTTGTTCTGCTGAATGCCATACTTTCTTCCCTGCCATAGGGAAATCAAGAAATGAAGTTTCAGTGGTGATTGAAAAGAGCAATGACCATGTAGCGAAGGAAAAGAAAGGGAGAAAAAGATAAAAAAATTTGTAGTGCTCATTTTGTTATCTCTCCTCTTTGTTGTTGAGCAGTTTCTACTCTTGGTTTATTCATGTATCATTGCATTCTGGCCTATTTAACTGTTTCTGTGGGTATTATGTGTCGCGTGCTTCATTTATTTTGATATAAATCAATTAAATCTGATGTTTCTTTTGCTTGTATCCTATTCATATATAACTTACTCTTTGGTTGGTCTGTTCAAATACTGCTGATATAGTCTTTCCTTCCACTATTCAACTACAAATTAGCACCTTCCAAATATTCTTGATTGTAGATTCCATCATCTTGCAGGTGAAGATCATAAAGTGTCTTGTGGAAAATATTGTAGTAGACATATCCTTTGACCAGCTTGGTGGTTTGTGTACCCTTTGCTTCCTTGAGGAGGTGAAATATTTTACTCCGGGACAGAGGTTCCAAATTTATTTTTGTGATTTTTTGAGTGCTCCTCTCGCTTTCTCTCAGCTTTTGCTAATGTCAGCTCTCACTTTTAAGGTTGATCAATTGATAGACCAAAACCATCTATTCAAGCGCAGCATTATATTGATTAAAGCTTGGTGTTACTATGAGAGCCGCATCTTGGGTGCTCACCATGGCCTTATTTCAACTTACGCTCTGGAGACATTGGTTTTGTACATATTCCACGTGTTCAATAATAAATTTGCTGGGCCACTTGAGGTGACATTGTTGTTTCTCTTAAATTTTAGTTTTCCAAAGCCTTTGCTGTTTTTACCTGAAAATCTTGTTATTGTATCTGCAGGTGCTCTACCGCTTTCTGGAATTTTTCAGTAAATTTGACTGGGAGAACTATTGCATTAGCCTCTGGGGCCCAGTTCCAATTAGTTCACTTCCTGATATGACTGGTACATATGGATCTTCTGAATGATATCTTCAAAATTCATTTTTTAGTGATGTTTCTGCTAGTTGTTTGGCAATAGCTGGTTCTGAATTCACTTTCTGAAATGTTACAGCGCTCTCTCCACGGAAGGATGGTGGCCAGATACTTCTCAGCAAATTGTTTCTAGATGTCTGCAGCTCTGTGTATGCTGTCTTTCCTAGCCGGCAGGAAAATCAGGAGCAATCCTTTGTTTCCAAATATTTTAATGTCATCGATCCTTTGCGTGCAAATAACAATCTTGGCCGTAGTGTCAATAAGGGTATTGCTCTGAACTAATGTCAGAATAACATTCTAATTCATGTTGAGTTAGCGAGTTGTTTGCACATATGCATGCGTGAATGAATGTCTGTCCATATTCCATATCCCTGCAGACACACTCTCAAACACACACTATGGCTTTGATATCATGAAGTTAACATAGAGTTTTGCCCAAGATGGAATGGAGAAAAATGATCCATGGCCCCATATAGCCATCTCAATTAATTGTGGAACTGAGGCCTAGTTGAGTTTATTTGAATAAAAGCACGCCTACTGTTTGTCAGCTGGAGCAGTTTCTTAATTGTCTTTAAGATCTGTTTTGTGTGGGTCTCTCCCTATTTTTCATGGATTGAGGTAGTTTCAGTGTTTGCCACATGCTTCTCTTGTTAAACACAATCTTGGAAATATCATAGGAATCTCACCTTTTATTTATGCTCATGTTTTCACTTATAGTGTTGTCTAACTGCTTTTTCCAAATATTTTTGCTAGGTAACTTCTTTAGGATTCGCAGTGCTTTTGCTTTTGGAGCTCAACGTCTGGCCAGATTGCTTGACTGTCCAAAAGAGAATCTGCTTGCTGAATTCAACCAGTTTTTCTTGAACACATGGGACAGGCATGGAAAAGGTCATCGCCCTGATGCTCCAAGTTCCAATCACGTTGTTCAGCGACCAATCAGGTCTAATGTAATTGATGGGTCTGAGACCATCATAAATTATTCAAGCAGCAAAAAGACAAAAGAGGATCCTTCTGGCCATCAATCTAAGGTCGGGGTGACTTATGCTGCTCATGCATCTGACAGTGTTTCCTCCCAGCATGATAACCGCAGTTTAAAACGAACATCCAGGCCTGGTAATATATCAGCTATTTCTGGCACTCGAGGCCAGAGCATGCAAGCCAACTTGACTAACTCCATGGCCTCTGATCAGAATAATAAAAAATTAATATATAATAGTTTGAATGAGAATGCACATAATGAAAAGATGACAAGTTCCGGAACATATTACTTGGGGAATGAAGTGAATGCTAGGTATCAATTTGCAAGGACTCAATCCAGTCCGGAACTAACAGATACATCCAGTGAAGTCTTATCTCGAGGGAGGCATAACAGGGCATCAGAGACAGTAAATGGGCAGACTGCTCCTGCAAGGTCACACAATAGCAGGAGAAGAAATTTGGTCCCTGAGGTTTTGGAGAACCATGGTGCAAGATTTTCAACTGAAGACTCACTATCTTCAAGGCATAGCCTATCCCATCAGAGCATTGATGCTGCTGTTGATTCTACTAGTGCTTCAAATAGCTATTTTGGTGATTCTGGCGAAGGAACCATGGAAGACCACCTTTCTCTCTCAGAGACAACGCAATTGCATCAGGAAGAGCAAGACCGTGTTAGCGTGGCATCTTTCAGTGGTTATAGTGTCAGTGAACAGGGTCAGATGCCCATGAATTTAGCTTCTGGTCAACCACCTTTTGCTTTACCACCTTCTGTATTAGCTTCCCTTGGATATGCTCAAAAACATATGACTGGTACAGCTCCCATAAATGCTCCTTCATTTGAGTCCCCTTGGGTGTCGAATGTGCACTATCCTCAAGGTTTTATTCCAAATCCAGTATCCCAATATTTTCCAAGCATGGGAATGACCTCAGATCAAGAAGTAACAATTGAAATGATTGATGCTAAATTGGCATCTACAGAGTTGAGTCAAGAAGAGAGTGATCATGGTTGGTCAAAGCCAGATGCAGATTCTGTAAGACATCAACAGAAGAACAGAAGCTCCCAATCTCGACTGCAGGAGCATAGGCAACCTCTTGCTTCTGTTGAGTCTAACCATGTCCATTCATCTCGTGTAAGCAGGTCCGGCAGTTTCTCTCCAAGGGATCGCGGGTTAATTACAGAAGACAGAGGTCTGATTAGGGAAAATTACAGTGACGATGCTCAATATCAAATACCTAAAGAGTCTGATGCTTATTCCTCAGCTGATTTAAGATTTGTACCTTCTTCAGAAGCATCGTCCTCAGGAAGCAAATCTGAAGATAATGGTGATGGATTACTTTTGAGGACTTATAAGTCAACAAAGGATCGGCGGGGAAAGAAATCTGTTCCTTCTACAGATTCTTCTATTGCATATGGGATGGATAAGAATGAAAGGCAACGTGAAGACAAATCAGTTGATCACATATCTCTTCAGCCAGATGAGGACAACAGAGAGTGGATTTCACTTTCAACCATGGGCACTGAACTGTCAGAAAGCATGGTTTCTGGTGTTGGTGCTTCACATGTTTGGAATCATCAAATACAAAGTTATGATCCGGCATCAGTGAACAGATCAAATTCAATGCTTTCAGTTGCTCCAATGTTTGTGGGTCCCAATTCTCATCAGAGACCTAATGATAACCATGGAGCACTACCCTTTGCATTTTATCCCACAGGACCACCGGTGCCTTTTCTAGCCATGGTTCCAGTATACAATGTTCCAACCGAAGCAGCAACATCTAGTGTATCCACCAGAAAACTCGATATGGATGAAGAATTTGATAGCTCACAAAACAATCACTCGAACCAAAGTTTGGATTCATCTGAGAATGTTGATTGGTCAGAGATTTTAAATACTTATACATCTGTGAATAATGCTTCTTCCTCGGTGCATTCTGAACAGGGCAGATCTGAAATTTTGAATAGTGATTTTGCTAGCCACTGGCAGAATCTACAATATGGGCGGTTTTGCCAGAATGCTCGAAATAATGATTCCTTACCTCATCCATCTCCTGTTGTAGCACCGCCAATGTACTTGCAGGGACATTTTCCATGGGATGGTCCTGGAAGACCTCCTGCAGACATGAATCTCTTAACTCAACATATGAATGGTCCTCATCTTATTCCCGTTGCTCCTGTCCATCCAGGATCTATCAGGCAGCCTGGCTTTTATCAACATTATGCTGATAATATTCCTAGATACCGTGCTGGAACTGGAACTTACCTGCCCAATCCGGTAATGGACTTTTCTTATACCAATTAATTCTGTTGGTAAAGAACCATGCCTGATATCTTCCATCTATCTATGTAATTTGAGGACCAGGACATCAGCAATAATTATTTCCATGATTATTGTTCCATGATACCTATTGAAAGTTAGATTTCATTGTTTGTAAAATTAGTAAGTTTGGTCAGTTGCCTTTTCTGCATTCTACAGCAAGTTTCAGTTGCCAAAAATGTTTTTCTTACATGGCTTACAATGGATGCCATTCAAGGGAGGCATAAGGAATTTTTTTTTTTTTTGAAATAGATAACGTTCATGTGGGTGCTTAGGCTTGCTAACCAAGTAGGCTATATTCCAAGCATAAAAAAACCTGAGGGCTGGATCTTATCTTGACACGTACCATGATGTTTGTTATCTCAGAATGCAGTAGTTTTAAATGCCTTGAGTCAAGGGGTTGAAAAAACCAAGAAATGTTACAATCATTGAGGACATAGTTCAGAAACTAGAAAAGATGAAAGGAAGGTTGTGTACAGTGAAACTACCTGTAGAAACCACTCTAAGGTGTAGAGAATGTGGCCAACTTTTTGCTTATAGAAACTCTTCTAGTTATTTATTGCTGTTGAATGATGTTTTTAGCATGCCTGCATAACCATGGTTGGATTGATTTTGTTCTGGCAATGAATATTATTTTGCCTCATCCAAAATGCTGCCTGTTTTTTTAGATTTAATTAATACCTCATTCTTTAAACTAAGAATCGTCTCTGTTTAGGAGGGTGTCCTTATGAGCTGATGCAAGAGGCAGGAATATAGGTCTTGGGTCGAAATGTAATTATGTGTTATAATGCTGTGGTAATCTCTATCTTACAAAACATATTAACTCTTGAGGTTCCGTGAAGAAAGCTTTCTTGAATTTTTGGCTAAGGGTGATTTAGTGTTTTTTTTGTCTATGAATTCAGTTAATACTTGGTTCATTTAGAAAGAAAAATGTCAAACTCCTGTAGACTATCCAAGGTCATCTTCATCATACATACATTGCTAGCTGTGCTGAGTGATGCAAAATAAATGTCAGATATGCTCCGTAAGAAGTATGAGAATGGAAAAATAGTTGTAAATAACTCTGAAGATGTGGCTCAATGCAGCTGTAATATTTTCTAATCATGAGACATGCTTTGAGCCATATTATGCTGCCTTTGAACCAATAGGATCTCTTGTAATTTGTGATTTGATGCTGCTTTTATTTGAATTTGTGTCTTTCTCTTCACATTTTGACTTGATCATGATCAACCTATTTATTTTTCATGTCCTATTGACTTTGATCTCTGTTTTTTTTTTTTTGGTGGAGTTTTGTCTTGTCTGTTTGGCAAGGATAGTAATTTATTATAAATTTTTCTTCTCTTCAGAAAATATCTTACAGGGATCGACAATTTTCCAATTCCAGAAACCATAGGGGAAATAACAACTATGACAGGAAGGACCACCATGATGACAGGGAAGGAAACTGGAATAACAACTCAAGACCACGATTTGGTGGTCGCAGCCAAAACCAGAATCAAGTTGAGAAGCCATCCTTTAGGATGGATAGGAGTACACCAAATAATCGTCGTTCTGATAGGTCATGGAACTCAAAGCAAGATCCTCTTCCACCACACCATCCCCGGAATGGTTCATTTAGTTTCTCAAACTCCACAAACCGAGGTTCTACCAATGCAGCATATGGCATGTATCCGCCAATACCAGTAGTGAATCATAGTGAAGGTTCTGCATCAGTAGTTATGCTTTATCCATATGACCGAAACATGGGCTACAGTTCTGCTGGTGAGCATGTAGAATTTGGGTCCCTTGGGCCAGCTCATTTCACCGGTGACAAGGCATCACCTCATCTTGGTGAAGAGTCATCAAGAGGCATTAATGAGCAACAAGATTTTCAAAGAGTTTCTGATCTTTCTTCTCCAGATCAGCCAGCATCACCCCGGGTTCGCAGGTATTTTATGTCTCATCAAAGACAACACATTCAATAGGCATGCTATAAAGTTTAAGAGATCTCTAGGAAGAGCTTTCAAGTTGTTTTACAAAGTTCTGTCAGTAAAAGTGGACTGCCCTTACTGAGGCCATGCATGCTAATTATTTCAAGTAGCCTGGCTAGAAATGTGCTCGATAGGATGCTGTTCATGATTACCTGGTTGACACAAGGACAATCCTATTTTTGAAGCTTATACAATTTTGGCAGGCAATTTTTAGTAACTATTCAACTGGATAGCATTCTTGCCAAGCTACTTATTAATCGCCATTTTCATTTTTACCTTGAATTTGTTGATTTACACTTGTTAGCTGTCATTCCATATTTCATCAGAGCAGTTTTTGATATGTTTAATGTACTTATCAGGAGGGTTTAATTAAGTGGCTAGATCAGCACGTC
>Ga0307508_10007312_pt1 | contig 10289 bp, 8 predicted proteins | sample 9_EM_MG_FD_203089 | JGI IMG/M metagenome (GOLD analysis project Ga0307508, IMG submission 203089) | Populus trichocarpa ectomycorrhiza microbial communities from riparian zone in the Pacific Northwest, United States - 9_EM | ecosystem: Host-associated > Plants > Roots > Unclassified | place...
AATCCTTCGGGACTACACAGTCGCTCCGCTGCCATCATACAAGTGTTGCCCGCTCAAGGGTGATAGACTGTTGGTGACCACCTGGGCGATTGTGCCGTTGGTGAAACACCCGAGTGTTACACTATATTGTTAGCAGACACACCGACGCTACAATATACCTCTCTACAAGAAACGCATAAGTAACCATGTCGGACTCTCAGGTATTGGTGAAGTTTGAGATGCGAAAGAGCTCCAATGAGTTGGACACCTCAACGGATGTGGTCATCCGCGATGCCGACACTGGTGAGCCAGTGGTGTGGGATCCGGTCGCTATGGAGGCACCAGGGTGGTTCTGCAATATGGTGAAGACCCTTGACAAGAGTCTTTCTCAATTTGGCCAGCTAGTGCAGCTGTGCCGAAAGCACGAGTATGACATCAAGGAAATCTTCCCAAAATTGACGCAGCACTACAAGGGCCTTCTGCATAACCACAGACGTCTATATGAGCTGGCCCAGGCTGAAAAGGAACAAATGCGCTACGCTTCAGAAGAGACTTTCTGGCAGCTGTCAGTAGCGAGCACCCAGTTCTCGGACCAGGTGTCCACCGCTATTCTAGCTGCCCAGACTAAGGATGAAGTGCAGTTCAAACACCTGGCAGCGGTAACGGAGGCACTTGATGCCAATGCTACCCATGTCATGGATGTGATGAATGAGTTTGCTGCGACAAAGGATGCCGAAATAAAGGAACTCCAGAATTCCAGCACGGCCATGAAGGCGGATATTGCGGCCCTGCGTAAGCAGGTAAAACGCAAGCCCAAAGCAGCCAATGTCAATAAGCAAGAAAAGAAGCTACAGGAGTTCTTCGCTACGGCAATCAAAAAGGCAAAGGAGTCGGCCAACCCCATTGCGCTCGTGGACGAACTGGAAGGGCTGGCACGCTCTGTAAAGAAAGGGAGGTCCGTGAAAGAAGTGGCCTCGCTAAGAGAAGAACCCTCAGTGAAAAAGGGGAAGGCTATCGATAGTGACCCGGAGAGACCAATCCCACCTATTGAGCCAGACTCGGGAGAAGGCCCAGCGGCCCCTCCACTCAGACCTTTCCGTTTGGAGTTGTATGACCCAGATGAAGATGGTGAGGAGGAGGGCGACCGAGCAGCAGGTGGAGCGGGAGGTGGTGGTGGTGGACGACGGACAGGGGGTGTTGGTGGTGGCGCCAGCCCACCCGGCAGCCCCAGTGACACGTCATCAGATGAGGGGTCACCCTCACCCCCACCATCCCGACCACCAAGGTGGTCCGCCACCCCGCAGCGAAACCCAAGGGTGCCATCTCCCAGGAGGGGGTTGTGGGATCGCAAACGTTCACCGTCACCGCACAAACCCCGAGATCCGGTCCGTGTCACGATCGAAAAACCTGTGCTAGACAAGCCAGAAAAATTTTCCGGTCGCGATGCGAAGCCTACATTCGCAGCATGGTGGGCTCGTGTTGGAAATTATTTCAAATACTACGAGACCACCTATGTGAAGGAAACGGACAAAATTGCGTTTGTGGGGCACCGGATGTCAGGAAATGCAGAAGAGTGGTATGAGGCACGTGCCGCTCAATTGAAGCAACAAAACAAAGAGGATGATTGGAAGTCGTTTGCATCGGCGATCGAGACCCGATTCTCCAGTCGATTCGAGCAACGTGATGCCTTGCGCAAAATCGACCGCATCGTCTACGATGGCGATATCGAGCTCTACATCGATAAGATGGAAATCGCGAATGCCCGAGCAGGACTCTCTGGTGTTATCTGGAGGGAAAAGCTGAAGGGAGGGCTCACGAGGCCCATGAAGAAGAAGCTTTCCAATGTGGGACGGCTTCCAGAAGATGATATCGAGTTCGTAGAGGTCCTTCGGGAAGTGGGGAAAAATTTGGAGGACGAGGTTAAGGAGGAAAATCGTTCTCATCGGAAATCGCCAGAGCCAAAAAACCCGAAGAAAACCCCTGGGTCCAAAGAAGTGAAGGACCACAACTCTTCGCACCGGGTCAACAAAAAGCCTGGGAAAAAGAGCGACAAAGGGGATCGGAGTGACAAGGGATCAAGCGCGAAGAAGGAGCAACGCTACAAGACGAAGGAGGATGCAACCAAGGGGGTCGACCCCAAGTTGGTTGAAAAACGATTCAAGAATAACGATTGCCTCGCATGCGGCAAACCGAACCATCGCTGGTTCCAATGCCGGGGGCCAATTGTTACAACATCCTCTCGTTCGGTGGCGGGCAACAAGCGCCGTATCCCCGACTCTGCGATTCAGGAGGAAGAGGGAGAAAAACCCCAGCATAATGCCAAGCGCGCCAAGGTCTCGGCACGGGGGGTTGGAAGAGAAGGATCTCCTGAGCCGCACCGTTATACGCGACGTATCCCAGCATGGGAGAAGAAGTTGTTTGAAGAGGACTCCGAAAAGGAGAGTGATTAAATAGATGCGTCTATTTCATCGGCTAAGGTAGAGCCCCTCTCTAAAAAATAGTTGGATCGAGATTGACAAAAGTTAGGCGCTGACGAGCGCAGAATACGAAGGGGGAAATGGATTTCCTTTGTTGGTTTTTCTGTTCTTATGAGAAATGAGTTTCCTTGAACTATCTGCGGATATGACCAGGGGGTCAAAGAAAATCAGAAAATAAGGAATAAAATATTGGGATTCTATTTGGTTCTAGGTGTTTGTATTTTTTGAAAATGAAGTTTGTTTTTCCAAAAAATCACAGACATACTGAGGAGAGTTGAAGACCTGAAACGCGTAGGCACGTCTATGCCCTGATATATGAAACCACTTAAAGATCTACAATCTCAAGAGACTAAGAATCTCAAAACAAAAATCCAACTTCCAAATATTGCAACTGTGAAATTGACTTGCACGCTGGGAAAGCTGCAACTCAACCACTCCAAAAGCAAGATGAGTTCCAATAAGAGAAAGCGTGACTCTAGCGAGTCTTCAAGTAGACATCCACCTAAAGAGCCAAGAATTGGTGAACGGCCCATGGTGGTTATGTACCTTTCATGGGACTGACATCCCGAGATACCAGTACGTGTACTGCTTGATTCAGGTGCACAAATCTTCACGATCTCAGAGGCAACAGTCAGGAAGTACGGGATACCATGCTGGAGAAGGCAGGTCCCACTGAAGTTAAATAACTTTGAAGGTGAATCAGTATCTGGAGCAGGATGGCAGTATACGCCGCCTTTGTGCATACGCCACCAACAGCACTATGATAACCAAGCATTCGAGGTGTCTCCTATGAAGCCTTCATTTGATATGGTGCTTCCACACTGGTACCTTCAAGTACACCAGCCGTCAGGCTTCTTTGACAATTGCCCCACATTTGGCTCCGAGTGGTGTAACATGAATTGCACCAAGGAGAAGACCGATCAACTGGACATTGAATATGATTCAGGTCTACTGGAAAATGTTAATCAAGAAACAGTGGGCTTCTTGGGTGTTGTGGGCATGAGCGCTCAGGGAGTGGAACTTGGGGATTGGAGGGGCATGGTAGCTGAACGGTACAAGGAGTTCATTGATCTGTTTGATCCAGAAGGAACTACAGCTGAACTACCTCCGCATAGGTCATTTGATCACGCCATTGACCTCAAGGAAGGAGCACAACCCTCATGGGGTCCTATCTACGCGTTATCAGAAGTAGAACTGGAAGCCCAAAAAGAATACCTGGAGGGGATGCTTCGAACGGGCAAGATCAAACCTAGCAAGTCTCCAGCTGGTGCCCCAATACTGTTTGTACCAAAGCCTCATGGTGGTGGCCTTAGGCTCTGTGTGGATTATCGCGGGCTTAATAAAGTCACGATAATGAACCGCTACCCGTTACCCCTGATGAACGAGTTACGTGATCGAGTACAAGGTACCAAAATCTTCACCAAGATTGACTTGAAATGGGGCTATAACTTGATCCGTATCAAAGAGGGTGATGAATGGAAAACAGCATTCCAATCAAGATATGGTCTCTATGAGTACCTCGTGATGCCGTTTGGGCTTGCTAACGCGCCCGCAACGTTCCACAATATGATTAATGAGGTCTTGAGGGACTTAATTGATCAAGGGGTAGTGGCATACATGGATGACATCCTCATCTACTCACCTACAGAGGACGAGCATGTTCATATAGTGACAAGTGTATTACAGCTTTTGCAAGAAAATGGCTTAGCAGTAGCACCGGAGAAGTGTGAATGGCATACCTCAAAGGTTGAGTTCTTGGGATACATCATCTCAGCTGATGGAGTCAGTATGGCTAAGGATAAAGTGCAGACCCTGTTGGAGTGGGCTCCACCTATGAATGTAATGGCAGTGCAATCCTTCCTAGGATTTGCTAATGAGGGGTAACAAGAAGCATGGTATTCCTAGAAGGCGGGGCGGCGGCTTCTTAAGGGAAGTCCGCCGCCGCTAGCGCTAGCCGCTAGTGTCACTCTGTGACTACACACCACAAGCCCAAAGCGCAACCCTAGATGGCACACCAGCGTGGCGTCCACTGTGTCCGGAATCATCCTCCTACAACCACTCCCGTCCCAAGAAAACAAGTGCCCCCTCCGAAGCGAAACAACAGAAGCAAACAAAACAAACATAACAAACAGAAAGAAGTAAAGCAAAACATAACAATTTCCTTCCCCTACCCAGATCACCGTCTTCAGCCTTGTCCCATCCACTGGTAGACACGTAAACCATTCGCCGCATGGTATTCATCGAGTAGCTCGTTGCTGCTGCCCCTCAGGTTTACCAGTGGCTCCCAGGTGGCACCTGTGTATCCAACCCACTTGACCAGATATTCAAGGTCTCGGATCGTAGCACCCCGATGCTCGAGGATCGATTCGACTTCATATTCTGCGCTGGCGGCGGTTGAGCACAGTGGTGGCGGCGGTGGGTATTCGCGGCTTCCATCGACCTTGGATAGCTTAAGCCGGGAGACATTGAAAACCGGATGTAGACGCCAGTGTGCTGGAATGTCCAGGACGAACGCGTTCTCGCCTGCCTTCCTCAGAAGTTTGAACTGCCCTGCATATGGATGCTGGAACTTGCAGGAGTTGTTGCTATCATTGGCCATTCCGGTCACATTGGCGTAGCCAATCGGAAGTAGCCGTGTGTCTAGAAACACTTCGTCTCCCACCCGGAAAGGATGCGCTTGTCGTTTCTCGTTGGCCTCCACGGTCATCGTCAGCTGTGCCTCCTCCATCCGCTCCCGGAGCATCCTGAGTATTTTTGCCATTTTCTCTGTGTAGGAGGCATCCGATTCTGAACCAGGAACCCGCGGGCTGGGTGCCAGAAGATCCAGTGATAGCCGGGGGATATAGCCTATATCGGCCTCGAATGGTGACATGCCAATTGCCTTATGTCTCGCAACATTGTAGGTGAATTCGGCCAACGGCAAGAGTTGGGTCCAGTGCCCTGGGAATGGCAGTTGGGCAATGTATGCCTTCAAGAATGTTTCCAACGTGGCGTTCACCTTTTCCACTTGTCCGTCCGACTGCGGATGGTAGGCCGTCGACCTGCGAAGTTTGATACCGAGCTGAGCGCAGAGAGTCCGCCAGAATGCTGAGGTGAATCTGGTGTCCCGGTCTGACACAATTGACAGAGGAAGCCCCCGCTTTCGGACATATCCTAAGATAAAAGCCTTCGCAAACTTTTCAGCGGTCAGTTCGGACTCCCTCACTGGAATCCAACGGGCTCTCTTTGTCAGAGGATCGATGATGGTTGCCACTGCGTCATATCTGTCCTCTGAAGCTGGAAGCTTGGTTATGAAGTCAATGTTGACTCTCTCTGCGCATTCTGAGGGTATTGGTAATGCTTGCAGCAGACCATAAGGTCTCGCATTCTTGTGCTTCACTCAGTGGCAGACGTCGCATCCTGAGACCCAATTCGCAACAGAATCCGTCAATCTGGGCCAATGGTATCGGGAAGCAACTGCCGCAGCAGTCTTGTCAATACCAGCATGTCTACCTCCGAGAATGGTGTCGTGTACCTCTCGAATGACCTCTGACCTCTGAGCCTGTGGAATACACAGTGTGCCACCCGATGCCCGGTGGTAGAGAAGGCCATCCTGAAGGAAGTATGCCTTTGCCCGTTCCCGTATCCGACGAGTCTTTTTGTCCTTGGGTGTCCCGACGTCCCTGCTGACTTCGTCGCCCTGTAGAAGCTCCAGAACTGGCCCGAACATGAAATCCTGGCTATACCCTTTTCGGACGTCATCAAGCCACTCTTCCAAGGCCGAAATCTGCAATTCCACCAGATTCACCAGCCTAACGGCCGGAATGGGTTCTGACTGGGTGTAGGCGATTCGGCTAAGTGCGTCTGCAACCACGTTTGCCATGCCAGGGTAGTATTTTACCTCGTAGTCGTGTTGCTGGAGTCTGTCCAAGTGGCGCCACTGGCGGCTTGTAAGTTTATTCTGCCCCAGGATATGTTGCAAGGCCGTGTGATCCATGTAGATAGTGGTACGTTTACGTCCGTGAACGTAGCAAGCCCAATGTTCCAGGTTTGCGCTGATTGCAAGAAGCTCTCGGTCATACGCCGGATATCAAGACTCAGCTGCATGAAGCTTCCTCGAGAAATATCCCAATGGCCATTCAACTAGCTTCCCCTCAAACATCTGCTTTTGTGCCAATACACCTCCCAGAGCTGTGTCTGATGCGTCTGTTTGCAGAATAAAGTCGGCATCCGGATCCAACGTCGCCAACACTGGCGCTGATGTCAGAGCCTGCTTGAGATGCTCGAACTGAATGCGATGCTGGTCAGTCCATATGAACTCGTTTCCGGGTTTTGCGGCGAGCTCATGTAGCAGATGGGCGCGGTGTGCGAACTTCGGAACGAACTTCCTGTAATAGCCAGCCAAGCCAAGAAATCCTCGAAGCTCTGTCGGTGTTTTGGGGGCCTCCCAATTCTGCACTGCTTTGACCTTCTTTTCTTCGGTGTGGATTCCGTGCTTATTTACTCTGAAACCGACAAACGACGTTTCCAGAGTGCCGAACACACATTTGGTCTCCTTTAGCCGTAGCCGTTCCTTCCGCAAGGCTCGCAGAATATCCTCCACATGTGCTTTGTGTTCCGTCAGTGTTTTTGAGAATATCAAAATGTCGTCCAGGTACACAATTGCATTCCGTCGGTGGGGGTGCAGTATTTTGTGCATCATCCGCATAAAGGCAGCTGGTGCGTTTGCAAGGCCGAACGGAATAACCTTGTACTCATAGAAGCCATCCGGGGCAATGAATGCCGTCTTGTGGCAGTCATCTGGATGTACCCGTACCTGGTGGTATCCACTTGCCAGGTCCAGCTTCGTGAAAACCCGTGCCCTATGGAGTTTATCAAGCAGATCTTCAATGTAAGGTAACGGGTACCGGTCCTTCGCTGTTATCTTGTTTAAGCCCTGATAGTCGACGCACATCCTGAGCGTGGCGTCGGGCTTTTTGACAAAGATTATTGGTGCTGCATATCGCGAGTGAGAGTCCGTTACCCACCCGTTGGCAAGCAACTTCTTTATCTGCACTTCGAACTCGGCCCTCTCTGCTTGGGTCATCCGATATGGTTGGCGGTGTGGGATTTTTGCGGTTGGGTCTGTATGGATACGGAAGTGATTTTTTCTGAGTGGCGGGACACCAGTTGGAGGCTGGAAGAGGTCGTTGAATTCCTGTCGGACCTGTACCCTCCATTTCCCCAAATCTGCCAGAATCGACTCGTCTTCTCCGAATTCGTCACCCAACACCCGCTCCCGGATGTCAACCACGAATATCTGGTGACCACTGGAACTTGACATCGCTCGTCTTGTTTCGTCTGCAGATATCAGGTTAATGTGCGCCGCTTGAGCCACTGCTACGCAGTGGTTGTGGACTTCACGGTATCGACCCTGATGTGGCCGGAGTCCCTTCAGAGACAATTTTGGCACGAAAGCCAATCGGCCATCAGCGGCACGCTCCTCATGCAGCAGGTGGAGTACGTTGTCGGAGTCCACCAGATGCCGTGTTGTCGAATGCCAGTTCTTCCTAACAATGAGGTCGTAGGCACCGTTAAGATCGAAGAGTGTAAACCAGCCTGTGATTTCCACATAGTTGCCGGTGATTCCACGTATTCTTGCTTTCAACCACACCTGGTAGCGGTTTGTGGGTGGATGTTTGGTACCGGCTGTTGTGACTGTCATACGGCCTGCACGACGTATAGGTAGTCCCAGGTGATTCGCGTAGTTGGAGTCGACATAACAGTGGGATGCTCCAGGATCCATTAAGGTATAGGCTGAGCGGGTTTTAGAATGAGAAGTCTGTACTTTTGCATTGAAACGTAACAAATCGGACTGATCATCAATGTTTTTGCACCTATTGAGATCTGTCAAGTACAAAGTTGTGGCTTCTCGTTCACGAGTAGGAGGACGCTCAATCACTCCTACTGCTTGCCTTTTCCCGCCTTTCCTTCACCTTTCATCGATCCTTCCTCCTTCTCCTGTTTTCCGTCTCCTCTTCCTCCTCTATCCATGTTCGTTCCCTCATCGATTGTATCCTCATCCTCTGCTTCCGATACAGATGAATCGTCCACCTAGTTACCAGGATAGTAGGATCCGGCATGTGACTCCTTGTTGTCATTGATCGTGTTAATTCGACGGTTCCAGACCTGGTCACCGTCACGGCTCCCTTTCGCAAGCGTGTGAGAGTTGTCATTGTGGTGCTTGGTGGTGGTGGATTTTCCGTAACAATCGGTCGAGTCATGTCTCCAGTTATCACACAGACCAGATTCCTTCCCTGTGTGAAACTTGACTGAACGATCAGTACTGCTTGGCGTTCCACAATGGCGAGCGACGTGACCGAATCCAAGACAACGATAGCACTTGACACTTCTGTCGATTGTGTTGAGCTCTGCTTCATCCAAGTTGCTGAGGTCCATCGGGTCCTGGTGGACTGGAGTCGCCGCTGGTCCTTCATCAAGACTCGATCCAGACACATGTGAGCCCGTGGTGCCGGCCGGAAGGTACGGGAGAGTCCGTTCCATGAGAACTTCCATCATATCTCCGAGTGTCAAATCTTCCTTGCTGATACGCCGTGTCATTTGAGCCTGCTGTGTAACGTCCCTTGACAACATCCCTGGGAGTTTCAGCAGGTACTCTTCCCAGAGGGGGTCATCTCGTGTAATCCTTAAGGATCCCCCGAGAATTTCGATCAATTCCAGTGCCCTTCTATTGAATGTCAGGACCTCGTTCCTGCTGAATTTGAGCGTATGCCACTGCTTCCGTACGACCGAGACGGCAACCACTGGTACGAACTGCGCCCTGAATGCTGCTTTAACACTCTTCCAAGTGATACCGTAATCGTGGTTCGCCGGTGGGATGGTGAGGATGTCATGCCGTGACATCTCCAACTTGAACCACCTGAATGTCTTGACTGAGAGGAATCTCCAGACCGTATCGATAAGCTGATTGTCGAGTGTTGCAGATGGGCATGCGGACACTCCCTGACGCACGTAATGCTCAACTTCGTTCAAGAAACGTGTGACAACCTCGAGGTCATGAGATCCGTCGAACGGCGATGGTTGACGGAGCTTGATCCTGTGAACAGCCGATGTTCCCGCTCCCTGGCTGGCAGGTGTACGTAGTAGAGACTCATCGATGAGCCTGTTGGTTCTCTCCTGGGCCTTGGTCAACTCCCCTTTCATGGTCTTCATCTTCTTCTTGAGGGTCTCTAGCTCCGTGCAGGCTCCCCTGTGAACTTCCAGCCACTGGGAGTATGCTGCCTGAACCGCATTGGCTTCCACTGCTGTCACACGTTGCGCCTGACCATCACGGGACAAGTTGGATTCGCCCAGCCAGTCGAACAGTTCCTCGGGAACCGGCCAAACGACACCGGTAGTAGTCATGACTTTTTGTTGGAAGAGTCTTCTAGATAGATGGCTTTCTTGAGCTCGTAGGGGTCTTTGTCTAACTTTTGTCAGTGCAATTCGTATGATAGTCTTTGGTGAGACATTCAGAAATGGGCCCCGAAAAGCCGGCCCCCGCTCTTACCACTTGCTACCCTCTGTAGCTACTTTTCAAGCGAGAGTTTCTCTTTCGACCCTCTTCCGATACTTGGCTCCTTTGCACAAGTCGCTGTCTTCTCTTCTTCTCCGTGGTATCCGTTGGTGATGATGCTCTCTTGCAAACCCTCCTTCGCACCCTTCCGCGGGATTGAATCGTCGGGGTCGTTCGTTCTGATCGTAAAGGTTGGTCGTCGCACACTTAGCGGAATACCCAGGGGGGGGGGGGGGTCGATGTGTTGCTACCAGTTGAGGGGTAACAAGAAGCATGGTATTCCTAGAAGGCGGGGCGGC
>Ga0307508_10007315_pt1 | contig 10285 bp, 16 predicted proteins | sample 9_EM_MG_FD_203089 | JGI IMG/M metagenome (GOLD analysis project Ga0307508, IMG submission 203089) | Populus trichocarpa ectomycorrhiza microbial communities from riparian zone in the Pacific Northwest, United States - 9_EM | ecosystem: Host-associated > Plants > Roots > Unclassified | place...
CTGTCCGGAAGCTGCTTGCGACAAATGGTTTTTCCGACTGCAACGGCCACTGGACACCACAGCCTACTGGAAGCAAGCTCCAAAGATTAGATCCAGAGTCAAATCCGACAAACGGCACAGCAAGGACTCTTGACTCAGATGGTAAACAACGGTATCAGTCAATTGTTGGCAGTCTGATGTGGCTAATGCTATGCACTCGGCCGGACCTCGCATTCACCGTCTCCATGCTCAGCAAATTTTCCTCCACCCCGACTACTGAGCACTTGTCAGCAGCCACCTACACGCTACGATATCTGCGAAACACGGCCAACCTCGCTATCCAGTACAATGCATCAGACTCCGAAGCCACCATGCCCATCGGCTACACCGACTCAGATTTCGCCGGAGATCCCGATGACCGAAAATCAACATCTGGCTATGTATTCATGCTTGCCGGAGGCGCTATTACCTGGCGTGCTCGTAAGCAGCCGCTTGTCGCCTTCTCAACGGTGGAAGCCGAATACATAGGTGCTTCCGACGCCGCAAAAGAAGCCATATGGGTCCGCTCCTTATACGCTCGCATATTATATGGCAAGATCCTGTACAAGCATGCCGAGCAATGCCCCCACTGCTTATGCTCAGACAACGACTCTAAGGCTACCGAGCCCCAGCAAATCTTTGTCGATAACCAAGGTGCAATCCAACTTGAAAAGAACCCGAAGTTCCATGAGCGCACCAAGCACATCAGTGTCCGCTTCCACTTCGTCCGTGACGCCTGCGAACGGAACGCCATCAAAACCACATACCTTCCAACATCCGACATGCTCGCCGACATCATGACGAAGAACCTCCCTCGAGACACTCACTGGAAGCACGCTCACGGGCTTGGGCTTGTAAGCTGGGACTCAGGGGAAGTGGCTGACAGACCATGCGTTAAGCGGTTGAAATAGTTTTTCGCTCATCTTCCTGTTCTTTCTTTGGAGGATGCACTCCTTCTCCTATGTCCGTGGTTTCTCCCTCGAAGGGTTTTTTACACGGTTACGAGTTTTAACGAGGCATCCGAGGATTCTGTTTCTCTCATTCTCTCCTGTGTTCCTTTGCATCTTCGGTACGAGGGGAAGTGTCAGAATAAGGAGGCGTCTGGAGATGAGGAGGCGTCTGGAGATGAGGAGGCGTCCAGAGATGAGGAGGCGTCCGGATATGACTGAGCCCCCGAGCACCGGCTCGGGGGGACAGTCTTCCGTCCTTTGTCCTGACGGCCTTCCTGTATATGGAGAGATCTTGTGCCCGCATAATACTGTAATACAATCTTCACGTTTATCGATCCATATATTCCAACATCTGGTAATGGTGCCGGGCTCAATACTATGCTTCAATAATATCCATAGAAGCTTAAACTTACCCCTTGATCGTTGAATAATATCGCTTGACACGATTTCCTCGCATTGGAATTGGTGGAGGCGACGCGTCTGATCCCCAAACCACCCCCTTTCCCATTTCCGGTTTTTTTTTTTGGTTTATTCATTACTCGTATGCGACCTAGGTAGATCATGACGAGTAATATGTACAGTACGTTCCACGTTCGCCGTCCGCCGTCCGCGTGAGGCGGCTCGTTGTGAACTTCCCCATGCCCTTCGCCCAGGCCTATCCGCAGAAATCGTGAGAGCACACCAAGGAAATTACAAAGGGAAAGGAAAGCATAAGCGCGCCCGAACCTTACTCCCCTTCTGCCGGTGCCATGAACCGCACGCGAACAATCACGCTGAACAAGGTGGCCCCCCGCACGTTCGAACAACCGTCGTCCGATCCCCAAACCACCCCCTTTCCCATTTCCAGAGTGACAGTGCATACTTTGTTCCTTTGTCTAGTCGCAGAGCGATAGACTCGCTGTACTCGCGCCATTTCTTCCTCTTTTCTTCCCCTTTGGCAGCCGCACAAAGAAACTACCTCGCAAGAGAAGCAGATCGTGTGCGCCTTATACTCGTTTCATCCAATCTCCCATTACCCGCAGTTTTTTTTTATCTTCCACAGGTCAAGCTCTTGAATCTCAGTCTGAAGTCACAGTTGAAGAACGCCACTTCCAAACCATACAACGGAGCAACAAAGATTGGACTAGGAGCGGACTCGTTGAATGAATTGGTTTTGCCTTGTTGTTTCTCAGGCCGCTGCTGTGGTGGCCAACATGGGGCTAATAGCGGGGGTGGAGGAGTATCGAAGGAGTCAAAAAAGACTGGTAGTGACTTGCAATCGCTAGCCTGACGCTGTTCACTGCTACAGATCGGTTTTCTTAAGGAGGTTGAGTGGCGGACAAAAAACCGCGAAATATCTCCCTATGTTTACTGTGCTCTCCAGCCACCTCTAGGATGGCCAGTAAAGTCACCCTCGGAGGCACTCATCTCAACCTCCTCTCAAACGCTCGAGGAGCTACTTCCAGTAGATAGAACACCGTTGGAAGATGCACTACCAGGTATCTCCCTACTTCTATGTTCTCCTCTAAAGTCCTCTTCAATTTCTCAGCCTTCACTGGATTCCTTCCGGCCTGCTGTAGGGCCAGCGAACACTTTGTCGGTCGTGGCATATATCAAAATGGACCATGACTGTTATGAAGGCGATCGCTTCCCGCAATGCCGATGTGCCTCTTTGCCGCCTGCAGCTTCATCCCCTCCCTGCGCTCGCCGCCACGCTCACACCGCCCCGATCATCCCATCAATTTCTGACCGAATCCATCGACTTGCACATAGATTGCAGACCGAATCCATCGACTTGCAGATAAATTGCGGACCGAATCCATCGATTTGCAGATTGCCAAGAGTATAAACCCCCCCCTCGCGCTCTCCTCTCCTCTTCTCCCTTCCTCTTCCTCCCGCCTAATCTTCATTGCTCGTACGTCTGAAAGCCCGTCACCACTGATTAACTGCACCCCACTCGTCTTAATCACCTACTGCAATAGGACAAGGGATTGTCACTTCATGTGTTCTCACGTACGCTTGCATGGTGGCGATACGAAGAACATTCTCTATTTAGAGTGGGCCGTAGGGACCCCACAGGGTATTCGCTGAGCTACTTAGACCGGCCAGACCCACGCGGGATGCCGCTCCCCAGATGCCAGGGACGCGAGGCAAGACTCCAATGAAGAAACACAGGACGCCGAAAAGCCAGGGGCAAATGGTACGGTTTCTGAGATCACCAAAAGGCTCGCCACGAGGTTTTACCAAATGAAAACGGGTCACTGTCACACCGGCCAGTACTTCCAATGGACAAAAACCCACCCCCTCTCCCAATGCTGGCGGTACCAGTGCCTGACGTAAACGAGCGATCCTCTGTCCAAGGTGTGCACTGCGTGGAAACCCGGGAGAAGATCATCTGCGTCGAGGTGTGGGGAGGGTAAGAGGTGAGGGGGGAGTGGGCCGACGATATGGATATGGCGGGGAAATGCGTCTGTTTCTCCCCACCCACTCCTTCACGGCAGTCAGAGGAGGCGTAGTGTGGTGACTTGTGGATGCTTAGATTCCCCCACTGTCTGCTCTGCAAGCTGGAGGCGGAGAAGGAACGGCCCGACCTTATCACGTTTACGGACGAGTCACGGCTGGGCGACGGGCCTGCTGGGTACGCAGCGGTGTGAAGAACGGCCTCACCTGGAAGGGCATCAACGCGCATATGGGCTACAAGCAGGAGGCGTATGACGCTGAGTGCGCCGCTCACGCCCACGCGCAGGAGCTGGCAGTGCAAAGAAACGCGATCCCGGAACGAGTTAAAATCTTTTCGGACGCGCAGGCAGCTGTCAGGTGGATGGCATCGGATGAACCCGGCCCAGGACAGCAGTAAGCCATCCAGGCGCGGAAGCATATTGCGGTACTGTGACGGGCGAAGCCACACATCACCACTCGACCCGGTGGTGCCCGGCCGACAAAGGGATCGCCGCGGACGAGAAGGCGGAGGAGTGGGCCAAGGCGGCGGCCGAGCAGTCAGGCAACTACAGTACTATCCTACGACCTGCGCCAACCTCAAGCAGGAAATTTCAGAGAAGAAGTGGGTGGAGGCATGCCAATGGGCTGGAGGACGAACTCCAAGAAGTACCGGTTGTCTAAGAGCCAGCGGCCTGTTGGTACGGTAGCTGGGACTACCAAGCGGCTCGCATCGCGGTTCTACCAGATCAAGACGGGGCACTGCCTGACCGGGCAGTCCCTCAACTGGACGAAAACCCGACTCACCCCAAAATGCTGGAGGTGTCGATACCGAATGCAGACCCGGGGCCACCTCTTCAAGGAGTACCACGCGCAGCAGAAGTTCCTGTGGGCGGAGGTGAAGAAGGAGACTGGGAGGTGGAAGGACCGGTGGAAGGAGCGGGACCGCCTGGCCGAGTGGAGGTGCAGCCGGGGGGTGCTGGACTTTCTCGCGACCACGGATGTGTGCAGGCGGGTGCAGGCGGAGGAGGATGACGCCGTCAGCGTGGTGTCTGAGCCGGAGGTGCGTGAGTGGCTGGACGAGCAGGGAGCTGGAGGGGAGGAGGCGGGTGCTGGGGGACTCCACTGTTACTGCCCACGCCTGACTTCATGGCGTCCGCACGGGAGGTATGGGCGATTTCCTCTGACTCTATCTTTTGACTTTTCGTTTTTTATTTCCTATGAAACTTCCTTGGTGCGAGTCACATACATCTTGATACAGGCGTGGGCGGAGGGCAAAAAAGGCCGCTTGCGACGTGCCGCCACCGCGCGGACAGCGGTCAGGAAACGGATTGTACATAATCTCGCCGTGATCTAGAGAGGTCGCATGCGAGTAATGATTAACCAAAAAAAAAAATTCCACCTCCCGGTTGCGTTGCTAACCTCCACCCAGAGAGTGCTATGCTGTTCCATCCACTCCGCACACTCCTTGAAGCGGTGGACGCGAGTCAGGGTCCAGCATGCGCACCACCAGCACTGCTCGGTGGCAAGGCTCTTAGTTCAGTTCAGGTATTGCCCTGGGAGGCAGTGACCTGTCTTCAGCTGGTAGAACCTCGAGGCAAGCCTCTCGGAGCTACCAGTCACCGTCTTGTCGGGCCACTGCGGGCGCCCCAATTACGGCAATGCGAGAAGGTAAAATCCAACGCTACCCAGAGTCGGACGGAACGGTATTTTGATACGACCAATGGTTACAACAAGGTATCTCAGAATGAGACCGGGAGGTGGAAGAGCCGGCGGACGGTTCCGGATCTGCTCTCCGCCGGGAGATGTGTGGGGGCAGTGTTGGACTTCCTCTCCTTCACGGATGTGGGAAGACTGGTGCCGCCTCTGGAAGAGGGCGACGACCCGAGTCAGGTGCCAGAGTGCGAGCTCCGGGACCGCCAAGAGCGAGAAGAGGGAAAGGAGGCGGAGGCGGGGTTGCTGGGTGCTAGGGGGGGATGAGCCACCACTGTTACGATCTACGTCCTCCTTCATGAGAGCGGCGGCGCATAGTTTTATTTTAAGTTTCTTCATTACTCGCATGCGACCTATCAGATCATGGCGAGAATATGTACAGTCCCCTTTCTGTCCGCTCTCCGCGCGGTGGCGGCACGTTGCAAGCCCCCTATTTGCCCTCCGCCCAGGCCTGTCCAAAGAAGATGAGAGCGCACCAAGGGAATCACACAGGAAAGGACGAAAAGGAAAAGCAACCCGTCCCCCTACTCCTCATCAGCGGGTGCCATGAAAGGGGGGCGTGGGTAGGAACAGTGGTGGCTCCTCCCCGGCGCCCAATTCACCTGCGGCCTCCAGCTCCGCTGCCTCCGCCTCCAGCTCTTCCTCCCGCTCCAGGCGCTCCCGGAGCTCACCCTCTGACGCCTCGCTTCCGCCGCTGCCTCCTACTCCCAGCGGCGGCACCAGCCTTCCCACGTCCGTGGACGATAGGAAGTCCAGCACCGCCTGCGCGCATCTCCCATCGGCCAGCAGGTCCCGGATCATCCACCTGTTCTTCCACCTCTTGGTCTACTTCTGCACTTCCGCCCACATAATCTTCTGCTGCATCCTTCACTGCGGACACACCTTGAAAAGGTGCTCTCTCGTTTGCAACTGGCACTGGCACCACCAACACTGGGCGGTGGGGCGAACCATTGCGTTGTGCAGGTACTGCCCGGTGCGGGCGTGCCCCGCCTTCAGCTGGTAGTACCTTGAGGCGATACCCTTGGTGCTGCCGACCACCACTCCGTCCGGTTTCTGTCGCTTTGGCATGCAGTACTTCGACCTGGAGATGCGCCCTCCGGCCCATGCCCGCGCCTCAGCCCACTTCTTCTCCGAGATTTCCCGTTTGAGGCTGGCGGGGATCGCGGGAGGGGGAATAGCCCAGGGTGCTCCACCCCGCGCGTGCCAGGCTTCTCCACCGCGGCCTTTGCCAACTCGTCAGCCTTCTCGTTGCCGGCTATTCCCTTGTGCGCCTGATCCTGCGCAGAGCGGCAATGTGTTTCCGCGCCTGGATGGCGTACTGCTGCCCTGGGCCAGGTTCGTCCGATGCCATCCGTCTGATAGCCGCTTGCGCACCAATGAAGATTGTCACCAGTACGGGGGCGTATCCTCCTAATATCGATTCCAGCGCGCGGGCGAGGGCAGCGCACTCCGCGTCGTAGGCCTCCTGGTTGTAGCCCATGTGGACCTTGACTCCCTCTCAGGTTTGGCCGTTCTTCCACACTACGGAGTACCCAGTGGCCCCATCGTCCAGTCGTGACCCGTCCGTAAATAACGTCAACCCATGCCAGTTCTTTTCTGCCTCAGCATTTGCCCGGCTTCCTCCTCCTGCCACAGTTCTGCTTCGAGGGTTTCAGGTTCCTCAAGCAGGACTGTGCTCTCCCTCCGTCGGCTGTGAGTGAGGGCGTTCGTGAGCCGCCGTCCGATACCCGTCAGGGCTGTTGAAAATGTTGGAAATGCTTGTCGCGCGTCGTCTAGATTTGGCGGTTGTGCCTTAGAGTTTGTTGAGGACTGAGTTTGTTGAGGGCACGATTGCAAGCGGGGAAGTGTGAGCGGAGGATCTTTGTTCAGCGGGTTCTTTCTCTTCTTCTCTTCTTTTCTTCTATACGATCGAATACCACAACGAAGTTGTGAACCACTCGAAATACCAGAATCCATACGCCTCGTGTTTTCTCATCTCATACAGCATTCAGACTCCTCGAACTCCTATCGCTCATTTCTATCCTCATCGCTAATCGGTATTCTTTCAACAGGTTATGAGCCCGGTGCCGTAACCGTCACGCAGAACAATCGAACGATCGAACGACCGATAAAACCGAATACTCCGTCACCTTCCCTCTCCTCCTCTCCGATACAAAAGATCAGAAGAACCGATCAAGAAATCCTCGGCCCCGCCCATCGAATCATCATGTCCACGACCGACACTGCCACGAACGAGAAGGTCTTCAAGCATCCGCTTGGCAATATCACTCTTCTCAACGATACGAACTATGCCAGCTAGAAGGCAGACTGCGAACAAGTTCTTCATGGAATCAAGGCTTGGAGAATTGTCATGGGAGAAGAAGGAGAACCTGAGAACCCTGAAGGAATAACCAAGGCTGCCATTCATGGGCGCAGGGCCTATGAGGATTATGCCACAAGAAGATCTCAGGCCAGTGCCATTATCTACGGATCGTGCAGCTCTGAAGTCAAGACCCACCTCAATCAGGTTAGGGATCCAGTGAGGATGTGGGAAATATTGACAGAGCAGATGGACACCGCAAACACAACAGTTGGCCGTCTGACACTCTTCCGGCAATTCAGCCTCCTCCGTCTGGTTCCCGGACAGCCAATCAGTACCTACTTCTCGCAACTGCTAAACATCACCAATCAACTCGCCGGTACTCCCGAAGCCGTTCCCGATATGGTCCTGAAAAACCACAGCTTCACCACTCTCCCCGAAATGTTTAAGATCAGTATCAAAGTACTGCAATCCCGAGCAGATGTCACGATCCGTCAAATCATGAGCGATCTCAAGGAGTGCGAACAGAATGAAGTGCTGGCCACGAAACCAGATGCGGTCTCGGAAGCCCTATACTCTCAGCAAGGAGGAAGAGGTGGTGTTCGGTGAGGTCGAGGAGGACGAGGAAACAACTTTCGCGGACGAAGAGGACAAGGTGATCAGCGGCCCCAAAAGTGGTGCAGCTGGTGCAGGTCCAACACTCACAACTTCGAAAACTGTTGGAAGAAAGAAAGTAACAACAACAAACGGCCACGAGGAGATCAGGAAAGCAGAGACTGCTGTGAATGCCGAGAAGTAGGACACATCAAGAGAGATTGTCCAAAGCGACGAAGTGGGAATGGAAGCGGAGATAGAAGCGGAGATGGAAGAGGAGATGGAAGCAGCAGTGGATTCTTCGGCCAAGGATATGGAACCGGTCCTGGAAACGGAAGCGGATTCTACGGCCAAGGTCAAGGCTATGGAACTGGTTTTGGAAGGGGAAGCGGATTCTATGGCCAAGGCCATGGAATCGGTCCCGGAAGTGGAAGTGGATTCTATGGTCAGGGCCAGCAAGGAAATTCTGGACCAGGAGGTCAAGGATCCAGTCAAAGAAATGGATACTATGGGCAAAAGCTTCTTCAAAATGGTCCCAACAATCCGCAATGACTTGCGGGATCGACCTCCCTCCATTTGGAGGTGATGGTCGCTTCAAGGTCATCAATGGACTTGAGGCGCGGTATCTGGGCCATTGACTCCGGAGCCTCCCACAACTACTGCAATGACCTTATGGAATTCAAGAAGGACTCGATTACTGGAGCCAATATGATCATCAAGCTGGGGGACAAGAATGAAGTGCACGCCAGGAAGAAGGGGACGGTAGAATTGAATGGGGTATGTATTGAGACATTCTTTGTATCAGGGTTTCGAATATCTCTTCTTTCCGTCAGCCAGCTCGACTCCCAAGGCCTCACAGCAATATTCAAGGACGAAATGTGTATGATAATCGACCAGTATGGCAACAACCCTCTCAGTGCTACCCTCGATCATGGCCTATACATTCTCCCACGACTAGGATCCGCCCAAACCTCCACAACAGAAACACCTCCACAACTCGGATCCGTTCGTGCGTCACGCAAATCAGACTCGATTGAAGTGTGGCACCGGCGACTTGCACATCTCAACTATGCAGACCTGAAGCTCATCCTGGATTCGGATAAGAAGACCACAACCCCATGGGAAGCACCGAGATTGTGCCAAACCTGAGTCGAAACGAAGCAACAACAACATGTGATCCGGACGAAGTCGTCACGCTCCTCAACCCCCTTTGAACTCATACACTCAGATCTGTGTGGACCTATGAAACACAGTATTGGAGGTGCCCAGTTCTACATCATCTACATTGATGACTGCACACGCTACACTGAGGTATACTTCCTTATCACAAAATCGGCAGACGAAATATCGGCCAAGTTTCAAGCGTATCAGGTATCGGTCAAGGCGCGAGGCTTTCAGATCCAACGGTTTCGATGTGACAATGGATCTGGTGAATACAACAACTCCCTATTTCTGGGAATACTGGGGGAGAATGGGATCACTTACGAACCGTCACCGCCCTACACCCAGCCCAAGAATGGTGTGGCCGAGAGAATGATTCGCACACTCAACACCAAGGCAAGAAGTATGATGCAGGACGGAAATGTGCCAATACGATTCTGGCCCGAAGCAGTTCGAACGGCTTGCTACCTCCACAGAAGATCTCCCACCTCAAGCCTATCCGGCAACCGCTCACCATACGAGGCACTGTTTGGAACCGTTCCACAAATCAAGCACCTAAGGCGATTTGGCTGCAAAGTATTCAAGCACATCCCACCCGCACAACGAACTGAGAAGAAGTTTGGGAGCCGCTCAAATATCTGCATGATGCTGGGATATGTGCATGATACTACAAAGATTTGGCGAATCTGGGACTTTAAGTCCGGAAGAAGTGGAAGTGCGGTAGAATGCTCAAGCTTGATATTCCAAGAAGAAGAGAATGCGCATGGAAGAAGCGTGGAAGAAGAAAAGGATATTGGGCTTCCCGAGCAGACAGACAGAAGCTGTGAAATTGTTGAAGACCATCCGGACCCACAAGGTAAGTAGGAAAGAAGAAAGAAAAGAATAAGCCGCCCTGCCTCCGCGTTCCCCACCTTCAGCAGACACTGCTCGAAAAGAAGATACCAAAGAAATTCCTTTATATAACGTCACCCCGCTTTGACCGGCCCTTGCACTCCCCCGACAGCGTGGAACTGTAACGGCACGCCGCCGCCGTCACCACCTATCCCGAACGACTAGAGTCTGGAACGTTCTGGATGGCGCGGCGCAAGGAAGGTTCGGTTTCTGGATTGCACGGCGCGAGAAGGTTTTGGGTTTT
>Ga0307508_10007316_pt1 | contig 10284 bp, 10 predicted proteins | sample 9_EM_MG_FD_203089 | JGI IMG/M metagenome (GOLD analysis project Ga0307508, IMG submission 203089) | Populus trichocarpa ectomycorrhiza microbial communities from riparian zone in the Pacific Northwest, United States - 9_EM | ecosystem: Host-associated > Plants > Roots > Unclassified | place...
GCCCGACTGCCAGGCCCGCCCCCAGACCACCTGCGCCCCTGTGCCAGCCGCCCGTCGGGCCGTCTCCCCGAGGAGCGTGCTCTTGCCGACCCCGGCCTCACCGGCGAGGAGGACGAGCCCGCCCGCGCCAGCCGCCGCCGCCGCGACCGTCGCGCCGAGGAGGCCGAGCTCCGGCTCGCGACCCACGACCGCCACCACGTTGGAATGATCGTCCGTCATCAGGCTCGTGTAAAGCGCCCCGCCCCCGGCGGCCGTTACACGGAAAGTAGATAGATGGCGCTGAACGGGTCGTCGATGGGAACGCGCTCGACCGCGGCGAAGCCCGCCTGGTCGGCGAGCGCGCGCAGCTTGGGCTCGTGGAGGCCGCAGGCGCCGAGGCCGGCGCCGCCGCCGGCGAGCGAGCTCGGCATGCAGTAGAGCAGGCTGGCGGTGTGGAAGAAGGTGCCCGCCGGGCCGATCATGTCCTCGAGCCGCTCGGAGCCGTTGATCTCGAGGCACAGGTAGCGGCCGCCGGGCCGCAGCGCGCCGCGGATGGCACCCAGGAGCGCCGGCGGATCGACCGCGTCGTGGACGACGTCGAAGGTGGTGACGAGGTCGGCGCTCTCCGGAAGCCCCCGGGCGGCGTCGAGCTCGACGAAGCGAACGCGACCGGCCACCCCCGCCCGCTCGGCGCGCTGTCGCGCCTTGGCGATGTTCGGCCCGTAGGCGTCGTAGCCGACGAAGCGCGAGCGCGGATAGGCCTCGGCCATCTTGATCAGCGCCGGTCCCCGGCCGCAACCCACGTCGGCCACCTCGATGCCGTCGGCGAGCCGGTCGTGCAGGCCGGCCCCCGGGATCCAGAGCGGCAGGAGGAGGTTCTCGTACCAGCCGTTGGAGAACCGCGCCATGGCCTCGTAGGTGGCGTCGGGGTAGGCGCTCTGCGGCACGCCGGCGCCCGTCTTGAACCCCTCGATCAGCTGCTCGATCGGTCGCAGGCAGGCGAGGAGCATCTCGTAGACGCCGCCGAAGAACATCACGCCGCCCTCCTCGGCGAGCGCCGGCGCGTGCTCCGCCGGCAGTGCGAACGTCTGGCTGTCGGGGCTGTGACGCAGGTAGCCCGAGCTGGGGAACGATTCGTTCCGAACTGGGAGGCGATCGGCGGCGCTACCGCGAGGATCTCGGCGTAGCGGGTCGCCATGGCGACCACGGCGTCCATCGAGGCGAGCTCCATGAGCGCGAAGCCACCGATCAATTCCTCAGATTCCGAGAACCGTCCGTCGAGCGTCGTCAGCCGATGATCGGGGCGTGAGGTGTTACGGCGCGGTCTTCGACGCGAAGCAGCTGGCCGAGACCCAGCTCATGTTCGGGTCGGCGGCCGGGTCGTCGAGCGGCCAGAAGGTCGGGTACACCGTCGCGACGTCCGGGCAGAAGACCGACGCCTTGCGCGACGCGACGTGGCACTTGCTGCATGAGTTCGGCATGTAGCCGAACTTGTCATACTTCACGTTGGTCGCGCTGAAGGTCTGGCCGTAGTAGCCGGACTGGAACGTCGGGCCGCCCATGCTGAGCGCGCGGCTCTCCGACGGCCAGACCACGTCGAAGACGTGCGATGCCTCGTCGCCCTCGATGAGCGACTCGTTCCCGTTGGCGTCCGGACCGGTCACGTAGCCGCCCGACTTGGCGAGCTTCGGCATGTGGCAGCTCGAGCAGCGGCCCACGGGCATCGCCTCGTTGGTCGGGTCGTACGGCGGCTCGCTCATCTTGGCCTTGTCGGCCATGTGGGCGGTCACCGCCCCGGCGATGGCCGTGAACGCGGCCTCGGTATCGTCAGGCGTCGGAGCCAGCGCGGTGCCGTTCTTGGACGCGGTCCTGCCGCTCGCGATGTGCAGCGCCGCGACGTCGTCCTTGCTGACGCTGGCGAACGGGCCAAAGCCGGCGTGGCACGCGAGACAGACGGTGTTGTCGCGCCAGTCGGCGGAGTCGAGCTTGTACGCGTCGCCCTTGTCGCTCACCGTGCTGCTCGTCACGCGGTACGTCGAGTGCGCGTCGTGGCACGTCGTGCAGGTCAGCTTCTCGAACGGGTTGTTGGTGTGGGCCGAGAAGCTCAGCATCTCGTTCTGCTGTCGGTGCGCCTGGCCGTAGAGCTTGCCGTTCGTGCGCAGGGGATCCCAGAACGCCTCGCCGTCACTCTTCATCTCGCCGAAGTTATCGAAGAAGTCGACCATGTCGTAGACGCCTGCGACGAAGGCGCCGTTTCCGATCTTCGCCGCGTTGTCGGAGTTCCAGGGGAACTCGAAGCCGTAGGTCTGCGCCGGCTTGGCGTTGGTCGCGTCGTCGTAGGTATGGCACTTGCCGCAGACCTGACGCTCGCCCTCGGCGCTGAGGAGCTTGGGGTTGATGATGGAGTTGCCGGTGCCGGGGTTTCTGGCGTGCTCGGATCCCGGGCCGTGACACTGCTCGCAGGTGATGTTCTCGTCGACGAAGGAGTAGGTCTTGATCGCCGCGTTGTCCATCTGCGTCGCGCCGTCGTCGCGCGCCACCGGCAGGTTGATCTTCTCCATGTCCCACGCGATGGTCATGCCGGTGTTGTGGCAGCCGGCGCAGCCGTGCGAGAAGGTCCGCGTGCGCTGCGTCCACGACTCGCCGGGGAACTTCTGCTCGGTCGGATGGTAGCCGTTCATCTTGAAGCCGCCGTTGGTGCGGTCCCCCGACTCGAGGACCTGGATCGGCAACGTCAGGCTGTCGCGGTCGCGGTCGGCGGCGCTGGTGTAGTTCCAGCCGCTCGCGCTCTTCACGTCGGCGATGCGGCCCTGGAAGCGCTGCTTGAAGACGCCGAGGTTGGCGTGCGGGACCATGCTGCCGTCCTTGTCGCCCTGACCGCCGTAGATGACATCGGTACGGACGAGGGGCGCGGCCGGCGTGGTCGCGCCGTCCCAGAAGGCGCCGTCGCTGCATGTCCAGGGGTTGCCGCCGAACTTCTGCACGTACTCGTCGTTGTCGTAGTGGATTCCGTTCACCGTCGCGCCCTTGAGGTTGCACCAGTAGACGTTCACCTGCCCGTCGGCGTACTGGGCGCTGCCGCCGGCGGTGCAGGTACCCGACGTCGGGGCGGCGTAGATGCAGGGGTCATTCGGGTCGTAGTTCGGGTTGGTGGCCTTCACTCCCGGCGAGGCCGGCGCGACGATGTCATTCGCGTCCTCGGGGAGCATGTGGGTGTGGCCGCCGCTCGACAGGCGGGCGACGCTGTAGCGCGTGCCAGCGGCGAGCGAGGTCGCGCCCGGCGCGAACGTCGCCGCCGCGGTCAGCGTCACCTGGGTATCGGTGTCGATGGAGGCGATCGTGCCGATGACGGTCCATCCGAGGCCCTTGGGCGTGTAGCCGATCTTGTCGCCGACCTGCAGCGCCGTGGCCGCGCCGCCGGTCTGGAACGAGGTCCCGGTGCCAGTCACCAGCGTGCCCGCCGGCACGGCGATGGAGCCCGCCAGCGGGATCATGACGACGCGCGGGTTGGTGAGCGTCGGGTTCAGCATCCGGGCGAACCCGCCCGACTGCGCGCGCCCCTGATCGTCGCGGGCGATGCGCGTCAGCGACCGGTTGTGGGCGGCGGCAGTCATGGGCGTGACCTTGTCGCCCGTCCTCGTGTTGTCCACGTTGTGGCAGGACGCGCAGGTGTGCATCCCGACGTAGGTCGCGCCGTCGCTCGGCCGCGCCGACAGGACGAGCGTGGGCGCCGCGACCTTCGTGCCGGCGACGGCGAAGACCGCGCTGCGGGTCTCGGCGGGCAAGAGCTTGGACGGGTCGGGCGGCGTGACGGAGATGAAGGCCGGGCCGGGCGCGACCCCGGTCAACGTGTACGCGCCGGTCGCGTCGGTCGTCGCGCTGATGTCGTGGCCTTGCACCGAGACGGTGGCACCGGCGACCGGCCCGACGGTGCTCCGGTTGTCGGTGACCTTGCCGGTGATGGTACCGGGGGCGCCCGGATCGATGGTGAGCGCGAGGCTGACCTTGGTCGTGCCGCCGCCGGCCACGCCGACGCCGGTGAGGGTATAGGTCGTGTAGCCGGGGAAGGCGGCGACGACGCTGTAGCTGCCGACGGAGATCCCCGAGAGTGTGAACGCGCCCTGGGCGTCGGTCATCGCCATGACCGACGCGGGGTCAGTGGTCACGACGACGCCGGTGATGGGGAGCTTGTCCGTGTCCTTCACGGACCCCGAGATGCTGCCCTTGTCTATGGCGGCGGCGCCGGGTGGTCCCTGCGTGCCGTCCTTGCCGGCCGAACCCGTACAAGCCGCGGCCGCGAGCACGAACGAGAGGAGGTGGATGGGGGTGCGTCGCATTGGGTGGCTCCTTGTCTAAGGGGTCGCCAACTCGGCGCCTCAGGTGGAGCCGTACGGCAAGAACTGCGCCGTCGCTAAGCGGCGGACTCTCGTTGCTCTTGTTTCCGAGGGGAATATCGAAACATCCTCGAACATGTCGCCGCGGTAGCCACGCGCAATGCCGTGCGGAAATTGCGCCTCGGGAGGTCCATTGCGCGGTGGCGCGAACGCTTTGCGAGCTTTCGGGCAGGTTTTACTGGCCTGCGGCGTCCTTCGTTGCCTCGCACGGGAAGATCCGCTGGCGCACTCGTCCTCGCGCTTCTGGCCGTTTCAGCGGGTGTCAGCAGTGGACTACCCCGACGCCGAGACTGACCTCGCGGCGCCGCCGCCGGCCCCGGCGGCCGCCAGTGCTCCCGCACGCGGCCCCTGCTCGTCTCGGTCGCCGCCATTCAGTCGCCGACGACCACGTTCGAGGCCTACTCGCACCTCTTCGATCGCATGGAGGCGCTCCTCGGCATCGAGATCCAAGTCGTCCAGCGGCGCACCTACGGCGAGGTATTCACGGAGAGTACGGCGACCTCTTCAGTGGCTCTCCGGGATCCTCGAGGACGGGCTGGAGTGCGCTCGTCTCATTGGCGATCTGGTTGGCTCGCGCTACGAGGCCATGGCTCCGCCAGGGGCCGTCCGCGATCACCGCGCTCGCCCCGGGAGAAGGGCACATGGTGCTACCGCATGCGCCAGGGAGGATGGCATTCGCGTCTCGGGCACTCGGCGTGAAGGTATGCGCGGAGATCGCTCCACTCATGCCGCCAATTCGACGAATCCTCCTTGCACCGACCGCTGCGCCGGCTTTGCTAGGTGCTGACGGTACGACCACTATGTGCGAATCGGTCCGGAACCGGCGGACGACAGACATGGATCGGCACCGTGACGCTTCCTCCAAGCGCCAAGACGGGCGCGCACCATCATGGTCGTCACGAGGTCGCCGTCTACGTCGTGAAAGGTCGGAGTCGGATCCGTTGGGGTGACGAGCTTGAATATGCGGCGGACGTCGGGCCCGGTGACTTCGTCTGCTTCGCGCCCGAGGTACCGCACGAAGAGCAAAACCTCGACGCTGACGAGACGCTCGAATTCGTGGTCGTACGGAGCGATAACGCAGGCATCGTCGTCAACCTCGACCTCGTGCCCGTGGCGGAGCCCGAGAAGGTCTTCTGATCTGATCTGAGCTCAGCTCCTGGCTGGCCAACGCGTCGCTCGATGCCACCGCGCCGCCGCAGCGGCCGAGCGCGGAAGAGCCCGCTGGGGACGCACTTATCGACGTGGCGCGACGTCTCCGATGGAGAAATCGATCAAGCTGAAATAGGGAAGGTTCTGCGACGCTGCTTCTTGACGTCAGGAATGATGTGCTTAGTCGCCGCCTTCTTGGCCCTCGCGATTGGGCGGAGAAGTAAAACCGGCCCGATCCTGACGCAAGTCTGACCCTTCCGTGACCTGGACGGACCCACGATCCGGGCATGCGGGTACTCCTGGTCCAATCGGCGTTCCCCACGACCTACTGGGGCTTTCAGCATGGCCTTTCGGCGATCGGCAAGCGGGCCTCGTTGCCGCCGCTTGGCCTCGTCACCGTGGCCGCGCTCCTTCCGCAAACCTGGGACCTGAAGCTCGTCGATCTCAACATCGAGAAGCTCGACGACGACGACATCCGCTGGGCCGACGCCGTCCTCGTCGGCGGGATGCTGGTCCAGGAGCCGTCGATGCACGAGGTGGTTGCGCGGGCGCGCGCGCTCGGCCGCCACACCGTCGTCGGCGGGCCGGCCGCGAGCACATCGCCCGAGCGCTTCACCGACGCCGATGTGGTTTTCGGCGGCGAGCTCGAAGGGCGCGAGGAGGAGCTCATCGCGCTCATCCAGTCGCAGTCGGGGCCCAGGCCGCGCGGCTCGTCGCTCCTGCCCCTGCGCAAGGAGAAGCGCCCCGACGTCAAGACCTCGCCGACGCCGCGCTTCGACCTCCTCGAGCTCGAGGCCTACGCCTCGATGTCGATCCAGTATTCGCGTGGCTGCCCGTTCCAGTGCGAGTTCTGCGACATCATCGAGATCTTCGGCCGCGTGCCGCGCATGAAGTCGCCGCCCCAGGTGCTCGCCGAGCTCGACGTCCTCCACCGCCTCGGCTGGCGCGGCTCGGTCTTCTTCGTCGACGACAACTTCATCGGCAACATCCGCGAGGTGCGCAAGCTCCTGCCCGAGGTGCGCCGCTGGCAGCAAGAGCGCGAGCGGCCGTTCCAGCTCTACACCGAGGCCAGCGTCAACCTCGCCGCCGACGAGAAGCTGGTCGCCGACATGGTCTCGGCCGGCTTCACCGCGGTCTTCCTCGGCATCGAGACGCCGTCGCCCGAGGCGTTGAAGGAGGTCAAGAAGACCCAGAACCTCAAGCTCGATATCACCCAGGCCGTCGACATGCTGACGCGCGCTGGGCTCGAGGTCATGGCCGGCTTCATCGTCGGCTTCGACAGCGACGACGTCTCCGCCTTCGAGGCGCAGCGCCTCTTCCTCGAGGACGCGCCGATCCCGCTCGCCATGGTCGGCATCCTGACCGCCCTCCCCGGGACGGCGCTCTGGCGTCGCGTCGACGCCGCCGGTCGCCTGCGCGGCCACTCCGACGGCGAGGCCTTCGGGCGGACCAACTTCGAGACCGTCATGGACGAGGAGACCCTCATCCGCGGCTACTCGGCGCTCCTCGGCGAGCTGTACTCGATGGAGGGTTATCTCCGTCGCTGTCAGGCCTACCTCGCGCGCGCGCCGCTCCCGTCGCCCGACCGCAAGCCGCGCGGCGGCGGCATCGCGATCCTCCTTCGCGCGATCTGGAACATCGGCGTCCTGTCCCCGCGGCGGCGCCTCTTCTGGGCGCTGGTGGCCCGCTCGCTGCAGCGCTCGCCGCGCCACTTCGCCTGGGCCATCGAGAAGGCTGTCCAGGGCGAGCATTTCCTCCGCTACACCACCGAAGATGTCCTGCCGCGGCTCGAGCGCGCGATGGCCGAAGTACGCGCCGAGCGAGGCCTGGTCAAACCGCGAACAGGCTTGACATCACTCAGGTTTGCGCCCACTGTGCCAGGATGAGTGATTACAAGCAGGAGGCCCGGCGCCGGAAAGCTGCGGCGACGGCCAACCTGCGGTTCGTGCTGGCGGGAACGCGGGTCATCATCATCAAGCCCGACGCGCCCAAGGTCGCCGGTACCATCAGCCAGGTCCGCACCGAGACCCAGCTCAAGCCCTACGTCGTCGCCTGCGACGACGGCAGCGTGCAGTACATGTCGTCGTACGACCTCGCGCGCGAGGACGACTGCGACTGCAAGCCGCTCGAGCCTCGGCCAGAGCTCTAGACGAATCGCTCCGGCGCGAGGAGCGCGGCGTCGAAGCGTTCGGTCTTACCGTCGACGAGGAGGTCGGCTGCGATCTGCGCGACGAAGGGGCTGGTCTCGAGGCCGCACCCACCCTGGCCGGCGAGCCAGAAGAAGCCGCGCACCAGGGGGTCGGCGCCCACGACGAGCGCGCGGTCGGGCGCGAAGCTCCTGAGACCGGCCCAGCGGCGCCGCAGCGTCGTCGGTGCCAGGCGCGGCGCCAGCGCGCGGAGGCGCTCGATCGCGGCGGCGATGGTCACATCGTCGGCGCGCGCGTCGCACGGCTCGCTCGGTGTCTCGTCCATGGGGCTGAGGAGGAGGCCCCCCGACTCGGGCGCAAAGTAGAGGTGGTGCGGCACGCTCGCGACCAGCGGCCAGCGCGCGACCTCACGATCGGCCGGCGCCGCGAAGGTCGCGATGCTCCGACGGAGCGGCGCGATCGGGATGGGCGCGGCCCCGGCCAGCCGCGCGATCGGCCCTGCCCAGGCCCCGGCGGCGTCCACGACCCAGCGCGCGGAGATCGTCTCGCCGCTCTCGGTGACGACGCCGCGAACCGCGCCACGCTCGACGACGACTCCGGTCACGGTCGTCTTCCGTCGCAGCGCCGCCCCCCGCGCGTAGCCGGTCAGCAAGGCATGAACGTCAATGCGCCCGTCGTCGGGAAGGAGGACGCCACCGTCGATCGCGCTCGCCTCGATGTCGACGGACGCGGCGACCTCGGCGGGGCTCTTGGGGACCAGCCGCGCGCCTTGCGCCTCGAGATCGGGGATGGCCGCGACGACGGCGCCGAGCTCGGGCTCACGGTAGAGCTCGAGGATGCCGGTCTGGTCGAGGAGCGGGACATCGGAGAAGCCGGGCGGAGGCGCGCGCAGGAAGGCCGCGCCGCCGATCTTCAGCCGCTGGAGGACCGGGTGCGGGTCGAGCTCGACGAGCGACGCGGCGCTGCGGCCGGTCGCGTGCATGCCCGGCTGCTCCTCGCGCTCGAGGACCACGACGTCGCCGACGCCGCGCCGCGCGAGCGCCCACGCCATGGACAGCCCGGCGACGCCGCCGCCGATGATGACGACGACGTCGCTCACGCTGACTTCGTGCCCGACTGCTGCTTGAGGATGCAGATCGAATCGTGCGCCAGGACGACGAGCTTCCGCGTGTTTTCGGCCGCGCCGGTATCGGCCAGGACGGCGGCCTTGGCGCTGTCGCCGGCCTGCTCGAGCTCGACGACGAGCTCGCGGGCACCGCGCTCGTCGGCCGTCGGCAGCGCGGCCTCGGCCTTGCGTGATTTCTTCTCGAGCTCGACGAGGACGGCCCGGAGGACCGGCGACGCGCCGCCGTCGCCCTCGAGGGCCGCGAGGGCTCGACCGATGTCTCTGCCGACGAGCGTCAAGCTTTCAGCCAGGGTCTCCATGGTGAAATCCTACGCCGCTCGGGCCTCGAGTACGAACATTTGACCTCGCGCGTAATCGCCGCCCCGCGCGGCCGCGGTTACGAGAAGGTCATTGGAGGTGACCCATGAGTGACATTGCCAAGATCGTCGATACCTATCTCGCCATGTGGAACGAGACCGATCCGGCGCGGCGGGCGCAGCACATCGAGGCCGCCTGGACCCACGACGGACGCTACGTGGACCCGCTCAGCGACGCGACCGGACCGAAGGCCCTCTCCGAGATGGTGACCGGTGTCCAGACGCGGTTCCCGGGCCAGAAGTTCCGGCGGATCAGCGGCATCGACGTGCACCATGACCAGGTGCGCTTCGCCTGGGAGCTCGCCGCCTCCGACGGCACCGTGACCGTCGTGGGCCTCGACGTCGGCGCGCTTTCTGCTGATGGTCGTCTGCGCCAGATCACCGGCTTCTTCGGCGACCTCCCGAAGGTCGAGGGCTGACACAATCAAATTGTCCGGGCGGAGGATCCTCCTACCGGTGCGTCCGAGTGACCTCGCAAACGAGAGCGAATCGCCGCAGGCAGGTCCGCTGCGCGGCCACGCCTCGGTGGTCTTCCACCTCCTCGAGACTGCCACCGACTTCACCCACTACGACGTGCGGCACGTGCTCCACCGCGTACCCGCCCTGGAGCCGGTCAGGTTGTTCGCCCACCGGGCCGACTGCATAGAGCCGGAGTTACTGGAGGCGGTGCTGCGGGAGTGCTCGCTCGCCTACTCCGCCCGCTACATCCGCGCCGGCCGCGCCCTGGCGCAGCAGCTTCTGCGGCGGTACGCCGAGCAGGGCGAAAATTGCCGTGCCGGTCCCGCGCTACCGGCTTTCACGTCCGCCCCTCCACGCTGGTGGCCCGCCTCTACGACGCCGCGTCTCCCCTCGACCTCTTCCGCGCCAACGAAGCCATCAACGCGCACAAGCGGAGGTGGCTGGCCCAGGAGATCGCGCGGCTGGTGGACGGCGAGGCCGGAGAGCTCGACCGCGACGCGGTCCGGGCGGTGCGAAGCGTGCTCGTGCGCCTGGCCGAGGAGGGCAAGGTGATCCTCTACGAGCAGCCGGTCCCGCCGGTAGAGGGCAGATCCATGACGGGCAGACGGTGCTCTCGTTCGTGGTGGAGGCGGTCGCCCGGCTTCAGGCGCTGAGATCGACATCGTCGTCGCCGT
>Ga0307508_10007317_pt1 | contig 10281 bp, 7 predicted proteins | sample 9_EM_MG_FD_203089 | JGI IMG/M metagenome (GOLD analysis project Ga0307508, IMG submission 203089) | Populus trichocarpa ectomycorrhiza microbial communities from riparian zone in the Pacific Northwest, United States - 9_EM | ecosystem: Host-associated > Plants > Roots > Unclassified | place...
TCCTATGTCAAACCTTGTTGCTAAAGTCGCTAAGAATGCACGAGGAAGGGCGTCAGACAGCCCTGAAGTCCGGATATCTAAGACTCTGTCGTACATATTAAGACACGGCGCTGAGAAGGAAGGCCTCAAAATACGTCCCGATGGATATGTTCGAATCAGCGAGTTGGTGTGCAAGTTGTTGTTCTGTCCCATATCCCATATTAACATGTTAATCCCTGCCATCTATCAGCTGGCTCGGCCAAAGCTGAACGGGGTTGACCTGGCTATGATACAACAAATTGTGGCTAAGAACGATAAGCAGCGGTATCAGCTCTTGGAAGCGGCTGATGATACCGCTGAATCATCTGAAGGGGTGATATGGTGGATAAGAGCGAATCAAGGACATACGCTGAAGGTGATTGGAAAGATGCTCGAGCACAAACACCGCAAATTGACATAATCCTTTCAGGTAGATGCCCTCGAACTGCAGCCTATCACCTCTCCCCAGGAGCTTCCACGGGCAATTCACGGCACGAGCTTGAAAGCGTGGAAATCTATTTGCGAGCACCCATCTCCCCTGCCTCAAATGTGCTCACTTACTAACCTTGACGTCGTCTTTATTTGCGGCTTAGCCAAAGAAGGGCTGTCAAAGATGAAGAGAAATCATGTTCACCTTGCTACTGGTCTTCCTTCGTCTGGTGTGAAAAGTGGTTAGTGAGCTGGTCTCATCGGCGCGGCCAAGCATCTGTCTCAAACGCGGGCACTGGCATTACACTTTGCAGGCATGCGAGCCGGCTCCCAGGTTCTGATATATATCGATGTCCCCAAAGCGATGGAGGCTGGGCTCAAGTTCTATCTGTCTGCCAATGGGGTCGTGCTCACTGAAGGAAACGAAAACGGAATCATCCCAATAGACCTCTTCGAGCGCGTGGAATTCGTGAACACGAAAGAAGACCCGCCACAATCCTCCAAGACTGAGACTCTGGCGCCACAATGAACGATAACGTCCAATCGCCCTTCACATTCATCTAGTGGGCACGCAAATGAAATGACGTGACATGATCTCGGCTTTATTCGAAGCATAGACTCCTTGGCGTAATAATGGTGCGCCCTTTCGAAAGGGACGCTTCGCGACATAGGACCGTTGTAGAAATCTTAAATCCGCGCTGCCTTCCGATCCTGCGCTGACTGTCCATCTGGTGGCGTCAACGATGGCGTCGACGTTTCATAATCAGCATGTAGATGCGATGTGCCTCAAGTCACTCCTGCTAATTGATGACAATGTATCCAAGAACGAACCACATAGTCATAAGGAATATAATAATGTCAGGTTCACCCGTGCGGTTATATGAGACTCGAGAGCATCATGGCCCACCAGGACCCGGTGCGAACTCGGAACTGACAGCGTATTTTGGCTCCATGTTGAACAGTCGTGGCAGTATGAACGAACTGCAGGTAGGTTAGTTTGGCAGGGTCCCTCTGTCACAAGCTGCGGGGGTGTCAGCGCTAGCCTCAGCCTGTTGGATGCATTTTCACTCTCATACTTTCACACGCAGTCATCGCAGAACAGAAATACATTAGTCGGCACGTTCGTTTCTAGTGCACCCTCGTGTCCTGAGTGCGAGATTGAACGGAGTAAAAAGAGAAGGACACGTACGAGTCCCCACCAGCAGAAAGGTATGAACCCGAGGGCAAACAAGACTGCATTCGAATATTTTCAGACGCGGCCGCCATAACTTCCGGTGGATTGGAATGTTGTCGTTATATTCCCTGAACAGTATGAAACAGCTAACGACTTGCTCCGCCGCCACCCAAATTGCGCAGCCGCGCTTCTGCAGCTCGTGCGCGCCGCTCTCGTTCAATCCGCGCACGCATTTCCGGTGACATGGCGTCCAATGTCATAACGCCAGAACCTGACGCAGGTCCGGGGCCACCAAGTCTTTGAGGACCAGTTTTATTCTGGTTGCCCGCAGGAGGCACAGGTATCGCTCTCCCTGATGCCACCGCAAGCCGCTCCTCCTGGCGTTCCTGCTCCGCTTTCTTCGCATCCTCGCGCTCCTTCATACGTTCTTTGAGCCCTTTCCTTCTCGCTCCCTTCTTTCTTTGTTCTGCTTCTTCCATTTCAGGACTCAGTACACTTGACACATGCGCGTCACCCAACCAGTCCCACCAATCAGGGTTCGTATAGGCTGCGCGTCGGAAAACGTTGCGGACGTTCTTCTTGCTGGCGAGGCCATAGGCTGTCCGCATACCTCCCGCTGGTCTTCGAGGATGGGATGCTTCGTCTTCATCCTCGGAAGTAGCAGGAGTGGTGGAATTGGTGGGAGTAGGAGCGTGCATCAAAGTTGACCTAGGTACCGGAATGGTCGGATCTGCGTGCTGGTCCACAAGGAGCCACCGAACTACTGCTTCCTGCCCTGCCGCTGTGGCGACTTGAAGAAGAGTTCCGCCGACGCCAACACCATCTTCTTCCTGAACCCACCATGGTAGGCGCGTGTCAACGAGGGGAGGTTGATATGATTCTTGTACTGATGAAAGTGGCACAAGGGACGCAAGATTCTGCTCACTTGCGGAGTGAATCGGCTCCCATTGTGTTTTCAGCGATTCCAATCGGCCTTTGCGGATCATCTCCAGCAATTTTGTCCATCGTTCTCTTATTGCGAGTTCCTCGGGAGAGAGCTTATCGACGGGCTTCTTCTTGCCATCAGGTGCTTCTTTTTGAGATGTGGGTTTGGGTGGAGGCTGAGGTTTCCGTTTGGACTGCAGGTATGCAAAAAAAGCCTCATCTGCAGCTCGAAGCTCGTCTTCTGTGAGATGCGTGATTTTGGCGCGGGTAAGTTCCCGAAGGCATCGCGTCAGTTCTGACAGGGTCTATGTGTAGGTCACGTTAATTCGGGGACAGTGAAGTGAGATGTTGCATGGCACCTCACCGGTCGCCGCGTCTGGAATGGGAACGTTCGTAACCGTTCATCTCCTAGGAATTGTTCATAATGACAGAAAGTGAGGCAGAGTCGAACTGTGCGTACCTTTAAAGATGGGAGACTCATCGAAGTCTAGGAAGATCCGTCGGTTGGAGGCATTTGCTCGTATAAATACCCTCTCGCAATTCTGGAGCTCGTCTTTCCATTCAACCAGTAACGCACGAATATCCTAATTTTAAAGTGCCAAAGTAGGTTCTGAGACTTGCAATCGCCTTCGCTTCCATAGATCACAAATGATCACTCACGTCGCGCAATGCTTGCTCCCCATACCGCCTAAGCAGCGCTCCGGCACTTTTGGCTGGACCCTTGGCGTTGTCATTGACTGATTGCGATCCACCCTGCTTTCGTCGAGCTGACAGCACAAAGTTAGTTCAAACAATCAATATGACCGCAGATCGCCGCTCTGATGGGTGAAGTAAGCTGACTCGTATAACGATGGAATGTCTTGTGGGCAAGTATCTCGAGATCCTGGGCGGGCTTTTCTCCTTTCGGCTTCTTGCTGGTGATGGGCTGAACAATGTCCCCCGTTGTTATTCCCGGCTTAGATACTCGTGCAATCATTCCCGCGAAATGGCCGCCAGCAGTCATAAACAGTGCCCATGATCGTCCTGTGGGTCCACCGTCTTGCATGCCGCTCAGAGTAGTGACATATTGTTCTGGCGACACAGACGAAGGAAAGATAACGTTATATACGCCTAGTTGGGTGTTTTGCGCGTCGGGAGATTGAAACCAGGTAATGGGGGAACGAGGAAGAGTAGTTTCATCATTGTCGATGTCTCTTTGCTCGTCATTAATGCGATGTTTCTTGTGCTTTTCTATAAGAGCCGTCACGGCGTCATCATCGTCATCTTCCTCCGAGGACGATGAAGCCGATCCAGAAAGAGAATCTTCCAGAGCTTTGTTTCCGCCGCACATAGTTAACACTATCTCGTCCAGTGCATGAATGTATATTCACCTTCCAGTAATTCTGCAAATTCAGATTCGCTAACGGGCTTCGAGTTGGCATCTTGCAATCGAGTCTTGACATTGTATCGATGCCAATCAGATCGAAAGTGATTGCGTTGTTCGCTTAGGCTTGTAAACACAGCGCCTAGGCAGAGCGCGCACGACAGAGAGCTACTTGGATCTGAAACCTCTGGTTGCGGAGTGACGTCAGCAGGTTCTGGATGAGATCTTTGAGGTCCGATCCTAGTAGAGAGTGTTTTGATTATATTCTGGGGAATAGAGAATATGTGGACAGGTTCCCTCAGCGCCATAATCGTGGTGTCGTGGTGGACGTGGTATTGAATTACTGTTGATGTTGACTCGATCAATACATTTTTTTTTTCGAGCCCATCATCCAACGCCGCCGTCAGCAGTTCTGTCACTTCATCCTGCTAATGTCTGTTGCGTTTTCAGGAGCTTAGCAACACGTCTGATGCATGGGTCTCCACTAAGAGGCTGGAGACCTGCCTAGAACAGAAATATGCTGATTTTTTGCATTAGTCCAGCTGGCGCAGGGAGGCTTAGTCGATTCTTGGGTCCACATTTTAGGCAACTACTAGTACACGGTGCGGTCGCATTATCAGTGTAGGAAATGCAATTAAATACGACTCTGGGGGCTCTGTGCATTGAGCCAGTTGAGGCAGAGGAAGACGCTATGAGCATGAATATTTACTGGGTATCACCAAACGCAATCGTCACATTTGTGAGCAGATCATTCAAAGGACTGCATATAGAATGAATACAAGCTCACTGGACGACTTGTATGGCAAAGTTCGCTGTACGTTCGACGATGCCATCGTATTCGAAATTTTTGTTGCGGAAAAAGATGCCAGTGTGCGCTTCGACCTCATCCTCTACCCCGCCTATTGGAATCCCTTGCCAGCGATTCCCCATGACCCACGGCAGGACGATGAAGTGTTGTGAACGGTGGTGGCGCTTCTTCGCCGGAGGCAAGCTGGATGGGTCTGGAGACCTCGGTCTTTCGTTGTCAGAGACATCGGAACCGACTGAAGACAGCGAACTCGTCTCCGATTCTGGTGGCGGCGCGTCAACGCTCAAGTTCGAGCGGGAGCGTGCACCCCCTACGACGGAGCGGGCGAAAGCTTGGAGATGGGGACGAAAATGGCGGCCGTGCTCTTTGGCATATCGTCGCGCGGCTGCTTTCGCTGCCTTTTGCGCCTCCCAATCGGCTTTTTCTTTCCGTGCAGTCTCCATGGCGTGATCGAATTCAGAAATGCTGCCTATTGGAGCAGTGCGTTCTTGACCACGGTCAGTGCCGTAAGGATTGATTTCCACTCCTATCTCGCCGACTGTCGCGGGCGCTTCCGCTTTTCGACCATTCTGGGGAGGAGGGAAGACGTGCGAAGAGCTGTATGATGGCGCATCCGTCTTGGAAGGGGCATAATACTCCCCACTGTCATTTTTTGGGGCCGTGATGGTGAAGAAATGGATCCAATCCCCGCCATCTGTGGTCTTGGCGGGATTGCCCCACTGTTCTAGAGCAAGGTATCGGTCACTTAAACCTTTCCTGTCGACAACGCATGAACCAAATTGGAGGAATTCAGTGAGGTACATCGCGGTGAACTTGATGGGGTTTTCCCCGTGTTTGGTCCAGAACTTCTTTGCCTTACGCAGTAAAGACTGCTGTCCATCAACTGGAGGGAAATCCGGGCGTGAGGCTAGAAAGGGGAGACAGCGGACGCGCATTTATGAGATTGATCGCGAAAAAAAAATGACACGTCATACCAATAAAAGAGCTCGACTCAGCGGGGTCCACAATGTTGACCTTGTTCTGGTCGTTAACATCTGATTCTTTGGGTCCACAAGCGGGAAGTATCGAGGCCAAACCGCTGATTACTACGTGGGGATGTATGCCTGAATGAAATCGTACATCAGCCAATAATTCGCGAAGGATGCGGTATCAGAACCTAAATAAGGGACATCAAACGCGATCATTCCAATGATGCGTCGTCTGAGCGTCGCCAAGACTTTTCCGCCAACTGCCGCATCAGCAGTAAGGAACCCCCCCAGACTGTGGCCCATGAGAATGATGTGACCCTCGGAGAGCGTCTCGAGCCTTCAAGTGATCATATTAGGTTCAGGGCATATCAAGGGGGGTACCAAACGGACCATTTGAGGAGTTTCTCTGTCGCCTCTTCGATTGGGCGAACAGCTTTGTAGGTAGGATAAATATGGGTATTCAGATCGATGCCTGCTGGTAGTCGCGGCAATAGATAATTATGAAGATCCGTTGGGAAGGCCTATCTAGGAGTTTTGATAGTCAAAGGTCGTTATGTTGTGCCGCGAACGGCAGCATTCATGCCTGGAAAGAGGTGTGATCGCCTTGCCAGCCATGGACGTAGCACATGTGGAGTGCGGTTTTCTCAGGTAGAGACATTTTGCACGTAAACCCGCGCGACAGAGATGCGGGCGGTGCACCAACGAATGAAATCGTACGAGGCAAGATCAGCGTATCGCGCGCAATGTCAGCACGTGACAGTGACTCTCAAGTTGATGCGGCTGTGTGCGCTGTCCTCCACTGCTTTAAATCGCTGGATACGCCGCTCAAGAAATTTCTTGGCGCAAGGATGCTCAGGCGCCCACGGGACATTTGAGCCAGCCAAAGGTATTTTTGGACTGACTCGGATCTTTGGGTTTTCTCAACCGCGGCGTTACGCAATCTGGGTCGCAGGCAAATCCTGCTAGGGCATATTGGTGGGCTGGAGCATACGATTGTTTCATAAAACGAATTGAGAGGCACGAGCGAATCCCAGTGACGATAATTCCGCCGTCTTGCTTCTCTAGAGGAACTGTCGGTTCTCGCTCAAAATCACACTGCCGACATTCTTCGCCGCGCGCGTTGCTTATATTTCTCGAATCCGCCTACGACCGTTGATGTCTGTTCCTCGATCACAATCCTGACTTCCGGGTGACCATACCGCCATGCTCTTTCTCTTCTTGAGCCCGATGATGCTAGCAAAGCTGAGTATAATCGAAAGTTTCATAGCTGGGTTTCCCCCTCCCGCAAGTCGCTGTGATATCGATTGGGGAGGTCCTAGGCTGGTTCACATTGGGAGTGTGAGCCATAGCTGTTCGACGAATTATCGATTCATCCAGTCATTCTTCTCTCCAGTTGTCTGGGAACATACATCCATTGCGATTGTACACCTGGGCACGCGGGTGCTATGGAACCCTTGCGCCTGAAAACCGACTTGGATTTTGCCCTCCATTGTTGCAGCAATCGAGTTCACTGACATATTTACAATAATGTTGGCACTCCTTATGCCTGAGCCTATCACGACGCTACCATGATTAACGAGAGCGCCTCAGGCGCACAAAACCTGGCAAGCATTCCTCGGCCATGACTGAGTCGTGAGGGCGTCGGTGGCTACCCGGCGCTCATTTTATACGTTGTCACATATGTGCATCATTCGAAACGTACATGCAGCGGACCCTGGCCCATTCCGGCTTGTAAGGGTGAGAGCCACCGCCACCGCCACCGGCTGTTGGCGTGTTTGGACGATTGTTAGCTACCAAAAGGTGGCATGCAATTCACTTGAAAACCTGTTGAACAGTACCTCCGCTGCATCGAGGTCACTACCGAGTTCTTGGCGCTTTTTGATCGTGTCATGCCCTTCTCGCCAGAGGATTTCGTCAGTGAAGCCTGGATATCTCGGCGCGTGGAGTCGCAAACGATAACCTGCGTTTGTTTACAATTTGTGTTTGACTTCAACCTATGCTGTAGAGATTCTGTTTTGCGTGGAAAAGATGTCTTCAAACGAATCGTTTGCCCGCAAGCGTAATCACACAGACGCGCTGGACGGCACTGGCCCCAGCTTCGGAATCCGTGCGAGTGCGACCGCCCGCTCTGTCATCCCCGTTCCCCGCGCGGCCGATATATATGTATGTATGGACCTAGATTGTATTAGCAAGGTAGCCTAAACTATGGCGTATGATAACAACGCTTCAGTTGCGCTGAGATGATTATATGATTCAAAATTAATAATTATTTTTTATAGATCCGGCCGCCAGTTTCAGTATTTTCCATTGCGTTTACGCAAGCCGATGTAGGGTCTCGAACCTGCGGCGCCGCCCCACTAGTGAAGCCAAAAAGCAAACACCTTTCACAGAGCACGACACCGCCGATGTTCCCCATTCACATGTAATGTTGAGCATGCTATCATGCTGCAATGAAGCCGTGTCATGCCCACAAAAACATGGTTCGGGGTTTCAAAAGGCACACAGAGTGGGCGGGGTAGCTACTTCAAGTTTCGACCCCAGTAATCCCTGCTGAGTTGTACGGTTCCATAGGACGGGGAGCTTGAGGCGCTAGTGATGCGGGGTGACTGCGGTGGTGTCGAACACCGGGAGTACTACACCGTGGATGACTGCAGGTTGGATCATCCGACGTATAAAGTCGATCCTATCATCAAGAAACAGTAGGGCGAGCATTGGGAGATTTAGGTGTATATTCGAGCGGTTTCCACTGGCAACATGCGAAGAGCTGACCTTTTATATGCACGGCTTGAACGCAATATTCGCAGTACAATCTTACAAGAACCTTGCGTCATCCGTTAGGAGTTTCTCAGGCCATAGACTGATATAAGGGGTCAAACCATCACGAATCATCCGGCATCCCTCCTCTTCCGTAGAACTGAAGATATCTTACATCATCGACGAGCGCTTGTTAGAGGGGTTTGATTCTATCTCATTGCCAAATCAAGTTACTAGGGCACCTTTGACACTGGTGCAGGATGGCGCAACCCAGAACTTCAGCGGCTGGCTGTGGAGATCTCCGATGCACCCCTAAACAGTAGCACATCCAACGACAGTGAGGATGCCACGTTTCTCGCCCAAGGTAGTACTAGTGGGTCAGAATCCAAGCCGATATCGACAGAAGCAGGGCAGTGCGAATCGTAACGAAAAAAAGCGCGGCCTGGCGATGCTGTGAAGGGCTGAGCGTGGGAACAACCTAATCGCACTAGGGTTATGGCCTTATAACACTCCTCTCCCGACTCACTGCTCGCTTCTGATCGCGCCTGCATCTGGAGGCCGGGAGGGCATATATATGCCCAAGGAAGCGTTTCTTACTTCCATTTAGGAGTATTTGAAAACGATCAAAGCTGTGCTGTGCGCGGTGCCAATCACGGCATTCTAAGGAGTCACAGTGCTGGCCACTTGCTTCCTCCACGTCCCGCCCTCTTTTGCGCATAAGGCCATAGGTAGGCAAGGTTCCCTACCGCCTACGTGGCGTACTATTTAACCTGTTTCTTCCTTCAGGCTCGGGATGGGCCAGGGAACGTCCACCGTCAGGGGGGATGGTGGCCATAACATCGAAACAATCAGCGGAGAATTACTCGTCCCACTCGATATAATCAATATTCTCCTGGAACTCCTTGACCGGGACTCTTTGGAGAACGTATCGCTGCTGAACAAGAATATCCATCATTTCGTAAATCGGCGTCTATGGAGTGCGTACATCATCATCTTTATCCCTAAAGGCGGGAGCCTCTGAAGCGTTCTTGACGGGCGTGTTTCGGAACAGGGTCCGTTGTGATTCACGACTGCTCTATGTCGAGCAAGCGCAGGAGGAGAAAAATGATGACGGAAGCTTGTGAAGCGGTTACGCGCGATCTGCACCGTGCCGCCTGCATCGAAACCTTGACAATTCGGTTCTCGCGTCTTTCCTCTTTCAGCTTTCTGTTGCGTCGACCCATGCGACGCCTTGCCGAAGCACTTGCCGCCGTGCCGAATCTAAAAACACTCCGCATCCAGTCTTGGTCGTACCACACAGAACAACTGTCCAGGATACTGCGTTGTCCTATATCTGAGCGGGGGCATCCGTTCCTCCTAAACTCCTTCACCTGTATGGGGGTCCTCCACAATGCAATCGGTCCTTTCATTCAGTGTCAATCTGCTATTACGGATTATTCCATTCATGAGGACTCGATATATCTCGATGAAAAGAACAAATTGGATGGTTGCAACGAAACCGACCTCGATTCCGCTCGTCGTCTGCCCAGCATCCGCCGTTTTAAGGGGCCTTCGCAGTATGTGCGTCGGATTCTCTGCGGTCGCTCCGTCGACACCGTGGAAGTGACAGCTTCCGTTGCGGACGAAGATATTCAAGGACTCTACGATAACTTTTACCGCTTTCCACGGGCACAACGAGATGCGATAGTCGCAGGAGATGGGCGACAGACGATCGCCCGCAATGTGTGTATGAACCTATGGACTTCGGCGGAGGAGCATCACCATTTCCCATTCATCATCTGCATCTCGCACCAAATCTCGCTTAATCACATTCGTTCTCTGAAGCTTCAGTCATGGTCCATGC
>Ga0307508_10007318_pt1 | contig 10280 bp, 11 predicted proteins | sample 9_EM_MG_FD_203089 | JGI IMG/M metagenome (GOLD analysis project Ga0307508, IMG submission 203089) | Populus trichocarpa ectomycorrhiza microbial communities from riparian zone in the Pacific Northwest, United States - 9_EM | ecosystem: Host-associated > Plants > Roots > Unclassified | place...
CGGAGGGCGAAGGGGTGCTAGCGACGAGCCGCCACTGCGCGGACAGCGGACAGGAAACGGACTGTACATAATCTCGTCATGATCTCCATAGGTCGCACACGAGTAATGAATAAACAAAAAAAAAAAAGAAAATCTTTCGTTCTAGGTGGTTAGCAATCAGGAATCCCGCCGTCCGTTCGACTAACTTGCTGATGACGTCCAAGAGGCAAATTACCCGGTAGGCCCGCACCCTCGAGTAGTCGGGCTTTCCGGCCTTTGGAATGACGATTCCTTTGGCTGTCTTCCAGATTTCCGGGTGGTGGCCAAGCCGGCAGCACTCTGGCAGACGCGTCATATTGATTGAGAAGAATCAAATACCTTCAGCAACGAACTCGGGAAGATCAAGAGGCAGTTCAGATATTGCTTGATCGGCTCAATCGATTCAGGGTTGACTAGGGTGAGAAAAATCAATCATCGTGTACATCTGATTTGTTGCTGGCGTCTAGAGATAGTGAAGGAAGTCGAGAGTTGCAGTCAGCAGTCATGTCGACGGTGGGTGGAACAAACCCCATGAGTATTTCATCGAGTTCCGGTAATAGATCTCTTGTGCGTGAGATGGAGAATGACCTTAGTCCGAGAACGATCCGACAAACGTGTTACGGAGGAGAGTGATCTGGGCGTATCGCAGGATCATCACTACTACTGGTCAAGTACGGACAGCTTCATGACGGGACGACAGGTCAAAATAGTACTCGATGGCAAGACGGGGGACGCCAGCCCGGTGGACACCGGCAACCCGCAAGGGTCGCCAGCGGCCCCGATCCTCTTTGTCACTTACCTGTCAGGCATCTTTGACGAGGTGGAGAGAGTAGTCCCGGGTGTTAAGGGTCTATCCTTTGTGGACGACATCGGATGGTGGGTGCAAGCGGGTAATGGGGAAGAGATAGCGGCAAAACTGGCGGGAGCGGCAGCTGCGGCTCTGGACTGGGCAAAGGACAACGGAGTGGCATTCGACCAGGGAAAAACGGAAGCAGTGCTCTTCAAGAAGAAAAAGAGAGGCACACCAACAGCCACAGTCCGGGTGGGAATGAATGACATCCCCTTCAACACCGAGGCGACACGCTGGTTAGGGGTATGGCTCGACTCCCAGCTTACGCTGAAGGAGCATCATGCGATCAGACTGAAAGAAGGAAAGAAGGCCATGGGACGTCTCTGCCGGCTGACCGGACAGATGGGGCTCTCGCCGGCCAACTGCCGAAAGGTCATGACAGCCTGCATCCAGTCGGTCACGATGTTCGGGTCGGAACTATGGTGGAAGGGAGACAGGGTGGAGGGCACCATAGGGCGAGCCGAAGAGCTGCAGAAGAGGTGAACAAGCAGGCCCGGGCGACTACGGGATGCTTTCGAACAACCAACCGCGGCACACTAGCGATGGAGTCAGGGCTCCGACCGGCAACAGCACAGCTGGAGAATCGGCAACGGCGGTTCGGCCTCCGGCTACTTAGCCTGCCCGACGGCGACCAGGCCAGAGAGGTGGTGGGAGCAAGGTCGGGGATTGGGGGAAGACTGAAGAACGCGCTGGCGCATCGAGGCAGAACAGAGACGACAGTCCTACTCGAGGAACCGGAACCGCTAGACGCTGAGACAATCCAGGAGGACGAGAAGACAGCCAAGGCGGAGGCGGAGCGGATCAGACCCGGACTCACCATGTTCACCGATGGGTCGCGACTCTATAGCGGAGCAACCGGATACGCAGTCGCATGGCAGAAAGGACAATCTTGGGTGGACATCAAGAACCACATGGGATACAACCAAGTACGGTGCGGAATGCGCAGCACTGGCAAGAGCCCTCGAGGAGGCTACAAGGCGCCAGGCGGCACCGGAACGGGTCACCATTTTCACCGATGCCCAAGCCGCCATCAGGCGGATGGCATCGGAGGACCCCGGCCCAGGCCAGAAGTACGCAATCCTGGCTAGACGACACATTGCAAAGCTGCGAAGAGCGAGGCCGGGCATCACCATCGAGATCCGGTGGTGCCCCGCCCATAAGGGCGTCCCAGGCAACGAGAAGGCCGACGAGTGGGCAAAGATCGCAGCGGAAAAACCGGAAGCACGAGGGGTGGAGTGGCTACAGGGAGGAGCGCGCCCGGCGCCACTCCCCCGGTCTCTTGCGCACATCAAGCATGAGATCTCGACGAAGAAATGGGACGAGGCCCGCCAGTGGGCGGGGAAACGGATCTCCGCTAAGAAATACAGAATGCCACGCACGCAGCAGCCTGACAAGACAGTGTCCGGAAGCAACAAGAGGACCGCCGCAAGGTTGTACCAGCTCAAGACTGGATACTGCCTTACTGGGCAGTACTTAGAATGGACAAAGAACCGAGCCTCAGCTCAGTGCTGGTGGTGCAGGTGCAAGAAGCAGACAAGGGAGCACGTCTTCAAAAACTGCGGACGATGGAAGGAACAGCAGAAGGTGCTGTGGAAGGAGGTGTGGAAGGAGACGGGGAGAGGGAAGAGCCGGTATCCCATCCGGGACCTCCTTGCCGACGACAGGTGCAGCAGGGCGGTACTGGACTTCCTATCCACCACAGACGTAGGGAGGCTGGCTCCGGCCCCGGTTGAGGAGGACGCGCAGAGTGAGGCGTCAGAGTGGGAACTTCGGGAGAGAGGAGAACGAGAGGAGGAGAGGGGAGCAGAAGCTGAGAGGCTGGGCGCCGAGGTTGAGGAACCCCTGTTCCTCCCCACGCCCGCCATTATGGCATCCGCGGAAGAGGAGTGAGAATGCAGTGTGTTTCCTTCCTGTCTCTCATTTGTCATTTCTGTGGTGCGCCCCCTATCTTCTTGGGACAGGCCGGGGCGGATGGCAAAGGAAAGCTTGCAACGTGCCGCCATCGCGCGGACAGCGGCGGGGAAACGGTCAAAAATGTACGCCGCCATAGTCTAGATAGGCTTCATGCGAGTATGATAAAACAAAAAAAAAATCTGCCAGAGTGCTGACAATGATCTGAAGGAAATCGAGATCCGGGTTTAGCGCGCCAGATGAAAGACCTAAGCGGGCCGGTGAAATGCGATGACAAGAAAAGGAAGGTAGAATTAAAAGAGAATGGGTGGGTGTTGTCGCTACCCTAGGATTGGCGGGTTCTGTCCATGCGAGGATAATGTACAGGATGCGGTTCAAGCCCCGCTCCGCAACTCGCTAAGTACACAGAATTTGATGAATTATCCTCAACAGAACTTAATCCCTCCCACACTACTCTACTAGTGACCCCCTCCGAAGGCCTATATCGTCGGTTCGCCCAGTGCGTTCGGTACGTCGAGCACCGGGCCCTCCCTTCGAGTTACCTTCCTTGGTCCACACAGCGGACATCCCAGCACACCCTAGTGACTTTCACCAGTTGGAATTTAGGAATGGATAGAGTAGATATAACAATTTAGATCGTTTACGTGGGCGCCTGAGCGGAGAGCGAGAGAGAGAGAGAGAGACAAGATTCTTCACGGCGTGGAGGGAGTAGAGGTGACAGCGAAGTTTATTGCTAGGAAGAAGGTTGTAAGAGTGTAAAGAACCTTAGAACAGAGAACACAAAGTACATCTCGCTGCTTCCCCGCTTTGTCCCCATTCGGCTCCCTGCTTTAGCTCCTCCGGCGTGCGCTCCCCCAGCAACGCCGCCCGCTCAACTCTGGTCGGCAACAGCGCCCACTCAACTCTAGTCGGCAACAGCGCCGTGCCTCCAGCGCCGAGAAGCTTTTCCGACACACCCCCTCTTCTCGCGCTGAGACTTTCTAAAGGACCAAATGCAAAAACAAAATACAGGACAACCATTACCCCGTTCCCGTCGACCTCATTAAAACCTGTGCAGTGAAAACCCTGTGGGAAAAAATAGCTGCTATCAGGAAAAAGAGTGCCGACTCCAACAATACCAAAGTCAATCAAACCAAACCAAACGCCAGACCAAACCAAAACCACAACCCAGCCCAAACAACTTTTCCGTTCCCTCTCATTCCATTTGTTGCTCGCCTCTCTGGTTCCTCAATCTCCTTGATTGGGTTCCCCTTTCCATCGGGTCCTCATCCTTCCTTCCTTGCGAGAGATCCGCACCCCCTCATCCTTGCCAGAGATCCACACGCCCTGTTCCTTGCTGGTGCAGCTGCGAATGATGCCTTACCAAGCCAGTGAGCTGCAACAGTTGCTCATGTTGGGGTGAGGCGAGCGGTTTCGTGAGGAGGTCGGCCGGATTCGCTGCCGAGGTAACGTACTGGAACTTGACTGATCCTCACTGCTGCTCATCATGGACATGGTGATATCTGACATCAATGTGTTTCGACTTCTGGCGTACAACTCTGGAGGCGATCAGCTTAAGGGCACCCTGATTATCACATCCAATAGGCACCGGCCCTTCCGACATTTGCACCTGCATTGCATCTGCTGCTTCCTTGGTCATGCGCTTCAACCAGAGGCTTTCTCTAGTAGCGTGTGAGCAGGCGATATACTCGGCCTCGAGTGTTGAGAGAGCCACCACGCTCTGTGATTTTGCTTGCCAGTGGATCAGTCCGGATATGGCCAGTTCGTCGTTGTCATCGATGTGTCCAAGACCGAAAACACACCCTCCAATGGATTTTCGGGTCATGAGGTTTCCTGCCCAGTCGGAATCGATGAAGCCAACAATGGAGACATGGGAGTTGTGTATGCCTAGTCCGTGTGAGTTGTGAGTTCCGCTCCGTCCATGAGTGAGTCGTCGGTAATGGATGCGGAGTTCGGACGTCGTTTTCAGGTATCGTAATATCCTCTTTGCAGCGGTCAGGTACATTTACAGAGGTTGAACATTGTACCGACTTAAGGCAGTGACGCTGAATGCGATATCCGGTCTGCTTCCCAGTGCCGCATACATCAGAGAGCCGACGATAGACAGGTACTCCTTACGATTGGCAATCTTGTCTTCGCAGTCGGTATTCGCAAGATCCACTTGATGATCAAGGGGCGTCTTTGCTGATTTCGCATCCTGCTGTCCAAACCTCTTCAGAATTGTGTCAATGTACGCTCGCTGGCAGATACTTATGCTCCCGTCTTTTCCTCTCTCAATTTCTCTGCCTAGAAACCTATTGGCTGCTCCGAGATCGCACATCTTGTATTTTGCCTGCAGTAGCCTCTTGATTTCTTGGCCTTTTCCTTTGGTTCCATCATACGCGATGAGCAAGTCATCCACATAGAGTATCAGTAGTACTCCGGGTTGGAGATACAGGTTAGGGTCCTCAGCCGATTGCCGGAATCATATAGACAGTAGGTAATTATTGATGTCTTCAAACCACAGCCTCGGTGCCTGTTTCAGTCCGTACAGTGCCTTTCGAAGAAGCAGCATGCTTCCATCTGGCATATATGGCTCCAGCCACTCAATCCCGGGAGGGGTTGCCATATGGATATTGTCTCGATCGATTTTCAGATTCAGGAATACTGTGACCACGTCCATGTGGTCCACGTTCCAGCCATGTTGCGCCGAGAGTTCCAGTAAGAGTCGAACGGTTGTCATTTTGGAGACCGGAGCATATGTTTCATCATCGTAGATCCCTTCCTTCTGGGCATATCCTTTGATAACCAATCGTGCCTTGTACCGAGTGGATCCGTCGGGGTTAATCTTTCTCCGGAAGACCCACTTGCATCCAATTGGTACTGCGCTGCCTTCGGTCTGTTTACTTCCTTGGTCTCGGTCCCGGTCAGCACCAATCGGGTGATTTCTTCCTCGGTCCCGGTTAGCACCAAACGGGTGATTTCCTTGGACAGTGTCAAACGTATGATTCTCAAGCAGCGCCTGCCATTCCTGACGCATGGCTTTTTCCCATTCTCTTGCTTGAGGGGTCCTAAGTGCCACTTCATATGTGGCTGGCTCATTCTCAGGCCCATTGATCGTCTCAATCCCATCTCCACCAGCTGGAGCTTCAGCATTTCCGGCTTCGGCCACTCCAGTATTCCCGGCAATCCCCAGAGTCAAAAAGGCTGATGCAAGGTACGCCGAAGACACCAAACCACCCCCTTCTTTGTGCGCCTTGTGCATTACAGCCTTATTCGTTTCAAGCCTTTGCTTGCTCCTCGTCCGTGTGGATATGTAGTCATCTAGTCGATTTCATTAGCTGATTTGTTTTTGTTTTTTGTTTTTTTTTGTGCAATTTGGACGGGAAACGCTATTTAAGAAAGCAAATGCAACAATAGATCCCGGCGGCCTGTCTCGGGCTTCTGCCTTTCCCAGCAGCCTGTCTCGGGCTTCTGCCTTTCCCAGCAGCCTGTCTCGGGCTTCTGCCTTTCCCGGCGACCTGTCTCGGGCTTCCGCCTTTTCCAGCGGCCTGTCTTGGGCTTCCGCGTTCCCTGGCGGCCTGTCTCGGGCTTCCGCCTTTCGGGCTTGTTTTTTTTTTCCTTTTTTTCCCGCCTTTCCCGGTGGCCTGTCTCGGGCTCCCACCTCATAGGCTTGTTTCCGACTATCTTTTCCCAACAGGCATTGTTCCACTCTGTCTTATAGATAGGAATTTCTTTGGTATCTTCTTCTCCGAGCAGTGTCCGCTGGAGGGGGGGGGGGGGGAGGGGGGGACAGGGAGGGAGGACGGCTTATTCTTTTCTTTCTTCTTTCCTACTTACCTTGTGGATCCGGATGGTCTTCAACAATTCCATAGCTTCTCTCTGTCTGCTCGGGAAACACATTATCCTTTTCTTCTTCCACGCTTCTTTCATGCGCATTTTCTTCTTCCACGATTCTTTCATGCGCATTTTCTTCTTCCACGCTTCTTCCGTGCATTCTCTTCTTCTTGGAATATGAAGCTTGAACATTCCACAGCTCTTCCGCTTCTTCCGGACTTAAAATCCCAGATTCTCCAGATCTTCGTGGTGTCATGCACATATCCCAGCATCATGCACATGGTTGAGTGGCTCCTGAACTTTTTCTCAGTTCGTTGTGCAGGTGGGATGTGCTTGTATGCTTTGCAGCCAAATCGCCGCAGATGCTGAATTTGTGGAACGTTTCCAAACAGTGCCTCGTAGGGTGAGCGGTTTCTGAACAGACTCGAGGTGGGAGATCTCCTGTGGAGGTAGCAAGCTGTTCGGATGGCTTCAGGCCAGAATCTGATGGGCACATTTCCGTCCTTCATCATGCTTCTTGCTTTTGTGTTAAGCGTTCGGATCATTCTCTCGGCAACACCATTCTTGTGCTGTGCGTATGGTGGTGACTGTGACACCGGGGTTGTAATCATACAACGGCAGTGAGGCAGAGTGCGAGACTAGGACGTCTGGTCGACGTCGGAGTCACGGATTATCGAACTAGTCAGGTTTCTCGATAGTTATGAAGGAGGTGGGGCGCGCGCGGTCTTCGCCGGCGTTTTATTATTATACAGGAATAATACCCCTCGCGACCGTCCTTCCCAAGATCGCCCATCCTTAAGGGATTCACAACGAAATAATCTAAGGGGTTCGGTTCGATATCTGCGGCGCCCGCTGGCTGCGGCTCGAGCACCGGATCGTACGCGGCTCCGCGGCAACGGCTCGCTCGACGGATCGCTTGGTGGACGGCGCTTGCCCGGCGGCTGCCCGGCGGCTTGCGCGACGGTTCGTCCGTGTTTCCGCGGCAACGGCTCGCTCGGCGGATCGCTTGGTGATTCCGCGGCAACGGCTCGCTCGACGGATTGTAGGTCGTTCGGCGCATGCCCGGCGGCTGCCCGACGGCTTGCGTGTATCGCTTTGGCGGACGGTTCGAGAAGGGCGCGGCAGCTTGCCCGACGGCTCGCTCACGGTGCTTCGGCGGATGGTTCGATTCGAGGCGGGCCCGGCGTATTGCCCGACGGCTCGCTCGACGGCTCGCTCGTGGCGCTTCGGCGGATGGTTCGCATCGAGACGGGCCCGGCGTATTGCCCGACGGCTCGCTCGACGGCTCGCTCGTGGCGCTTCGGCGGAGGGTTCGATTCGAGTCGGGCCCGGCGTACTGCCCGACGGCTCGCTCGCGGAGCTTCGGCGGATGGTTCGGTCGAGACGGGCCCGGCGTACTGCCCGACGGCTCGCTCGCGGTGCTTCGGCGGATGGTTCGATTCGAGGCGGGCCCGGCGTATTGCCCGACGGCTCGCTCGACAACTGCCTCACGGGTATCCTTATCTCTGGTTCGTATGCAGCGGCTACCGAGTTCAGCTTTCCTTAGGTCACCACAGCCCTTCGGATGACTGGCTCGGCGTACTGAGGATTTAGGGATTATTGGCGTGCCCGGCTGGTGCCGGACCGGCCTCACCCCCCAGTACCCGGGGACTACTCGGCTACTTCCCCTCAAGGCTGCTTCACCCGGCCGAACTGCTTCCGGCCCGAAAGATTCGGCGTAAGATATGGTAGAGGATACGCTCACACTCCAGGTCCTCCTGGAAGCGGGCCGAAGCCCAAAGCTACTCGTCCTGGTCGGTCTGACGATGAGGGGGGGTAGGTGATCAGCGCCGCCGCGCAAATCCCTCAGCTCTGGACTGAGTTCTGTTGACGCGGCCCAGCAAGGATCCGCCGGCGCGCGAGGAGTAAGCCCTCGCCCTTCTTCCTTGCTGATTGCCTTCCTTGCCCAGCTCCGGAGTCACCCTTTCTCGCCGAGACCTTCGGTCGAGAATCCGCGACTCCGGTCCTCATCTCCCGCCTAGACTCTCGAGCTCCTCACGTATCCTTCCGTCTTCTTCCCGAACGGCTGTTGTCCCGCTCGCATCGCTTAGGCGTATCGTCGACTCACGCGCGGCTGCTGGAGGCTTGCGAGTATCGCTGCGGCGGTTCGTTCGACGGATCGTTTGCGGTTCCATGGCGACGACTCGCTCGACGGATCGCTCGGGGGGATGGTCGTTGACTCGATGTCTTGGTGTCCGGTAGGTGGTTGATGATTGACCGTTTGTGGTTGATGGTTCTGCTGATGATTCCGATGATTCTTGATGACCGGTAGGTGGTCGATGATTGACCGTTTGTGGTTGATGGTTCTGCTGATGATTCCGATGATTCTTGATGACCGGTAGGTGGTCCCTTCATCATTGACCGTTTTGTGGTTCCGCGGCGTATAAATATCCGGCTCGGCGAAGTCACGTGCTGCGGGGGATTACCCCGCTCTGAGACGTGAAAACTCTTCGCCTTCGCAGAGCCACTCCTTCTCGGCCGCAACGGCATCGCCCCCATATCACTCCCATCAGACTCTCGAACTGCTCCTGAGGTGCGGTCCTGAAGCGGCGCTTGCACTTTCCCGATCACGAGCCGGTACTTGGTCCGGGGGCTACCCAGCGCTACCGGATTGGCTTGAAGTCAAGCCTCCGCTTCAGTATTCGTTCAACTCGACGAACTCACCTTGGTGCGGCGTATGCCCTGCATCATAACCGTTGTAAGCGTCTCGGATAAGTGGGGGATACGCTCACGCTGTCGAGCGCTGGCAAAGCCCAGAGTTCATCGCCATAATCGGGTGTCAATGACGAGGATGCGAGTGGTAGCATGATTCCTCGTGTCTCCTGACAACGGGGTGCAGCGGTATCGCCTCAGGCCTCTGGCCGTCTGCAATGATATCGCGATTCCCGACTCGTGGTGTTGTTCCTCTGGGCGCCGTGCCTCTGGAAACAACCCCACTCCTATCCCACGATCTAGACTCGCAACTCCTTGCGTTCCCATTTCCTTCCGATAGCTTGTCCATGTGATGACCACCAAGGTTGTCTTTTTCTGCGGCAGCACTTGCGCTTTCCCGGCCCGCGCCGGTACTTGGCCCGGGATCATCCGGTGCTGCAGAGTCGGTCGACCCGAGTCGAGCCCCGACGTTGTCGGTTGCTCGGTCTCGGTATGCCGTCCTAAGACTGTGTGACGAGTTTCCGATACCTTCCTGCCTGGTCCGTATCCGAATTCCGACCCTTTAGTATTTAGGGTGTAACAGTGACGGTTCGTAGGTGATTCCATTTTCCCTCAGGATCTCTAGGAACAGGGAGTTGTTGTATTCGCCAGTTCCGTTGTCGCATCGTAACCGCTTGATCCCAAATCCTCTTGCCTTGATCTGTCAAATATACTCGTCGATAGATAGGTAGGAATTCCGTTGCTTAATCTTTTCACCGAGACTGGAGGACCGCTCTCTATATATACATGCATATCCAATCCCGTTACCCATCACCGGCTCGTCTAGATCCTTTGGTGGCAACTTGCCACCTCCGGTCTAGATGTCGCCGGGCCTAGATGTCGCCGGTGGCCATTGGCCACCTGCGCCACCTGATGCCTCCCGCGCGCGCATCTGCTCGCAGCGGTCTAGGCAGGCCTCGGCGGGCCTCGTTGGGCGATCGATATATCTAACACT
>Ga0307508_10007319_pt1 | contig 10279 bp, 15 predicted proteins | sample 9_EM_MG_FD_203089 | JGI IMG/M metagenome (GOLD analysis project Ga0307508, IMG submission 203089) | Populus trichocarpa ectomycorrhiza microbial communities from riparian zone in the Pacific Northwest, United States - 9_EM | ecosystem: Host-associated > Plants > Roots > Unclassified | place...
GTATATATCTATCTGTCACTGTGGCAACCGGTTAAGCTCACGATCCCCAGCCCCAGAACATGGGGGGCTTCTGGGGATGGCTTGCTTAGGAATAACTAGAGTAGTTGGTGCCCGCTCTAACGCCGATGAGGAAGCCACTAGAATTCCTGCCAACACTTGACGACACAACGTAGGTAAGTAAGTAACTATCTGTACCTACATACCCGCGAGAAGTTGAGGTTAACATCCCAGAGCGGCATCGCCCCGCGAAGGGAAGGGAGAGCGTCCTGTCTCTGTGGCCGGCGGTGGAGAATACATATGTAGAGTGCCCCACTCGCAGCGAGAATCGTTTCACCCACTATAATCGAGAGTACCCCCACCCCAAAGTAACTGCGAAATCCCTCTCTATGTATGTACATAGCTACATACCATTTTGAAACAAACCAATTTTGGTGAATGTTTTTTCTTTCTTCATGCGACTGTAGAAAGAGCGCTTGCGACATGATCATGCTATAATAGCCTACCGTTTTGTCCGTCAAATCCGGCGATGTATGTATATGTTCATGTGCTGCTATAAAGAGTGCGTTTGATAAATGCGCTGCCATCGATCTGCCTATGTATGTACCTCTCTCTCTCTTTCTTTCTTCTTTCTTTCTTTCTTTCTTTCTTTCTTTCTTTCTTTCTCCAGCTCATTCCGCTACACCTGCTGCTCGCTGCCCGCTGCCATCGACCTCTCTCTTTTGTTTCTCTCTCTCCTTCTTGGGTTGGAAGCTGGGGGCGCCAACGATTGTCCAAACGACGCCGCATTGCCGCCGCTAACTAGTTCGGTCCACTCAACTCGGTTGCAAGTTGAAGAAAGAAAGAAAAAGAAAAGAGAAAAAACCAACTCGACGTACATATAATATTTGCCCTCCATGGACATGACCTTCCGTAATCCAGGGGCAAGTTGGACGGCCAGACGAGGCGAAGCCGATGCAGCCGTTGAAAGCAACTCCACGCTGCATACTTGGGTACGAGCACTTCGACTTCGACAGCTGTGGTTCGCGAGCAGCGAACAATGCCCTGCAGTGTGTTGCGCGCGACAGGAACTCGAAAAGCAGTTCGCCCTGCTGGACGATCACGATATGTGTATCTGCTCTATCTATCTACGCTCGAGGCGCGACGAGACGGAAACAGTTCGCAGCGTCCCGCCTGCCCTGCACTGCGTCGGCCTGTTGGCTACCGACCGGCAGCCAGCAGGATCCGGCGGCTGGCTCTTTCCGTTCGGATCTCCGCATCTGCTCCCCCGGGACAGGCGACGGCGAAGCGCTAGCACCTGACGATAACCAAGAACATCCGTAATTGCCGGCTCCCTGATGCCAACCAGCCAACCACCCTTCTGGAAGCGTCCACCACAACCACTCCTACCTCGGTAAATAAAGTATACCCGCAAAACACCTAGATACTGGGCGGGAAGGAGCTCCACCATCGAACCCCCTCCAAAGCGCCCGCTTGCCAATCCACTGGACTCGTGGACTGCATAGAAAGTCTTACTTAAATCCATCTTTGATAGCCGTCCTGCCATTCAAAAGCATCCCAAGGAATCTCTCATCCATCACCTCTCGGTTCCAACCCAGCTGGTGTAACCCAACCCCTATAGTTACCACTCCCAATCCACAATCATCGCAGCGACAATTCCCTCCGCAAACATGGCAGCACAGGTCGACATCAACAACACGGCGGCGGCCACAACATACGCGATGCCACGCGAGCTGTGGAGACACCCGGATCCGAAGTCGACAAATATGGACGTATTTCGGAAACGGACGAATGCAAGATACGGCCTGAACTTGCAGGTGCGTTGTTGTGCGTCCGGAACACAACCGGCGTGGATTGGGTGGGACGCTGACCTTGGCCCGGTGAAACAGACGTCAGCAGATCTCCACAAGTGGTCGGTCGATAACCTGTCCGCATTCTGGGGCGACATATGGGACACTGTCGGCATTATCCACGAGGGCACCCGGACAACTGTACGCTCCGTCCGTCGGAGTCGCGCCTGTTGCGTCAATGCTGATGTACCCGCTCTGTCTAGGTCGTCGATGAAACCGCCCGGATGGACAGCATACCCGACTGGTTCCCCGGGGTCAAACTTAATTTCACAGAGCTGGTGCGTACCGTCCCGTCCCGGCGATCGCAGTCGAGTCGCTGACCTTCGTCAGGTCCTCTTCACCAAGGGTCCCAAGGGTCCACTTGACATCACCACCGTCGGCAAGGAAGATAACAAAGTCGCATTGACTTCCGCCCGCGAGGGCGGCACGGACATCTATCAAGTAACCTGGGGGCAGCTCCGGCAGCAGATCGGCCACATCTCGCAGGCACTGCGCGCCCACGGCGTGAAGAAGGGGGACCGTGTGGCTGGTGTGGTGTCCAACTCGGTGGAGGCGTTGGCAGTGTTTCTGGCGACGGTGGCGATCGGCGCGATATTCTCCAGCTCGTCGACGGATATGGGCACGAAGGGCGTCCTCGACCGGGTGCTGCAGATCGAGCCCGTGTATATCTTTATGGACGACGCCGCCGTCTATAACAGAAAGAAAACGGATTTGAGGCCAAAGATGTCGGAGATCGTCGAGGGGATGAGATCTGTGAAGGAGTTCAAGGGCATGGTCGCGCTTCCCCGGTTTACCGAGCCTGTCGATATCAGCGCGGTTCCGAGATGGTGAGACCGAATCTGGGGGACGCACGAACGAATTCTGACAGTGAGATGCAGTCAAACACTGGCTACCTTCCTGCGCAAGGCCGTATCTAAGGAGTTAGTCTTTGAGCGTGTTCCGTTCCGATACCCGTTCTTCATCGCGTACTCATCAGGCACAACCGGAATACCCAAGTGCATCGTCCACTGTGGAGGTGTAAGTCGCGCGATATCAATCCTGGCGTAGCGGAAACTAAACTTCAGTAGGGATCTGCATTGAACATGAGGAAAGAACAATGGCTCCACCACCGGATCGACAGTGACAGCACCTACCTTCAATACACAACCACTGGTTGGATCATGTATGTCGTGCAGGTCAATACCCTTCTCGCCGGTTCTCATGTTGTCGTTTACGATGGCTCGCCCTTCCAACCCGGACCGGAAGCCTTCGTCCGCCTCATGGGGGATCTGAAGGTCACCCACCTGGGCAGCTCACCAAAGTACTTCCAAGAGCTCCAACTCCGTGGTTTCTCCCCTCGAGAGCACGCAGACCTCTCGAATCTTCGCGTAGTCACCAGCACCGGAATGGTGCTCTCCGCTTCGCTATTCGATTGGTTCTATGACGTCGGATTCCCCCCCACAGCCCAGCTCTCCAACATCACCGGTGGCACCGACACCAACGCGGCACTGGCAATCGGCAACACGCTCGCGCCTCTGTACTCCGGCGAGTGTCACGGTTTCAACTCGGGTTTAGCGACGGAAATATATGCGCTCGCCGATACCGTCGAAGGACAAGTGGTCCGTGGTCGCCGCTGTGCTCCCGGCGAGCCCGGCGAACTAGTGGTCACCAAGCCCTTCCCCACCATGCCGGTGATGTTCTGGGGCAAAGAAGGCGCAAAGAAGTACTTCGACAGCTACTTCGCGAAATACGACAGTAAGCTTCTCCCTTGCCGCGACTCTGTGTTTCGATATTAACGGTCCCCGTCAGATGTCTGGACCCAGAGCGACTTCGCCATGATCCACCCTCGCACCCACGGGTTGGTAATGCTCGGTCGTGCCGACGGAGTCCTCAATCCTTCGGGCGTCCGCTTCGGTTCCGCGGAAATCTACTCCATAATCGACACGCATTTCTCCGAGATAGCTGACTCCATTGCCGTCGGCCAGCGGCGCCCCAAGGACCTCGACGAGCAAGTGGTCCTCTTCCTCCTCATGAAGCCGGGGCATAAAGTCACTCCGAGCCTGGTCAAGCGCATCAAGACGGCCATCGGAAGGGGACTCAGCAAGCGGCACGTCCCAAAATACGTGTTTGAGACGCCGGACATCCCTACGACGATCAACTTCAAGAAGGTCGAACTGCCAGTGAAACAGATTCTGTGCGGGAAGAGGGTTGTCCCCAGCGTTACCTTGAGGAATCCTGAGAGCCTTGACTACTACTATCAGTTTGTGAACATCGAGAGGGCTGCGACGCGGGATATGGCGAGGCTGTAGACAAGTAAGCGGGGGAGATATGGAATCGCAGATCGACGAATTTTGCTGTTTTCCGATTTGGTCGGTCGTTGGTTTTTTTGGGTTTCTTTTTTTTTCTTGCTCGGGGAAGGAGATGTACGATGTAAGAATACGCTGGACGAAATCAAATGATAGTTTCTCACGACTGAGGGGGTGTGAGGGATAGAAGTAGTAGGCAGTGGACGTATCAGCAGCTCTTGCCTAGCATCTCGGCCGAGAAGCTCGTGACACCATCCCGGAAACTAGCCTTGTGACGCAACTCTGTGTCACTCGATGAGGCAAGCTGTCAGGGCTTAGGTTTCGATCATGAACGTCACTCGAATTCTCACTGCAGCCTTGCGGTGAGCGATGAGAGCAAACGGTTCCTGGCAAATGCAGTGGGAAGCTGCAGACCCGACGAATCACAGATCTCGTTGTCTACACACGACAGCCGTTCATCTTACGCCGCTTGAGGTGTCCGATGCAATGGCCCGCTCGGCGGGGAGTAAGCACGTGAAATCAAAGATCGGTGATTGCGCACGGACCAGCGACTGCACCGGATTCCGACGGCCCTGATGGCTCCACCGCCGGCAAGCCTTGGAAGGGGAATGCGTCTAATGCTGCAAGATGAGAAGTCTGAAAGAGATAATCCGTAAACGGATTAGCGGTAAGAACCATCTGACCGCCATATCAGGTAGCAGCTAGTGTCTTAGCGGTGCACGGACGAGTGACCTTGTATGGATGTGTTTGCTGCCAGCGAACAACAACAATGAACTCTGCCTGCTGCTAGCCTCCGAGAGAACGACACACTCAGCAGCCCACTTTGTGCCCCCCCCCCCCCCCCCCAACACAATTACACATCCACCGGTTGTTCCGCTCGTTCGGGCGCGGCAGCAATCAACTATGGGTTCCTGCCACTCCAAGCAGACGTACAAGTTGAAGGAGTCGATAACTACGGATGCTCCGGTCATATACTACAACGGCGGTGGAAGACGTCGCCGCCGCTGCCACCACGAGCACCACCATCACCATCACCACCATCACCACCATGAACGGAATTACCACTGCAACTACATTGCTCGGCAGGAGGGCACTGGCCAGCATCCGCCAGCGTATGTTGCCGCGCCGCCACCACCGCTCCCCCCGCCTCCCGCGGCTCTCCCACCACCTACGCCTCCCCCGGCTCCGGCCACTCCGCCGTCTCTGGCGTCGCCGCCGACCGAGGCACCGTACCCGCCCGGCGTCTTTGTTGCGGCGCCTGCGACTCCGCAAGCTCAACCCACCGAGACGCCATACCCTGGCGGCACCGCTGCTGCACCGCCGTCGATGTCGGTGTCGATTCGGACCATGAACGGCTCCGACGCAGCCAGCCGCACCAGGGCGTCTGCCGCCTACGTCCCGCTCAGGATCGCGGCGGATGCGACGTCCCGCGAGATCGGCCCGGTGTACCGCACGCCGCTCCCGGCCACGTTCTTGATTCCGCAGGGCGCCCAGGCCACCCACAACGGCACCTACGTCCTCCGCGACGGCCCCCCCCAGCAGAAGGAGTCCGGGCTCGTCCTCGGCATCAAGTTCCCGGACGGCGTCATCAAGCCCGTCAGGACCGAAAGCGGCGAGTGGGCCAGAGTCGGGTTCATCGGATACGGCTGGGTCGAGGATCCGAAAGAACCCATGGGCGGGAAGTGGTTCTACATCTCGAACGGCGTGGTTTCCACCTTCTAGAAAACCATGTCGCTGCGGACGTTTGCTACTGTTGTCGAGCTCCTGGAATGGCGGGAAAGAGTGAGGGAGCCAACAAGCACGGACGGATAAATAATGGCTGGCGATGCGATGGCTGCAGCTTTTTTTTCTTTCGTTTTTTCCCGGCGATCTTTGGTGGTCTTCTTGTTCTGACACTTCCGCTTTTCCGCTTAGATGCTTTTGACATCCGCATAGATATATGTACATACGCACGCAAGTACTCTCAACGGAGTGGCGAAAAATAGAACGGAATAAATTGCAAAGGAGGTGTGATACTCAACAGACAGTGGAAAAGTAACTGTACCGGGGTTTTTTTTTTCCTCCTTCACTTTTCTTTCGGTTCCGTTTGCTGTATGTACGTAACTTGTGTCCACCGTCCAAGCGACGTGATATCTGTCATCAACCCAACAAATGTAGATATGTAGATTCATGCCTCTTCGCTAACCGCATACATAGCCTAAATAAGAACCGACGGGGGTTGAGCATAAAGATGCAAGATGCAAGATGCAATTGTGGCCCCTTGAAATCGATTAGATACATATTTGAGGGGGCGGAGCCACGGAAGGGATGTCTAATCCTCCGACGCCGATCGACCAATGACTGTCGCGCACGAGAAACGCCCCGGCGCTTCGTCGAACTCGCCGCCGGAATGCGAGCCGGTTGGGCGAAGGCTATCGCGCACCGATGATCTCCGCACGCGAAACGGATCCTGCACTTTATGTAGGGTATGTATCTATGTATTAGGACTCGTGCTTTTGTACGAACATATCTGCCCGTGTCGTGGCAGCTGCCTCCTTGAGCTTGACGGCGTCTTCCGGTCCGCGGCTCGGCTCGCATGCGGCTTAGGTGTCTGGACCGGAGCAGATAAATCGCGACGGTCCTCTTGCCGATGGCAGTGGTGGACGAGTGATCCGCTGTGCAAACGCAGCCGCCACACGACTGAGGTGGGGTGGGGGAATATAAACGATAGTAGCGACGTCGCGTCAACGTGTCAACACATGCGTTAACATTCAATCTGATCCAGCGTTGAGCCGAGTCAATATCACGCCAACACACTTATATGGTATTGCTATCGAGGATCCTTTGCGATACCGCTACCATTCATTTTTACCCCCCTCACTATAGTACATACGAGAATCGCCGGCACACATACATGTCTTGGGCATGCGCGCCCGAGGCGCCAGACTCCCTCGGTCGTTCCAAAAACACGGCGGACGCGTGCGTGTATTATATCGCGCACATACCAGCTGAAGCGGTAGATGTAGTCCGTGACTGCCGGCTGTCTATATCGGATTCTAGGCCCCTCCTTTTTCCAGATTCCGCCCACTTCCGCGTCAGGGTTTTGGCCGTTGACGGGTCACTGTGGATATCCCATAGAAAAGAAAAAAAATCCCCCTCCGGAAAATTACCTATCCGTCCGGTCCGGCCCCACAGATCAGGAGTCATACCCGGGGCTGTGGAACCAAGATTTTGCGTCCCTTCAACCTTTGCCCTTCCGCCCTTCATTCCGCCGTGTGTAGATACAAGTCAATCTACATCCACGACGCGCGCAGATCACAGTGTGTAGATACAAGTCAATCTGCATCTACGACACGCGCAGATCACAGTGTGTAGGTGTAGGCAAGTCAATCTACATCCACGACACGCGCAGATCATAACCAGAACGTGCTGCACATCCGCGTCGTCGCGTCCGCTGCAGGGACCGAGCCGGGTACTCGTATTCGCTGCGGACTTCGTTGCTCGCGGGCGGGTGAGCGGCGGATCATAGCTTGGAGTCGAGCGTGTCCATGTGGATGAGTAGATCGGGACTCAGACCCATTTTGCACACTCCACTGTACATGAATATAGGAGGGAGTGAGAAAAGCCTCGCGAGAAATCAGGCTCTCGTCCCCCGGCCTTGGACTTGGGTGCCTCTCATGCAGGGCATCAAACATTGGCATGGCCGAGTCGGATGTATAGTGCGCGGCGAGATGAAGGATGGGATTTGAAGGCGCATCCACCGGTCGATCCCCCCCATCTTTGTATATACACGCAATGCGCTTGGCACAAGATTACGTCAGTCCGGTGTAAAAGCAATACAGACAAACACGGCCGCATCCGGATGGCATAGATGTCACTCGCTGTGCAATCGCTCTCCTCACCGGAGTCTCCGTCGTGCGACCGTCCTCGCGTCCTGTAGTTTTCTGTCTCCATTGCGGGAAATTGGGCGGCTTCCTTCCTTTCCGGGCTGGCGAGGTAACCGAGCCTGGTTCGACCGGTCAGTGAGGACGTGTCTGGCGAAAGCAGTGGATATGTGGATCCAGATAGGTCGTACGCAATTGGTGATTAAACAAAAAAATGTTAGACCCACTGCCGCTGGTATACCCCGAGAGGTATGTCTGCAGCCCGTCAATCGCAAACATCTAGCGTGCCGGGTAGAATCCAACCGGACGACGATGCCGTGCGGGACTGTGCGGGGCTGATGGGGGAGAAGTGGGTGGTTGCGGAACCCGAAGCCATCTTGCGGGATGGATGGAGTCGCCTCACCACGACCCACAACGCCCGATCGGATGGGTGGGTGCATTCTTTGAAATTACGTTCCGTTGTTGGACCGTCTGCGTGATCACCCTCTGCCTCCCGGCAAGACAGACAGAGAAATCGTGGCATGCAACGGACGACAAGACCGGACCAAGCAAGTCCAAGGCAAACGCAACGACGGATGGCGATGACGATGGCGGCTTCTTTTGGTGCTGGTTTGGTGTTCGATTATCTCCGGAAGGGAGGGTCTGGAAGCGGTCGGCAAATTTTGCGCGATGGCGGTCGACAGCGGCAATAGCAAAAAAAAGAATAGACATGTAGAGAGCACAACAGCAAGAGGAGTTGCATTGTACTGTGCCTGTGCCAAGACACGGGTAGTGGACTGCACATGTGTTGGCACGCATCATCAGCCTCACGGAGCGTTGGCAGAGGGGGTGGCAGCATCTCCGTGTCGATTGGCTATTGGGGTGGGTGGCGGCCAATCGTGACGGAGACGCAGGCGCAGCCGAATCTCCAGCACTTGCCTTGCCTTTTCGCAATCCCTTTCCTCCATTATTTGTCTCCGCGAGCCATCACCTGCGGCCGGCTGCTGACTATGTACGTGACGCAGGAACCGCACCGCAGCCGGAGGGCTGCACAGCGTGAAAGAGTTCTCTGCCCCTTGTCCTCTCGATATCTGGTCCAGTATCAAGGATCGTCGCCGCTTGCCAGGTCCCCGGTAATTTGGCGGTTGTCAGCACCAATCAGCGTCGACTTCAACTTTAAATCCCTTGTTCGTGCCTGACGCCATCCAGGATGGTGTTTCGGAAAGACAAACAGAGGTTTTTTTTTCTTCTGTGGGTGTGTATGACTGCTGCCACTGCCCGCACGCATGCCCTGTCGCCCTTCTCGCGATGATGTCTGACTCTGTCCCCCCAGGCCTCCCCAGACCCCCTAATGGGCAGGTTTCATGAGACCGGTCTCGCACTCCTTCGATCTCCCTCTCGGCTCCTCCAGCCGCTTGTGTGCGTGCTCGAGATAGAGGCGAGTTCATGCTGAGGTGCCCCTAGACGCAGCGGGCCACATGGTCTGTCAGTCAAGACACGGCGAGGGGCGGGGGAGAAAGCCTTATTCTGTTGTTGGACGACCAACGTGTGGTCCGCTGCGCGGGGGGATGCGGAGGATGTAGAGGAGAGGGAGAGATGCAGAGCAGAACGAGGGATCGAGTGCCGCGAGGAGGGAGAGACAGGAAAGCGACGACCAGGCAGAGGCACCAGCAGCACCAGTGAAGCGATGGGAGAGAGAGAGAGAGAGAGAGGGAGAAGAGAACGGAGTGATAGATAGATATCGGACACAACCAAACATCAGCCCCATCCGCCAGCTGGCAGAATGCCCTCCCACGCACACACATGCCCGGCGGCACTCTCGTCCACAACAACTCCAACGTCACTCCCACATCCTTCCACGCTAGCACCCCTCCCTGCACTCTCTAGAATAGCCCCCGTCGACGCCTTGTTGCTAGCACGCAAGCACCCGATACGGATACTGTGCCTGAACAGCTTCCTCGCTCTCTCCTTCCTCTTCCTTTCCGTCGGCACCCACTTCCCTTCCACACTCTTTCGCAGTGCGTCTCCCCCCTCCCCCTTCTCCCCCTCCCCTTCTGCCCCCATAATACGCCGGCCTCTCCCCCTTCCTTGTCGCGCGACTCTTCTTTCTCCCTCTTCACAACCACACTCTCTCTTCTCTGCTGCGAACACTCACACTCTCTCACTACAGTCATTCTTTTCGAGCTTCGCACGTCTCCTACGCTCCCTTCAAACTAATCCTCGTGGGGGGGGGGGGGGGGGGGGGGGGGGGGGGGGGGGGGGGGGGGGGGGGGGGGGGGGCGGGGGGGGGGGCGGGGCGGGCCGC
>Ga0307508_10007321_pt1 | contig 10278 bp, 8 predicted proteins | sample 9_EM_MG_FD_203089 | JGI IMG/M metagenome (GOLD analysis project Ga0307508, IMG submission 203089) | Populus trichocarpa ectomycorrhiza microbial communities from riparian zone in the Pacific Northwest, United States - 9_EM | ecosystem: Host-associated > Plants > Roots > Unclassified | place...
TACGTTGATGAGGGAACATTGCGCGTCATATCAGTATTTGGCAGGCACGAAATGGATCTCCGTGGCAACTCCAACTTTGGCACTGTGGTATTTTCCGATGACGGACAATGGATCAAAGTCACGAGGTGGGGGTCGGATGACGTCATCCAGTCCATACATACTGGCGAGGAGGCGGAGAGCAACAACACAATAGCGTTCAATGACGAGGTTTGCACTCGTCTAATTTACAAATCGGGCAATGATTGACTCCATCTATAGTATGACGTCACGGATGACGGATGGTACGACCTTGCGAATCAATTGATTTGGCTTCCTTCGTATCTGCAGGGTAGGGTTTGGAAGAATGGAGACTTGGTTGTCTTTGGTGGTGATTCAGGTGCAATGGCCATATGTCAGGTGAATGAGACGACATCAGATAGTGATTCAATATATATGCACTCCTCCGACGTGTAATCCTCGCCTGACGCTTTCTTCAGAAGCTTCCCCCTAGCTCCATACATGTATATTTTACTTTTTTATTCTGGAATTGAGTTCGAAGCAGCCAAGAATTTGGTAAATACATCTACTTTTATACATGCATTGTCCTTCACGTAGTTAATCCAATATACTGGGATTCGGCAATGTTCAATGTGCAACAGTACCCGATTTTTCACGTGGGAATCCCCAGGCTACTCGTGCACATATTGCGCAGGTGCTCTGTTGTAACCTGATACAGATCACTGGCAGGCAAGGACATAATGCGCGAACACACACACGTGTCTCGTGAAGAGCTGTCATGACGTGATGGATTAATGACGTTCATAATCACAAAGCAGAGTCAGCTACTGTCTAGCCTGAGACAGGCCGGAAGTTGTGATGAAAGTGAAGAGGCATTAATCTTGTCCGGCAAGTCATATCATGAAGCCACCGGCATGCGAGCGGTAGAATAGGATAGTATAAAGAGTCGCGAGACCGTAGGAACCAGTCAAATCGAGATGGATTATTTAGAATTCCTCATTGAGTGAGAAGAGGTTGTTAGTGTCGTGCCGTTAATCCTTACACCAACTTGCGATGGTCCGACACCAGCTTCTCGAGGAAGTTGTTCTTACACTGCCACGAAATTATGTCCATGAAGTCGACTGGCTCACGACGTTGTAGTGCTTCTCGCGATCGTTGCCCAGGGATACGAGCAATTGCAATTGATCAGCAACAAACTAGATATATTGCTTCAGGCATCAGTTTCGAGTTCATGCCATTGAATGCAAGTGGAAAGCCAATTTGAGTGTCACGATGCAAACACAAATTACAACGCCAGTCTTATATTTCTTATCCTTGGCGTGCAACCATTTCTTGCAGGTGAAGCATTGCACCGTTATTGAAGCTGGTTAGACGCAAAAAGGTATTGGACGTCGCCGGAAACCCCGCATGAGCAGTCAAAAGTTCATGATATTGGAATGGGCACGTGACATGTGACCTTTTAGGTAATTTCCACCCTAGGGACCGTCCTGACGTGTGGACCGGACGGAGTGGAGTGTCATTTCTAATGAGCCATAAAGCTTCATGGCCTTCGGTGACTGATGCCTCCGTTGGGGCATCGGTTCATGTTTTGGGCACGTGATCCAATTCGGAGGCGCCAAGACATGAACAACGTTAACTGCGCAAAATAGGTATTTTCAGCGACCAAAAAGGTGGTGCTCCTCATTAATCACAAATGTTTGTCGGCATCGCGTAATTGTCATCTCCGCCATGGCCGTGTTGCTTGATTGGGCGCAGGTGGTGTTTGCAGGAGTTCCGTAATATCCGTATGGTGCGTTGGCAGTGTAGAACAGGTATTTTACGCCAACACTCACGTCACGCTTGTATCCCACCGTTGCTAGGAGACTCTGCATGCTCAAGCGATTTTCATCCCCGCCTTGGCCCCGCCTTGGCCGTGTTGTTTGATCGCGCCCAAGTTGTGTCCTCAACACAGGAGTTCCATATGGTGTTGCCATAGCAGTATAGAACAGGTATTTCCTCATATGCCGGCCAATCGCGCCACGCTTGCACGCCACCATTGCCATTGCTAGAAGACTGCACGCTTGACCATCATATTACTAGGCAGGTCGTGACTGAGTTTTCCGATTTCGGGCAATTTCTGATACCGCATCTCAGGTGTGTTTGCAACTGCCACCCGACACGATCAAGCGAATTTCGAAGGTCCAACAGCATATTTGAATGCGCTCGACAAGCTTATTTCCAATAATGTGAAAGGCTCGGGACCTGTTGTAGCCATAGGGGACTGCGGACTGTGTACGTTATCATAAACACAACACTCATTTCGAAGCTACTAACCCATATGCTCTTGCGCTTAGGGCGATTATTTTTGCAGATTATGATCAATTACACTTTGCCGACAAGCTCACGCAGCAAAAGCATTTCCGATCGCAACTAGCCTCAGCAAAGAAGTTTTCTCTCCCGCTTTTCCTTCATTTCCTTCATTCCCGAACAGTGCACAAGAATTTTGGGCGCATTTTGACAGAAGGTTTAGCGGGCGATGGTGGGCGGAAAGTCAACGCGGTGTCGTCAGATCTTCCTTGCGTACATTGGCCACATGGCGCTTGCGGCAGCAATCGGTCTCGCATTTGTCTAGGCAATTTGGTGGCGCTCGGGGAACTGAACTCCATGGAACGTATTAACGCTCTGATCTCCTGCCAGAAATCCCCCTTTAATCCATTGGCGTTCCCAGCGTGGTCATTCTCTGCGATTTCGTTGACAGTCATCGCCGCCCTTGCGAATTTCATGACAGTCATCATTATCTTTTCACCTGGCGCGCTTAGCATTACAGCCGGCACTGAGATCTTGCCCTGCACTGTCAGAGTCCCAGACGTCGCCCTCGCACACATCGGCTCCATGACGAGCCCTGTCTCCAACGTGCTTTCATTTGCGATCAGGGCTGTTATACAAGGATATCTGCCCCCATTCAGGCAGTACAATCAGACAGGTTATTTCGATGTTGACTACGTCGCCCCCGCGCATAGCTGCGTAAGCACGACGAATTCCGTCGACTTCCGTACCGTGCTGCCCACCAACATCTTATGTTCAACAGCGCTGGACTGTACATCCAGGCTGCGATGGTCACGAATGTCGAGATCGACCAGAAGGAAGCTGTCGCGTGCACGGCTTTCGGCGCGTATTATACCGTTTGAATAGGCAACAGCGATAACTCGGCTACCATCACTCTTCTGGAGTCCCCAAAGCTTCTCACCCTGCTTACAACAACCACTCCCGACCCAACCACTAACATTACTGCTTGAGCTATGGATGCGCTGGCATACGCTATCAGTGGTAAATCAAAACGCCCAAGATCGTTTCTCGTGGGACAGCAGCATTATTCAGTACACGTGGACGTTATACGATGCATATCACTGGAATCGAATACAGGATCTTATGTATACTTCCTTCATTGATGGAGAATGTCAGCCTTAGCATCTCCTCAGGGATTCTCGATCTCCAGATCTATCCCTCCACGATGGTTTGTTCAACAGGACATGTGTATACTCGGTAAGTGAATATACCTATAACCACAAACATCTCCTTTTGGCATACGGATCATGCTTAGCGGTCAGCTTGATTCGTGTTATCATTGAAAATTGGGCTATTCTTCACAACGGAGATGAATTCCTCGACTTCGCTAGGGTGTTGGAGGCGATTCCTCGCCAGGGCCTTGAGGGTGGTTTGGGAGAGAGGACTCAGCTTGAAATGAACAATAATGGGCTTTTCAGACTAACGACGTACTGTACTCTGAATCGAAGGCTTAGAGTCTCTTCCCTCTCCGCCTTTCCGATGTCCTGGGTAGTAATTTAGGCATAAGTTGCTTTGCGATCACTGCCCTACCACGTTCAAATTGGAATAGTTGCTTCACGGGCAATGGCCTCCGTGCCAGCTCAAACATTGAAACAGAATGCGCCGTCGTGCATTGTAACTGTTGTTGTTCGTCGATTAGTGTATGTATTCGACGTCGACAACAACAACCCCCAATGACGCGAACACTTCCGCGACACCACCGAGGCGAAACATGACGCAGGCCACCGAAGCTTGAAACCACCGAGCATCACCCAATTTACTTGCACGAATGGAAATGTGACACCCCGAGGGAAATCGTTATAATAGCTGACCTGGACACCCTCGACACACCTTTTCTGCCACGCAAGATAATGCCCCTGTCCTATCGGACCGCTTCCTTTCAGCATCATGATCCGACGTTCACACAATGGTCGGCCTCCAGCCGGTTCTCTTCACGCGAGAGCTATGAAATGGCGACAAACTACACCTAACCTAGCGTCAAACTTGCTCCTGAACGACGAATCCTCTTGCTTGGTCTGCCCGGAGTGAATGTCCCCTTCGATGACTTTGCCGAATCGACGCTTGTTCAAACAGCTGCCCCTGACACCAGGCCAGCAACGACAGGGCGAGATGCCACAAATCATACCCCATCACCCTCTGATGGCAGCAATAATGATGGCACGCCCACTGCTACACCCTTTTTGATAGCCCCTCCATCTATGTCGGCAATCCTATCTCTACCATCTATGCCCGATGTCACCACCTCTCCCACGCCATCGATTCCTGATCGTCCGACAGCACTTACAATCACGCAAACCTCGTATTTTCCGCAGGAGACTGCATTGTTCAATGATACTTCGCCCAGATTTACGACATTTACTATCAAGAACGGCTTATTGACTGTGATGGCAACTTCAGCAAAGTCCGCTACTGTGCTGAGCGCGACGACCCTGGCGTTAACCCCTACCGTAGGCGCAAACTACACGGCCTTTACGACTTCTGTCACCGGTACGACTTCCTCGACCTCCTATACGTCAAGTACATCAACAACCAGTCAAATGGCGATTATCCACGTGCCATCTGCTACCCCATCGTCTGCCTCCTCGATGCGAGAAGGAGGGCATACAACTGTGTTCTGGGTTGGGATAACCCTTGCAGCAATATTCGGCATGATTCTTCTCCTGCTTGGGTCGCTTTTTCTTCTCAAATGCATCAGTCGCCGTCGCCCTAGCCAGCTATGGGGAGATGATTTCTTTGATCCAACGCTGGACGCTGCAGCATCCGCTGTAATATCTGGAACAACAGCCACTCTCTCCTCCGAGAAACCCGCCACGAGTCTTCGTTCTGAGGCGCCAATATTGCCACCTGCCGCTATTGGCGTTGCATCCGAGTCGAATCCTTTCAACACGTCACACCCGCCCCATGAAGGAAATGATGGTCCTATGTCAGAAAGGAGGGTTGGCCGCCGAAGACCTTGCTTGTGAGCGAATTCGATGGGGAGCGCTCACTTCAACCACCGCAACCCTTGCGCATCGCGAACCATGTACATGGTGATTATTCGTCGGACGAGCGCAGTACGCTCGCTACACCTAGACGAACCTTTGCTGATGGCGCAAATGATGACGGCCTGGGAACGCCTCGCCCACCACAGGCCGCGCCGTTCTTGCGCGCTAGTCTACGCGATGGCGGACTTCCGGTGCCGTGGGCTGATTCGGCGGCGAATCATCTGGCTGTGCCTGCGTCACTCGGTCGCTCGCAATCGGTCCCAGATGCTGCGAATCTGTCGCGGCATACGAGCAGAACCTCCCGAGCGTCTTCTCGATGGTGGGCTGAAGAGGATCTGCCAGCGGATGGGTGGGCAGCGACGCTTCGCTCGAATCTATATGCAACCCTCAGTGCGTTGAGTCTCAGGGACAACCACTCGGATCCTGGTGCTTCGGCGGCAGTGGATCCATTTACGAGACAGCCTTCCCGTCGTTCGAGGACGTCATTGCGCCGCACTGATGCCAATGTGCTGCATCGTGCAGACACTGAGGGGAGCAAGTATTCTCAAGCGTCAGCAGCGCTTACGAACCCTCTTGTGGACCTGAAGTTGTCATCATCCAGTCTTGATAGAGAGCCTTCGTGGCCCGGTGATAATCTAGCAGGATTAGGTCTTTGGCTGAAGAAGAAAAACGATCTGCAGAGTGATCCTACGAGTCCATTGAAACAGACGCGCCCAATGTTACTTGGTCCTACGATCGATGCGACTTGTGCCATTGGCTACAAACGGAACGCCAGTGACGCTATCTCCTTGGATGGATGGCTTGCACGACATGAGGTTGCGGAGGAGCCTATGCGAACTCTATGGCCCAGCGCATCTGGGAGAGATACGGGAACCAGTGGGGGTGGGGGTGGGAGGCTTGGGAGTGGACGGCCGTTAGTACGCCGAAGAGGTTTTAGCCATGTTGGTGGGTACACTCTGAAGATTGATATAATTTTACCACAAATGTCTCTTGAGATGCACATGTATGATTTGTCTGTTTAAATTTCTCCTGCTAACGCCCTATGTTATTTCATCTCCTATCCGCTGGGTGGGTTTGTACGTCAGGTGTTGATATGGTCCGTTCAGCAGGATCGCAGCCGCAGCCGCAGACGGCGTGATAATTTGACTATGTGCAAGGGGCGCCAGAATGAATAATGCGATTGAGCGAGTGTGAGGAAAACGTCCTTAGAAAACTACACAAAAAGTTAAGAGAGAGGACATACAGTAAAGCCAAAGCAAGATCGGACAGAGAACGCGCAACACTGCGAACGTAAAGGACGTAAAAGTATCTACAGGGACCATATTCCGCGTCCCAAATTCCAACACGTCAGAGGAGGGAAAAAAGGAACTAAACATGAAACAAATGAAGCCGGCAATGCCTAACACACCACACAACGGCAGCCACCGGCAGATTCACCACTCGCACTGACGAGCATGCTTGCGCGTGTGGCAGCTTCAAAAACATCGTCGACTCCTTCGTTGCGCATACTGCTGCACTCTCTATACGTTCGCGCACCAATCGCAGAGGCCACTGCTTCGCCTCGGGCACGCGTCACATAGGGTAGCTGGTCGTCTGGTATGTCTCGTCGTTGCTGATGAGGTGGCGGGAGCAAGTCAGCTTTGCAGCCGACAAGAATTACCGGGACGTGAGGACCGCATATTGAGCGAACTTCCTCTATCCACTGCGGCATGAGAAGGCAGGGAACCAGATTTGTAACATTACGGAGATGCAAAGAGTGTTCAAGATGTCGCGTGAAACGTGAAGCGTGAAGCAAATTAGATCAGTGGTCACGTAAATTCGGAACGTAGCGGTGCAGTTGTGCCTCGTTCGCTTATGAGAGTTGATGACATACCTTGACTTGTACGTTCTCAAGTGAGTCAGGGGTGTCGAGAGAGAATGCGATCAAGATGACATGTGCTTTGGAGAATGAAAGTGCTCGAAGGTGCTTGGCGAGATTGGTTTCGTCATTTGCCCGGAATGAGATAGGGAATTACCTCGTATTCTTGTCCACTGCCACAGGGGCGGAATATTGGTTGAGAACAGCCTCGGGGATGTCAAATTCTAAGAAAGGGACTCACACCATGTCCCAAAGGGCAAGGTGAACGGGTTTGCCATCGAGCCGTATCTCTGCTACGTAGTTCTCAAAGATCGCTGGGGCGAAGGTCAGGGATGAGCTTTTGTGTGATGCACGGTGTCACATCATCAGATGAGCGCACTCGGTTCCTGGCAATTTGCAAATTGTGAGTGGAGTGTTGTGGCTCATAAGATAAAGATACCCACGTATTCCTTCGGGGGCTCGCCCGTGGCAAACCTATGAACAATCGTCATTGTAATGAGCAGGGATTATGAATTGCGATCGAATAGGATATGCTGCACGAACACGTCGAGCAACCTTGTCTGCATGAGGGTTACGAACGCGTACGGTTATCAGCACTCCCGCGCAAGATTTGACGCGCTAGAATATGCATACCTTGCCACAAGCGGCATCTCCAACGATGACAAGTTGCCTTCGAATCTGAATGCAGTCATCAGGGTACGAAGCCTAGGGCCACCGGAGGTTACCAGATACTTACAGGGGCCACAGACATTTTGGAGTATGAAAATCTCGCGGAAAGTGCGAGGCGCACCAAGCGATGGGAATTGCGCACACGTGCGGCGGCTGTCTGTGAATTTTGCCTGCAGACTTTCGACAAATTTCAAGATCGGTTGCACCGCATATCGGTGCCGCACCTTGTGGGCGTTGTCTGTGCGTTTCCAAATATTTTTTGGGCTTGGTGCGGTGGCAGGGGTCCGATTCGGACCTCCATCCCCACAGAATGGTGGACTAGCCTTGCCATATCGTATGCTTAGTTCTGGCGCCCGTCGGACATCAACAAAACTCATATTCTGTTATTTCGCTCGGTTTCTGGCTTCAACTTTCTGCTACTCAAACACCAACGTTTGCTGAACATGTATCACGCCAACAGTTCCGATCCGACGACTGTTTTGACAAGAAGAACAATGTCATCTCTAGTGCTCCGCAGGCGTAGTGGTGACCTCCTTTTTGCAAAATGACGGCAATTTACCGTGTATAGTGATGCAAGCGGGTGGTGATTTACCGCAAGCCCAATTTGTTGCAACAACTGGGGGATCGGGCGATTATTATATACATATTAGGGACGTTCACAGTAGGCCCAAATCCCGCCCAAATCACGGCACAAATACCGCATATTTGAGCTCACGTGAGAACACGAAAACATGTAAATTTGAGCCCAATTCGAAATGGGATTTGGTTTTGGGATTTGTGCATTTGGACCTCCTGAGGCCCAACTGCCCAAATCCTCAAATCACGATTTGGGCCCAAATTTGGGCGTTTAGGTCAGATTTGGGTCACGATTTGAGTCTGTGATTTGAGTCACGATTTGCGTGGGATTTGGGCTACCGTGAACGTCCCTATTATATCACTACATGGCTTGTCGCCGCCAATATAATTTTTGATTACCGGATTCGGCATTGTGCCACAAATCAGGGATACCGACACGCCGGTAGCATAATAATATATAATTTATATAGGACGATAGAGGAGACGAATGCGTCTCTAAATATGTAAAAATCATCGCCATATGTGAGGTAGAAGAAAATATACAATAATTATTCAAAAACCGAGTAAGAGCTCAAGACCCGACATTCTTGAGCCAGAACTCACTAATATTAGTTGTGCGACATCATCTATGAGTGTATTCGCGCGCTTTTTATTATTGAATTATGTCCATAAGGTGATCGTATTTATGAGTAATGCACTTACTGTTCAAATCAACCCCCCACCCCTCCCAGCATATATTTACACCAAAATTGAGCCCACCTTTTGTCTGTAATATATATATATGCTCTCTACGACACCCGAAGCAAATGTCCGGCGGTGTTATTTGCATTCTAAATGCATCTTCTCCTCCTCACTTGCCATACCCGGCATATCCCTCTTTCCTATAAAGGGGGATGAAAATGGGAGATCGGACCTCACTACCATTTGCATGCAGGCTAAATATATTATAGTGCAAATTTTCAGGCTGATCGGCCAAGGTTTAAATAAAGTTCTCCCCGATGGTACCCCAGTTCCCCCCATTTGTAACCCCATACTCATGTAAATAATATAGCAAACGCAAAAAGAATTTCAGTGCTCAATATATATTGCATAAGCGAGCATTTCTGGAGGTTTTTATAAAAATCACCCAGATTTTGGATTTTCAATATGTATATAATAATCGCCCGATCCCCCAGTTGTTGCAACAAATTGGGCTTGCGGTAAATCACCACCCGCTTGCATCACTATACACGGTAAATTGCCCTAAGTCTTGCAAAAAAGTTACCGCCAGTGGTGGCTCTTTTCCGCTAGCCAGCCTGGCAAATCAGCGGTATTCAACGGTATACTGGGGGGTGTACCGGATGGACGGGTTCTTGTAAGACTTTGCCAATGCTAACAAGAGTCCACAGCGTACTTAATGCAAGGACCAGCGCGCCGTCGACATCACTCTTCGCCAAAGAGTAGTTTTGGTGTACATGTGTTTAGCTTAAAACTGTTTACCCAACACTGGGCTCGGGCAAAGGTAGTTTTTAATGACCCTAAAAGACAACCCCTGTAAGGTGGTTTTTACCACTGCAAGGGGTCGAAAAAAACAACGTTTAAAGGTTGTTTTTTAAGGTGTTTTTTTGAGGTAAAAGGGTGTTTTTAACCTACTCTGAGCGACACGAAACGACCCTTTCGTTATGACCGTTATAACGCGCTATAAGGGCAAAAAAATCATTATGCCAAAGCATATACAACACGTGCGGTTTACTGGTCATACCTTTCGCACACCTTATAACGGAGTCAACTCATTCAGGTATTGAGCACCATGTTATTCTTATTTCTTTCGTGAATATATCACTGGACTTAAGCAAAGGTTGTTTTTAACCGCCACAGGGGGTCAAAAAA
>Ga0307508_10007322_pt1 | contig 10277 bp, 11 predicted proteins | sample 9_EM_MG_FD_203089 | JGI IMG/M metagenome (GOLD analysis project Ga0307508, IMG submission 203089) | Populus trichocarpa ectomycorrhiza microbial communities from riparian zone in the Pacific Northwest, United States - 9_EM | ecosystem: Host-associated > Plants > Roots > Unclassified | place...
GCCCGACGCGCGGAGGAGACCAGCCGCAGCCACTGCAGGAAGTCCATCGCCCGCGCGGGCGTGAACTCCTCTGCACTCAGTCCCGCTTCGCTCAAGAACAGGAACAGCTTCTGCAGGTCATAGGCGTAGGCCCGCACCGTGTGCGGCGAGTACGCACGAACAGCCAGCAGCCGCAGGAACTCCTCAACCTCGCGCACCGGCTCGCCGGACGCGTCGAGCAGACGTACCTGCGGCTTGCCAGGTCCCGAATCCACCACTTTCACGACACGCACGGCCGGAACCATATGCCCAACTACGCATACGCACAGTCCCCGAGAAGAGGGAACCGTCCAGATAACACCGTCCACTGCGTCCACTCGTGATCGCACTCGCTCAAGGTATGCCGCATGGCGGAATCCTCTCTGTCGGTGTTCCTGTATGTACCAACCCGTCCGACCGTCGACCGTCACGCAAACAGCCGGACGGGAGTCTGGGGGCGGGCCGCTGCGGCGCGTCCGGCACGGGGGAACCGGAGCAGCAGCGGCCCGCCCGGTCATGGCGCCGCGGCGGCGAGGGCCGCTCGCACCGGGTTGTGCAGCTCGCCCCCGTAGACGCACCGTTCGCCGGACCGGCAGGCCGCGCAGTCCATGGCGTGGTCGAGGAACCGGCTCCAGGGCGTCCGGACGACGGGGCGTATGGCGGGCTCCCGGCGGGTCTTCTTCCAGAAAGCCTTCATCGCTGCCGCCTGACGGGCTCGTCGCGGGCGAGGAGGCCGCAGTCGAACGGGTCGCGCTGCTTCGGGAAGCTCGCGGCGCACTCGCCCGCGCAGGCGTAGACCGTGCCTCCGCCAGCACTCCCGCCGTACCCGATGGCGACGACGACCGGTTCCCTGGTGGGCGTCTGGCAGCGGGCGCAGATCTGGACCGTCACCGGGCCGTCGCCCCCTCGACGGGCTCGGCGATGGCTCGCGCCAGGGCCAGGCGCAGCAGGTGAGGATCGGTCACATATCGGTCAGGCGCCCCGGGGACGCGCCAGTGCAGGCGAGGCCCCTCCGTCCAGCCCTCGGGCGGCACCCCGACATAGGTGACCTCGGCGGCGTGCGCACCGAGAGCGTGGATATTCGGCATGCGGCCCCACCACTCGGCGTGGCCGCTGGGGATGAGCCAGTACATCAGGCCGTAGTCCGCGATGACGGCGCCGGACGTGTCGCCGAGTGCCAGTTGCTCGGGCGTCACGTCGTCAGCGCCCTCGCGGACCGGACCCGCTCGGTCAGCGCATCCAGGGCGCCAGGCCCGTACGAAGGGACGGCTGAAGGGGCGGCACCTTGTGCGGAGGTGCCGCCCCCTCTCACTCCCCCCACGGGAGCCGTTGCCGCCCGGCATCGGATCGGGCGGCAACAAGTGCCCTGTCGCCGTCGCACACTCGTCACCCCCCACGGGAACGAGCAATACGGCCCAGAGCACCGTCTGTTGGATTACGGACGGACGTCGGTGGTGTTTCCCCGGCGCCGTCCGGCTTTCCCGGAGAACAGCTTTCCTCTTGGACGGGGCGTAGCGCTGCCCCTTTCACATCTGGCCAAAAGGGCGTGGTCACTGACCGTGCCAGCGTGCATACTCAACGGTGGTCGGGGGCGGTCACCATGTCACTTGTGAGGGTCTGGTGCTACGTGTTCATTTCAGTGAACTCGATCTGGCCCGGCTGCGGATGGCCATCCGCCCGGACGCGCTCTGGGAGACCGTTTTAAGTTTCCACCGGTTGCGTGAGAACCGCGTCGAGACCGTATACGGGGAATGGCGTTCGGAGGCGCGTAACCGACTCAACGGCGAAGGCCGGCTGTTGGCGCCGCTCATTCCCTCGCGGGGCTATTTCCCCGACTTCCTGACGCCCGCCGAAGGCGTAATCGGGTGCGACGCCGCCATGGACGCGCTGCACGCGACCCCCGCCGAGCGGCTGTACTCCGAAATCGACCGGCTGCCGTCGGCCCGGGCGCTCCCGGGGTGGATACGCGGCCTGGCCCAGGGCGAACGGCGGCCCCTGGACCGGCTGGTGAGCGTGTTGCGCTCCTATCACGAGGCCGCCGTCGCCCCCTACTGGCCGCATATACAGGCCCGTATCGAGGCCGACCGGGCCGCCCGCGGCCGGGCCATGCTCGACGGGGGCGCCGACGGGCTGCTGGCCTCGCTGCCGCCGACCATGCGCTGGCGCGCGCCCGTGCTGGAGGTGGACTACCCCGTCGACCGGGACCTGGAGCTGCGCGGCCGGGGGCTGTTGCTCCTGCCGTCGTTCTTCTGCCGCAGAACCCCGGTGACCTACCTCAACCCGGAGCTGACCCCGGTCCTGGTCTACCCCGTCGAACACGCCCGGAGCGGCGCCCCGGACCAGCCGCGCAGCAGCCCCCGGATCGCCGGTGCTCCGCCCACGGTCGCCGGGCCGGGCCGGGCCGGGTCGCTCGGCAAGCTCGTCGGCCACACCCGCTCGGCGGTGCTGCTGGAGGTCGGCGGCGGCTGTACGACGAGCGAACTCGCCCGCCGGGTCGGCGTATCGCTCGCCTCGGCCAGCCAGCACGCCAGCGTGCTGCGCGAGGCAGGGCTCGTCCACACGCTGCGCCAGGGCGGCGCCGTCCTGCACACCCTCACCCCGCTGGGCGCCGCCCTGCTGCGCGGTGGCGTCCCGGTGGCGCCGTCGCGGGGTGTGGGGCGTCAGTCGTCGATGCCGGTACGCTCGACGCCCGCGACGATGTAGCGCTGGAGAAAGAGGAAGACGACCAGCAGCGGCACGATCGACACCGCGGCCGCCACGAACAGCTCGTGCAGATTGACGCTCTGGGCCGTGGTGAACGTCGACAGCGCGACCTGGACCGTCCACGCCTCCCGGTCCTGGCCGATGACCAGCGGCCACAGGAAGGCGTTCCAGGCGCCGATGAAGACGATCGTGCCTACCGCCGCGAAGACCGGCCGCGCGTTCGGCACCACGACCAGCCAGTACGTACGCCAGTAGCCGAGCCCGTCCACTCGCGCCGCGTCCTCCAACTCCTTCGGGAAGCCCAGGAAGTACTGGCGGAAGATGAACGCCGCGACCGCGCTGAACAGCGTCGGGACGACCAGACCGCGCAGCGTGGAGACCCAGCCGAGCGAGCTGACCAGCACGAAGCTCGGGACGAAGGTGACCGCGGCCGGGACCATGAGGGTGCCCAGAATCCAGTAGAAGACGGCGTCGGCGTAGCGGTACGGGATGCGGGCAAGACCGTACCCGGCCAGCGACGCGAGCAGCACGGTGCCGAGGGTGGTGAGGACGGCGATCAGGGAGGAGTTGAGCAGCGCGTGCGCCATCGGCACGTTGGGGTCGTCGAACAGCTCGCCGATGTTCGACCAGTGCAACTCGGCGGGGAAGAACGTCCAGCCGGGCGAGGTGATGTCCGCCTCGCTGGACAGTCCGTTGCGTACGAGGAGATAGAACGGGATCAAGAACAGCAGCGCGAGGGCGATCAGCAGGATCAGCCGCACCGCACGTCCTACGCCGACCAGGGCGTCCCGTACGTCACGCGGGTGCTGTTGACGGGAGCGCATCAGTCCTCCTTCCGGCCCAGGCCGAACCAGCGCGCCTGGACCACCGTCACCACCGCGATGATCAGCGCCAGGATCACCGCGCCCGCGCTGCCGAGGCCCAGGTCCTGCCCCTGCCCGAGCGCCGTGTAGTAGAGGTAGACCAGCGGCGGGCGGGCGTACGGCGGATAGCCGCGCGAGTCGGCCAGCAGGTTGTAGAACTCGTCGAACGCCTGGAACGCGTTGACCACCAGCAGCAGCACCACCGCGACCGACGTCGCCCGCAGCTGCGGAAGGGTGATGTGCCGGAACACCTCCCACCCCGGCCGCGCCCCGTCCACGGCGGCCGCCTCGTACAGCCGCGGCGAGATGCGCTGCAGCCCGGCCAGGAACAGCACCATGTAGAAGCCCGCCTGGAGCCATAGCCGCACGGTGACGATCACCAGCCAGTACCAGGGCGGATCGGTGGTCGACAGCCAGGCGATCTGATCGGCGCCGAACCAGCCGAGGACGGTGTTGGCCAGCCCGAACCGCACCCCGTTGAAGATCGACATCTTCCAGATCAGCGCCGCCACGACATAACTGCACGCGACCGGCAGGAAGAACACCGACCGGAAGAACGCCTGCGCCCGGGGCAGCCGGTTCACCATCAGCGCGAGGGAGAGCGAGAGGACGTACGTCGCCGGGACGATGAAGGCCGTGAAGACCAGGAACGTCACCAGGCTGCCGGTGAACGCGTCGTCGCGCAGCATCGCCGTGTAGTTGTCCAGCCCGACGAAGCGGGTCGGCGAAACCGTGTTGTGCGCGTCGAAGAAGCTGAGGTAGGCGCTCCAGGCGAGGGGGACGTACGTGAAGAGGGTCAGGCCGAGGACGAAGGGGCCGACGAAGATCCAGAACCAGAGGGTCCGGTTCCGCCGCTCCCGTGATCTGCCCGGCATCAGCTCTTCTTCTGGGCGTTCTGCACGCGGCGCAGCTCCGCCGCCGTCTTACGGACCACCGTCCGCAGCTCGCTCTCCGGGTTCGCGCCGCCCTTGATGACGCGGCTCAGCGCGTCCTGATACGCCACCTTGCTCGCCGGTGTCCACAGCAGCGGCTCGGCGTGGCCGTGCTCGGTGGCGAACCGCACCGCTTCGCCCGCCGCGCCCTGGCGCAGCTTGGCGGCCTTCTGCGCGAGCGAGATCCGGGCCGGGATGTGGAAGCCGTAGGTGAGCGCGAAGTCCTCCTGATACTCCGTCTTCTCCACCCACAGCCATTTGACGAACGCCTTCGCCAGCTCCTTGTGCTCGCTGCGGGCGCTCACCGCTGCCCCGTACGCCCCCACCGGCACCGCGGGTTTCCCCTGCGCGCCTTCCTGGGGGAACGGCAGCACCCCGAAGTCGTCCCCCAGCGCCGTCTTGACCTGCGGCAACGCCCACAGCCCCGACCACTGCATGGCCGTCAGCCCCTGAGTGAACGCGGCCGGGTCCGACCAGTCCGAAGGCGCCCCCAGCAGCAGCGACTTCTCCGCGTACAGCTGGTGCAGCTTGCCGAGCGCGCGGGCGGCGGCCGGGTCGTCGAAACCGACCTTGCCGTCGTCGGTGACCAGCTCCAGACCGGCGGCGTTCAGCGGGGTCCCGCCGAGGACGCCCGGGCCGCCGTCATTGCCCAGGAACAGCCCCTTGACGTTCTTCGTGGTCAGCTTCTTCGCCGCGTCGACCAGCGCGTCCAGCGTCCGGGGCGGCTCCACCCCGGCGTCCTCCAGCATGCTCCTGCGGTAGTAGAGCAGCTGCATGTCGACCACTTGCGGGATGGCCCAGATCTTGCCCTCGTATGTCTTGGGCGCGAGGACGGCCGGGTTGATGTCGTCCTTCGCCTCCTTGAGGAGGTCGGTCAGATCGACTACTTGCCCGCCCTGGATCTGGTCCAGCGTCGGCCCGTTGACCTCGAAGACGTCCGGCCCGGACTTGGTGAGCAGCGCGGCGGCCGTCTGCTGGTCGTAGTTGCCCGGCCGCCACTGCACCTCGACGCGTGCGTCGTCGAAGGCGTCGGCGTAGCGCTTCACCGCCTGTTCGGTGCCGGGTTCGCCATACTGGTGGTACCACTGCGACAGGACGGGCTTGCCGCCCTTGCCGTCCCCGCCGCGCCCGGTGTTGGACCCGCACCCGGTCGCCGTCGCCCCGGCCAGGACGAGCCCGCCGCCGGTGCCGAGCAGTCTCCTACGGCTGATGGACATGTGCCGCGCCCCCTCGATGCCTCGTCTCCGCGTCGCAGTATGAACAACGATCAACGATGGGGCCGGTTTGCGACAGATGGGTTGCGGCCGTATATCAACTGTCGGGGTCGGTGCCGGTCTCGGGGTTGGCGTCGGTGTCGGGGTTGTCGTCGATCTCGTCGAAGACGCGTTGGGCTGTCGCGAAGGCGGAGTTGGCCGCCGGGACGCCGCAGTAGATCGCGCTCTGCAGCAGGACTTCGCCGATCTCGTCGCGGGTGAGGCCGTTGGTGAGCGCGGAACGGATGTGCATGGCCAGTTCGGTGTCGTGGCCGTGGGCGATGAGGGCGGTGAGGGTGATGGCGCTGCGCATCCGGCGGTCCAGGCCGTCCCCGGTCCAAATCTCGCCCCATGCGTAGCGGGTGATGAAGTCCTGGAAGCGGGCGGTGAACGGGGTCGTACGGGCCACCGCGCGGTCCACATGGCCGTCGCCGAGGACGGCGCGGCGCACGGCCATTCCGGCGGCGTGCCGGGAGGTGTCGCTGTGTGTGAAGTGGCCGACCAGGGCGGAGGTCACCTGGTCCGGGCGCTCCACGCCTGCCAGGTGGGCCGCGTGGGCGACCTCCACCAGGCTCGCGCCCGGTACCGCGTCGGCGATTTCGCGGGCGTGCGGGGGAGGGGTGGCCGGGTCGTCGCGGCCCGCGATGATCAGGGTGGGGGCGGTGATGGTGGGGAGTGCGGTGCGTACGTCGTAGTCGGCGAGGACCTCGCAGCACGCGGCGTACCCTGCGGGGTTGGTGTCGCGCAGGTCCTGGAGCAGGGCTTGGCCCTTTGGTGTGGTGGCGAACTCGGGTGAGAACCAGAGGCCCGGGCGGCTTGCCACCATCGCTTCGGTGCCTTGCTCGCGTACGAGCTTGGCTCGGTCCCGCCAGACGGAGGGCTCGGCGAACTGCGCCGAGGAGCAGACGATGGCGAGGGAGGTGATGCGGTCGGGGTGGTGGGCGGCGAGATGCAGTCCTACGGCGCCGCCGATGGAGATGCCCGCGTAGGCGAAGCGGTGCCAGCCGTGGGTGTCGGCGAGGTTGAGTACGAGTGCGGCCAGGTCGGCGATGGTGGCGCTGCCGTCGCTCGGGAGCGCTTCGGCGGGGGAGCCGCCGTGGCCCGGCAGATCCCAGCGCAGGGTGCGGTGGGTGCGGGCGAGGGCGGGGAGTTGCGGCTCCCAGACGGCGAGGGATGTGCCGATGGAGGGGCCGAGGATGAGGGGTGGGGCGGTGGCGGGGCCGTCCAGGGTGGCGTGGAGTTGGTGGGTGTGGCTCACGGGGTGGCTCTCCGGGGGTGCGGGTGTGTGGGTTGGTTGCGGCCGGTGTTTGTTCCCCAGCCCGCCCCTTCCCGAACCAAGGGCGCTGCCCCTGGACCCCGGCGTTTCGCCACCGGGTGCGGGCCGGTGGGTGGGTGGCCACGGCCGGTGGTTCCTGGGGTTTCGTTGCCGGGCGCGGGTCGGTGGGTGGGTTGTGCCCACCCGTTCCGCCCCGCGGAACGATTGCCCACAACAGTGGGTGCCCGTGGCGGGGTGTGGGCCAGCGGGGCCGGGCGGCAGCGTGATCCGGTCTCCGGCTTGAGGAGCGGGTGGGGACGAGCGCGGAGCCGCACCATTCCGCCTCGCTGGTGATTGGGCACGGGCCATCTTCCAGCCCCTACGGCGTTTGAGGAGCGGGGTTTGGGGCGGAGCCCCGGCGGGGGTTCGGGGGCGGAGCCCCCGCATGGGGCCTGGGGTGCGCCCCCGGTGGGGTCCGGGGCTTGCCCCGGGTTCGGGAAGGGGCGGGGTGGGGGACTTGCCGCCGGAGGCGTTACGCATGGCGGCGTAGGGCGCGGTCTACCAGGGCGGGGGCCTCGCCCACGTAGGTGGTGGGGTCCAGCAGCTCGCGTAGGCGGTCTGGGGGGAGGGTGTTGTGGAGGGCCTCGGTCAGGGGCTTGCCCTCCCGTGCCGCCTGCGTCAGCAGGTCCTTCGCCTGGGCGCGCCCCAGTGTTGGAGTGAGGGCCGCGATGAGGCGTTCGCTGACGATCAGGCCGTCCGTCAGCTCCAGGTTCGCGGCCATGCGGTCGGGGAAGACCCGCAGGCCGGAAGCGAGTTCCGCCGCGTCGCGGGCCGCGCCGCCCGCCAGCCGCAGCAGGTCGCGCAGGGGCTGCCACTCGGCGTGCCACGCCCCGCCGGGGCGTTCGTCCTCGGCGGCGAGCGCGCCGAGCAGGGTGGCGGCGAGCCCGGGGGCCTGGCGGGCGGCGGAGGCGATGAGGGTGGCCCGTACCGGGTTGGACTTGTGCGGCATCGCGGACGAGCCACCGCCCGTGCCCTCCGCCACCTCGCCGATCTCCGTACGGGAGAGGGTCAGTACGTCGGCCGCCATTTTGCCGAGCGCGCCGACACTGAAGGCCAACGCCGAGCCGAGGTCGGCGATGGGGGTGCGGAGGGTGTGCCACGGCAGGTCGGGTTCGGCGAGGCCGGTCTCGTCCGCGAAGCGGGCCAGCAGCGGGATTCCGTCGTCGAAGGCGGCCAACGTGCCTCCCGCACCGCCCAGTTGGGCCACCGGCCGCAGCGCCGCGAGCCGGGCGCGGGCGTCGAGGACCAGCGAACGCCAGCCCGCCGCCTTGAGGCCGAAGGTGGTGGGGACGGCATGCTGGGTGAGGGTGCGGCCCGGCATGGGGGTGGCGCGGTGGGCGGCGGCGAGCCGTGCCAGCTCCGCCGCCGTGCGGTCGAGGTCGGCGACGATCAGCGGCAGGGCGCGGGCCGCGACCAGCATGGTGGCGGTGTCCACGATGTCCTGGCTGGTCGCGCCCCGGTGGACGTACGCCGTGGCATCGCGGTCCGTACGGGCCACCGCCGCGGTGAGGTCGGCGACCAGCGGGATGACGGGGTTGCCGCCGGAGCGGGCCCGCCGGGCGAGGTCGCGGACGTCGTACAGCCCGGCGCGGGCCGCGTCCGTCACCGCGGCGGCCGCGGCGGCCGCGTCGGCCGGGGCCAGCGCCCGGGCGAGGGCGGCCTCGGCGTCGAGCATGGCCTGGAGGTAGGCCGTATCGCCGGTGGCGGACTCGACCGCCGAGTCGGCCCGTACGGGGGCCAGTAGCCCCATGTCGTCACAACCGGAATTTCCGGAATTACCTGAACTCAAGGAAAACCGTCTCTCCCTCACCCTGCAGGCGGATGTCGAAGCGGTACGTCCCCGGCTGGGGGTCCGCCGTCGCCACCAGGGTCTCCCGGCGTGCCGAATCCAGCGCGGCGAGGAGCGGGTCGGCGGCATTGAGCTGCGCGTTCTCGGGGAAGTACAGGCGCGTGTAGAGGTGGTGCAGCAGCCCGCGGGCGTGGACGCACACGCTGATGTAGGGGGCGGCAGGGCTCCCCGGGCGCAGGGTACGGGCCGTCCAGTGGCCGTCGGCGTCGGTGGCGATGCGGCCGAAGCCGGTGAAGTCGACACCGTTGCGTCCGGCGAAGCCACCGGTCACCGGGTCGCGGCGCATCGATCCCGGCGCGCCGGACAGCGAGCCGTCCGGGGCCGCCTGCCACAGCTCGATGAGGGCGTCCGGGACGGGCGCGCCCGCGCCGTCGTGGACCCGGCCGTGCACGGTGATGGTGTCGGGGTGGCCCACGGGGGCGAGGTCGCCGCCGCCGGGGAAGGGGAGCGCGTAGCCGTAGAAGGGGCCGACGGTGTGGGAGGGGGTGGGGGAGAGCTGGGTCATCAGCGGCCTTCCTCGATCCAGGTGGCCGACGGCCCGTCCAGCACGATGTCCCAGCGGTAGCCGAGCGACCACTCCGGCCGGGACAGCGCGTGGTCGTAGGCCGCCACGAGCCGTTGCCGCGCGGAGTCGTCCGTCACGGACTGCAGGATCGGGTCGTAGACGAAGAGCGGGTCGCCGGGGAAGTACATCTGGGTGATGAGGCGCTGGGTGAACGCCGTACCGAAGAGGGAGAAGTGGAGGTGCGCGGGGCGCCACGCGTTCTCGTGGTTGCGCCACGGATAGGCGCCGGGCTTGATGGTGGTGAAGCTGTACGAGCCGTCGTCGCCGGTCAGGGTGCGTCCGACGCCGGTGAAGTTGGGGTCGAGGGGCGCCGGGTGCTGGTCGCGGAGGTGGGTGTAGCGCCCGGCCGCGTTGGCCTGCCACAGCTCGATGAGCTGGCCGCGCACCGGCCGTCCGTGGCTGTCCAGCAGGCGGCCGGAGACGGTGATGCGCTCGCCGAGCGGCTCGCCCCGGTGCTGGATGGTGAGGTCGCTGTCGATGTCGGTGACGTCGGTGTGGCCGAAGACGGGGGTGTGCAGTTCGACGGTCTCGGGGTCGCCCTCCACCGCGACCAGCGGCTGCTGCGGGTGGCGCAGCACGCTGCTGCGGTAGGGCCGGAAGTCGCGCGCGGGGTGGTCGGCGGCGGGGGCGCCGTCGGCGCGCGCCTTGTCGTACGCGGCGCGGCTGTCGGCGAGTTCGCGGTCGATGTCGGCCTGGGTGAGTGCCATGGGTGCGCCTTACCTTTCGAGGACGAGGGCGAGGCCCTGCCCGACGCCGATGCACAGGGACGCCACGCCCGT
>Ga0307508_10007324_pt1 | contig 10275 bp, 8 predicted proteins | sample 9_EM_MG_FD_203089 | JGI IMG/M metagenome (GOLD analysis project Ga0307508, IMG submission 203089) | Populus trichocarpa ectomycorrhiza microbial communities from riparian zone in the Pacific Northwest, United States - 9_EM | ecosystem: Host-associated > Plants > Roots > Unclassified | place...
AAATAAATAAATAATTTTTTTGAAAGGGGACAATCATTTATAATAGTCAGATGAAATTTTTTGCATTAAATTATACCTGAAATTAGGATTATTTTCACTTTGATAAGTAATTTAGAAAATTTTGTGATATATATATAAAGTTAGAAAGTGATTTATCCGTCTTTGATCAATACATGGTCTATAAAAAATCTGAAATTTTGAGATTTCTTGCTAGTCATTGACCAGGATACCAATTTAGAGATATAATCAACTAGTTGATATATCAAGCTTAAAATATAATTCAATTTGCTTGGGATATTATATTAATATATAAACCACATAAAGGAGTAGGTAGACACTTTGTCCCTAGCACAACATATGGGTATATAATGGGTCCATCAATTAAAGGTTTAAAATAATAGTAATTGATTGTGATACAAAACTGGTTTACGCTAAAGACCACTTAAATTACAAGACTATCACTTAACAAAAACTCTAAAAATAAATTATATTTGTTAATTATATTTTATAAAATAAAGATTATCCTCACTTAACAAAAGATTTCAATTTCAAGTACAAAATACATATTTTAAATTTATTTTAAATATTTTAAAAAATATCATTTATAGTTTTGTTCAATGCTCTCATTCACTTTTGAGTCAACTCTGTTGTGCCACTTCATGTATAAAAATTTAAATTATATAAGGTAAAGTTTTACTATATCTTAGATAAAAATAAATAAATTAAATGATGATATTATATTTATCGAATTTTAAGTATTTATAAATTACAATTATTTATTATTAAATATAAAATAATAATGTACACATCATATATATATATATATATATATATATATATATAAGTTGAAATTCAATAATATCAATACTAAACTTACCAAATCCATATTAAATTATCATTCTTAATGACATTTATGGATTGACTAATGAATTCATGTACACACACTACATCACAACTAATCAATGCCATTGCATTGTCATAAAATCTTATTTTATTATATTGTTTTTCCTCCACTCTTTGATTAATTAGTCTCTTCTAATGCTTTTTTTATTCTTTTCCCCTCCCACCAACCTCCATGAATCCCAACCGTGTTTTACATGTCTTTTAAATTCAAGGGTCTGTGTCACCTGACAAGTCAGCCCACCAACTTATAAGAGAGGCACGTGCCGGTAAGCCCAACCTTTTGGGAATTCCATGTGCAGCCTTGTCTGGGTGGGAACCGCACCTAGCATAGCTCCTGTCAAATCCCAACTGCCCCACTTCCTCTCCTTACCACTTGGCCTAGTTGTGGCCACCTCGTTTCACAGGCTAAAATCCCATTCGGCGGCTTAATTCCGACTGGCTTAGGCTCTTCCTCTCTTCTTCTTCTTTTTGGCTTTGAAATGCCATCGGAAAGCTATTTGGTGGGTGACCAAACTCCTTGACATCCAATCAAACTTGAAGAAGGAACTCATGTTTCTGATTTCGACCTCAGAGATTGAAGTTGTTGACGCTTACCAACCCCTACCAATTCAGTCTCTTGGTTTAGATAACCTTTTACTTATTTTGAAAGGCTTCTTCTTCAATCTTGAACACGGCCTCGTGAAGTATAAGGATGTGTTATGTGTTAGGTTTGAGGTTAAAGGGGTTGAAGATTAATAAGGGTTTTAATCTTTAACCTTCTGTGATACATCTCTAGGGAAGGAGAGAAATCATGTAGTTTACATAATGACCTAAAGAGGTAAAGTTATTTAAATGATAATTAGCAAGGTGGCACTCCAAAACGATTTCTAATTAATGTTAATTAGTTATTTTGTCTCGTAATAGTCACTTGATGTTTATTCAAGTTAAATAATATTTTTTTTCCTTTTCCTTTCATGGCATGGGTATTTTTTTTAACTTTTGTATGAGAAAATTCTTTTTTTGACCTAATTTCATTCAAGTTGTCCATGTTAGAACTTACGAATTCATGATAATTTTCTTCTCATAAAAAAATGGTGGCCAGGTAAGAAATATACACTACTAACCCTTAGACTAACCACTTTATATTTAAAATGATTTGAATCTTATTCATGTATCTAGTGGAATATCATTCATTTAAATTTATCAATTTATTATTTTAACTCCCCACTTTATCTTTTCTTGTCATTATATGTTCAACTCCTTAAACTTTATTTTTTTTCTATAGTTTATTATTTTATCTAGCTAGCAAGGTGACACTTCTTGCATGGTAATGGAAAAAAAAAAAAAGACAGCTTGCAGTTGTTTGGGCCATGCCCAAACAGTAAAAAATGACATTCTTGCTACCTAGACATGCCTAAATAGCATGGAGTGACCAGCTGTTTGGGTCAGGTCTAAATCACAAGGATGCTTGTCTTTTAGATCACTTAATAATAAGTTTGGCCTTATATTAACCACCTTAAGATCGAATCCAATCCCACGTAAATTCTCAAGAAATCCAACGATTGACATAAACCATAAGATATAGTTACTACCTCTAAGAAAATTAATACAATGCTACACTCTCTTATACATATGTACAACTTATCAATGCAACATTATTTTTCTTGTTAATGACTATCTCCCCTAATTTTTATCACTGCCTACCTCGTTTGCTAGTGATTATCTCTAGGTAATCTATCTCCTCATAAGACACCAACCTTTCTGAGAAATCACTTACGGGTGCCAGCTTTTCCACAAATGGCATAGTGAGGCATAAAAACCAACAACTTTTTTTTTAGTTACCTACGAGAAAAAATAATTATTCTCCATCATTACTCCATTCTTCATGAGATAAGCTCGTGTGAACGGGGTATTTAAATACCTCTAATCACCAAGTAAACTACAATTTCATTCACAAGATCATAGACCACAAACAACAATCGCATATACATTCCTTACTCTATTCATTCTCCTTCTCATTCTTGTAAAGTATTTCCCTTATATGGTTTACTAACTTAAACATTGAAAAATAAAGTGTTCCAATAGGAAACTGGTTTGGCAGGGAATACCAAGTCTAAAGATAAAGCTCACATTCAAGCTTAGACACTTTAGTCCAAGGCAACTGTGGAAAGGTCTAAATAAACCTGAAGTTTTTACAACTTCATCAATGACACCATTTCTGGGAAATTGAATAAAAGCTAGTCTATTCCCATTTTACACATCACTAAGAAGTTATTTATATGAACAAAGATATAAAAAGATCTAGGACACAAGAGATAAATTGATCTCTTCACCATACGAACATCATCTCCTCCAAATCTCTAATAAATTATCTATCATATGAGAGTGCTAAATGATGTTATTTACGAAAACAATTGTCCACTCTTCCATTCTCTCAATGAGCTAATTCACATAGGCAACTCTAGTTCCTTAAAAGAACAAGGTAGAATGACATGCAAACAAGTACATACAATATCACTCATCCTCCAACTCTATAAATGAGTTGATCTCTTTGTGAAGTGCATTCCCAAACTAGACACTCAAAACTGAACTTCAATGGTAAAAAACTAAAGTCTCAACAAGTTCTAGCCATAAGAATGGCTAAATTCACCCCAACAAAATGGAGATTCTAAATTTTATCATCAAGTGCTAAATACTCGTGAAGAGAACTTCTTGATTACGTGATCAAGCAACTCCCAATAAAGCAAATAACAACTCGAAAAACTAAAAATCAGGTTTGATAGAACATTGACCTAGAGGTAACCCTATACTTAAGAACCAAAGATATTGGAAAAAAACTTGGACCCAAAGATAACCTTGTATCTAAGAACTTTAAGTATGTGAATGACGCCACAAAGCTAGTTAATCTTTGATAAATCAGTATACAATCTTTGTCCCTGTAAAGAAATGTTGTTTTACCACAAACAAACACAAATACAACTCACGTTTGTTCTCCAACTTGCTGCTGAAATTTGCAACCAAAAAAACATAATTTAGTCTCCTCTAACTAACCCTAATGGACTCTTTTTGGGTTGCAAGCTAGTGAGTCTAAACTAGTAATCAACTAACCTAAGTTCAATAATAAAATAAACCCCTAAACAATGTCTAATGGGGCAGAACAAACCCAAATTAAAAATAATTATTCAAAAATAAATAAATAAATAAATAAAATAGGATAATAAAAACAAAGTTTTTATGCTAAAATTCCTTCATGTAGCCTGAATCTCTAATTTCCACACATTCTTGATAAATTTTTGGTCCCGACTTTAAACACATCATTCTTTCTTGCCTGAATGAATTACTGAGTCTACCATATATAGTTGGAAAGCTTGAGATATCTAGTTTCCAGCCCAGCTTGAATGGCAGAAAAAATCCAGATATAGCTCCAGATATGTTCCAAATAGTGCATAAAGGTCTAGTTTGACATATTTGACAAGATTTGTCTAGTAACTTCAACTCTCTCAAATAATATGTTCCCGAATTTCATTGGACCTGAAAATTCACCAAAATATATTTCCACATGTCTAGTATCTTTCTATAAAATATCAGCTCATTCTAATATATGGTTTGAGATATATGTCAAATCTTGCAAAATCAGTTAACAAACATTTTAAGGTCAAATTCAGACCTTACTTGGTTTGTATCATCCTCCCTTTCTTTAAAAAGATTTGACCTCGAATCTGTATCATGAAAAAACATCTTCTAAGGTTAACAAATCAGTACCAACCTGAAGAATAACATCATCATCAAAACCAAGAAAAACCTTGTTAGCAAAAAAGGCCCCCCTGATATATATGCTCTCTTTTTCAACCATCTTCTTCTTTTTCAATTCCAGTTGCTCCTCATATATTTGCTTAGGTGTCAATGATACAAGACTTATATGTCTTGTAACAACCCCAACATATGTATTTAAAACAAAGAGTAAGGACATAATAATTCAATTAAGGTTACGGATTTTTTTTCTATAATCAATAAAAATTCAGTAGAGTTTCCTCTATAAGTTCTCCGGTTATCCCAAATCAAAGTGTTATTAAGCCTTGTCTTAAATCCTGGCGTAATCCATCCCGTAGTCTGTCAATCATGTATTGTTCGGTGGGAATAAACTGTGGAGCAAACATGGAAAGATCATGAAATCTCCTTTCATACTCAAGTATTGTCATACCCTCCTGCCTCAAATCTAGAAACTCCTGCTTCTTCATCTTTCGATGATATGATGAGTAAAACTGGTTCTCAAACTAAACTCTAAATTCAGTCCATGTCCAAAACCCCGCAGGCCTCCTAGATCGTACTGTATCCCACCATGATCGTGCCCTATTTGATAGTAAGTGAGTGACACAATTTACTCGAAAATCCTCTGTCACTTGAATCTGTTCCATAATGTCCTCTACTGTACGTAACCATCTACCTGCTATCTCAGCATCAGGCTCTCCTAAAAATGAGTCACATTCCAACTCTCGCATACTATTCACCACTCGAACTAGTGTAACCACATTATCCACCGGTATAGGGGCAACTTGTGGTATTTGTGTTGCTGGTGCCACTGGGGTGTCGGTACTGGTAATTGAGGCATCGTCTCATTACAGCTCTCACAATCTGGACTATAAACACCGAATCAGAATATGGTGCAGGGGCTGTCGCTGGCACTGCTGTTTAATTCAGATTCTCGAATATATCAACATTCTTATAATTTAATTTATCACTTTCCTTTATTTTTTGTAATCCTGACTTTTATTAATATCAATAATATTATCCGGGATTTTACATGTCTTCCATTCATTTCAAAAGGATACCTATTAGTCAATCCATCATACATAACTCTCATATTATACTATCATGATCTACCAAGCAACAAGTGACTAGCTTACATTGACACAACATAACATAACACGTCATCATACCAATAAAAAAAACCGAAAACCTACTTATTCACTTTCACTTCACCATCATCATTCTACCACTGTAATTTATAAGATATGAGATGTTTGGTAGTGTGCAAGTTCAACTTTTTCATTGATTCAGTACTAGCTATATTAGTGCAACTACTACCATTTATAATTAAGCTACATACTTATTATGAACATGACATCTTATGTGGAATATATTCTCGCTCTGACCTTCTGAATCATTCATATTAACATGTATATTTAGTTCTCTCTTCACCATATGTTCCTCTCTATCAACTAGATACTCAACACAAACATCATCAGCATCCTTTAATGGTGACATCTTCTTCTTTTTATCCTTCCTATTGGTCTCAACCTTATTATTAGCTTTCATAACCATGATTCTTTTGTTTGGACACTAAGAAACAACATGACCAAAACCCAGATAACAAAAGCATTTAAAGTCACGATTACGAGAAGTAGGAGTAATATTATTACCTTTAACATCGGCCAAGGTGTTTTTCTTCTCTTTAGGGTATTCAACCTTGCCCTCTTCATTCTATTATGATGGCTACCCTTAGCGTTAACCTTTAAATTGGGTTTCTAAGGTTTTGAAAGACTTAATGGTTGACTTTGTCGAATGGTACCTTTCTGTTTAAGTTGTTTCTCCACCTTCACGACTATATTGCATCATCTCCTCCAACTCTATATAATGATACAACTCCACAATATGAGCTATACAATGATTAATGCCATATATAAATCTAGCCATAGTAGTCTCCCTATCCTCTTTAACATTAGCTTAAATCATAACAAGTTCTATCTCCTTAAATTACTCATCAACACTCTTTGTTCCTTGACTCAAACTTTACAACCTTTGATATAATTCTCTATAATAATGGCTAGACACAAATATACTCATTATAAGAGATTTCATCTCATCACAAGTATTAACTTGTCTCTTATAATTTCTCTTATGGTTTGTCACTAACTGATCCCACCACACAATGATATAGTTAGTAAAAGCAATCATAACAAGTTTGACTTTCTTGAGCTCTAGATAATTGTAACACTAAAAAAATCTATGCCACCTTCTTCTCTCATTCTAAATAAATTTATGGATCATTCTTCCCTGAAAAAGCTGGTATTTTCAACTTAATTGTACCCAAATCTCCACCTAACTCAGCATTATGGTCCTGACACCTATAATTACCCCCTGCCTAAAATTATTATCATATCTTTCCTCTATAAACTAAAAATTCCGCTGCTATCCAAAACATTCTCTATGTCCCAAGAACACATCTTTAAAATCAATATCACTCATGTTAATATTATTAGCCACAAACTCATCCACATTAATGTTAACTCACCTAACAACCATCCTAACATTAGATTCTCTTTGCTCAGGCTTAATTTGAACCCTAATGATCATGGGCACATTGCCTCTATAACATATCTCTAAATTCATTGGTTATCTGATCCATTCGCTGATTCATAACGCATAACTGAATTATAATTTCATTATCTACTCTCTATGAGTAATATACACAAATTAGGACACACTATTAAATCTGAAAATTGGTTAGTTGATAAGAAATATATATTTCTCACTCACTCCCTCACATGTTTACACTCTCCTCGTGTTTCAGTCAAATATGCTCGCTATGTTTTTTTCCTCCTGTTTCACCTTTCTTCAACTCTTGCGGAACTAAAATCAACACCAAATATAATAGCCTTAATAATGTGTCCAAATATGTGTATATTACTCAAGAAGAAAAAAAAAATATATAAAAACAAGTAAAGACAAAACCACGATTACAATTTTGCAAGTAACAAGTGAATTTGTATGAAAAATGGATGTTTTTTAAGACGTGAAAGAACAACAATGCAAAGGTTTTATAAAAAATTTGAATGACACCTAAATATATCAATTATGATTTTATTATAATGTCATAATTGAAAAATAATAGCAGCAAAACAAGTTAGAATTACTGATACGAATTAAACCTGTTACAACAAGTTCCAATCCTGAATTTAGTTTCTAAAGCACACGAACTCCAAATAACCTCAAGTTTTATTCCAGCTCAACTTTAATCGTAGCACAATCTCACTTGTAGCTCTAGATATGTCTCAAACAATATATAAAGGTCTAGTCTGACAAATTTGTCTAGTAACTTTAACCTTTTGAAATAATATGTTCCTGAACTCCATTTGACCTAAAAATTTACTAAAATATATTTCCATGTATCTAGTATCTTCCTGTAAACTTTAAGCTTATTTTGATGTACGGTTTGAGAGACATGTCCAATCTCACAAATTAGTCAACAAGTATTTTAAAACCAAATTCCAACCTGACTTAGTTCTTTATCAACTCGTCTTTCCAAATATTGTGTATATGTCAAGGTCAACTTGGATAAAGCATCTTGAGTACTGCGAAGCCTAAGAAAGAGAATCATGTGAAGCTGCAATTACAAAGTCATGGGTTTCGCAAATGCTCTACTTTATTATACATGCTTTATTTGATTTAAAAAATTCATAGATATTGAATAATTTAATTTTGTTAAAGCAAGATTTAGGAAGGGTATCAAGTAATATATGTTTGACCTGATGTAGCTGATTCCTCCAAGGCTAAAGCTTATGGGGAATTATATATTTCCTCGTTCATTTTTACAAAGAATGAAGTAACAAGCTATGGTGATAGTCATGGTTTTCAATAAGAATGAGAGAGGAAAGAAAAGAATAGGGTGATAACATATGTATTTAGTTAATTTCCACAAGGCAAAAGCTCATGAAGAGCTATGTATTTCCTTGTCCATTTTGACAAAGAAGGACGTAACAAATGATGGTGGTAGTGATTGGGCTTTATAGAGGAAGGCATAGTTTTGAAATCCAGCCCGGCTGGCCAACCCGGGACCCGGCTGGCCCGGGGCTGAAATCGGGTCGGGTTTAAGAAAAAATAGAGGAAGTCATAATCCGGTGTGACCCGGTTGACCCGACAAAACCCGGTAAAAAATCTGGTTGTAACCCGTTGACTATTTTTTTGTTTTTTTTATCGAAACGATGTTGTTTTAATTTATAAAAAAATAGGGTTGACCCGGGTGACCCAGACAAAACCAGTGACCTGGGCCTTGGACCAGGTGGACAACCAGGCCGGGTTTCAAAACTATGAAGGGAGGGGCTACCATCATGTTTCAGAGAGAGAGAGAGAGAGAGAGAGAGAGAGAGAGAGAGAGAGAGAGAGAGAGAGAGAGAGAGGAAAAACAAGGAAAATAGTGGTAGCTTTGTGAAGAATTTTTCTAAAGATACTTTTGATATTAAAAAACATCACTATAGCAAGCATATAATATTTTATATGTTCTCTTGATTGAGTTGTAATATATAATGTGAAATTAATTTTAAAACCACGGATATGCAAGTGTGATTTATAAAAAAAAAATTGGTATGTAAAGTATTCATGTATTAAAGAACATGAGCTTTTTAACAATTTTCTCAAATATAAATATTATATATATAATAAAAATTTGGATTAAATTTGATAATATTTATAGTTTATATATTGTCCATTGAATAACATGACTGGAAAAAAAAACTCAAATAAATTGATTAAAGTCAATACAAATGGATATTTGAGTTTGAAAATTGCGGTACCAACTCCAGGTAAACCATTCACATCATTGTCAATTACCTAAATCCGAAGAGCCAAAAACTTTTTCCCAAGCCGCCGAAAGAGACCCAAGCCCATGACTCAAGCCACCGAGCCGGCTACCGATTGAGGTTGGTGAGTAACCAGCCATGCCGGTTATTTCAATCAACCAAATTATTATTAGTAATGGTAACTGCTTTGTTTTTTCGTCTTTTTATCTTTTTCTTTTTAAGTCATTATTGTTTAACAAGTAAAATTTAAAAAGAAATAATTACAAAAATCCTTCGAGATCTAAATTTTATCTTTCCACTGTATTTTTATAAATTATACTTTACACCCCAAATTAAATAAAAAATTCAAATAAAATATATTATTAAAAATACAAACTATTATTAAACATATAAACTATAGGGTGAAAGGTGTAATTTATAAAAGTATATAGAAAAAAATAAAATTTAAATCATACTGTAAATTTTTTTTTTGTAATTATCCCATTAAAAAATAACAAAAATAAAATAAATTAAAAATACATGAATATTAAATTAACTGGATCTATAATTACACTTTATTTTAAAGTTATTATAGGATTATTTAAGTGGATTCTTAAAATATTTTCAAATTATATATTAACAAAATTAACCCATGAGCTAGAAAGTTAATATCAACCCTCGAAGACCATATTAAATTTGAAAAGAAAAATTTAATCGAACAAAAATAGCAATACATCTATATAGTTTTCCAAGAGTAACAAAGAAAAATTACTTCCAAAAACATTATTAAACACCTTGAAAAATGAAATTATTCTCTCATTTTTATCCATCTCCCACC
>Ga0307508_10007325_pt1 | contig 10275 bp, 9 predicted proteins | sample 9_EM_MG_FD_203089 | JGI IMG/M metagenome (GOLD analysis project Ga0307508, IMG submission 203089) | Populus trichocarpa ectomycorrhiza microbial communities from riparian zone in the Pacific Northwest, United States - 9_EM | ecosystem: Host-associated > Plants > Roots > Unclassified | place...
CAGGTCTTGCAGTCGAAAGCGCGTGCCGAGCAGCGCTCCGAACGCCGACAGTACCTTGTCGCCGACGCTGTGTCCGTAGGTATCGTTCACGGATTTGAAGCGATCCACGTCCATCAAGCACAGCGACAAGTGCCGACGGGTGCGTTGCGCCTCGGCCACGCGCGCCAGCACGCCCTCGGTGAACGCGCGCCGAGTCAAAAGTCCGGTCAGCAGGTCGCGGTTGCTTTGCTCGCGAAACACGCGCGTTCGGTCGAGGCGCACGCGCAGGCGCGCGAGCAGCTCGCTGGGCGAAATGTCCAAAGGCAGCATGTCGTCGGCGCCCGCCTCGAAGCCGCCGAGCCACGCCTCGGGCGTCGCGCTCGTGCGCGCCAAAATTGGCAAATCGCGCCAGCGTGGCGCGGCGCGCACCAGCCGGCACAACACTTGGCCGGCGCCGCCGGCTTGGTCGAGCACCAGCGCGCTCGGTTGCGAAGCGTCGAGCGCCTCCAGCACCAGCTCGGGTTGGTGAAAAACCTTTAGCTCCATGTTGTCGGCCTCCAGCGGGTCGCGCAGCCAGTCGATGCTGCCGTTCAGCGCCAGCGCCAGCACGCGCGGCCTTTCTTGCAGCGTGCCGATGTCGAGCGTATTGAGCGTGGTCGCGATTTTTTCGGCTGGGGTCGGCAGCACGAAATACAGCACCGCCCCGAGCAGCGCGGCCGCGCCGCGTGCGCGGTAGCCGCCGTCTTCGGACAGCACCAAGATCGCCATGCGCGGGGCACGCTTTCGCAGCTGCGTGACACACTCGACGAAGCCCTCCGGCTCGTCGCGCGTCAGCTCGATAATCAAGGCGTTCGGCGCCATCCCGGTGCGCACGGGTAGCTCCCATTTGTCGATGATGACCGCGTCTAGGCGCTGCTTGGCGATCGCGCGCGCGAGATCGGCGCAGAGCTCTCCGCTCTGGCAAACCACCCACACCGTGCCGCGGCTAGCGGTCGCGTCGATCGGGACGGCTTGCGCCTCTGGCATGGCGCAGGCTGCTCGTGCTGCGCGCACGGCTGCGTCCACTTGGCGAAAAGTGCTGGAGTCGGGGGCAAGCTCGCCCTCGGCGACGGCGGCCACCGCGTCTTCGACGTGCAAGACAGCGTTGGCGACTTCCGAAAAGTCGCCCTGTTCGGCGAGGACGTGGACTTGGTGCGCGGCGCGCTGTGCTTCCGCCCAGCCTTCGGGAGTCTTCTTTGCGCGCGCCTCGGTCAGCACCAGCTCCAGGCTGGCGACGGCTTCGAGCAGTCGTTCCAGAGTCACCGCACAGGGCTCCGCCCCGCCGGCCTCCGCTGGGGGCCGTCGCGAAAGAGCGTGCGCCGCCTGGCCTCGACTCATCCGTCTCGAATCAGTACGGCCGAAACGCGGCCGGCTTAATTTCGATCACACCGGAAATTCCCGGGCCGGGGCTTCGAGCTGCCGTATTTCGCCCGGGGCGCGGCGGGGCGGGGCGGCGCTCGCCGGCTTAAGCTCAGCTGAATCCGGCCGTTTTCGGTGCTGGCCACATGCCTGTCGTCCGCGAACGTCGTGACTTGGGCTTTTGCGAGCTCTCGTTCGAGAAGAAGCCGGAGCTCGTGTCGATCGTGCGGCGTTTCGTGAGCGATTTTTACGATCGCACTTTGGGAGATCCGGACGCGACGTCGCGCGTGGCACTGGCGACGCACGAGCTGCTCGAAAACGCCGTCAAATACTCGCGAGACGGCCGTGCCAAAGTGCGTATCGAGCTGAGCGGTTTAGGCGGGCGGGTCCGCGTGCGCATTCGCACCAAGAATCGCGGCAGCCCGGAGGACGCCGAGCTGATTCGCCGCACCATCGCGGAGATGAAGTCGATGGACGCCAATGTCTATTACCTCAACTTGATGCGCAAGAACGCCGCGCGCACCGACGGCTCGGGTCTCGGGCTTGCGCGTATTCACGCCGAGGCCGAGATGGACATGAGCGTGAGCTGCGGGAAAAACGGAACCATCACGGTCAGCGCCGAGGCGGAAGTCGCGCTACCCGAGCGGAAAGAAGGTGCAGCGTGAACGAGATTACATTGCCTGTCGAGCAAGCTGCCGAGCTTCGCGCGCGCCTCACGCGCGACGAGACGATGCTCGTCGCCAAGCTTTCTGGAACCGCCGATTTGCGCGTGACCGAAAGCGTCGAAGCCATTCTCACGCGCGTGCACCAGACAGCGCTCGAGTTGTCGATCGTCGAAGTGCGCATGGACTTGCGCGATCTGGAGTTCATGAACAGCTCGTGCTTCAAGAGCTTCGTCAGTTGGATCAGCGACGTTTCAGAAATGACGGCCGGCCAATACCGCATTCGCTTTCTCTCCAACCCGAGCATCCTCTGGCAACGGCGCAGCCTGCACGCGTTGTCGTGCTTCGCCGCGGAGCTGGTGACTATCGAAGCCGGAAACTGACCCCGCCCTCTTCTTTGATTTTTCTGATTCGTTCTCGCTACTTCAAGCGACTCCTGACAGCTTTCTTGGGCTGGGGGTGACAATGTTGGCTCGCGCCCGCACGTATCGACCAATCGGTCATGAGCACGCTGCGTCGCCGCCCGCCACTTTCGATCGCTAGCTCTGGTCGGCTTGCCTCCGGGGCCATGCTAGCCGCGCTACTCGGCCTGACTGGGTGTACGGCCGAGATCCAGGGGGCACCGGGCGGCTCCGCGGGGCCCGTGGGCTCCGCCGCAGGCGCGGGCGCCGTCGGAACCGCAGGAACCGCGGGAACGGCGGGAACGGCAGCGGGCGCGCCGGGTACCGACCTTCCCGGCATGCGGCCCGGCGATGCGGAGCTGGTGGTCGGCACCTCGATCATCCACCGCCTCACGCGCGCCGAGTATGCGAACACCATTCGGGATCTGTTGGGCGCATCACTCGTCTCGCTAGATACCCTCCCGCCCGACACCGGCGCCGACGGCTTCAGCAAGGCCTCCGTTTCGCAGGCGTCGAGCGCCAATACACTGCAGGCCTACGAGGCAGCGTCGGATGAGCTGGTCACGACCGTCTTCAACGATGCGAAGCTCCAGGCGCAGCTCGTGACATGCGATCTGACGACTGGCAACACTTGCATTCGGTCAACGCTCGAAGCGCTTTTGCCCAAGGCCTGGCGCAGGCCCGTGCAAGCGGCCGAGGTGGACCGCCTGGTGACGCTGGCCGGTACCGAGGCGCAAGCGGGCGGCTCGCCCGAACAACAGCTGCAGCTCGCACTGCGCGCCGCCCTGACCTCGGCCAAGTTCCTCTACCTGATCGAGGCAGATCCCAGCCCCGCCGACATCACGCCCCACGCGCTCGGCGACTACGAGCTGGCCAGCCGGCTTTCATACTTTCTATGGAGCTCTGTGCCCGATTCAACGCTCACCGCGTTGGCGGCTCAGGGCATGCTCCACGACGAGGCCGCGCTCACACAGCAAGTGCAGCGCATGCTGAGCGATCCGCTCAAGGGGCAGGCCATCACCAGCGAGTTTGCGTCGGAGTGGATGCAGCTTCAAGCCGTGCCGCTCAAGCAGCCGGACCGGCAGCTGTTCCCCATGGTAAGTGACGCTCTGAAGCAGTCGATGCTGGAGCAGAGCAAGATGTTCTTCCAGGACCTGCTCGCTAGTGGTGGACCGATCTCGAACCTCGTGTCTTCCGACTACACCTTCGTCGACGCCAACCTCGCCCGTCTGTATGGGCTGCCGGCTCCGCCCGGTTCGGGCTTCGTCAAGACCAGCCTTTCGGGTACGACGCGAATCGGCGGCTTGCTCGGGCAGTCGAGTTTCCTAATGCAGTTCGCGAGCCAGGTCAGAAGCTCGCCGGTGAAACGTGGCGCTTGGGTGCTCAATAACCTGTTCTGCGCGCCCTCGCCGCCGCCGCCGGCGGCTGTCGCGGTCGCCAACGCGGCGCAAGAGATGGACCCGGCGTTTCAGGCAAAAGTCGCGCAGGAAACCTGGCGTGAGCGGCTCGCAGAGCACCGCGCGCCGCCCCAGTGCGCCGTGTGTCACAACCGGATCGATCCGCTTGGCCTCGGCCTCGAAAACTACGACGCAGTTGGCCAGTATCGAACGATGGATGTCGGGAAGGTCATCGACCCCTCGGGCCAGCTCGATCCCGCGGATCCCAACAGCAAGTTTGCGGACGCCTTCGGCCTGAGCAAGCTCCTGGCGGCCGATGCTCGCGTAGCCGGCTGTTTGGGGCAGAAGCTGCTCACGTTCGCCCTGACGCGCGCGCCGACGCCGAGCGAAGTCGCTTACATCGGCAGCCTCACCACGGGCAACAGCGACTCGCTATCGAACCTGGTCACCAAGGTTGTCACCGGAACGCCGTTCCGCGTGCGCAGAGGGGCTGGCCTATAATGGCAAATCTGAATCGATTCGGAACGCGCCTCGACCATTTCAGTCGTCGTAGGTTTTTGGGTGGCACCGGCGCCGCGCTGATGCTGGGCCTGCCGATGCTGGAGACGCTCGAGTCGCGGAGGGCCAAGGCTGCGGACCCCACGCCTATCCCTCGGCTGCTTTGCATGGCCAGTGGCAGCGGCGTGCCCATGGACGAATTTACGCCGAGCGGCGGCGCTGGTCCGAACTACACGTTCAAGATGGGGACTGGGAGCTGGGGCAGCTCCACCATCTGGCGCTCGTTCGCTCCGCTCAGGAATAAGACCAGCGTCTTCACCGGTCTCGGCATCGACGAGGGTAGCCACAACCCAGGCGATCACGGGGCCGGCATGCCCGTGATCTTCACTTGCGCCAGGCCCTTGCCGCAGTATTCCGATACCAACAATCAAGACTACAAGGATCCCAACGCCAAGCCGGCGCAACTGGGCATCTCGATCGACCAGCTGATGGCTAATCATTACGCCATGGCCACGCCGCGCCTTCCGATCGGGCTTCAACTCGCCATGTCCAAAGGTCTGCCGCTCGGTGACGGACCCTTTGGCCCCGTCTATTTGGAGAACCTTTCGTGGAAGAGTGCGACTGAGTGGAACCCGCCGCAGCTCGATCCCGCGCAGGTATTCGACAAGATCTTCGCTGGTAACGACCCGACTGCCACCGCGGCGGAGAATGCCCGGCGGCTCGCGCGTCGAACGAGCATCCTCGACTACGTTCAGGACGAGGGCAACGCGTTACTGCAAGCCGTCAACAAGGACGATCGCACGCGGCTCGAGCAATACTTCAGCGCTGCGCGCGACCTCGAGAAACAGCTGATGGTGGCCCAGCTGGACGGAGGCACCATGACGTGCACCCAGGGGATGAGGCCTGGCTCGGGACTCACCTATCCAGCGCAGGTCAAGGCGATGGCAGATCTGGTCGCGCTCGCCTTCACCTGTGACGCGACTCGCAGCGTGATGTTCCAGCTGAGCTGCTATCGAAACGACGCGATCTACGGCTTCTTGAACGATCCCCGAGTGAATGACAATCATCACTCGCTGTCGCACGCCGGTGACACGCATTCGGCAGATTCAGGTTGGCGCAAAGCCGATCGCTGGATCTTCGATCAGATGTTCTATCTCCTGAGCAAGCTGGACGAGGTCAAGGAAGCCAACGGACTATCGGTCCTGGACAACAGCCTCGCGGTGTACAACAACGACTGCGGAGATGGAAACAGCCACGATCACCTGAACCTGCCGATCGCGGTTTGGGGCAGTGCGGGCGGCAAGTTTCCGAGCGGTAACTTTTATCAGTTGCCATCGAACACGCCGGCCAACGGCCTGTTCGTCACGATGTTGAACGCGCTCGGGGTCGATAGCGTGCAGACGTTCGGTGACAAGCAGACCAAGGCGCTCAAGTTGCCGGGCGTGTGATGTTCCACCCGCAGCAATCTGTCGGTGTCTTGGCCTTGTTGTTGTCGGCTGCGTGCAGCGACCCCGCTGGCCCTGCCAGCGCTCCTGGCGGCACCTCGGGGAGTGCCGGCAGCGGCGGCGTGATCGACAACTTCGACCCCGCGGGCGGCCAGGCCGGTAACGGCGGCGGAAACGCCAGCGGAGGTGGCGCCGGAACGCCGAGCGTGGCTGCCGGAGCCGGCGGCGGCGGAGCGAGCCGTGCCTCGCCCGGCGGCAGCAGTGGCGGCGGCAGTGGCGGCAACAGCGGCGCTGGTAGCAGCGGCGCTGGTAGCAGCGGCGGTGCCGCCGGCGCGGGCGGCGCGCCCCTCGGTGATCCGAAGCCGCCGTATCGGTTCATTCACGGCTATTCCGGCGGGAGCCCGAAAGCCATCCAAATCATCGACAAGAACAAGCAAGTTGAATGGGAGCTGCCGCTCGCCTACGAGGAGGTCAACGACGCCTGGGTCTTGCCGAGCGGTAACGTGCTGTTCGCTTATCACGACTCGCAGTCAGGTTGTCGCGAGGTCAACATGGCCAAGCAGACCGTCTTCGAGTACCACACGCCGTCGGGCGGCGAGACCCACTCCTGTCAGCGGCTGCCCAACAGCGACACCTTGGTGGGCATCTCGTTTGCGAACGGCACGAGCGAGTTGCTGGAGGTGGGCAGCGATCTGAACGTGCACCACATGGTAACTCTCTCGCTCGGTGGAGACAGCCACAGCCAGTTCCGCGAGGTTCGAAAAACCGCGAAGGGAACCTATCTAATCGTGGAGCAGCGCGGCGGTGGCAAAGCCATGGAGTTTGACGCCGATGGCAAGAAGTTGCGCACCTTTCCTTGTGGTAGCTTCGTAGCCATTCGGCTTCCCAACGAGAACACGCTGATCTCCTGTGGGGATGATCACCGCGTGATCGAAGTGGCACCGGACGACAGCGTCGTTTGGGAGATCACCGAGAGCGAGATCCCCGGCAACAAGCTGGGCTTCGTCGGCGGGCTACAGCGCTTGCCCAACGGCAACACGCTGATCTGCAATTGGCCGGGCCATGGCGGCGGTCTGTTTAGCGAGCCAGAGATCTTCGAGCTTACGCCAGCGAAGCAGGTGGTCTGGGCCTACACCGGCCCGGACACCCTTCAGGCATCGAGCTTCCAAATTCTGGATCCGGAGGCCTTCTTTCCGGACGGGAGCAGCTACCGTTGAGCGGTGGAGTCCAAAAGTCCATGGCAATCATGGGGTTAGCTGAGCCGGGCCCGGGCAATGACAAGCTGGAGGGCTTCGGGCACTAACAGAGAGCGTGTCCCCTCCCGCCAGTTTGCCCGAAATGCCCGAGCCGGAAGCACGCGTTGGGCCCGTGACTGCGCGCTTGTTTCAAGAGCACGCGGAGGACGTCTGGCGCTTTCTGAAATACCTCGGCGTGCGCGAGCACGATTTGCCGGACGCTTGCCAAGAGGTGTTCCTGGTGGCGCATCGCAAGCTGCCAGAATTTCGCGGCGAATCGGCGCCGCGCACCTGGCTCTATGGCATCTCGCTGCGCGTTGCGAAAATCTGGCGGCGCCGCCGGCAACTGGTACCGCTCGGTGAAGAAGAGCGCGCGGTAGCGCCGACGCAGGAGCACGAGCGCGAGCGTCGCGATACCCACGAGCTTTTGTGCTGGGCGCTCGATCAAATTTCCGAGGCGCAGCGCGAGGTCTTCGTGCTGCACGAGATTGAAGAGCTGTCGATGGTCGAAGTGGCGAGGCGCGTAGAGTGCGGCGTGTTCACGGCGTACTCGCGACTGCGGCTGGCGCGCAATGCGCTGAAGCGTGCGCTGGCGGAGAAGGGAGTAGAGCGGTGACACAACCTGACTTGAACGAGCTGGTGGCGCGAGCGCGGCGCGAGCGAGCCGCGCCCGGTGCTTTGGCGGCAGTGGCGCGCAGCTTGCGCGTGCCGTTCATGGCGGCACCTTTCGCGGCGATCGTCATGCCGAGCACCGCTGTCGCGAACGTGGCCGCGAAGGCGGGACTCGGTCGGGTGGCCTTACTCGGCTGGGGTGTCGGCTCGGCGCTAGCCGCGAGCGGAGTGGTGGCGGCCCTCGTGCTGCACCAGCCCGCGGCGAAGGTCAAGGCTCCGCCCGCTGCCGTGGTTCGGCCGATGAGTGAAGAGTCCGCGGCAAAAGTTGCTGAACCCGCCGCGCTGCCAGAGCCGGCGCCGGCGCTGCCCAGCTCCGAGCGGCACACGCCCAAAGACCCGACGACGACTTGGGACGAGCCGCAGCTGATCGAACGGGCGCGGCGGGCACTGGCGACGGATCCACGGCGCGCGCTCATGCTCACGCAAGAGCATCAGCGGCGGTTTCCGGCAGGCGCGTTGGGCGTGGAGCGCGACGTTATCTTGCTCGAGGCGCTGGCTCGCTCGGGTCAGACGGCGGAGGCACGGCGCCGCGCGCTGGCGTTCGAAGCCAAGTATCCGAGCTCGATTCATTTGCCGCGTGTGCGCGCGCTGCTCACGCGGCTCGGCACTTAGAGGGCCGATCAGTCTGCAGCCACTGCGGAGCGAAAACGAACCCAGGATCGGCGAGCGTTTGTCGCTCTAGCCCGTCGGCCTGGGTTTTTTTTTCGTGGCTGGGTTTAGTGGGCGCTGGCTATTCGACGGGCGCGAAGACGACGCTGTCGACCAGGTTGCCTTCGAGGGTGCCCGTGCGTGAGACGAGAGCGAAACGGGTGAGCGTTTCGCCCGTGCCGACGCGATAGACTCCGCTGTACAGATGCCAAGCGTCGTTGCTGCTCGAGAAGATGGCTTGTGAGACCGTCGCGGCGGGCGGACCTATGCGAACTTCCACGCTCTCGATGCCGTTGCGCCCGCGGTGCAGGAGCGACCAGTACATCAGCTGACCGGGTGGGAGCACGCGCTCTTGCCAGATGGTGTCTTGCGACATGGCGTCGAGCTCCGCGAACTGACTGCCGTCGGGCGCCGGCACATCGTGGTAACCGTCGTGCCAGATCTCGATGACTTGAAGCTCGCTCGTGGTGTGCCAGCCGTCCACGTCTGCGGCCGGAAATTCGCAGAACAATCCGCCTTGGCAGTCACCCACCAGCGGGGTTTCGAAGCTGGAATTGACGAGCACGTTGTCGCCGAGCTCCGCACAATTCGAGACGTGCTCGTCGGTGGGGTTTGCGGTCAGGGTGGCGAAGCGCGGATCGAGCACGCAGCGCTCTTCGCTGCCAAGGCTCACGCCGCGCGGATCGCAGCCGAGCGCCAGCGTGCAGGCGCCGACCAGGCAGCTTGAAATGAGCGGGCCCTTCATGGCAGCTCCAGCGTGAGGCCGAGTAGCAGCGCCGGGGCGACGCGCTGCTCACGGAACAGAATGGTCTCGCCGCCCGGGGCTGGCGTATAGTAAAAATACAAGGGGCGAACCGTGATGTCGGCGCCGACGCTGCCGACCCACCACAGATGACGCAGCAAGCGCCACTCGGCGCGCAGTGCCACGCCGCCGGCCCAAACCGTACTATGGTGCGCTTCTGGGTAGGCCAGCGAGATGCCGCTCGAGGAAAAGCGGTGCAGTGCCGCGCTGCCACACAGCCCGAGGCCGAACGCCCCCGTGAGCGGCATGCCGCAGGCGAGCAAGCGAGCCGCTTGGTGGTCGAGTGACAACCCGGGCGCGGCTCCGTATTGGCGTCGCAAGAACAGCGCGCCCTCGGCGCCGACTCGCAGGTGCCGCACGGGTGCGAAGGTGATGGCCGCCGTCGGGCCCAGCTCCAGCTTGGGAGCCAGGCCGGAGCTGAGCTCGGCGCCGAGGCTCACCAGGACCGCCGCTTCTTTTTCGGACGATGGGTAAGGCGTGGGCGGATTTCCGGGCTCTGGCGCGGCTGTTGTGGGTGGGGCCGGCGGCGGGCGGCGGGGCTCGGCGGCCGGCTCTGGCTGGGCGTTTTGCGACTCGAGCAAGAGCGCGGCCACCGTGAGCAAGGCGGGTACGAGGGATCGGCAGTCTCCGCTCGGGCTCTCGATCCGTCGCGTGCCTTCCACCTCGACGCCGCGCACCAGCTCTAGCTCGACCGCGCACTGTTCGGCGCTGCCCTGCCAGCTCACGGACAGCGCATGGTCCACGGCCGTTTCGTCGAAGGCTGGGTAGCCCAGCCTTTCGGAGAGCTGACTGGCGAGCTCGCGGGCCGTCGTCGGCGCCAGGCCGTTCGGGTCGCTCCAACGCAGCCCGAGCGGACCCGCCGGCGTCGAGGCAGAGGGCTGGGCCAGCGCTAGCGTCGGCGTGAGCACGGCCCACGCGAAAGCGCGGCGACCCGTCTGCGACCTCACGCTTCACAACTAGCATATTCGGCGCTGGTTCAGCGGCTGAGGTTTGGCTGGCGTTTTGATTTTTCGTGCCCGGCGAGGGGTTTGTGCCAGACGGTTGAAAATCCCAGGCTTCCCGGCTTACATGCGCCCATGATCTTGCGACCCGGAATGTCGTTGGCTGTGGGCTTGGTGCTCTCGGCGGTCGGTTGTCA
>Ga0307508_10007326_pt1 | contig 10275 bp, 16 predicted proteins | sample 9_EM_MG_FD_203089 | JGI IMG/M metagenome (GOLD analysis project Ga0307508, IMG submission 203089) | Populus trichocarpa ectomycorrhiza microbial communities from riparian zone in the Pacific Northwest, United States - 9_EM | ecosystem: Host-associated > Plants > Roots > Unclassified | place...
AAACAACACCAGCTCCAGAACTGGCCAGAAGCGATTCGTGCACGACCTTATAAATCATGGATAAATTAGGAGAATGAAAGTGAGTGAGAGTCTAGGCCAGCTCCACAGATAAAAGGAAAGAGGGCAGGCACATTATCGCCAGGATAGCGAGGTGCGGGGTATCGCAATCCTGGGCTGATAGGTACATGAAGAATGGGTATCATCAGTCGCTCAGAAGGTGAATACGACGACGGCGAGAACAGTAGAGGCCAGGAGAGTGAGAGCGTTGAGGGGCCGCATCGAAAGGGCGCCAGAGGCAGGGGCCATACCAGCGTTGGCGGCACCGGCCGGGGCGAAGGCAGAGGATGTCGGAGATGAAGAAGTAGTGGAAAGAGTTGCGGCGCCTCCCGTGGGAGGAACAGTAAGGCTATCGGAAATGCAATCAGGCACGGAAAGAAGTCACGACGCCAAGACCCACGCTGTCCCGGAGACGGTGGGAATGCTCTTCAAGCAGGAGGTGTCATTGCTGTTGCCAACAGTGATCTATTGTCCGCCATAAAAATAGTTGGACAAGGAAAGTCCAGTCTGGGAAAAACGCACAATTCCACTCCAGGCATCGTTTCCAACTGCATCCTCGATAAAGAGAGCGACTTGAGTACCGGCAGCGAGATCGACAGTCCAGGTCATAGCAGTGGAGGTCTGATTACCAAGGTCCTCGCTGAGAGGGATGAATGATAGATCAGAGAAAGTGCAGGGAAGGACTCACATGGCTTCACCGCACAGATCCTGGGCAGAGGCAACGAGGAGTTCATAAGGGGGGTTGTTGGAGGCGGTCCAAGTGATTTGGGTTGGTTGACACTACGGTGAAGATTGGGAAGGGATCTGTTCAGAAGAACGCAAGAACGGACCTGGACAAAGATTGGGGTGTAGATCTCGAAATCGGACTGTGCGAGAACGGATTGGATAAGAGCAATAAAGAGAGAGAGGGAAAAGAGTGTAGTGAACATGGCTGCTCAGCGGTGTGGGTCGGTGTTGAGGCAAGAAGGGGATAAATACCTGACGGATATGAAGACGGGGAGGAGTGGATGTGTCAGAAAACAATGATCTTGTGTATCTCCCGTTTCAAACCCCGCACAACAACCAAGCACAAGGCTTTCATCACTGGAATAAAACCAATGGATTATTTGATTGACACGTTCCTTACACGCGTCTAACTTAGAGCCTACTCTTCACCACGTTGCCCTCTTCCACAAGTCTCCGCCGCTTCGTTATGCTAGACATCAGCAATTATTAATGATGTCTCATCCGTATTCGGTCAGAAAAGGCTCACCCAGAGTGGACCACCACACTTGGTTCCTTGCCAATACCTTCTACTGCTTGGCGCTCCTCCACCGGGACATACGGCCGTTCGGATGGGCCGACGTAGATCTGTCTCGGGCGCCAGATCTTGACGCCTTCCGGAGACAGCATCATCTGGTTTCCAACATAAGCAACGCCATGACTGCAGCAATGATGCAAGTACCTGACGCCAGTGCGCAAGCCACCCCACAACACGGGGTACGACGAATAGGACGGGGAAAAAGTCCATCGGGAAACCTGGTATTCATGAGCTCACTTTCATATTGCAGATCTTTGTCCAAAAACGCACCCATCGCGCGATAGATCAGCCCACTATCGAACCAAACAAAGTGATCAGAGCTTCGTTCGGTTGCAAAGGTATGGTCGTACCTCCAAAAGTCAACATTGGGAGCAAGTTTCCGTGAAACGAAATAGTCATCCTTGAGGGCGGCATCGTGCAATGCCATGGCGGTGTTGAGCAGAGGATCGGCGCCCGTGCTGTATGATGAGAGCGCCTCGTCAACAAACGAGTCCAAAAGAGCAGGTCGAGGACGTACACCGCGAATACTTCATCTGCAACCTTTCTTATGATGAAAGATCGCGGGTCAGACTGTCAGAAAGAAGCCTGAACCGACGCGTTCCCACTAAGGCAGGTTGGTACACATACAGTCTTGTAGACACGATGCCCAAACCCACTGAGCACCTTCTCGCGGCGCTTTACAGCTGCGAGGAATTCTGGGACATTTTCGGGACTAGTCCACGCGTTGGCTCTGGCAGTTGTGGATGTACAAGGCTAAGACGAACCTTCCGATAGATATCAACATCCGAATCACAGCTTCGTTCGCGCCTCCGTGAAGCGGACCGCTATGTACCATGAATTTAGTGGGTATAACGCAAAATCTCAGGTCGGTACTCACTACAACGAAGCACACCCTGCTGCAATCGCACTATACGGATCTGGGAGGGACGATCCCGTTTGAAGGACAGTGGTACTGGAGGCGTTCATCTCGTGATCGGCATGGAGAATGAACAAGATATCCAATGCGCGGACGAGGACAGGATGAGGCTTGTATGTGACCCCACTGGACGTCGATGTAGTCGGGAAGGCATCACTATGAGAGAGATGATCGAGCTGAAAGAGGAATCTCAACAGCTGTCAGCCTACCGTGTTACACCGAGGGTAGAGGATACATACGACTCCGTATAGCTCATCCCGGTCGGTGGTACCGCAAACTCTCTTCCTTGGCGGACGCGGTAGGCCATCGCAGCGAGGGTCGTTGCTTTCCCTATGAGCCTGTAGATCTGCTTGTCCATGTTCTGAAGTGCAACCGGATCTCCTTTTGCGCCATTCGTGTAGAGGTTCTGACCTAGAAAAGGATGCCAGAGGGTCATCAGCGTTTCGCCCCGGCGTCCTTGTATCAACGAACACCTAGACGATACCTTGCAAAGACGGGTTTGCCTCGCGGTAATAAGACCCCAAGTACGCGAACGCACTGGTCAGGATGGCCATCGGATGAGCGTCATACCTAAAGGCGCGGAAGAAACCAGCCGCGTCTGCATGCATCACGCCGTGATTGAGAACCTCGCGTTCAAAGTGGGAGAGTTGAGTGCGAGCAGGGAGGGAGCCATAGACGAGGAGGTATGCACACTCGAGGAACGAGGACTGGGAGGCGAGCTGTTCGATGGGGTACCCTCTGGAAGGGGAGCTTGGTGAGGGAAATGGTATGCTAAAGTAGTGGGACGCACCTGTAGCGCAAGATGCCCTTGTCGCCGTCAATGTAAGTGATGCCACTCTGGATGACGGCGGTATTCAGGAAGCCACGGTCGGAGACGCGCAGGCCGCGTTCGGATTCGTCTTCTGGACGGTCATCTGGACCGGATAGGGCGCGGATGGACTTGAAAAAGGGAGCAGGGATGGCGTTATGCGATATACTGCGGTACGTCAGCCTCGTCAGTAGAGCGCAGGCTCACTTGGGCGTACGGGACATTGTATTGTTTTCCGGTACGGTTGTCTATGACAGTGAGCGAGTCGTCTCGCCTGACCTTTGATAATGGTGTATCTTGACCCATACTGACGGAAGAGACTTGGGTGTGGACCCGAGGTGGTCCGCAGGTGTTTAAGTACTACCACATCAAAGCCGGCCCGGTTAACACCATTAGTGATTTCACGTGCTGGATTGTACAATGCAACATCTACCCTACTCGCTGAATGACCCCAAATAGAATGTCTCACTTCATGTATCATTTTCCGGCTTCTTCTCTCTCGACAGCCATCCTGCAAACACAGGATGAGACGGAATGCATTGTGAGAAAATAACATACCTCGCAGTTTCTGATCATGAGCTTTCTGTCTCTCGCGATCCGTAACCCGCTGACGCGCCAACTCTGCGTCGACCAACGGTGCTTCTATGATGATCGTTCCAGTCAATAGTCACCTGCAAAGTGAAGGGGATGCATGCCACTGGGAGCAACCTTCTTCGCCTCTGTGAGGGCTACCTCAGCCTTCTCAAAATACCCTAGTTCCCCCAATGCCTTGCCTTTTCGGAAGAGTGCCTTGGAGTTGGCCGGGTTCTTTGCAAGTGCCTGAATCCTGGTCGTCAGACACGGAGCTTTAGGGGGCGTGGCGGTTACCTTGTCAGCGGTATCTATAGCTCGTTTCCAGTTTTCTTGTTTGAGGTGGCACGCCGACATATTGGCGTAGATCTTTTCGAGCATGAGATCAACCTGTTGGACATTCATCCGCATACTGCGAGGTTCGACAACATGTCCACCAACCTCGGTTTTCTCATCTTTGGCACTTGCAGCTTGATCGACGGCAGAGGACGGTGCGGGAGACGGCATGCCCATTCCGAGGGATTTGAGCGCATTTCTGAGTCGCGTGTAAAACTGCTAGTCAAGGACTAGGCTAGAGGGCGTACTTGTCGAGTCCGTGGAGATACATGAGGGCCTATACAATCAGTGAGATCCCAACCCTCCAGTACATCATAATGCATAATTGTACCTCGTGATACGATCTTAATGCTGGATCCGTGGTGTGTTCAGATGCGCCATTAGCAGACGGGGGCTATCTTGAGCGACGCACCATCCTTGAGATCACCGCTTTTGAATGCTGCATCAGCAACATCCTTCTTTTCGCGAGCAGTGTGCAGCTTGGATGCCACCTGTGTCTTTTCTTCTGGGGTCGGCACTGCTGCGTTCGCGTCGGGCGGGACGAGTGATTCTGCATGAGGAGTAGATGTGGATGCGATGGAGTGGTCAGACATCACTGATCTCGGTGCTAACCAAGTTCAGAAAACCAGCTACTAGGGGTCTATTTGTCCATGTTGTTCCTTCCGCATTCGGATCTGTTACGGTGCTCAACATCGAGGGCGTCCTCCATCTTGTTTTCATTCCCGTCCAGCCGCGAAACATCCCCCAATGGCTCTCCTCAGCACCGTCCTCGGTTTCTCGGTATTTGGTCTCGCTTCACGCTTCGGTCAGCTCGCAATACAAAAAAGAAATCTCATGGAGAGTATGTTCTCCAGCCATCCAGCCATCCATATATCCGACACATTTTCCTTTCAGACCTGGCTGGGCACGCGATTGCCATGGCTGCATTTGGATATGCAGGCTACTGGGCACACCACTATGAAGTACGAACAAACGAGCTCATTGCATGGAAGCGTGCGGAAATACAGGCCAGGGCGGATGCTGCGACAGAAGCAAGAGCGACAGGAGCAGCTTGATGTGGGTCAAGAAGCCCGTGTGTGGGTGGGCTGTTCATGCTCCGACCTGACGTATGTTCGTAATTTGTATCTTGGATGCTCAGCGCAGCTGACCTGTTGGCTGCGGAAAAGGCATTCTATAGCGCAGCACACCTATCTAGAAACTATTGATACCTCATTCGGGAAAGTCCATACGAGGGCGTCCGTGTTTCCGTGCTGTCACATAATCAATCGAGTGAATGGCTCCACATACGCCACCTGCCCTTTGCACCAGGCGTCGGATGGACGCGTGTATTGTGTCAGAAGCTTATCTCGAATTCATGCTGCCTTTTACCATCTTACGCGGCGTGACGATCGAAAGAGACGTCCCAAGTTGGTGGCTCAGGTGATATGCACGCAGCTCCCAGCTTCCATTCCACTCCTTTCCCGTTCTGACACCTACCAAGCAAGTGGAGTGCGGAAATGAACGTCGCTGGATGCGGCACGTTCTAGGGTGGTTGCGTGTCCGATAAGCCAACGATGAACGCAGAAGTCGGACCTCGAAAGCAGAGTATAAGAGGGGGCGAGTCAGCGGACGGTCTCGTTGGCCCACTAGAGATGAACCATTAGGAAACCCACAAAAACATATTGACTGTCACCATGCGTTACCTCCTCCTTCTGCTCGTGCTCAGCTTTGTAGCCACCTCCACGTTCTTTTTCGTAGAAGCCAGAAAGGTGCGTTGGTCGCTATGCTCCACACTGTCGCTGACTGGGTCGACAGCCCCATAGATCCTCCAAGATGAAGATGGAGGTGCCAATAGGCAGACGTTTTAGAAGGGACTTTTAAAGACTAAGTCCCCGTTGTACTGCATGTATCATAATCGCCCCGAGGTATGTGTTATGGCCGCGGATGTGTCGGGGTCGCTGATGGCAGGCTTTGTGCAGTTTGCTTGTAATTCCTCCGATATGCCCAACGTTGATGGCCCGTATACCGCCGATGTATTGTACGACGTACACGTGTAGTGCCCATGAGACTCCATGTCTGTTCTGATAGGCCCTTGTATAAAATCACACGCGCGAGTGATTTCAACGAGGGACAGCGTGGCACGCGGCAGAAACGTGTCTACCGGAGTTTGAACTCTACATTGTCGGAGTTGAATCCGGGAAGTAAACAAGATGTTATGTAATCGGAGGGCCCGTTAAACGCGACGACGACGACGACACACCGACGCTGAGACTTTCCTTGCTCCGTCACGCCTGCCATCGTCGCGACATCGGACTTTTATTATTTCCCTTCCGTTGTCGCTGCCATCCGCTCCTTTCCTTGTCATGCCCGCGTCTCTCTTCCCGCTCGCTCTCATCGTGCCCCGTCCAAACATTCCCCTCGCACCGCGCACCCCCAATCGCAGCCCCGCCACGCCCCACGTACTGCTGTCTCCGCCCCCGGCTAATCGAAACAGCACGGACTCGTGGAACAGCTCAAATTACGACTTTGAAGACCCTAACGCACTCTGGAAAGAGGACCAAGTCAGGCTGCTCTCCAGGGTGCGCTCATCCCCGCGGCGTGATCCATCCCGCTCATCTCTTGTTCCAGACACTTGATGCGCTCCCGGCACATCTTATCACACCCTTCAACGGGTCCGTTCCCCCGTCTAATCTGCTCGACAAGATTGCCCGTGGTGTATCTGCCGCCAAGGGCCCCAAAGACTGGCCGCATTCTATCCGGGCAACACGGATCAAGCTCCTCGAACTTGCGCGCCGTAAGGCCCAGGAAGAAAGGCGCACTAGGGAACGTGGTGTACCGTTGGGCCAGCTAGTCTGGCAGGGTGACACCTACAGAGCGAGGACGCCCGACCCCGCAGAAGTGCTTCAACTCCGAACCAACACTCCTATCCACGCTCGTCGTCCACTTTACCGTCAGTCGAGTATGGATTTTTTGGATCCGGACAAATCAGACCGGAGCGAAAGCATCGCGCGGTACGTGCATCTTTCTTCTTCTGTCGTCACTTGATCTCTGCCGTGATGTTGACGAAATTTTGGGCGCATATAGTCTCTCAACTCGTCTCCAGCGTCATGATCGCGTGTTGCACCATCCTTATCCCCGACCGGTGCATACTCGCAATCGGTCCGAGTACAACAGACCTCCGTCCACTCCTAGTTCGTCCACCCTCAATTCGGATCCGCATTCCAGAGTTCGTAAGTCGACCATCTCGGCAATCTCTGCTTCGTCTTCTTCGTTCGGGTCCCCCATGTCAAATTCCGCTCCGCTCCGCCCATCTTCTCTCCGCCGTGCTTCTACTCACACCCTAGCGAGCACAAGCGAAGCACACGTCGGCGCTGATGCTGATATCGAGAACCCTTTGAAGAATGCAGATTTTCGCCGCAGTGGTGGATATCCAGAGGTGAGCGTGGACACCAAGGTTGCTGTCAAAGTCAAGCGAATGTCATCGTACAATGGCGAGGGTAATGTTGCGCTGTCGGCACCTGCAATGCCTGCTAGCAAACCGAAATTAACGCCTTTGGCTGTGGTTCCGTCTCAGCGGAAGGTCATCTCCAATGCTTCGGCTGGAGAGATGGAGCCGATACCTCGGACACCCCCAAACGAGCCTCGCGTGCTGCTCTCGGTGAAAGCAACACCAACCCAGACCAGCACCCAGACCAAGAAGTTCAGGAAGGGCCATAAACCTCAGCTCTCATTTTCTTCTGACGAGGAGGAAAAAATACGCTCCAAAACCGTAAAGAGAGTGCGCACTCGCGAGCCGTCTTCGTCCATCCCTCTCTCCGCAGCGCAAGTGCAGTCATCGCTCCTCCTGTCATCGGCACTTCCAAGGGAGAAAGGAGGCTACGATTTGGGACGCACATCGAAGGTATCGACATCCTCGAGTTCCTCAACGGACAACGATCTTTCGACCGCTAGCACGGAAACGGCTGCAACCACCGTCTCTACCTCTTCTACATCTCACGCCAAACATAAATCGCCTAGGAGCCCTGACCTTTATATTCAGGTCCCGCCTCTCACGCCGTCACCTGTGGAGGCAAAGAAATCCGCCCGTCGAAATCCCGCGCGTAATCCATCCATGTTTGGCCACGAATTGCCTTGTCCGCAGCGCACGCCAGCGTCCCCTTCACGCATTCCTGTTTCCTCACCGATGCCACTTTCGCCACCTGTGAGCTCGGCTGTCACCGGTACCTCTTCCACATCACCCTCGTTCGCGTCCTCACGCCCACGTACACTTCGTCGAGCCGCTCGGCGCATCTCCTTTGGAAGTGCCGCTGCGAATGGAACTCTGCTCAGCCCAGTTGAAAACCCGCGACGTTACGACGGTGAAACACCGGCTCTTGGCAGCGCCTTTCAGCTTGCATAAGTCTGGACGGTGGCGCGTGAAGTGCTGGGTACTTCACTACCATCCGTTAACCCGATCTGTCAATGCTACTTATTAACTCGTCTCTCAAGTTTCCGTCTAAACTTCTCTAACTCAAACTCCATTCGAACTGATAACTTTTCCAATTATGTCATTTCCCGTATTATATTTGCCGTTGCGCACCGTTCACAATCTTTGTTTCACTATCCATATTTCGTGTCTCATTTTCTGGATCTCTATCTTCTCTTTGTTCACTTGATGTTTTGAGTCGCCATGTCACGGCTATATGTATTTTTCCCTTCCACGAAAATTTCACCTTCATTCGATCTTCCTTTTTTTATATTACTCTTCACCTGACCCAGCTCGACTCCATCTGGCCCATCAGCGTGTCACCCGTCTCCCCACATTCCTTCGAATATTATTCGCTGAGGTAGGCTCCCTCATTCCGAACGTTCGACAACCTTGATTCATTGCACGCATAGAGATCGCTCGTTCCTCGCTGCATTATCCCGCTCCTTTGCCATCTTCGCGTGCTAATTGACACGTTCCCCAATGCCGACGTCCCTTTCTTTTTCCTAACCTGGCCATCATCGACATCTACTCCTATTCGATTCTGCTGCTAATGGATGGCCGACTTGGGGACAGCTCTGGTTCTACCTCTTCAAATTTCAACCGCTTCCTCCTCTGATCTGCTGCATTTCGCCTCACTCACTTTAGCCCTTATTTCGACCGCATTACTTTTTGAACAAGCCCTACCCTCAAAGTTGTATCCATGACCTATCCATCACTGCTGCCGCTCACTAACCTTTTCGCACACTGATCCTTGTGCGTGTTCCACGCTCATTCGCATCTTCGTCTTGTCGCCTCACGTGCACTGAGGCTTGTACACACTCTCCCTGCTTTATTCACATTCGTTACGCCTTTCGGAATCCATTCCTCCATTCCATTGCTCTGCTTTCGTCCTTCCTTGTACAACATGCCTACTCGCTGGCGACCCGTTTGTTGATCGCGCGGGTCCTCGGTGCATAAGGAATGGCAGCTACAATCTACGGTACAGTTTAAACTACCATTGATATGTGTACCATACGTTGTACCCCTTGTACAACAATGTAAATGAAGATTGTGGAAATCAGATGGCTGCAGGATGAGTGAATGCATGTAGTGGATATTGACCAGTCCTGTGATGCAGTGGATTACCCAAGGCTTGTGCTGGGACAGAGTACTTTGGGCCATAAGCATACATATCCTTTCACCATGAACAAGCAGAATGTTGGGTTTTATGTATTTTTATTCTTCACAACATGGTACAAGACAAGACAAGCTAGACAAGCAGCAGAGCAAAGTGAAGAACACAGTAGTACACAGCAAGAAAGTGGGTCAACAGCATAGTAGCACAACAGCAGAAAGACAAAAAGAAAAAAGTATCATAAAGCATATCAGTGGTTGCATTCCAAACCACCAAACTTTGAAGACAAGGTGGGTACCATCAGGTGAATAGGCAACAGAGGAGAAAGCTCCTAGACAAAGGGTGTCTTGTCCAAATCACCCACCTCAATCCAGGCCTCCCCTTCATACCAACTGCAAATGAGCTCTCCAATGAGAGACTTGCCTGGACCAGCATGCTTTTCAATGTAGGCTTTGTTGGTGAAGATTACCATGCCCCTTTTGCACCTACTGAGCATGACATTCATTCTCCTCTTGTCTTGAAGAAATCCAAGCTCCCTGGATCTAACAAGGGAGATAATGATGTAGTCCTCCTCATTTCCTACCCACACTATCAATACCATAGCCTGGCCATCAGAACATGAAATGGTACTTACCTTGGAAGGAGTCCACATTGAAACATTTATCCCCCCACTCAAGTTCAGCCTTCTTCAATTCTTCTTCAATCAGTGACCTCTGAGCATCATAGG
>Ga0307508_10007327_pt1 | contig 10274 bp, 10 predicted proteins | sample 9_EM_MG_FD_203089 | JGI IMG/M metagenome (GOLD analysis project Ga0307508, IMG submission 203089) | Populus trichocarpa ectomycorrhiza microbial communities from riparian zone in the Pacific Northwest, United States - 9_EM | ecosystem: Host-associated > Plants > Roots > Unclassified | place...
ATACACAGTTCTCGCAACTCCCATACGTCCTCCTACTCATACCCGTGCAACTCACATATGTACTCATACTCACATATGTGCTCATAACCACGCAACTCATACAACCTTCTCTTATGCAACCGGGGCCTGTAACCGACACCCTTTCCAAGATCGAGACATCTGGAGCGAGGTGACGACACTCTTTCCAAGATCGAGACATCCGGAGCGAGGTGACGACACTCTTTCCAAGATCGAGACATCCGGAGCGAGGTGCCGGCATCAACAACGAAATCAAACAACCAAACCTAAATCGAGCGCCGGGACCTACGCCGTGACAGTAATGATACCGCGATTCCCGACTCGTGGTGTTGTTCCTCTGGGCCGTGCCTCTGGAAACAACCCCGCTCCTATTCCGCGATCTAGACTCGCAACTCCTTGCGTTCCTGTTTCCTTCCGATTGCTTGTCCTTCTTATGATGACCACCAAGGTTGTCTTCCTCCGCGGCAGCGCTTGCGCTTTCCCGGTCTGCGCCGGTACTTGGCCCAGGGACCTCCTGGTGCCGCAGAGTCGGTTGACCCAAGCCGAGCCCCGACAGTGTCGGTTGCCCGGTCTCCGGATGCCGTCCTAAGACCGTGTGACGAGTTTCCGATACCTTCCTGCCTGGTCCGTATCCGAATTCCGACCCTGTAGTATTTAGGGTGTAACATTGCGGCCCGTGCCATCGTATCTAGCAAGCCGAGCTGTGGTAAGGGAGCCGAGCTGCGGTAAGCGAGCCAAACCGTAGAAAAGCGCACGCGCTAGCAAATGCTTGGCACCTTACAAGTTGCATGTGAAATCACTCGCAATGCTCGAAACCTGTAAATTCCTCTCCCATAGTCGTCGATACCCTGGCCCCCGCCGTTTATATTCGCACAATAATCCCCTATCGTATCAATTCAGTCTGACCGAACGTTTGTGCCTACTGGCTCCTACTTTCATGGTAGTGATACTGAAATCTTGAAGGATATACGGATTTGGAGTGTTTTATGTAGTACAGATTCTCATTGCAGAAGTAGTTGAATAAGAACAGCAGCACCGATAGGTTGCAAAGCAGGAGCCAGCAGGCACAAACGTTCAGTCAGACTGAATTGATACGATAGGGGATTATTGTGCGAATATAAACTGCGAGGGCTGGGGTATCGACAACTATGGGAGAGGAATTCACAGTGACAAGATTATGATGGAAGTTTGATGGAACGATGAAGTCTTGTATGTATTGTCTTGTCTTAGAGAGAAAGGCAGGAAAAGTGAAAAGTCTGAATACACGTATATGACGTGATTCTACACGTGACAAAGCTAAACAAGTGAGATATTGCAACACTTCCCCTCTTGCTGCACTCCGGGGCAGCAAGCATGTAAGCAAGACCGAACGACATAAAGAAACGCCATAAAGGATGAAAAAATGGAAAAACATAAAGTCCCAATGGCTTCATTAAAACCTCTGCGGTAAACCCTGTGGGAGAAACCCGTATTAGGAAAAAGAGTGCCATACAATGGGAAAACGATAAAGACATAGATCCAATAAATCCAATAAAGAAACTCAAACTTTTTGTCTCGGCGTGTATATCGGAACCGTACAAATGTAGGAACCGCTTAACAAAGTGAGCGCGAGGAACCGATCCCGTGAGCGTGTGAGTGTAGGCCGATACCGAGAGTGCAATAGGACCGTTTATCGAAATGAACGCAAACCAATGCTGGGAGTAAGATACTGATGCTACTCCGGCGGTAGTGCCTTCGTCATAACGTCTGCAAGGTTCTCGAGAGTTGTGAAAAGGCACATCGATATGTTTGGCCTTGTCGCTCGTTATCGTAGAGTGTATGGTGCTCATGTTACACCTGGACGTCATATCACGAGTACGTAGCCTAGATAGAAAAGACCTAGTGGCTGAGGTCGAGGAGGCTCAGGCCGTGGCTAAAGGATCAGAGAGTCTAGGCGGGAGATAAGGAAAGGAGTCTAGCCCTCGGTCGAGACACCGGCCGAAGGAGTTAGAACTCCGGAGATGAGGGAGAACAATTTGTGCAAACGAGCGGGCACAGCTAGGCGACCACGTCTCTCCACCACGATCGGAGAACACTCTCCACCACGATCGGAGCAGACAGCCTCTGGACACAGCTGCACGCCCCGCTCGGCTGCATCACGCATGCAGCGAAACAAACGGTACCTCATCTATCTTATCTACACCCCGACCACGACCAATGAATCCACCCATGTTCCCTCAGAGGTGCAGACACCTCGGGGAAATCCAAGTCTGACTCACCCGTATCTCTCCGAAGGCACACAGCTGCCTCGAGAGAAAGAACGGTCCGGATCACCACTTCTCACTCGGGCGGTCGCCGATAAAAAGAAAGAGATTTCTCGCCTCGACGGGAAGAAATCAGCACGAACATCCTCACCAACACTACCACCGAAACCACACCGAACCCACACACAAGATCTAGGATTATTCCGTTGTGAATTATCAAAAGTAGCCTGATTACCTTTTGACTCCCCGAACACTCCGGTTATGAGACAACCCCAGTGTCACACTATAATCTTCGATCCAAATATCACCCTACTAAGACACAATGAATGCTCCTCGTGGAGCACAACCTCCTGAACACACTCGATTTCGATAGCATACTCGAACCAACCTATACACACCAATTCGGTCAATCTTTCAGCTCAATCGACACTGAGATCAGCGAGGAATCCTGGAATAACCTCTTCGACGGAACCCCACCTCAATCAGGCGATTCCGACTCCGAACCCTACAATTGGTTCACCATTGCGTGGCAGGAACTCGCTAGAGCCCACTTAACAGCCTACTGGGATGGGTATACCTTCAGGGATCTCTGTTATTACGACGATCCGGACGACTTCTCAATACTCACACTCGATCCCTTTGACCTCTATTGAAAATGACGACCAACTCGGACTTTGACATGCTCCGCTTGGAGGCGCCGAAGACCCTCCTCCAGATCACCGACGGCACTACGCCAATGGATGGAGTAATAGAAGTGACCAACCCGGCCTTGTGGATCCGATCGATGGTCAGACAACAAAACAGGCCGAGGACGACCTAAGACACCTCAGGGAGCTATGCGGCAACGCCGTCGACCAGACGGACAGCAGGATCATAAGGATTGAAGCCGTGTATCAAACACTGGCAGAAGGAACAAGGTACGTCTACGATCGCTTGAAAGCTAACGAAGGAGTAGCAGAAGCCTGGGTATGGAGCGAGCTGGCAAACACGGCCAACGCCTATCAATCATTCGCTCGAGAAGTTTGGCAGGTCATCATAGACCACACCAGCAGGGTGGAAGAGAAACAGGCCGGCAATGCCACACAGCTGGCACGGATTAACGATGCAATCTCGTTCCTCGGAGAGGCCAACGTAGCCCGCAACCAACATCTAGCCACCATTCAATGTAGCGTTGAGGCTTGGGCAACTAACTACCAGGACCGTGTGGAATATCTGGAGACACAGCTGTGAATGGCCCAGGAAGAAATAAGGAAGGTAGCTGACAGGGTGCCACCCCTGGAGTCACCACGGATCACGCCCCCCTTCTACCCAACAACGACACCTGCACCCTGGCGCAGTCCCACCCGACCGTCAACGTCCAGTCTAGCCGACGCCCTGCAGCAGCTAAAAGCCGGCCCAGCCGCGCCTCCATCACCACCAAGTCCCCGAAGACCAGTAATCCCACCGCGACCAAGGTGTCAGACGCGGCAACCGGCCATCCCAGCCTCGCCTCCACTGCTGGGAAGCCCGCTGTTCCGCACAAGGCTACCAACGGCCCCGGTAGCACCCCGGCCACCACTGAGCCCGCTCGTTCTCGGAGGAGGGCAGCCACCTCTATGGCCTCCTCATCGGCCCCTGCCGATGCCACCATCTCCCTCGCCACCAAGGAATCCGCCAAGGAACCCGCAGAGAGGAGGAAACCTCTCCACGCAAGACCTTGTCCGATTAGTAGCGGAAGGAGTCACCTTGGCGCAGCAAGCGGTGGCACCCCAACCACTCCCCGAGCGAGTAAATACAGCCCGCCTGAAAATGGAGAATCCGGACAAGTTCGACGGGAAAAGTACGACTTCTTTCAATCAGTGGTATGAAGCGGTTACCATGTTTCTGGGCTTCTACCCCAAAACCAACAACCGTCAAAAAATCGCCTGGATCGGAATGCTCCTGACCGATACGGCCAAAGCCTGGCACCTCAATCGGTATAGGGACCTGAAGGACGCCGACACCTGGGTAAATTACGTAGCAGCCATCCGGACCGAATACCAAAACGAGAGAGAAGTGGCCAACGCCCAGCTAAAGCTAGGTCAGCTAAAATACCAAGGATCCATCCGTTCATACATGACGGAATTCCAGGCCCTCAACAACTTCGCTCAGGCCACCGGGGAAGGACTTCGGGAGAAAGTTGACATGGCTATGCCCGATAGCATATTGGACATGAGGTTCAATCAAAACGAGGAAGACCCTATCGACGACGAGGACTTCCTCCAAGCTACCTACCGTGCGGGAGTACAGGTGGAGAAGAAGAAGGTACTCAGACAAGCCAAAGAAGCCATGCGCTCTGTGGCACCAGCGCCAAAGGACGACAGACGAAAAGACGACAAACGAAGGGACGGACTGAGTAAGGGAAGCTCGGACACCGCCCAAAAAGGGAGGGAAGTGAGGCCAGAGGCCACCAGGGACGAAAAAGCCACCGACCCAAGAAGCCAGTACGGCAAAGCGGGAAGATGGGCCACCAAGGACGCCGCACTCGCGGGCGTCCCCGCCAGAGAACGAGAGGAGTACTTCCATAACCGGGATGACTGCTGGAGGTGTGGTAGACCCGGCCACCGAACGTACGAATGCTTTTCGTTTAACACAAAACACAGCACGGCCCTGCCACCAGCCCCGTGGAAGGTGTCGGCCGTGGCGCAAGAAAAGCGAAGGCGCTCAGAAGAACCTAAGGAGAACCACCCTCCTGTTGAAAGTTGACACGACCACGGAGAGAGGGAGAGGAAGAACAAGAGGGAGAGCGAGACAGATAGTGGCGATGGTAGTGGTGATGGTTCAATCCGAGAAGAAGTAGATGCTTGTATTCTTTTTCTTGTTATCTAAGGTTCTAGTAAAAGAGACGAGAGAAAGAAGCAGAAAAGAACTAAGTACAGAACGCCAAGCCATCAAACAACACCAATCCCAATCTGTCTCCCTTCAACCCGGTGTTGCCGGCGCCGTGCAGGAGCAGCGAGAAGCATTTCCAACACACCCCCTCTTCTCGTCCTCCGCACCAAAGAAATTTCACCAAATGCAAACAATCTCATTTAAACCCCGTCGACCTCATTAAAACCTCTGCAGTGAAAACCCCGTGGGAAAAACACTTGCTAGTAGGAAAAAGAGTGCCGACTCACGCTTGCCGACAGGATGCAAGAACATGCTGAACAAAAACTTTTATCTTCTTGCAACTCCTTATCACACGCACCCCCTCTTCTTCTCCAAAGAACCGCACCCCCTTTTTCCGCGGTCGGTCTCATTCGTCGTATTAGGGTTCTCTTTAAGCGAGTCGAATTGAGTGAGTCCAGTGAGCTGCAGTAGTTGCTCATATCGGGGAACAGCAAGAGGTTTGGTCAGCAGGTCAGCCGGATTAGATTCTGAGGTGACGTATTGGAACTTAACTGAGCCTTTCATTTGTTCATCGTGAACGTGATGATATTTTACGTCGATACGCTTCGACTTTTGCCGTACAACTCCCGAGGTAATCAATTTGATTACACCTTGGTTGTCACATCCGATTGGTACCAGTCCTTCAGAAATCTTCACTCTCATTCCATCCACAGCCTCCTTCATCATACGCCTAAGCCAGAGGCTTTCCCGAGTGGCGTGCGAACAGGCGATATATTCGGCTTCGAGGGTTGAGAGTGCTACGACGCTTTGAGACTTGGCTTGCCAATGGATCAAACCAGATATGACAAGTTCTTTGTTGGTTTTTGTGTTCCCAAGTCCAAAAACACACCCTCCGACAGATTTCCGAGTTGTGAGATTTCCAGCCCAGTCAGAATCGGTATATCCTATAATGGTAATAGGATTTGGAAGCCGTCGGTAATGAATTCGAAATCCTGCCATGGTCTTTAGATATCGGAGTACTCGCTTGGCAGTCGTTACATGCATCTCAAGAGGTTGGACATTGTATCGGCTGAGAACAGTGACGCTGAAGGCAATGTCCGGTCAACTTCCGAGTGCCGTATACATGAGGGATCTGACCATTGATAGGTATTCTTTGCGATTGACCAGTTTATCCTCACAACAGGTGTTGGCCAGATCTGTCTGCGGATCAAGTGAAGACTTAGCCGGTTTTGCATCCATCAATCTGAATTGTCGTATGATTGTGTTGATGTAACCTCGTTGACAGATACTGAATCCTCTGTCTTCGGTTCGGTCGATCTCAATTCCTAGAAACCTTTTTGCAGCTCCCAAATCGCACATCTTGTACTTCTTCTGCAGTAACTGCTTGATCTGATGTCCCCGTCCTTTTATACCGTTGTGCGCAATCAGCAGATCGTCCACGTACAGTACCAAGAGGACTCCTGGTTGGATATAGAGGTTTGGATCTTCGGCCGATTGTCGGAATCCTATGGATTGCAAATATCCATCGATATCCTCGTACCATAGTCTGGGCGCCTGTTTCAATCCGTAGAGAGCCTTCCGAAGTATTAATGAACTTCCACTGGATGCGTTTCCGCTCGAAGACCTTCTGCTCGATACGCTGCCGCTCGATGCGCTTCCGCTCGATGCGCTTCCACTCGATGCGAGCCAGTCGATTCCAAGTGGCATTTCCATGTAGACGTTGTCGCGGTCAATCTTTGGATTTAGGAAAGCCATTACCACGTCCATATGATCGACATCCCAGCCATATTGAGCGGCCAGTGCCAGTATCAATCGGAACGTTGCCATCTTGGATACTGGTGCATAGGTCTCGTCATAGTCGATACCTTCCTTTTGTTCATAGCCCTTGATGACTAGTCGTGCTTTGTACCACGTGGATCCGTCCGGATTGACCTTTCTCTTGTAGATCCACTTGCATCCAATTGGTTCTTCCACTGTTCCATTAGCCATTGGCCTATGGACGGTATTACCTTGCGCGACAATGTCAAATGTGTGGTTCTCAACCAATGCCTGCCACTCCTGGCACATGGCTTCCTTCCATTCTCTTGCTTGTGGACTTCCTAGTGCAGCCTTGTAGGTGAGGGGTTCAGTCTCGTTGCCTTCAGATGTATCGGTGATCCCAAGCAGCAGGAAGGCAGATGCAAGGCATTCCAAAGATGTCAAATCACCCCCTTCTTCGTGAGCCTTGGTCATAATTGCCTTCTTTGTCTGTAGGCGGCTCTTGCTGCGCGTTCGAGTGGAAACGTAGTCTTGCTCATCTGCCAGTATCGTTAGTCTTGGTTATGATTTTTATGAGATTTTCAAGCCAGTTTTGCGCCGTAGCCACTTTGGCATTGCATTCTCGTGGAATCTGTCACTTGTTCAAGCCAGTTCACGCCATAGCCAATATGGCATTGCATTCTCGCGGAATCTGTCGCTTGCCCTAAGCCAGTTCTTGCCGTAGCCAATATGGAATTGCATTCTCGCGGAATCTGTTGCTTATTATGTATATTTATTGAACAGCAGCCTCATCAGAGCATTACGCTGTATTATCGATCTTCTGTCCAGCAGCTCACTGAGCATTGCGCTGTGTTTTTGACAGGTATGTCTGCCCAGCGGCCCACTCGAGCCAATTCACTGAGCTGGGATTTGACTTACTATTTTCTTGCCTCAACAGGTCATTTGTTGGGTCCACTGCATCCATTTCACGGATTTCTTCATGCAATTCATCTGCATTATCTGGAAATTCAATGGCTTCCATTTTCTGTTCCTCGGTGTGTGCATTCTCTTCTTCCTGAAACACCACACTTGAACATTCCACTGCTCGTCTGGTTCTTCCTGAGTTGAAGTCCCATATCCTCCAGATTTTCGTGGTATTGTGCACGTATCCAAGCATCATGCAGACACTTGATCGATTTCCAAATTTCTTCTCACTTCTCTGCGCAGGAGGAATATGCTTGTATACTCGACAGCCAAATCGTCTTAGGTGGCCAATCTTTGGAATTGTGCCATATAGAGTCTCATATGGCAACCGGTTGCCTGATAGGCTCGATGTCGGGGATCTTCGATGGAGATAACATGCCGTCCTGATGGCCTCGGGCCAGAATTTTATCTGTACATTTGCATCCCACATCATACTTTGTGCCTTTGTATTCAGGGTCCGAATCATCGTTCAGCTGTTCCATTTTTGTGCTGGGTATATGGTGGGAAGGGTTCGAAAACTATTCCTTTTTCTCCCAGTAATCTCAAAAACACTGAGTTGCTGTATTCCCCAGATCCATTGTCTGAGCGGAATCGTTTGATGTGGAATCCTTGGGTTTCAACCCAGGCCTGATAGTGACAAAACTTGGCCGATATTTCTTCTGCCGTTTTTGTGATCAGGAAATACACCTTGGTATATCTTGTGCAATCATCAATGTAGACGATGTAATATTGGGCACCTCCAATACTGTGCTTTATAGGTCCACAGAGATCCGAGTGCACAAGCTCGAATGGCATTGAGGTCCTGGATGCCTTGGTACGTATAACATGTACATGTTTGACATAAGTCCAGTGTTTTCCAGCTTATCCGATGCCTCGTGTCCGATGGACCCATCACTGGTTCGTCCGTGGGGTCCGTGCTGTATTCATCCGAGGGATCCGTCATCGGTTGGTCCGTAGAATCCATGATATGCTCGTCCAAGGGGTCCGTCCCGACGTACTTGCCCGAGGGGTCCATCCTGACCCGCTTCTCCGAGGGGTCCATCCCGACGCGCTTGTCCGAGGGGTCCGCCCCGACGTGCTTGTCCGAGGGGTCCGTCCCGACGCGCTTGTCCGAGGTATCCAGAATCCGCCGTAAATCCTGATAAGTTAGGTGTGCAAATCGTTGATGCCACAGGTCCACCATGTTTGCCTGCCAAACAGATCGTAGTGACCTGATTTCCGAAACATGCGCCGATCCATCCATTGATAGGATGTATAGGCCTTGTTCGAGGATAGCACTAAGAACTTTTCTTCCATTGGTATTGGTGACCGAGCAGATACCTGATCTGAATGTTGCAGTGTATCCATATAAATCGAGCTGGCCCACAGACAGCAGGGTTATCCGGAATTTCGGAACGAAGAATGCCTCGATATCCACTCCTCCCAGACATACCACTCCTTTCTTTTTCGCTTGTACTTGATGCTCCTCTCCCAATTTGATTATCATATTTGTTTCCATAACTGAGTCCTTCCGGAAGTCTCAAAGGTTATTGCTATAATTGTGTGAGGCTCCGGAATCGATTACCCAAGTTCCATTTGATATTGCCGATCGATGTGACGCTACCATCACCTCCAAGCTGAGGGAGGTGGACCCTTCGAGTCATTGTTGATTGCCAGAGGTGTTCGTTCCCCCATGCTCCTGAGCATTCCGACTGTTGCATAGAGCATTTGCCTTTCTCCTGATAGGGCAGTCATTTTGCAGATGTCCTTCTTCTGCACAGTAGTAGCAGGCATTCGTTCCTTGGTCTTGTGCTCGTTTATTGTTCTTCGAGTCCTTGTGCCAGCAGTTGGCTGTGGTGTGGGTTCCAGTCTTGCACGAGTCACACCATTTCGGAGCGCGCTCCTTTCCTTTATTACCTCGTCCAACTTGTCTACCTTGTCCACCTCTTCCTCGTTGATTGCCACTTCTTCTACCTTGCTGAGTATACAGTGCTTCTGAGACAGCATCAGGCTTAACCACCATTGCTTGGTTTTGTTCGTGCTCTTTCAAGGCGTCTTGAACTTGTTGAATTGTGGTATCGGCTTGAGACTGGAGAATGATGACAATGACATCAAAAATGGAGGGGAGTGAGGTGTAGATGTGGGTTTTGAATTCGGCATCGGAAATGGCCTTGGCGGTTCCAATGAGCTGATTCTTGACTTCCAGTAGACGAGTAAAGTAGGTACCCTTGTGAAAAAAGGGGTGTAGAGTAAACGTTTGGACGGTGTGTGGCGACCGTCCGCAAATTGTCTTTTCTGACATATGTCTGTGGGGCGTCGGAAGACAGGAATTACTTGCTAGACGACTCAGATTTCCAGACGCTTATTTAGATCAGCTGTTGGAATTGGCTGAGATGGATGAATTTCTTCAGACGAATGATATTTCCCAAATGCATAAAGAAATATCCAACAGAGGAAGTGCGA
>Ga0307508_10007328_pt1 | contig 10273 bp, 8 predicted proteins | sample 9_EM_MG_FD_203089 | JGI IMG/M metagenome (GOLD analysis project Ga0307508, IMG submission 203089) | Populus trichocarpa ectomycorrhiza microbial communities from riparian zone in the Pacific Northwest, United States - 9_EM | ecosystem: Host-associated > Plants > Roots > Unclassified | place...
GGTGACGGCGTACATCATCGACACGGGCGTGCGGATCACCCACACCGACTTCGGCGGACGCGCCTCCTACGGCTACGACGCCGTGGACGACGACTCCACCGCCGACGACGGCAACGGCCACGGCACCCACGTCGCCGGAACGGTCGCGGGCAGCACCTACGGCGTCGCCAAGTCCGCGAACATCGTCGCCGTCCGCGTCCTGGACGACGACGGCTCCGGCACGACCGACGGCGTGGTCGCGGGCATCGACTGGGTGACGGAGAACGCCCAGTTCCCGGCGGTCGCCAACATGTCGCTCGGCGGCGACGCGGACTCGGTCCTGGACGCGGCGGTGGCCAACTCCATCTCCGCGGGCATCACTTACGCGGTAGCGGCCGGCAACGACAACACCACCGCCTCCTCGAACTCCCCGGCCCGCGTCGCGACCGCGATCACGGTCGGCGCCTCCACCAGCGCCGACGCCCGGGCGTCGTACTCCAACTACGGTTCCGTACTGGACCTCTTCGCCCCGGGTTCGAGCATCACCTCGACGTACAACACCTCCAACTCCGCCACCGCGACCCTTTCCGGTACGTCGATGGCGTCCCCGCACGTCGCCGGCGCGGCCGCGGTCTACCTGGGCGAGAACCCGAGCTCCACGCCCGCCCAGGTCTCCTCGGCACTGGTCTCGGCGGCCTCCGCCTCCACGCTCACCAGCGTCGGCACCGGCAGCCCCAACCTGCTCCTCCAGATCACCCCGAGCGGTGACGGAGGGGACGACGGCGGCGACACGGGTACGGCCTTCGAGGCGACGACCGACGTGTCCATCCCGGACGCCGGCTCGGCCGTCTACTCGCCGGTCACCGTCAGCGGCCTCACCGGCAGCGCCCCCAGCGACCTGAGCGTGTACGTCAACATCGTCCACACCTACCGCGGTGACCTCGTCGTCGACCTGGTCGCCCCGGACGGCTCGACGTACCGCCTCAAGAACAGCAGCTCCTCCGACTCCACGGACAACGTCGACGCCACGTACACGGTCGACGCGTCCAGCGAGACGACGGTCAACGGGACCTGGCAGCTCAAGGTCCAGGACGTCTACAGCGCGGACACCGGCTACATCAACAGCTGGAAGCTGACCTTCTGACGGCTCCGGCCGACCGCTTCGGACAACACCGTGCGCCCCGGGGATCCATCACCCGGGGCGCACGGCCGTTCTCAGCGGGCCGCGGCCGCCCTGACCTCGGCGAGGAGGTCGTACATGACCTGGCCGGGGCACTCGGTGGCGAAGTAGTCGCGGTGGCCGCCGACCGTGTGCGTGTCCTTCTTCACTCCGCTGACGGGGTTGACGTACGTCACCTGCGCCTGCGGGTCCAGGCCCTTGAAGCGGGAGATCACCTTGATCAGCCGGATCAGGGTGGCCTTGGCCGCGTCCGTGGGGCCGTTCTCCTGGAGGGTGCCGATCAGGGCGATCCCGAGGGCGCCGGAGTTGTAGCCCACGGAGTGGAAGCCGGTGACGAGGTCGCCGTCCGTGTTGAAGGCGGGGATGCCGTCGTCACCGGAGTAGCGGCCCTCGTAGACCGTGCCGGCCTCGTCGATGAGGAAGTGGTAGCCGATGTCGCCCCAGTCGTTGGTGATCGCGTGGTACTCGTAGATCGCGCGTACCGTCGCGGCCGGGTCGGGATCGTCGTTCGGCGTCGCGGTGTGGTGGACCGTGATGATCTGCAACGGGTAGTAGGTCTCGGGCGAGTTGACCTTGCCGTCCTTGTACCGCTTGGACTCGTCGGCACCCCAGGCCGGGCGTGAGAGGTAGCCGACGCCCCGCACGCGGGTGGGCTCCGACGGCACCTTGAAGGTGCGGGCCGGTCCGTCGGTGGTGTCGATCGCCAGCGAGCGGACATCGGCGATGCCGCTCGCCGCCTTCACCTCGTACGCGGTGGCGTCACTGGCCGCGACCAGGGCCGTGCCGCCGTCCTCGACGGTCGCGCAGCCGCTCTTCAGGGCCTGCCAGTCGCCGTCCGCGAGCTTGACGGAGGCGCCTTCCTCGGCGCCGGACCAGCGCACTCCGACATAGGAGGCGGCGAACGCGGTGGTCGCCTCGCCGGTGCCGGTGGCGGCCTCGGTCCGGGTGGCGGGGAACTTCTTCGGGGTGGTCCCGGAGTCGCCCGAGGAGCTCGCGGAGCCGCCCGAGTCGTCGGACTCCGTCGCGGCGAAGACCACGGGGGTCAGCGCCGCGCCGGCGGCCACCGCCCCGGCGGCGCCGATGGCACCGCGACGGGAGAGAGAGCGCTTTCGGCGGTGGGTGGGGGGAGTGGGGTCCTGTGGGGTGGTGGACACGGAGATGACCTTCCGGCTCAGTTGAGGAGCAGCACCGAGCGGGCCCGGCGGGCGGTGCTTGAAGTATCAATCGATCTAATCATCACTTCCGCCCCATCTACACCAATAGCCACGTGAATTCCTCGTGAAGGCGACTGACTTACGGTCAGGCTCCCGCCATCCCCTGCCGCTGGATCAGCGCCGACGCGGGGGCCAGACCGCGCCCCTGCTGGACGTTCTCGGCCACCGGCATGTCGTCGCGCATCAGCTGCTCGGGGATGAACACCGCCGCGGTCACCCCGCCGTTCGGCGAGGACCTGACCTCCACGCGCAGCCCCTGCCGCTCCCGCAGCCGGTTGACCACGATCAGGCCGATCTGCTTGGCGTCGAGGAGGTCGACCCGGTCGGACTGGATCTTGCGGTTGGCCTCGGCGAGGGACTCCTCGTTCATACCGAAGCCGCTGTCCTCGACCTCGATGAGGACGCCTTCGCGCATCCGGGCGGCGCGCAGCTGCACCTTGGTGCTGGGCGGGGAGAACGCGGCCGCGTTCTCGACCAGTTCGGCGAGCAGATGGATCACGTCGGCGACCGAACCGCCGACCACGGAGACCCTCGGCACGGCCCAGATCTGCACCCGGGGCGCGTTCTCGATCTCGGCGACGGCGGCCCGCAGCACGTCCGCCAGCGCGATCGGGTCCCGCCAGCCACGGCCCGGCGCGATGCCGGACAGGATGAGCAGGCTCTCGGAGTGACGGCGCATCCGGGTGGCCAGGTAGTCGACGCGGTACAGCTCCTGGAGCAGGGCCGGGTCCTGGTGCCGCTGCTCCAGCGCGTCCAGCACGTCCAGCTGACGGTGGAGCAGCACCTGGCTGCGGCGGGCGAGGGAGACGTACACCCCGGAGATCCCGCTGAGCAGTTCGGCGCGCTCGGAGGCGGCCTTGAGCGCGGCCCGCTGCACGGCGGTCAGGGCGGTGCCGACCTGGGCGAGTTCGTCACCGGCCAGGCGGCGCATGGGGGCCTCGGCGTCGATGTCGACGCCCTGTCCGGCGTGCAGCCTGCGCATGGCCTGGGGCAGACGCCGGCCGGCCACCTCCAGCGCGGAGTTGCGCAGGTCGAGCAGTTCGACGATGAGCCCGCGTCCGACGAGCACCGACACGAGCAGCGACAGCAGCACACCCACCAGGCCGAGCACCACGGCGACGCCGGAGGCGCCGAGGGTGTCCCAGCCGAACGGGTCGGCCTTGGCCGCCGCACCGGTACCGGCCGCGGTCTCGGCTGCGGTCAGCTTCTCCAGCACACCGGTCGAGGCACTGCCCCAGCCCGCCAACGCGGTCCCCGACACGGCCGCGGCACCGGGTCCGGCGCCGCGCACCCGGTTCTCGACGGCCTGCACGCGTGCGTACCCGTCACTGTGGAGGACGTCCTGGTACGCCACCTGGTGCGTGGTCTTCAGATCGGCGACGGCCGACTCCAGCAGCTCCCGCTGGGTGGCGACCGCGCCGACGAACTGCGCGTACTGCTCCTTGCCCAGCGTCCCCCCGGTGCCGGCCGCGGCCAGCAGCGCCTGCTCCTGCGCCATCGCCTCACGCGCGCGGGCCAGTTCGAGCACCACGCGCGCCTCGGACGCGGCGCCGGTGCCCTGGTCCCCGGTGAGCGCACCGGTGACGGCGAAGGCGTCCTCGACGACCGTCGAGTACTTGGTGTACGTCGTCGAGGGCGCCGCACCCTTGGCGCTCGCCTCGGAGCGCAGCGCCGCGAGCCCGCGGACGTCGGCCTCCAGGCGGTCGATGCGCTCGGGCAGCGAGGCGTCCAGGAGCGCGGCGTCCGAGCTGGAGGCGTTGATCCCGTCCAGCAGGGCGGTACCGGCCTTGTCGGTGACCTTGCGCGCGGCGCCGAAGCCGTCGCCGCCCAGAACAGCCGTCCGCTCGCCCTGCACAGCGGTCACGAAGTCCCCGACAGGAGCGAGGAGTTCGGCATTGACATCCTTGGCCCGCTCGGTACCACCGATGCTGGACGCGGTCGTCACAGCAGCGAACCCCCACAGCGCCATGAGCGACACGATGGGCAACATCAACAGCGAGACGATCTTCGCCCGAACAGATCTTGGGCGCAGCCGAGCAGACGTACGAGAGAGGCGCATGAGAGGGGGACCTTGCTATTGAGGAGACGTTTCTGCAGCCCACCTAGGGGCGCGGGGAACTGCGCGACAAGCCACAACGAACCAGCAGACGGCCGACAACCGAGAGCGGCACTCACCTACGCCGTAGTCAGTTCAACCTCACGCAGCAACTCCGCCGCGATAGCCGACTCATGCCGCTTCCCCGTAGGCGACAACGCCACATACGCCGCGGCCAGGAACAGGAACGACCCCAGCACCACGGCCAGCGGAAAGATGAACTCCGTCGCCGTCGCCCCCGCCAACCCCGCACTACTGGGCGCGAGATCAATGCTCACGGCGTACATCGCGGTGTAGTGCATGCTGCTCACCGCGAGCCCCATCACGAGCGCCGCCGCCGTGGCGAGCACCGGCCCCCGCACCACCAGCGTGAGCGTCAACGCGGCGGTCGCCGCGACGACCGCGATCACGACGGAGGCGATGACGAGGGCGGGGTCGTAGTTGACCTGGCCGTGCAGGTTGAGCGCGGCCATGCCGGTGTAGTGCATGGCGGCGACGCCGAGCCCGGTGCCGAGACCGCCGAAGGCGACCGAGGCGACCCGGGAGCGCCCGTACCCGGCGAAGAAGACGCCGGCCGCGACGACGCCGACGGACATCAGCAGGCTGAGGACGGTGAGCGGGACGTCGAAGCGGATCGGGGTGCCCTCGACGCTGAAGCCCATCATGGCGACGAAGTGCATGGTCCAGATGCCGGAACCGATGGCGACGGACGCGAGGGTCAGCCAGTTCCGCTTGGAGGCGCCGTCCGCCTCAAGTGCCCTGACGGTGCAGCGCAGTCCGAGTGCCGAGCCGAGGCAGGCCATCGCGTAGGAAAGGACGGGAGTGACCCACCCGGCGCTGAAGTGATCCATGTGGCCCATGGGAACTTCCTCTCATACCGCCGGTAAGGGGGGTACCGGGGTTGGCTGATCATGCCAGCCCTTTTCAGGGCACAGAGAGGACAAAAGGGATCATGGGGGATGATTGCTGAACATTAAAAAACTGTGGCATGGGTTACATTTGACCTGCATATTTATGCAGGTCAGGTGCCTGTCCGGTGAATGTCAGCCGGGTGTCAGACGGCTGTCAGAACCGTCGCACCCGGGGCCGGCCCCGACGCCGTACGCACCGTCCGGCAGGTACCGGAGACACGCAGCGCGTCCGCGACCTTCGACGCCGACTCGGCGTCGCGCGCGAGGAACGCGGTGGTCGGTCCCGAGCCCGAGACGATCCCCGCGAGGGCGCCCCCGGCACGGCCGGCCGCGAGGGTGTCGGCGAGTTCCGGAAAGAGCGAAAGGGCGGCGGGCTGAAGGTCGTTGGAGACGGCCGCGGCGAGCGCGTCCGCGTCCCCCTTGGCCAGGGCGTCGAGCAGTTCCTCGGAGGCGACGGGCTCGGGGACGTCGAGCCCCTCGGTGAGCCGGTCGAACTCCCGGAAGACGGCCGGGGTCGACAGCCCGCGCTCCGCCATCGCGAACACCCACGAGAAGCCGCCGCCGACGTCGAGAGCCCGGAGCTTCTCCCCGCGCCCGGTTCCGAGCGCGGCCCCGCCCACCAGGCTGAACGGCACATCACTGCCCAACTCGGCGCAGATGTCGAGCAGTTCGGCACGGGAGGCACCCGTGCCCCACAGCGCGTCGCAGGCCAGCAGCGCGCCGGCGCCGTCCGCGCTGCCGCCCGCCATGCCACCGGCGACGGGGATGTCCTTGGTGATGTGGAGGTGCACGGCGGCGTCGAGACCGTGGCGCTCGGCGAGGGCGAGAGCGGCCCGCGCCGCCAGATTCGTACGGTCGAGGGGGACCTGCCCCGCGTCAGGGCCCTCGCAGGTGACCCGGAGCTCCTCGGCGGGCGTCACGGTCACCTCGTCATAGAGGCCGACCGCGAGGAAGACGTTGGCCAGGTCGTGGAAGCCGTCGGGGCGGGCGGCGCCCACGCCGAGCTGGACGTTGACCTTGGCGGGGACGCGGACGGTGACGCTCACTGCTGACCGGGCTCCTTGTTCTCCGCGATGCGTGCGAACTCCTCGACGGTGAGCGACTCCCCGCGGGCCTGGGGCGACACCCCGGCCGCCACGAGGGCCGTCTCGGCGGCCGCCGCCGAACCCGCCCATCCGGCGAGCGCGGCCCGCAGGGTCTTGCGGCGCTGGGCGAAGGCCGCGTCGACGACGGCGAAGACCTCGTGCCGGGAGGCGGTGGTCTTGACCGGCTCGGTCCTTCGGACGAGCGCGACGAGCCCGCTGTCGACGTTCGGCGCGGGCCAGAAGACGTTGCGGCCGATCGACCCGGCCCGCTTGACCTCGGCGTACCAGTTGGCCTTCACGGACGGGACGCCGTACACCTTCGAACCGGGCGGCGCGGCGAGCCGGTCGGCGACCTCGGCCTGGACCATGACGAGGGTGCGCTCGATGCTCGGGAAGGTGTCGAGCATGTGCAGCAGCACGGGTACGGCGACGTTGTACGGCAGGTTCGCGACGAGCGCGGTGGGCGCGGGGCCCGGCAGCTCGGTCACGCGCATGGCGTCGGAGTGCACGAGGGCGAAACGGTCGGCCCGGTCGGGCATCCGGGCCGCGATGGTGGCGGGGAGCGCGGAGGCGAGTACGTCGTCGATCTCCACGGCGATGACGCGGTCCGCCGCCTCCAGCAGCGCGAGGGTGAGCGAGCCGAGCCCTGGGCCTACCTCCACCACCACGTCGTCCCGGCCGACCTCCGCGGTGCGCACGATACGGCGGACCGTGTTCCCGTCGATCACGAAGTTCTGACCGCGTTGTTTGGTGGGGCGGACACCGAGGACGGCCGCGAGTTCACGGACGTCGGCGGCGCCGAGAAGGGCGTCTGGGGAGGGGCTGCTCACGGGACCAGGGTACGGGGCGGCAGGGGACCTCCATGGCCGGTCACCCGTGCAGGCGGGCCCCGCAGTGCGGCCAGGGGCTCGCGCCCCGCCGTACGTACAGCTTCTTCGCCCGGAACGTCTGCTCCGCCGCGGGGGCGTCCTGCGGGCGGCCGTCGCCGCCCAGGCCCTGCCAGGTCCTGGTGTCGAACTGGTAGAGGCCGCCGTACGTTCCCGAGGGGTCGACCGCGTTCGGCCGGCCGCCGGACTCGCACACCGCGAGGCCCTGCCAGTTCAGGTGGTCCGCGCCCTGGACGGACGTGGGCAGCGGCTTGGTCCCCACCTTCACGATCTGGTCCCTGGGCTCGCGCACCACCTCGGTCCTGATCCGGCGCGGCTTCTGCTTGACGCCGTTGACGGTCCGCAGGGAGTACGTGACCCGCCGTACGCCCGGGACGCCGGCCTGCTCGACGGACTCCGTGCCCTTGAACAGGGAGGCGTCCTCGGTCCGCTCCTCCCGGAACGGGATGCGCTCCTCGCGGACCTCCTTCGTCCCGGTGATCCGCAGCACCGTGACGGTCTGGCCGTCGCGCGGGAAGCTGCCCGGCGCCACCGAGGTGGTGTCCATCCCGCTCAGCGTGACCCCGGCCTCCTCGACGGCCTCGCCCACGGTCGCCGCGTTCGTGCGGATCGTGCGCGCCCGGCCGTCCGCCATGACGGTCACGGAACGCTCGGTGCGCACATCCAGCGCGAGACCCTCCCGCCCGATCCGCCGGGAGCGCGAGGTGGACAGGTACGCGCCCTCCGCGCGCACCCCCAGCTGTTCCAGCGCCCCCTGCACGGTCTGCGCCGTCGTCCACACCTCACGCCGGTGCCCGTCGAGCGTGAGCCGCACGGGACGCCCGTACCGCACCGCGACCTCGTCCCCGCTCTCGAGTTGTTCGCCGGGGGCGGGCGCGATCACGTCGTGCGCCCCCACCGCGACCCCTTCTTCGGCGAGCAGTTCGGTCACGTCGTCCGCGAAGGTGTGCAGCGTGCGCGGCTTGCCGTCGACGCTCAGCTCGATCGCCTTGTCCTTGGCGACGAAGGCGGTGGTGCCGCCCGCGAGGAACGCGACCACGAGCGCCTGCGGAAGCAGCCGCCGCATCGCGCTGTCCGGGCGCTCCGTGTACCGCGCCCTGCGCCGACGCGCGGCCCGCCGGCCGACCGAGGCGCTCGCCTGCATCTGACGCGGCAGTGTCGGCTCGGGCGTCTCGTACGCGGGCCGGTACGTGTCCGCGTACGGCTCCATGTACACGCCGTACGCGAGGGTCTCCGCGGTGTGCGGACCGGCCGGGGGCGCGTCGAAACCGCCGTACACCGGTGGTCCGTACGGCTCGGTCGGGCCGTAGGACTGGGTCGGGCCGTAGGGCTCGTACGTCTCGTACTGGTTGCTCACGCCGACACGCTCCAGGGGCCGAGGGGTCCAGAGGGGTCCGGATCGGGCCCACAGAACCTAGCGGAGCGACCGTCACTCTCCAAAGCGACGCGGCTACCCGGAGTTACGTTCGAGCGGGTCAGTACCCGAAGGCGCGGGCGGTGTTGGCGGCGAGTGCCGTGGCCAGCGCGTCCTCGTCGACCCCGCGCACGGCGGCCATGGCACGCACCGTGACCGGAATGAGATAGGGCGCGTTGGGCCGTCCGCGGTACGGCACCGGCGTCAGGAAGGGGGCGTCGGTCTCCACCAGGAGCAGCTCAAGAGGCGCTACGGCGACCGCGTCCCGCAGGTTCTGGGCGTTCTTGAAGGTGACGTTGCCGGCGAAGGACATGAAGTATCCGGCGCGTGCGCAGATCTCCGCCATCTCGGCGTCGCCGGAGTAGCAGTGGAAGACGGTGCGCTCGGGGGCGCCCTCCTCCTTCAGTACGCGCAGGACGTCCGCGTGGGCGTCGCGGTCGTGGATGACGAGCGCTTTGCCGTGCCGCTTGGCCATCTCGATGTGGGCGCGGAAGGAGGTCTCCTGCGCCTCCTTGCCCTCGGGCCCGGTGCGGAAGTAGTCGAGGCCGGTCTCGCCGACGCCCTTGACCTGCGGGAGCGCGGCCAGGCGGTCGATCTCGGCGAGCGCCTCGTCGAGCGCACCCGCGCCTCCCGGCTGCCGCGCGCCCTGCCGGGACCAGCCGTCGGGGTCGCCGTGGACGATGCGCGGGGCCTCGTTGGGGTGCAGGGCGACGGTGGCGTGGACGGCGTCGTGCCGTTCCGCCGTCTCGGCGGCCCACCGCGAGCCGCGGATGTCGCAGCCGACCTGGACGACGGTGGTCACCCCCACCGACGCGGCTTTCGCGAGCGCCTCCTCCACGGTCCCGTCCTGCATGTCCAGGTGGGTGTGGGAGTCGGCGACCGGCACCCGGAGGGGCTCCGGGAGCGGCGGCGCCGCGTTCTTCTCGCGGGGGCTGTTCGAAGGCATGCCCCGATCCTACGAAAGGGGCACGCCCACCCGGGCGCCGGAGCGGTCAGCTCGCCTTGCGCTGGAACACGTGCAGGAGGTCGGACAGATGCCAGTGGTGGTCCTCGGCCGACACCTGGCCCCCGTCCTCGGGCGCCGGCACCGCCACGGGCCGCGGCCGGTGCGCGGCGTCACGGGCGGACGCGACCCGGCCGGGCCGCATGATCCGTACGACATGGTTGTCGCAGTTCGCGCACGTGGGCCTGGAGAGCGGAGACGGCACGACCTGTCCGCTCACGACGTACTGCACGAATTCCCGGCCGTCGGCGTCGACGTGGTGCTCTATCTCGTACGACTGCTCCCAGCCGTGCCCGCAGCGCATGCAGGCGAAGGAATACGACTCGTTCACGACGGCCGTGGCACCGGGGTGCCCTGCGATCTCGCTCATGCCAGCTCCTGTGGTGTCCGCTGGGTCGAAGGACGGATACGTCCCTCACTCCAGTGGACGCCTCTCGGGCCCCGAGCGCGACAGCCCTGTCGAGTGTTGGCCCCGACTTGGACTTTCCTTGCCAAACCGCCCCGC
>Ga0307508_10007329_pt1 | contig 10273 bp, 10 predicted proteins | sample 9_EM_MG_FD_203089 | JGI IMG/M metagenome (GOLD analysis project Ga0307508, IMG submission 203089) | Populus trichocarpa ectomycorrhiza microbial communities from riparian zone in the Pacific Northwest, United States - 9_EM | ecosystem: Host-associated > Plants > Roots > Unclassified | place...
CGACCTCGGCGACGATCTCGCGCTCGCCCAGAGCTTCAGCAACGTGGGCTTCGCCGACTACCTGCTGGGCCGTTACGACGACGCCCTGGTCTACTGGGGCCAGGGGCTCGACCTGGCCAAAAAGAGCGCCGATCCGAGTGGCATCGTTCTGGCGACGCAGAATCTGGGGCAGCTCAAGCTGGCGCGCGGTGACTGGGACGAGGCGGCGAAGCTGTTCCTGACCGCTCTGCGCTCCAGCCGTGAGCTGGGCATGAAAGAGGCGACCGCGGTCTCGCTCGGCAACCTCGGGCGGCTGGCGCAATATCAGGGGCGTCCGGACGCCGCTCTCGCCTCCTACGCCGACACCCTCGCGGTCCTGCGCGAGCTCGGCGACCGGCGGGGTCTCGCCGAGTTCACCCTCGCCACGGCCGAGGCCGAGCTGGAGCTGGGGCTGACCGATGCCGCAGACCAGCATCTGCGGGCCGCCGCGGAGCTCTTGCGCGAGGGGAAGAACCTGGAGCAGCAGGCTGAGCTGGACCGGTTGCGTGGCGAGCTTCTCCTGGAGCGCGACGCTCCCGGCGACCGCGCCGCGGCGGCGGCGGTCCTGCGCCAGGCGATCACCGAGGCGCGGGAAAGCCACGGCGTCGTCGAGCTCCTCGCGACCCGCCTGTCGGCCGCCGGTCTCACGGTGAGCGGCCGGCCGGCGCTCGCCGAGCGGGAGGCGCTCTCCAAGGAAGCCGACGCCCTCGGCAATGCGCGGCTCCGCCTGCGTGCCGCCGAGCTGGTCACCCAGGCGGCGCTCGCGGCGGGTGACACGGCGCGGGCGCAGACAGCGGCGCGGGCCGGCCTCGCGCAGGCGTCCGCCTCCGGCGGCTATGCCGGCGCCTGGCGGCTGCACAGCCTGCTGGCGCTCGCTCTGGAGCGCGGTGGCCCCAGCGCCGGATCGGCCGCCGAGGCGGCGACCGAACGGCGCCTCGCCGCCGAAGAGACCGCCAGGATCAGCCAGAGCCTCGCGCCCGAGCAGCGGAGGTCGTTCGCCTATCTCGCGGAGATCCGGGCCGGAGCGCTGCAATGACCTCTCAGACGCCGCCCCCGGCACCTCCTCAGCCGGCCGACCCGATGCACGACATCGTCGACCGCGTGCGCGACATCACGCGCGCCAACGAGCGGATTTTCGCCCGCCTGATCGACGGCGAGCGGCGGTTCCGCGGCCTCGCCAAAGCGGTCTGGAAGGTGCAGGAGGACGAACGGCGGCGCCTCGCGCGCGAGCTGCACGACGGCCTTGGGCAGACTCTCACGGCGCTCACCCACCAGTTGGAGCGCCTGCGCGAGAAAGCCGGCGAATCGCTCACGCCCGATCTCGCGGCCCACCTCAGCGACTCGGTCGAGATGGCGCGCCTGGCGCTCAACGAGAGCCGTGAGCTGTCGCGTCTGCTGCGCCCGCCGGTGCTCGACGACCTCGGTCTGGCGGCGGCGCTCTCCTGGCTCGCCCGCACGCTCGAAGAGCGCACCGGCCTCAAGGTCGATCTCGATCTCGATCCGTTCGACGAGCGGCTGGACCCGGACCTCGAAACCCTGGTCTTCCGCCTGATCCAGGAAGCCTTGACCAACGTCCTCCGGCACTCCGGCGCCAGCCGGGCGCAGGTGGCAGTCCGGCGCGTCGCAGGCGCGCTGGAGCTGCGGGTCGCCGATGCCGGACGGGGATTCGATCCCCGGGAGTTTCTGGCCGTCGGCGCAGCGACCACCGGCTCCGGCGTCCGCGGCATGCGCGACCGGCTGGAGCTCTTCGGCGGCAGCCTGGAGATCGTTTCCGAGCCGGGCCGCGGAACCCTCGTCTCCGCCGTGGTGCCGCTGACCGAGCCGGCAGTGACCGGAGCGGGGGGAGCATCCGCATGACGTACCGGGTGCGAGTGCTGGTGGCCGACGACCACACCCTGGTGCGCCAGGGCTTGGTCAGCCTGCTCGTCGAAAGCGGCGAATGCGAGGTGGTAGCGCAGGCGGCGGACGGTCTGGACGCCGTCGAGAAGGCGCGCGCCACCCAGCCGGACGTCGCGGTCGTCGACCTCACCATGCCGCGCCTCTCGGGCCTCGAAGCCGTGCGCCGCATCCATGAGGAGATGCCACAGATTCGCATCCTCGCGTTGACCGTGCACGAAGAGGAGGAGTACATCCTGCCGGTCGTGCGCGCCGGCGCCTCCGGCTACCTGGTCAAAGACAGCGCCGTGGCCGAGCTCCTCGCCGCCGTGCGCACCCTCCACGCCGGCCAGGGCTACTTCGGTCCGCAGGCGGCGCGTGTGCTCGCCGAGCAGTACCGCCAGCCCGCGCCGGTGGAAGACCCCTACGGTGGCCTCTCACCGCGCCAGCGCGAAGTCTTCCATCTCGTCGTCGACGGCCACACCACCAAAGAGGTCGCCCGCGACCTCGGAATCAGCGTCAAGACGGCCGACAATCACCGCTGCCGTCTGATGGAAAAGCTGGGCGTCCACAACACCGCCGAGCTGGTCCGCTACGCTGCCCGCCGCGGCCTGCTGCCCTGAAACAGGTCCGCGGCGGGGTGCAGCTCAGATCCGCTCCATCAGGCGGCTGATCAGGGCGATATGCTGCCGGTCCTGGACGAGCAACGGGCGGATCACCTCGATACAGTCGTCGCCGAGCGTGCCGCCTTCCATCGCCTCCTTGAACTCCTTGAGGGCGTTCTCCTCACCTTCCCGGAGGGCCTTGAGGGCCGCCGTGTCCCCGAGCAGATTGGCTGATTTGGCGACCGCTTTGACCAAGTGGACCCACGGGGTGGCGCTCTCGGACGGCGTGCCGCCATGGGACTCGATGTGGCGGCACAGCCTGCTCACCGCGACCCGATGGTCGCGTTGGACGGCGAAGATCTGGTCGATCCCGGGCTCCTCACGGAACTTCTCGATCAACTGCTTATAGGTATCGACAGCGGACATCTCGGCCTGCAGCAGACTGTCGAGCGTTTTGGTGGCGGTCAAAGTCCCCGTGTGGTGCATTGTAGACATCTCCTTCCCGTGCCCTCGGATTGGCTCTCTGTCATCCAAGGTCTGAACCATAAAAACCAGTCTACGGAGCTGCTGTTACAAGCGGAATTACAGCGGGGAAGATTTTGAAGCAAGCCGTTGGACAGCAGAAGGACCGGGGGAAGCCGCTCGGTGGCGTGCCCTTACCTGCTCGGTGGAGCGCTCTACCTGCTCGTTGGACGCGGAGAGAGGTAGAATACAGGGACGATGAACGTCAACCGCGCCTACGAAGAGGTCATCGAGCTGATCGCAGCGGGGAGCAGCCCGAGCAAAGTCATCGCGTTCCGTCCCTCTGAGGCTGCGAAGGCTCGGGTAGCCGACTTGGTCACCCGCGAGAAGACAAGCGGCCTCACTCCGGATGAGACATCTGAGTTGGATCACTACCTTCAGCTCGAGCACATCATGCGCTTGGCCAAGGCGCGCGCCAAGAAGTACGTCTCCAAATAACGACCGTGAGCACCAGTTATGTAAGCGCCGAGCTCCGGCGCCTGGTCGCATCACGCGCGAGCGGCGTTTGCGAGTACTGCCTGGTCGCGGAGGAGGACACTTTCTTCGGGGCTGAGGTCGATCACATCATCAGCGAGAAGCATGGAGGCTCCACGCACGAGTCCAATCTGGCCTATGCCTGCCTTGTCTGTAACCGAAGCAGAGTCCGCTACACGGCATGTATGCACTTCAATGGACATCCGAGGCAATCGTCTCCCCAGGGTCGACCTCGAAGTCAATTCTCAGGTAGTAGAAGACCGTGACCGGTTTGCCGTTCCGGGTCGCCGGCAAGAAAGCCTGCTGCCAGATGGCTTGGTCTGCGGCGTAGTCGAGGTTCGCGTTGCCGGAGGACTTTTTGACCTCGACGCTCACGACTTTGCCCTGCTCGTTGATGACGACCTCGCTGATCACTTGTCCTTCGACCTTTAAAAACTTCTCCTTCGCAGGGTAGTCGACCCGCATGGGGTGGAGAGGTTGTGGGGGCCGGATGTCTCCCTCGATCGGGACCGGCTTGGCAGCGGCCCAGGCCGTCCCGGTCATTGGAAAGGCGAGGATGCCGAGGATCGCCGTCAGGGCAAGAAGACCGGCGGACGTGGCCACGAGAGTTGCGATACGGGGACGTGACATCGGGACCTCCTGGCAGAGATGGATCACCCGCTCGCGCAGGTGCCCGCGGTGGAAGAAGGGCAGGCCCGGGACGGCAGCCTGCCAGGAACGGCTGGCGACGGCTCGCAGCGCTTCGAGATAGGTGCGGCGCGAGCCGGTGCGGCGGACGACCTCGCGGTCTACGACCTGCTCGCGGCTCAAAGCGATGCGGGCGAGGAGCATCCAAACCGCCGGGTGGAACCAGAGCAGGGCGCGGACTGCTTCCTCGAAGAGAGCCCAGAGCCAGTCGCGCCGCCGCACGTGGAGCAGCTCGTGGCAGATGATGCCGCGCTGGGCCTCGGGGTCGAGCTCCAAGAGCCCGACCGGCAGCAGCACCACCGGGCTCCGCCAGCCGAAGGTCAGCGGGCCTTCGACTCGTCCGGAGACCAGCAAGCGCGCTCGCGTTCCCACGTCATCGAAGGCTCGAGTGGCCGTGGGTGACAGCACGGCCAGGACGGCGTCGCGGCGCAGGGACCGCAGGCGCGACAGGCCGAGCCCGAGCCAGGCGAGCCGGACGAGCACGCCGAGGCCGATCGCCAGGAGCAACAGGCGGTCAGCGGTCCAGATCTCCTCCTTGGCTCCGCTCGCGGCGAGCCCGCCCAGCCAACTCGAGGTGACCGTCAGGTCGCCCGCGAACCGCATCCGCCCCAGCTCCGGCTGGAGCAGAGGCAGGGCGAGGACCGCGAGCAGCAGTCCCTGCCAGTAGTAGAGACAGGCGCGCGGGTCCCGCAAGCGGAAGAGGTTGGGCAGGAGCAAGCCCACCCCCAGGACGAGGGCGGCTTGGAGGGCGTAGGCGGTCAGGCCGACAGCCAGCTCGGCGGTCGACAAGGATGGGTTCATGGCTCGTCCGGCGTCTCCTCGATGAGGCGGGAGATCGACGGCTGCTTCACCAAGTGTCCCTTGGTCTCCATTCAACTAATAACTTAGTACTAGGAAATTCGGCCGTCAATCCCTGCGACCGTCTCGGAGAACTGCTCGCCGGACGTTCTGACCAAGAAGATACTGTCCGCGTAGCGCGGTACTTGACGGGGGGTAACCTGACGACCGAACAGGCGAACCTGACCGCCAAGAAGCAGGATGTCTCGAAACGCATCGCGGATCTCGCGCGGGAGGGGAACGCGCTGGTCAACGTCCTCGATGTGACTCTGAGGCAGCACTATGGCAACCGGGCCGAGAAGCTGGCGGAATTCGGGCTGCAGCCGTTCCGCAGCCGGCCGCGGATCGTGCGGGTCGGGCCGGATGGCAAGCGGCTGAAGCCGACGAAGACCAACAAGGAGATGCCGGCCCGCCGGCGGCCTCATAACCGCCCGAGCCTTCCTGGAACCAAGGGGCGTGGCTTCGGCCACGCCCCTTTTTTCTTTTCTTGACCTCGACCAGCCCCCGGCCTCTCTGCCGGAAAGCTTTCCGCACCGACCGGAAGCCTTTCCGCTGCGACCGGAAGGCCTTCTTCTTCAGGAGCAAGGCTTTCTTCCTCAATCGGAAGGCTTTCCTCCTCAACCGGAAGGCTCTCCTCCTCAACCGGAAGGCTCTCCTCCTCAACCGGAAGGCTCTCCTCGTCGACCGGAGGGATCTCCTCTTCAACCGGAAGGCTCTCCTCGTCGACCGGAAGGCTCTCCGGCTCGACAGGAAGTCTTTCTTCTTGGCAGATCCTAAAGCAGCTTGCTCCGGGAAGGCTCCATGAGCAGCTCGCCTAGTAGCCGCGCCCCTATCAACCTATTAGCAGTTTCCAGATCAGCTGGCTAGGCCAAAAATGGGGGAAAAACCAAGCTAAGCACGCTGCGCCAATAATGACATAAATGAGACCTGTTGCCACTTGCGGCCATGGAGCGTAGCGTATATTCCAATTTCTGGAATCTGCAATCTTCCAGGACAAGGCTGCAAGTGCTAGAGGCAACATGAACGTTGTCAATATCCTCAAAGCGAAGGCCGAGACGTTCGCGAATTGAGGAAATAGGGTAGCCGTGCACGCTGCGCTGAGCGCTATGTAGATGAATCCTGTTATTATCTGCGGCCATGGCTCGTAGAATATCTCCCATGATTTTGAATATGCTATTTTCCAGAATAAAACTGCGCATAAGACCGGCACTACTAGAGTCAAAGCTACTCTGACTGCCAACATTTTTAAGACAAAGACCGCAACGCTCGCGGATTGAGGAAATAATCCAGCTATACATAATCCGCTTAGAGTAATGTAGATGAGTGCGGTTGTTATTTTTGGCCATGGATCGTAGTATATCTCCCAGGATCTTGAATCGGCGATTTTCCAGAATACTACCGCGGACCAGATAGGCAAAAGCAGCGTTACTACAATTTTGGCAATCAAAACGTCTAGATCGAAAGCCTCGCTTGGACGATCAGCCTTAAAAGGCGTTTTTTCCCTCGGGGTGTCCGGAACATTCTCCTTGCTTTGGTTTTCGATCTTAACATTTGGTGGCGTCGATTGGCCATAGCCTTCAGAGCGTATGCCCACCAGTTGCTTGATTGAGAATATCCCTGTCATAAAGCCAAAAATAGCAATGAGCGACGCGATGAGGCCGATAACGGTTATTGGTTTTTGCCGGTCGGTCATGGCCTTATAGCCCTTCTCTAGATTGAAAAACGCATCTTGCGACTTCTGGTCAGGCCGGCGCGTGCCCGAACACTTCCGCGACCTACCCTAGTAAAGGAGGCGCGCCAAAATGTCCGAGCTAGTATCGCACTGTACACCTGCTTTCCGCGTCCGTTACGCCCGATTTACCCTTACGGAGACGGACCAGCCGTCAGCCAATCATCGTCGGTCCCGCGCCCTGGAAGGGTGAAGCCTCTTTCATGGACCGTAGATGGCTCTCTCGCGGCTTGCGGCCCGGCAGTCAGGAGTTGACTCGCATCACTGACGAGCTTGAACAGGCGCACGGGGGAATCCAGTAGGCATGCCACGCTCAAGACCAAACGGCTTACTCGGTCCGAACCGCCATCTTGCAGCGTCTTCATGGACAAAAGCGAGTTCAACAGGTGGCTGTTCGAGGTCATGAACACGGTGACCCTGGTAGCTGAGCGGGCGAGGTCGCATCCTGAGCTTCCTGCACGCCACCTTGGAGGAACTTCGGTCTGCATCATGTTCCTGGCCGTCCTGCCTGAGTACAGGCGACGGGGGATAGGTACACCCCTGCATCAGGAGTTGAAGGCTCATATCCCCCGAGAGGTGGCCTTTGTGGGAGGGTACGCCCTGCTGGACAGCCCGGTCATCCCCTTCCTAGAGAAGATCGGGTACATTCCCGGCAAGCAGTACCTCTGGTTCGACCGCTACGCCTGAAGACTAACGAGGCTCAGCCCCCGGAAGCGCTCGGGGTTTGGTATCCCTTCTGCGGTCCTCCCGTGTCATTGGGGCGTAGATTTGAGGCGGTAAAGCAGCCTGAAGCTGAAGCAAAATTGGCGTCGAGAAGCTGCCGTAAACCCTTGAACCGGATGGCGGAGGGGGTGGGATTCGAACCCACGGGTCGCGTGAACGACCGGCGGTTTTCAAGACCGCTGCTTTAAACCGCTCAGCCACCCCTCCGTGGGGTACAAGCTTATCCTGCCGCGGTGATTCGCTCCAGCCCCCCGGTGTAGGGGCGCAAGGCTTCGGGGACGGTCACCGAGCCGTCGGCCTCCTGGTAGGTCTCCAGGATGGCGACCAGGGTGCGGCCGACCGCGAGGCCGGAGCCGTTCAGGGTATGCAGGAGGCGCGGCTTGCCTCCTGCAGCACGGTAGCGCAGATTCGCCCGCCGGGCCTGGAAGTCGGTGCAGTTGCTGCACGAGGAGATCTCGCGGTAGGCGTTCTGCCCCGGCAGCCAGACTTCGATGTCGTAGGTCCGAGCGGCCGAGAAGCCCATGTCTCCCGTCGACAGCGTCATCACCCGGTAGGGCAGACCGAGGAGCTGGAGCACCTTCTCGGCGTGGCCGGTCAGCTCCTCCAGGGCCTCGAAGCTCTTCTCCGGGGCGGTGAGCTGCACCAACTCGACTTTGTTGAACTGGTGCTGGCGGATCAGTCCTCTCACGTCTTTGCCGTAGGAGCCGGCCTCGCTGCGAAAACAGGGGGTGTAGGCGGTGTAGCGGACCGGCAGTTGCGCCTCGTCGAGGATCTCGTCGCGGTGCAGGTTGGTCAGCGGCACCTCGGCGGTCGGCACGAGATAGTAGGGGAACCCCTCCAGATGGAAGAGGTCCTGCTCGAACTTGGGGAGCTGGCCGGTGCCGGTCAACGACTCGCGGTTGACGATGAACGGCGGCAGCACCTCGCGGTAGCCGTGCTCGCGGGTGTGCAGGTCGAGCATGAAGGAGATCAGGGCACGCTCGAGGCGGGCTCCCGCTCCGAAGGAGACGGTGAAGCGGGCGCCGGTGACTTTGGCGCCGCGCTCGAAGTCGAGGATGCCGAGGGCCGGTCCGAGGTCCCAGTGGGCCTTGGGCTCGAAGGAGAAGGCGCGCGGTGTGCCCACCGTCCGCTCGCAGCGGTTGGCGGCTTCGTCCTTGCCGACCGGCACGCCGTCGCCGGGGAGATTGGGGAGCGACAGCTCGATGCCGCTCAGCTCGGGCTCGATGGCGGCGAGGCGGGCTTCCAGCTCTTCGATGCGCGCCTTCAAGCGGCCGACGGCGGCGATCGCTTCTTCGGCATCGCCTCCCTGCTGTTTGACCTTGCCAATGGCGCGGCTGGCTTCATTGCGCTGGCGCTTCAGCTCCTCGACCTCCACCAGGTCGGTGCGCCGCTCGGTATCGAGGCGCAGCCAGGTGTCGAGGAGGGACAGGTCGACGTTGCGGCCCGCCAGGGCCTGGCGGACTTTCTCCGGATCGTCGCGGAAGAGGTCTCGGGAAAGCATGACAGGGAGAGCATATCGCACCGGCAGGCGACGCCGGAGGGACGCAGTCCGTAGAAGCTGGCGAAGACTGTCTGACCGAAGACCGAAGACCACGAAGAGGCAGGCTGCGCCGGGAAACGATAACATCCCGTCGCGGCGCCCGATGTGTGACATCCGCCCGGAACCTGACCTCGCGTGAAAAATCCTCCCCCTTTTTCGCTCGGCGACACCCTGGTGCGGACGTCCGTTCCGCTGGCGGCCCTCGCTGCGATGACCGCGCTGGTGGTCTTTACTCAGGCGGCGGAGCCCGCCGGAGCCGCTGAGGGGATCTATCTGGCGGTGCTCTCCGGCGCGGCGCTCCTGGCCGTGGCGTTTCTGGCGCCGCCGGCGAAGACAGCTCCCTGGGAGCTGGGCTTGGGCGCGGTGCTGGCGGTGACGGCCGCCTGGGCGCTGCCACCGGGACCGGGCCGCGGGGCGGCGGTGATGCTGCTCCTGACGGCGCTGCTCGCCATCGCCGCGGCGCGGCGGCTGGCTTCCTGCCTGCCCGATCTGCCACTGGAGGTCACTCTGCCGCTGGCTCTCGGCGTCCAGGTGCTGCTGCGCGGCAATCTCCTGTTCCATCCTCATGCCAATGTGCGCACGCTGGTGGCTCTCCTGGCGCTGCCGGCCGCGGGCGCGGTGGCCGCATCGCTGCTCGCACGGCGTCACGGCGGCGGTCCGGCGCTGCTCGCCGCCGGTACGGCGCTCCTGCTGGCACCGGGCTGGAACGTGCTGGCCACTCTGGGCCTCCTCGCCCTGGTGGCCGGAGATCAGCTCGACCGCCCGGACCTCGGACGGACTGCAAAGGGCGCGGCGCTGATCGTGCTGCTCGCGCCCATCGCCTGGGCGCCGGGACCGGGATTGGCCGCCGCGGTTGCCGGCCTCGCGCTGTGGCGTCCCCGGCTCGCTGCGTGTCTCTCTGTGCCGGTCGCCGCGGGGCTGTTGTGGTTCGCAACCCATGGCCATCTCTCCGGACCCTCGCTCCTCGCGGCGGTCTGCCTGCTGCCGCTGCTCGTTCCGGGCGCCGTGCTGCCGCAGAGCGACCGGTTCTGGTGGGTCCTCGCGGCGCTGCCGCTGGTGGCGGCGACGCCGCATCTGCCCGACGCCTCGGCGGTCGCGGCGCCGCTGGCGTTGGCGGTGCTGGCGGTGCGGAGGGTGGGGCCGGCGGCGGTGGCGCAGCGGGTCTGGACCGGCGCGCTCCTGGCCGGCACCGCGCTTCTCGCCGCCTATCCGTGGCTGCGCGAGGAACCGCTCCAGGCGGCGCTCGGCCTGGCCGGCCTGACG
>Ga0307508_10007331_pt1 | contig 10271 bp, 11 predicted proteins | sample 9_EM_MG_FD_203089 | JGI IMG/M metagenome (GOLD analysis project Ga0307508, IMG submission 203089) | Populus trichocarpa ectomycorrhiza microbial communities from riparian zone in the Pacific Northwest, United States - 9_EM | ecosystem: Host-associated > Plants > Roots > Unclassified | place...
AGCCTCGCGCGTGGGTGAACTCACACCGCGCAACTGGAAGACGCTCTTCGCCGACCAGCCGCTGCGATCAGACCTGTACCGTACCGCTGCCTCGTAGGCAACGACGCCGCTGGCTTACCGCTTACGCTACCTTGGCTGCCAAAAGAGGTGGTTGCTGATGTGTGGCGCGGCCACTCAGCACAACCGGATGTTGTCGAAAAACTGAAGAAGGCCAGCGAGAAGTCATAACTCATCCCTGCCGAGAGTCGACATCAAATTGAGCCGCACGCAGAACACTGCGTCGCCGTCACCCCTTGGCTCGGATCTCGTCCGCAAGTCTGAGGATGCGCATCGCAACGCTGTGCCCTACTGTCTCGACACGCTCTGCCATCGACAGCGGTCCGAGCGAGTTCCAACCATCGAGACCACACCAACCGGGAGTTGCGCCATGAGCTTTCACATTGACCTCAAGTCCCTCAATCTCGACAATGAAGTCGCTGCGCGGATCAGCACCAAGGTGGGTGCACTCGTGCTTGGCGAGATCGCGCATCTGGATCTGAGCGACAACACGACGATCATCGGCAAGCTGGGCCCCGGCACGCGAGGCATCATCGCAATCAAGGATCTCCAGAGCCTGGCCGACATTGCCAAGCACGAGGCGATCAAGGGGTTTTGAAGCTGCTGCAGTATCGCCAGCTTGCGCAGGTGTAGCAGCGATGTCGACACCCCTTGGGAGCCCCGGCCAGCTTCTGTGCCCGAGCGCGCCGTGCAAGGTGGGCAATCAATTGCTCGGTGCCGTCGGTCGCGATGGCCGCGTCGAGTTCTTCGGCCAGCCGGTGACGATGGACGAGCGATTCGTGTCGCTCGCGCGGCTCGGGAGGCCGCCGGAGCAGCGCTTCCGATTCGCGACACCATGCGTCAGCAAGGGATGCGCCCACTGGAAGGACCAGCGGTGCGGCGTGAGCGATGAGGTCGTCGCCACACTCGGCACCGGCTCGGCGGTAGCCGTGCTGCCCGCATGCGGCATCCGTGGGTCGTGCCGCTGGTTTGCCCAGTCCGGGGCGCAGGCCTGCGCGGTCTGCACAGACGTTGTCCGTGAGATCCGAACCGCACCGGATGCCGTCGCGCCACCCCGGCCCACTGGATGACAACATCACAGTGGCGCTGTCTTTCAATTGGCCTCTCTTAAATTTCGAGTGGGCGATGTCGCAAAAGGCCGTTCTGGCGACGGGCGCGCCGTCCGAGTTCAAACAACAAACGCTGGTTTCCCCGTCGGTAGCTGCGTCCAAGTCGCGGAAAGCACGGGCTCGGGGCAACCAAAGGTCTCAGCAAGTTCTGGCTGCAAGTGAGCGCGAAACGTGCGGGCCTACCCCTCCTTCAAGCGGAGCCACCTATGGCGGTCCGCTCAATTTAAACGTTAGCGGTAAGCCATCGGCGTCGTTGCCTACACGCCAGACGTGCGGTACAGGTCCGATCGCAGCGGCTGGTCGGCGAAGAGCGTCTTCCAGTTGCGCGGTGTGAGTTCGGCCACGCGCGAGGCCGGGTGCTGGCCCACGCGCTGCAGCACGTCCACGAGATAGGTGTACGGATCGACCCCGTGCAGCCGGCACGTCACGATCAGGCTCTGCACGATACCGGCGTGCCGGGCGCCGACTTCCGTCCAACAGAACAGCCAATTTTTGCGCCCCATCGGTATCGCGCGCAGCGCGCGCTCGATGTGGTTCGTGTCCATGGGCACGTCGGCGTCGGCGAGGAAGACCTCCAGCCCCGCGCGCCGCTCGCGCACGTAGGCCAGCGCCTTGGTCAGCGGGTTGCTCGGCAGCAGCCCCTGTCGCTCGAACTGCTCGGCCACCCACGCGAAGAACTTGTCCACGCGCGGCTTGCTGTGCGTGAGCCGGTGTAGCCGCTTGTTCTCGCCGGTGAGCTTGCGCGTTCGAATCTCGTCCTCGATCTCGTAGAGCGCGCCGATCTGGCGCAGCGCTTCGCCCGCGAGTGCCGGCTCGGCGTCCTGCGCTTCGAAGAAGCCGCGCCTCGAATGCGTCCAGCACTGGGCGTGCGTGATGCCCGTCTTGCTCTTTCCCCCGGCTCAAGTTCGCCGCGCTGACGCATCTCTCGAGCCGAAAAAATCTGGACACCTTCCTTTTCAACGGGCAGGCCAATGGTGATCAGATGGTCCCGGCCACATGCCGCAAGGAGTTTGTCGACGGCAGCGGGAACGCCATCGCACACAGGGAGCCTGTGATCGGTTGAGGATGAGCGGCCCCGTGGACCGTGCTGGTCACGCCACCCCGGCCCGCTGATCCCTGGCCCTCAGGGCCGCGGCCGTTCACCAGTGCCCGTGGGAGCAAGCGAATCCTTCGCCTCACCGAGAAGGCGCAGCAGCTCGAGCCCTTCGTTGGCGAGCCCACGCAGAGTTGGGACATCGATCTTCCCGTCGCCGTTTCGCGCCCATCCGCTCTCGTCGCCCGCAGGGATCAGGTGACGCGTCACCTCAGGGCGCTTGTAGAAGTCTGCGATGGCCTTCAGGGGCTCTTTCAGCGCATCGGGAACGTCGTAGTCGTGGTCGTTGCTGATCAACTGGCTGCCGGTCTTCAGGGCCGTCGCGAGCCTGCGGAAGGCGCCATTGCCCGTGGCCAGGTGGGCGACGTCCAGCGGCGCGCTGTCGAGATTCAGATTGCCCAAGTCATTCTCGGCAAGCTGTGCACCCTTGATCGCTCCGTCGACGCGCAGCAGCACATCCTGCTGGTTGAATCGTCTCACTGGCGCGGCAACCAGTGTCGGTGCCGAAACCACCAGGGGCCTTTTTGGGCCTACGGCGGGTGACGACTGAGGCCTCCGCAAGAGGTTCGCCAGTCGCTCCCGCCCACTGGAGAAGCTCTTGCCAAGGCGCTCGCTGAAGGACTGCGCGGCCTTCTTCTGTGTGATGGGTTCGGGAGTCAGTCGCTCCAGCCCACCGGCTATGCCCTTGCCCTTGCCAAGGCGCTCGCTGAAGGACTGCGCGGCCTTCTTCTGTGTGATGGGTTCGGGATCACGCGGTGCGCCGGAACGCGGCAACGATGCCCGGACATTGGCTCCGCGAGGCTGCACGCTGCCCATTATCGCGGTGACGACGGGCCCCCCCGGGTACTGCGTCAATGTCCGGGCATCGTTGCCGACGCTCAGGACGAAGCCCTTTTTCAGATCATCGGGCGAAGTCAGCGGCATCGGCGGGATCGCGCTGAGGTCTGGTGGGCGCACGTTCAGCGGCGACGAAGATCGCTGCACCGAGAGCGGATTTGGCGTGGTGAGCTGGCGGGACGCCACCTGCGGAGTGGCCTTCGGTTGCACAGGCTGCTGGGACGGCATCTTGGCCGGGGCTTGGTTTCTGTTGAACATGACGCTTTTTCCAGTGTTCGGTGTGTGTCACGCCACCGTGATGAATGCTTTGAGGACGGGCCCCGCAGGGTTAGCAATGTAAGCGGTAAGCCAGCGGCGTCGTTGCCTACACGCCAGACGCGCGGTACAGGTCCGATCGCAGCGGCTGGTCGGCGAAGAGCGTCTTCCAGGTAGGATTCACGATGGACTCTGAAGAGGCACGATTTGCCAAAAGAATGCGCGCCTTCCTGGGTCTGTTTTGGCTCGGCGCTCTTGTGTTTGTGGCGGGCTTCATCGCCATATTCCTGCTCAAGCCACTTGGTGAACACATCAACGTGATTGCAGCCCTTGTTTGCACTGGTTTCGGTGCCATGGCCATCGGAAACTTGGGTCGCGTGACCTGCCGCTGCCCGAAGTGCAACAAGCTTTTCTGCGGGGACTTTCAAGGCAACGGCGGAGGCTATGGAAACATGTTTGCCTCGTCGTGCAGGCATTGCGGTTTCCACACAGGTCGCGCGCTCTGATATGACGCTGAAATGACCCGTCGAAGCCCTGCTCGCACCGAAACTTCGCTCACCAGCCCTTCGACGGGCGGGCCTTCGACAAGCTCAGTCCCTGCTCAGGGCGAACGGGTGGTAAGGCGTTTACCCACTCTGTCCCGGCTCGTTGCGCAGCGTGCGAGATTCATGAAGATGTCCGTGGACCCTGCGCATGGCTCCACCGCCGCCGACCGTACAAGGCCAACGCCGCCAGCCACAGCAAAACCGGAAGCATCGCAACGATCAACCCCTGGTGGTCGGACCACCAGGGCGTCGCGTCCAACGAGCTGACGCCGGCGCGGTCCAGAACCCACAGCGCAGCCAGCGCAATGGCAGCGACCGAAGCGAAGCGCCGCAGGGTCGCGTAGAACGCAAGGCTCGAACGGCTCAGCATCAACAGCGGGGGCATCACGGCGAGCACGACGACGAGCTGCATCGCTTCGATGCCGAGGTTGAATGCCAGCAGCGCTTGCGAGTGTTGCCACGGCGTGAGGCCGGCGCCCGAGAGGCTTGCCGAGAACGCGAAGCCGTGGACGAGCCCGAACGCGAGTGCCATCACGACCTCGCCTGCGTTGAACAGAGGCCGAAATGCGTGGACTGCTGCGAAGGCAATGGACACGGCCACCGCGATTTCGACAGGCTGGGACGGCAGCGACAGCACGCCGGTGCTGCCGAGAGCCAGAGTCAAAGAATGCCCGACGGTGAAGGCGGTCACGACCAGAGAAAGCCGCCGGATCGCAGAACGCACGGGTCGCACGGCATCCCAGCGGCCGGCGCGCACGCTGAGCGGCGCAACGATCACCAGCATCAGCAGGAACAGCAAGTGATCCGTTCCTTCGGCGATGTGAACCGCGCCGCCCTTCACAAGGCGCAGCAGGCTGGAGCCGGTGCTAGCCTGTTCCAGCGGGATGGGCAGGCTGGCCTGCCCGTAATGCAATTCGCCCAACGGCAGGGGCGCTTCGCCGACGAAGCCGCCCGCCCAATCCTTGCGCAAGAAGACCTGCACGCGGTGCGTGCGGACTTCGTGCGTGATGACGTCGTAGAGCAGCGTGGGCGATCGCTTGTCGGCTCCGGCGGGCGCGCGCAGTTCGAGCACGGCCTGGAGTTCTGCGGACGCGTCGTTGCCCACCACCTCGAGCTGCGGGCGCAGGGCCTGCCAGCCTTCGTTGCCACTGCTGCGTGCGCCCACGTGTTGCAGCACGTAGCGCGAGAGTGCTTCGCCGTGTTGCGCCAGCACCGTGCTCGCATGCTCGGCGAGCGGCTGGCCGAAGGCGAACTCCAGGCGGTTCAGCGGCATCTGCAGCGTCAGCCTCAGGCCGGCCGGGGTGGTGTCGATCCACACCCGGCTCTCGGGCATCGGGTGGGCCGCGGCAAACGCGGCCCACAGGGCGCACAGAAGCCCGATCAGCGCTGCGCGCAGGCTCCGCATGCCGATCTCAGCTGATGCACTTGCCACCGTAGTCACCGTACTTGTCGCGCCAGATCGTGTGGTAGTGGATGTCGCTGCTGAAGATCACGCCCTTCTGCACCGAGAACTCGATCCACACACGCGGCCCTTCGATGCGGAAGTAGTCGCCGTTGGTGGTGACGGTGCCGCTGCCCGAATATGCCACGTAGGTCGAAGCCAGCGAGTTGGCGCTGAGGTAGGTGCCCAGCAGGTCGTCTGCGTACTCGGTGGCCTGGGTGTTCACGTAGCTCTTGATGGCGGTCTGCAGCAGCGCCTGGTCGGTCGACGAGAGGCTGCTGTACAGCAGGCCGTGGTCGGTGACGGTGGAGTAGCTGCGCGGGCATGTGCCGTCGATGTTGCCCGAACCGTTGGCGCCGAACAAGATATCGCTGTAGGTGCCGCTCAGCTTCGCGCTGGAGTACGAGGTGAGAGACGCGCCGAGGTTGGACATCACCGTGCGCTGGGCTTCCATCTGGTCGTAGGTGGTGCTGCTCTGCGTGAACGAGCCCTTGGGTTCGATGCCGAGGAACAGCGGCGTGGGCGACTTGTGGCTGCCGTTGAAGGCGATGTTGTAGGTGAGGTGGTGGCCGGTCAGCTGCAGCATCCAGAAATCAGTGGCCGACGGCGTGCCGAGGAAGGCAATGTAGTAGTAGCTGTTGCCGTAGCTGCTGGTACCGCCGCCGTTGGCGGCGAGGTAGTCGTCGGCGGCCTGCATGCCGATGTGCAGGGTGTTGCCCGCCGAGCTGAGTGCGGTGGCGATCAGCGTGCGGGCAGCCGTCTTCTGGGCGGTGCTCAGGCTGCCCCAGGTGATGCCGTTGCGTGCCACCAATTGGGCAGGCAGGTTGGACCATTTGCGTGCCGTGTCGAGGCTCCACGACAACTGCACGGTGGCCGGTCCCTGTTGACACAAAGCGATAACGCATCGGGTTGCGCAATCACCTTTGGTTATCGCGTCCGGCGGGGCAGCGTGCCGGAGCGGGCATGGGCCGCCATGCCATGCGCGCGCATGCCAAGCCGGCATGCGCTGCGCCACGCTGCGTTCAGCGCGTCAGCTCCTCGACCTGTTGCTTCGATTCGCTGACGTCCTTGTTCAGCTCGGCGAGGTAGCGGTCGCGTTCTTCGCTGCTCCACTCGGTGTCCGCAAAGCTCGCCAGCGCATAGCTGCGGCTGGTGTAGACGGCACCGGTCAGGCGCGGCAGCATCGCGCGGTCGGGGAACTTGTCGGGCAAGAGCAGAAAGCCTTGCACGTCGCGCAGCGTGAGCGGAAACACCGGCGCCGTATCGCGCACCAGCTTGCCGAAGAGCGTGAGGCGAAACTCCTGCGCGCCGGCCGCCACCTCGTCGTTGAAGCTCAGCAGCGCGAAGGGCTTGCCGCTTGCGTCGTCAACGCGGGCACTCACGACATAGCGGCCGGGCTGCGCCACGCGGGCTTTCAAGAAGAAGTCGAGCGAGCCGTTGCTCAGGGCCTCTCGCACACCGGCCCATTCGGCCGGCACCAGCGGCTGGTAGACCACGTCGAAGTAGACGTTGCCGAGCTGCCCGTCCTGGTTCAGGTAGACCTGCAGGCGAATGGTGCCGGCGAAGTCGGCAAAGCCTTGCGTGGAGGGTTGCAGCACGGCGCTGAGCGTGCCGTCGCCGCTGCCGGCATCGGTGAAGTTCACCGGCGCCTGCGGCCGGCCTGCCACCTGGCGCGGGTCGGGCAGATCGAAGGCTGTTGCGCGGGTCACGAGCAGCGGCAGTGTCTTGCCGCTCTCGTCCACCGCGCGCACGGTGAAGCGCACCGACTCGGCGCCGCTTGCGAACACACGGTCTTGCGTGGTCCGCACGCGCACGCCCTTGGCCGCATCGCCGCCCGGTGTGCGCAGCGGGATGTCATCGGCAATCGGGTCGAAGGGGCGCACCTGGTCGGGGTGCTCCGACAACGGCCGCGCCTCGTGCGGGTAGCGCGTGGAGCGCTGGTAGCTGGCCAGCGTGTCTTCGGCGCGCTTGAGCCGGCCTTGCCACAGCGCAAGCAGTGACTGCTTGGCACGCAGGCCGTCGACGGTATAGGGCGACGACGCTGTAGACCCCGGCATCACGGCCGGTGCCGGAGCCGCCTGAGCCACTGCGACGGGCCGTGTCGGAACCACCGCGGGTGTTTCACCACCCGGCAGCAGCACACCGACCAGCACCGCCACCGCGGCGCCCGCAATGACGAAGAGAAGCCGCGACATGCCGCCCTCAGCGCGCGTTGGCCACCATGTCGGCGCGCACCTTCGACACCACGCCACCCCACGCTTTGTTGGTGTAGTGGTTGTAGGCCTCGGCGTCGTCGCGGAACACCACCGAGTGGTTGGTCCACTTCGCGCGGCCGCCCTGGTTGGCTGCGGTGCCCAAGGTCAGGTCATTGCATAACCAGTCACCGGGGTTGCAATAGCTGCCACCCGAGCTGCCTGAGACCCCACCGCTGGAGTGGTAGGCCACCACCTCATCGTCTTGCCCAGGCAACACAAAGGAGTACAGCGTGCCCTTCGCACCGGCATACATGTAGAACCAGGCCGAGCGTGTGTTGTTGTGGTCGTACATGGCACGCGCGGTGCTGGTCTTCAGGTCAGACACCAGCGGCTCCGATACGGCCCAGTCGCCGGCATCGGCCAGCTCGCTGCCGCCGCCCGCGCCAGCGGCCACGTCGACCCACTTGATGTTCCAGCCGGTCTGGGTGCTGCCATCACTGTTGCTGCACTCGCCATTCGTGCCGGCCACCGCGTTCTTCTTGTAGCGCGTGCTGCCGCCGTACATCGACAGCGTGTAGCCGATCATCAGATCGCCCGCGCTGTGCGCCGCGACGTAGCACCAGTTGGTGCCGGTGCAGTAGCAGTCGAGCGCGTTGCGCACCAGGTAGTTCTGGTCGGAGATGTGGTTGTAGCCATCCCAGTTGACCGACTTCTTGTTGACGCCGGCGTCGGTGGACGACGGCCCCCAGTAAGTGAAGTCAGCATAGTTACCGAGCACACCGCCGCCGGTGCGGCCGTTGATCCACAGCGAATAGTTGGTGGCCACCGCTGCCGTGGCCAGAGTGAGCATCAGGGCACCGAGCGCCCACAGGCCAGCACGCATGAATTTGCGCATGGAAGTCTCCTTTGTCGTTGTTGATATCGGAACGGGCTTTGCCGGACCGGGGTCAAGCAAGCGCGAGAGCCTATGCCCGAGAGATGGCAACAAGAAGTCAGAAATAACCCTGTAGACAGCGACCAGTCTGCGGGTGCACGGGTGTGCTTCTGGCTTGCGCGATTCGTCGCGCAATGCGGCGTGACTCCCGCGCTGACGCGGGTCTCAGGCCAGCGCCAACTTCCAGCTGATGCAGCGATTGTTCGCCGGCATCGCGCGGTCTTCCACAAGCGCCAGACCTGCGGATTGCGCGAGGGCTTCGACGTCTTCGAAGTTACGAATGCCGCGCCGCGCGTCACCCGCGCGCAGCGTGGCATCGAAGGCGGCGTTGCTCGGGCTGGTGAACTTGCCGCCGTAGTTGAAGGGGCCGTACACCACGAGCAGGGCCTCGTCGCTCATCAGTTGCGGCAGCAGCGCGAAGAAGCGCTGCACTTCGCTCCAGCCCATGATGTGCAGCGTGTTCGCGCTGAAGATCGCATCGAACTTGCCGGCAGGCGGCTCGCCGTTGATGTCGAAGACCAGCGGCGACGGTGTGTTGGCGAGCGCCGCTTCAGACAGCCATTGCCGGACCCCGCCAAGGTGGGCCGCAACGTCCGAAGTCTGCCAAAGCAGGTGTGGCAGCGCGCGGGCGAAGTGGGCGGCATGCTGGCCGGTTCCGCTCCCGATCTCGAGCACGCGGGTCCGGTCAGCGAATCGCTGCCGCAGCACCTCCAAGATGGCGCCCTGGTTGCGCTCGCACGCGGCAGAGAAGGGTTTGTCCATGCGAAGAATTGTGCCTGCCGGGCAATGGCACGGAGCCGCCGACGGGGCACTGCTCCCATCGCATGCGAAAGCGTCACACCGTCAAGCAGCTCTCAAGACAAACCGCCCCGCACGGTGAAACACGTTCGGGGCTGATGGGTCGGCGAGCACGCCTCCCCATGCGTCAAGCTCAGACGCAGCTCACGCTAACGTCGTGCGTGTGCGAGCCCGTCTCCGTCGACGTGGCCACCACCGTCTGCTTGTTCTTCAGCATCTGCAGCAGGCCCACGGTGAAGGTCACGCTGTGGTCGTGCGAGCCCGTGCCGCGGATGCTGTAGGTCTTGTCGGTGGTGGAGTCGAGGTCGGCAGCCGGGATCGTGAGCAGGTGGCCGTGGTTGGCGGAGATGACTGCGCTGGCCGGCGTGCATTGGCTGGGCTGTGCAGGCGGTGGCGATGCCGGCGGGGCTGGCGCGGGTGCGGGGCTGTCGCCGCCGCCTCCACCGCAGGCTTGCAAAAGCAGCAGCACCGTTCCGCCGGCGGCTGCACCGAGAAATCCCTTGCGCGTGATGTCTGTCATTCCGATCGCTCCTTGGTCATGAGGCGCGGCGGCTACTGGCTCGTTGCCATGGCTCGCGCGCTTCTGTCGGTGAGTGCGGGTGCGGTTGCAAAGGGTTGCTGCGATGCAGAAATATTTCTGATCGGCAGCATTCCTCAGCTGCCTCGCTCCTCCCTTCGGGCCCGTCGAAGCCTGGCTCGCACACCTCTGCCCGCTTCGCGCGCCACCACCCCACCCGTTCGGGCTGAGCCTGTCGAAGCCTTGTTCGCATACCACCACCCGTTTCGCGCGCCCCACTCACCCGCTCGGGCTGAGCCCGTCGAAGCCTCGTTCGCATGCCGCCACCCGTTCGGGCTGACCCTTCGACGGGGCTCAGGACAGGGTCCGCTTCGCGGATCGAAGCCCCGTGCCGGCTGACGCGTACTTCTTGTTCACTGCGTGAGGCCGCGTCGGGATATGCCCCCGACAGGGCAGTAACTTTGGTGTTCGCATAACTTCGCTGCGCGAA
>Ga0307508_10007332_pt1 | contig 10268 bp, 10 predicted proteins | sample 9_EM_MG_FD_203089 | JGI IMG/M metagenome (GOLD analysis project Ga0307508, IMG submission 203089) | Populus trichocarpa ectomycorrhiza microbial communities from riparian zone in the Pacific Northwest, United States - 9_EM | ecosystem: Host-associated > Plants > Roots > Unclassified | place...
CGAGTTGCTCTCTAAGTTTACGTAATACCATCATGATGATCACGGATTTGTCCGCCTGCCAAAAACGAGCGATACGAGAGGCTGCTTCTAGGAGCCTGGTTCAACGTTTCTATTGCTGCGTTTATGTAAAACAGAGTACTATTGATGGATTCCCACCCTTTACATTCAATTGTCAACGTTCAACCCTCCATGCATGATTTACAAATGGTTTATCGCCCCTGTGGATTTGGTGAGATCCTTGGTGCCAGATCCAGTATCTGCAGCTCTCTAGACGATTCTGTCACAGGTAAGAGGTTTTACTGAATTGACAACGACATAGGCCTTCATTTATACCGCTGTCTGAATGTCTAGGGCTGCTCACTTGTACCTTGCATGAACAACCCTTTTCTGAAACCTGGACTCGAAATCTTGCATTTCGACTATCGCAATAAGTTTGCGAAAGTTCACCGCTGTTTTCTTCAGGACTTATATGCCAAGGGACTAGAGTCCTCAACTGGCATAACTTTATATTTTTTGCCCGCTTTCCTTTGCTATAATGTGCGGTTTGCCTCTCTCGGATTGTGGAACTTTGAGGATGAGCGATGAATACCTGTTTTCGGCCCTTTAGGCGCAGTCGTGGTATGCTTCTTAAGTTACCTTAACCATTCCGTGTAATCCGCGTCCCTCTGCTTCCTTGAATGAATAATGTTGAACCTTCCTTATGGTAAGCAATATTGCTCTGCCGCATTTGAAATCAACTGATCTTCTGTCGTCAATAGGGTTCTTGTTCACCATTTGCGTCTACATATTCCTCAGGCGGCAGCGAAAGATCCATGGGTTTTCCCATTTTCGGGACTCACAATGTACTGGCACGGTTGCGCGGACATTCACGATATAGCTTTTGTTTGAAAAGTTGTTGAAGGGAGATTTGCCTTATAGCAAACAAGGTGAAATACCTGGTATACGTTACCAAAAAAGTACATGTTCCTGTCCATTCTTGGTTGTGGCAATGGAGCTGACTTATCATTTAGTATGTTTGCAGGTGTTCTACTACTCCATCAAACCACGTCGTCTGGATATTGATCGGGCCAGGAATTCTGTTCGTTGCAACGGTGTGTGTGGGGATTAAAGACCTTTTTCTATGCACTTCGCTGGCGTTCGTGCTCAACATCATTTTGGTTCTCTTGATTGGTGACGGACCATTTCTTTGCTCAAGGTTGAGAATTTGCTTATATCAATCCCAGCGAGTGGATATCGCGACTGCCAAGGAAAGACCATTCATCCCGAACTCCCGCGCTGACGATGATATTGTCCGTTTCTCACTCTTTTTGGCTAACATTGCAAAATTGAATTGGCTCCCTTTATAGTTCTCAACTTCTCACTACATTCCGTTCACATACGACTGGAAACGTTGGTGTTGTCATCCTCTACTAAGTAGCAGGTCAACTTCCATGATCACGACATTGGCTGCAAGCGTTCTCAACTCGTTGTAAGACCGCAGGGGCTCCTCCATGTCGATTTTTCGGGCCGTAATCCGATAATCTGTCCACTTATTGTTGACGGTAAATTTATTCCGATGTCAACTCGAAACAATCAAATGGATTATAGATTGATTCAATGAATGTTTGTGCTGGGAATCGGGACGCGTCGACGCGGTGTATCCTGTGTCGCTGCAGGTCGCTGTGCAACGGCAAGCAGAAAACACCTTGGAATCTAACTAGTAAGTTCTTGATATCTTTCTTTAGCTCACAAATAGCCCGATCCATTGATGGCTAATATAAAAATCAACCAGTCTCCACTCACTTGCGACCTGAGTTTCGCCACTCGGATTACGACACTCGGCTCCCTGGGCGACCATGGTTGTGAAAGTTCAAAGTCATTGCTTCGTGTGCATGACTCTGGACTCTCTCAACGCTGAACACTCTTGCTGGTCTGGCCTTCATGAAAATTTCTGCAGGCTTCCATTTTCCATCGGAAAGACTCCTTCCAACTTCATCAGCAATCGAGTGGTTTGATTGTCCCTCCGTAGATTTCAGTGTCATCTTTGACACTGGCTGGTGATCCCCCCACAATAAATCGTACGTGTGGGACCTTGTAAAGAGCACTCTTTCGTTGGACAGCACGACCCCGGATGGGCCGGATCTGCACCATCCGCGACTGTCATGTCATACATATATGTAATCTTGGCGGCTGCGCACTTGTGCCTTGATGCTTAGAAACATACTCGTTTCTGAAATTTGAATTCAAATGTCTGCCGTTGCATTTCAACAAATAACAGTTCGGACAACCCAGAGAAGAGAGATTCCAGCATCATGTTGAGGCAGGAATGCAGTCTCAAACTGACAAAGAACGGAGCTGGGCCGTGGGACAACTTGTAAATTTAGTATCTGCACGATACGCATGGTTGGAACTATTCCAGGCCCAAGAATGACATGAAGAATTGCTCTACACGGGTCAGTATGGGAACAAAATTTTAAATAAAGCTCAGATAGTGGCGATCTGGCAGAAGCCTCATGGAATTTTGCTTTGGGATGTGTTACTGTGTAGATTGACCAAGACTTGCTATGACACATCTGCCGCACGCTCCTACAATGTGTAATCAACCTCAGCGGCAATATCTACCTCGGGGCGCTAGTCGCTATCCGCAGCAGGCCATTACTATTCCTAAAAAAAACGGTAATCACGAGGCTTACACAACTATGCCGAGCGTCCGCCCAGTGACATTTCTTGTTTACGCAACTGTCATCATGAATAATTCCATGCGGAATGTATCTGGTCAAGTCTAAGGCGTACATAGCACTTGGGGTTTGATGTCGCAATAAGGCGAGTACCTCCACAAGGAGTATTACTCTTGTCACTACATAAGAGCTGGCCGGAAATTTTGCAAAGGCGAGCTGTGCTTTACCGACAACGGATTCGATTCTTTTCCTGACTTCTTTAAGCCTCCCTTCAGGATGCAGGATGTTTTTAATCATGGAAGTTATACCCCAGAGGATGGTGGAAACAGGAGGGGTCAGGGTGACAATCAAGGAGCATGCGCCGAATCATCATGCCAGCGGGGTGGTATGGAAGGTTCCAACCCAGACAATCGATCGCGCCAAAGACGAAGGTGCAAAAGGGAAGGGTTATGGTGCTGTTAAGTTCTTGGAGGTCCATCTTGGGATAGTAGAACGTTGATACGTGCGTCGCATTGGCTGCCTGGGATAGAGTCTGTTGCCATGATGTCAAAGAGAGCAACAAAAATGAGGGCGATCAACCCTGGCGAAAAGACAAAGATAGGCCGGCAGAAGGATGAACCAACATAGGAGAGGGTGGCCGTCTCCTTGATTCTGAAGGATGCGACCAAGTTTAGTAAGCAAGTGATTGTATAACTTGGGAATTTTAGCCAATAATTTGTTATAGGTATGCAGGAGATTTTCGTTAGTTGGATTTGTAAACGGTGGAGCTTGAGGCTTACCCCATCTTGAGGGCCACCGGTGCCCCTCATCCAATCAAAATTCTGAGTTTCGATATAGATCGTCAGGGGTACCGTTACGCCCAAGGGCTTGCTCCACCCGAAGCAATACAATTCATGCTTGCAACGCAAGCCTAACAATCTCTAGTCCAGTAACGGCCAGATTCTGGACAAATCGCAAGATGACTTGAATGATGAACCACGTAACCTGAACAGTCGTCTTGGACAGAAAATCGCCCTTTGCTTTGTCTTCGATTTCTTTTGCGGTAATCGTGATGTTGAAGGTCGGATCCTCAGGCTTGACGAACTCTTTCAACATTTCAGCGTTGAGGACGGTATATGTTGGCATTTTGGGTAGGATTACTACTGGCGTCAAGCGTGCCGTCCTTTTGTTCGTCTGTCCCATGAGCCTGAGCGAGAGTAAGGCCGCCCATGCCAGCAACGAAGTGGCCCTGTATCCTGGTCCAGTCTGTTACTTCAGTTAGTTATGCACACAGATGTGGGCAGTAATTACCTGTGCTTTACTGTCCTTTGACAGTAAGGTCCTTGATTGTCGTCCTCCATACCGCTCCCTTCATACTAGGATTTCCAGCGGTTTCCTGTTCAAAATATCAGTGATAATACGTCAATCGACGGAGGAACGCTATATTCACCATTTCGTTTGTTATATATGTCAGGAAAATTTCCAGCAGCGTACCATTGCCTAACGCTCCATAAGAGTATCAGCTCCAGAACGACAAGTGACCAGAACATAATCCTCAATTTCCTCAATACCGATTTCCAGGCCTTTTCCTTGTCCTTAGGTGGTGGAACATTTGGGTGCATGGATAAGAACATATAAACGTAGTAGAGAGGTATCCCCATATGATGTTGAACATGGTTCAAGTCTTTAGACTATCGGAGTTCTGGTTGAGGGAAAACCAGGATGGCTTCGATCGTGGCACGATCTTGGATGAGTACTGAAACCAGGAAGAACAGGGGCATGTTGAGCTCGAGACTCGATATCCAGTTAGCAAGTCTTTTGGAACAGTTCTATCTGGTTCAGTCGCATGCCTTGCAAGTTGTCCGAATAATCTTCCTCTCTGTTTCCGTGCAATTACCAATGGGGACAACTACCGTCGCAAGCAATAAGGTTTTGACTCCCGAGCCACGGAGTTCCTGGTTCCAAGTTTTTGGAGCTCTTATCATGACACTCTTGACGTGATGAATGTTGGTCTCACCTTCGGATGGATCATACGAGTATCCGGTACGCGTGGTTCTATCAGCGAGATTGATCGTGATTTTACTGTTATCACAGAAAAGACCAAGAACAGACAATACCATGGTTATCACCCAGGTAGTAGAACATTGGATACCTGGCCGTAATGAACCTTCCAGCTATAGGTCTGATATCAGCAGTCTTTCACACAATTGGGTCACGGTGTAGTCTCGTACCCAGATTGTACCCTGACCTCGATTGACCCAAATATGGTATTTGGCGATCAATGGATTTGATGGTTCACGAGGTCACCTCACGATCAAATGCCTTTTTTACTAGAACGGCTGGGCAGTAGGTACGAGACTAGTCACGATGTTTGGGCACTCCCATGGCATGTTCAAATTCGTTGCTTCCTATAGCTAAATGCATGTGGAATCTCTGGATATAAACACCTGGCAACTTCGGAAGGGTTTGCAACTTGACACAGCCATTGAGTGGTTTCATCCCTTCGTAGATTTGGTGGTATTGTCGGCACTAGGCCAGGTAGCTGGACCATTCATGTGAGGCCCCAGGTAAGCCTTATCTGTCTTTATCATTTTAGGGCTCCTTGTGCTTTGATGCTTGAACTTACGTTTTCTGAAATGGACTCAAAACCTTCTTGAATCCGGAGTTCGATTGTTGAGATAAGTTTGCGATTGAGGGCTGTCAGCTGGAATAATACATCCCTTTTTGATCCTTCCCAGCTGCTATAGTGATATCGCTGTCTATCGGTGGAACATCTATCTTGTTTCTATTCTCCCCGAACTCCGACTAAGAGCAGAAGGCCTAATTCCCCTCGAATCGTGTATTAGTCTTCATGGCAGAAAGTCCCTCCATCTCCAGTGCTACCATCAGTTGATCAACATTCACATCGGCTGCAAGCCCAGTGAATTTTACACAACATACTTCTAACGCTAGGCCGTAAGCCAAAGCTCGGATTCTTTGAACGACATAAACGTGCAACTATATATAGTTTTTCCCATGTTCGTTAGTCTTTCATTCGTGACGCGTGACGCGTGATGACAATGGATTGTATGGTGCAGCGCTCAGCGCTCTGTCTTCATGAATTCATGGAAATTCTGCGGGCTGCCAGTTTTCATTGACTTCGAAACTTAATACAGTTTCGCCGCAGATTGCAGTTTTACTTCGGCAACGTCACAGTACACTGGCAGGGACCCTGAGTAACAGCGCTCTTGCAGTCAATAGGCATACTTATCTATCAATCCGCGCATTCATGCCACCGTCTTCCTCAAGTTACTCTTGGTGGCCGCTCACATGTGAAAAGCTTACTCCTTTGAAATTAAGTAGCTGTAAGTTACTAATATAAATTCCTTCTTGCCCTCCCACAACCACAGTTCGGACGACCCACAGCGGATTCTGTGCTGGTGGACTTCAAGACTTCTTGTCACAAGTATTTACTTGCCAGTTTGCCTAGCGAACTCTTTCTGAGACCTCTTTCTCTTGCAATTCGTTGTCTCTATTGATTACTGGGGGTTTCAAGATGAGCAATGATCCCCCCTTTTCGGCAGCTGGTTCCTTTTGGGTTACCGTACAGGTTTTCATAGGCTCAGCCCTGGTACGCTTCTCCTCATTCGATGTCATAGTCTCCCTATGCTCACTTAGACGAATAGCTAGAGATCTTTCTTTATGGTCCGTAGTTTCGTTGTGCTAACTTTTGATTGATTAATCTTCTACCATTGATAGGGATTTACTCCATCTTGTCTATGATTTCTGTCTGCATAATGTTCCAAAAACGGCACAAAATCCACTGGATTTTTCAAGTTTTGGGACTCACAGGGTACATGGTTGCAAGCACGGATATTGTATTCACGATATGGTTTCTGTTTGAAAGGTTGATGAAGGGAGAAGGGCCTTCTCGATACATGACGGTGAGGTATTTGTTATATGTCACGAACAAGTACGTGTTCCCCCCTACTCTTTGTGAGGAAACGACTTACTCATTTATACAAGTATGTTAGCCGATACTCTATTGCTCTATCGATGCTATGTCGTCTGGAATCGTAATAAACGCGTGTTGATCGTTCCAGCAATCTTGTTCGTTTTAACAACAGTGTGTGGGTATGTCCTTGGAGTTTTATCTCCAACGAGGCTTGCTCTGCTATCACGGATATACATCTCCCTAACATTTGCGCTCAACGTCATTTTGACCACCATGATTGGTACGCACCATGACTCTGGTCAATGTTGAAATTTTACTTATGTCAACTTCAGCAAGTCGGATATGGTGGATGTTGCGACTGGCAGGAAAGAGTTTTCGTCCCAAACTCTCTCGCCGATACGTTGTTACCTTGATGATATTGTCCGTTTTCCCATTCTTCACTCTTTTCGATCTAACATTGTGAAATCTATAGGGTTGAATCGGGATTTATTTACTCAGTTTATATGCTTCTTGACCTCGCATTCCATTCGCATCCAATTAGACGCGTGAGTGTTGTCAACCTCTAAGTAATAGCAGGCCAATTAATTGACTTTACTGCAGCCCATCCTGGATGCAGGACTTATCCAAATTGTTGGCATCACGCCGACTCTTATCCTTGTTCAAGTTGCTTTAGGCCGCTCCGCGCACGTCGAGGCCAATTCCAGATCTCCGACCGATGTCGAGATTAGGAAATTAAGGAGTAATAAGATCAGCTTCCAAATTTCAACGGTACAATCCACGACCAGTGGGCCATTTTCTACGGATCCAGAGATATCGATGGACACAACACTTGGACGTTCGCTCATAAATGATGCAGGTTGCCCATCTTCGAAAGGGATACGTGTCGCTCAAGATCAGGGCCATTGTCTTGATGAACATGATTATGCTGCCGATCACCAGCAGCCCAAGGTAGATGTAGTGGAAGTCGGTCAGTCTCAGGAGAAGGAGTGATATCACGATAATGGAAGCTCGACATTGACATCAAACCCACCCCCTTTACGCCCTTGAAAAGGAGCCAGTCTCTTCGAAGATTTGTACTTTTTCTGCCCCCTTCGCGTATTTACACCTTTGATTTACAATATTTAATGATTCGTTTGTACAATGTAGTTGCCTTCAGTCTCTGCAACTGTGTATCAGTTTCAGTGTAACCTACTAACGGGGTGTTACGATGGCTGCCACAATTCATGTCCCACATGCCTGTAAATACAATCCGTTACGTATACTTTGAATGGACAGAAATGCAAAGCGGGCTTCGCCAGTGCGTATACATCCCCCTTACTACACATTATATTTCTCATTATGTTCTACAGATGATGCATGCTCTCGGGTCGAACTTCTGTGGTACTGGAGCGTTCAACAACTCACGCAATACTCGGAGTCTACTCCTGTCCTCTCTGTGCTCGACTTCACACCATCGGCGGCACTTGGCTATCCTAGCATTGCGTTCAACAACCCACGGGGCTTGTCCTAAGATAGAGGTCATCCATATCCCGCTTAGATCACGTGATCGCCTAATTAGTTGAAAAGGGTTCGAAATGCTGCGCTCCTCATCTTATAGTCAAAAATTAGAAGATCTGGCTCGATCATTTTATTAAAATAGTCTACAAAAACAATTCTATCAAAAAATATTCATAAATTTCTCAAATTTGGAGGGGGAGATCTTAAAATACTGTTTCTGAGGGTGTTTTACACCAATCTGGGATCTAGTCCTTCATTTCTTCATTTCTTTGAGCCATACTTGTAACATATGGAGTAGATGGTAACCCCCATAGAATGACCAAGCCAGATTCTCTATTTTTTGACTATAAGACGAGGAGTGCAACATTTCGAATCCTTTTCGACTAATTAGGCGATCACGTGATCTAAGCGGGATATGGATGACCTCTATCTTACCTCGAGCTCAACATCGTACTTCTCGGACGACATCTGAGTCGAAACTATATATAGTTTTTCCCATGTTCGTGACGACAAGATTTCTGCTCTCTTTGCTGGCCCATTTGTGAATTGTCGTGAACGTCGCTTCCAATATGCTTACATGACTCTGGATTTTCTGAGCGTTGGCTACGCCAAACATGGGGGTCCAACGCTCAGCCTTCATGGAAATTCTGCGGGCTGCCATTTTTCATTGGCTTCGAAACTCGATACAGTTTCTTCGCAGATTGCAGTGTTATCTTTGGCACTAGCTACTATCTTCGGCAACGTCACAATACAGGGACCCTGAGTAAGGGTGCTCTTTCAGTCAACGGGCATACTTATCTATCAGTCTGCGCAGTCATGCCGCCGTCTCACTCGTGGTGGCCGCTCACATGCGAAAAGTATACTAGGTGTAGGTTATTAATATAACTTCCCTCTTGCCCTCCTACAATCACAATTCGGACGACCCACAGCGGATTCTGTGCTTTCAAGACTCCTTGTCTATTTATTTGCCAGCTTGCATAACGACTCTTTCTGCGACCTCGTTCTTTTATTATAGCGTGCGGTTCGCTGTCTCTATCGATTGAGGTTTCAAGAATCAAGATGAGCAGTGATTCCCTCTTTTCGGGCAGCATGACATACGGTCCCTTTTGGCTTGACGTACAGACCTTCATAGGCTCAGTCCTGGTACGCTTCTCCTCATTCCATGATGTAGTTTCTCTGCTTACTTAGATAAATAGCTAGAGATCTTTCTTTATGGTCCGTAGTTTCGTTGCGCTAACTTTTGATTGGTTAACCTTCTGCCATTAATAGGGATTTACTCCGCCTTGTCTATGATTTCTGTCTGCATAATGTTCCAACAACGGCACAAAATCCACTGGATTTTTCAAGTTTTGGGACTCGCAATGTACATGGTCGCAAGCACGGATCTTGGATTCACAATATGGCTTCTGTTCGAAAAGTTGTTGAAGGGAGAAGGGCCTTCTCGATACATGCCGCTGAAGTACTTGTTATATGTTACGAACAAGTACGTGTTCCTCCCTACTTTTTGTGAGGAGATGACTTACTCATTTATACAAGTATGTTGGCCGATACTCTATTGCTCTATCGATGCTATGTCGTCTGGAATCGTGATAAACGCGTGTTGATCGTTCCAGCAATCTTGTTCGTTTTAACAACAGTGTGTGGGTACGGCCTTGGAGCTTTATCTCCAGCGAGGCTCGTTCTGCTATCACGGATATACATCTCCCTAACGTTTGCGCTCAACGTCATTTTGACCACCATGATTGGTACGCACCATGACTCTGGTCAAGGTTGAAATTTTACTTATCTCAACTTCAGCAAGTCGGATATGGTGGATGTTGCGACTGGCAGGCAAGAGTTTTCATCCCGAACTCTCTCGCCGATACGTTATTACCTTGATGATATTGTCCGTTTTCCCATTCTTCACTCTTTTCGATCTAACATTGTAAAATCTATAGGGTTGAATCGGGATTTATTTACTCAGTTTATATGCTTCTTAATATCGCATTCCATTCTTATCCAGTTGAAAACGTGAGTGTTGTCGTCCTCTAAGTAATAGCAGGCCAATTAATTGGGTTTACTGCAGCTCATCCTGAATGCAGGGCTTATCCAAATTGTTGGCATCACGCCGACTCTTATCCTTGTTCAAGTTGCTTTAGGCCGCTCCGCGCACGTCGAGGCCAATTCCAGATCCCCGACTGATATCGAGACAAGGAAAATAA
>Ga0307508_10007333_pt1 | contig 10266 bp, 16 predicted proteins | sample 9_EM_MG_FD_203089 | JGI IMG/M metagenome (GOLD analysis project Ga0307508, IMG submission 203089) | Populus trichocarpa ectomycorrhiza microbial communities from riparian zone in the Pacific Northwest, United States - 9_EM | ecosystem: Host-associated > Plants > Roots > Unclassified | place...
ATAAATAAGAAAAGAGGGATAGTCCGGATTGAGGGGGGGTGTTTTCAGGCAGAGGTACGAGGAGAAGATTCGGGCATGCAGGCACAGCCACTGGGTTTGATATTGAAACCAACTCGACAAAACCCTCTCTATAGAGTCGGGAATAGTTGAAGCTCAAATAGAACCAAATAGCATCCTCGCGAGAATTTATAAAAATTAAAATGTATACTAGCACACCCCAAGTCCTGAATAGTACAAAGAGCACGGAATAACAATCGCTACATGATTTTCCCATAGCCATTGCTATTCGACGCCGAATTTTTCAATCGACTCGTCGCGCTGAATACAAAAGAGTCGATGAGAGCGGCGATTGTTAACACACCACCCACGATAGCGCACGTCCTACAAATATAATCGTAAGCAACAATCACTCAGCAATTGAATATGTCATCGTGGAGGCAAGTAGAATGGTTCCTTACGAAGTTAGGAAATGCGCAAAGCTCTGCCTTATTTCTGTATGGATGACTTGCATGGGGGAGATTTCAAAGGTGAAATACGCGCCGGGCATGCTTAAGTGATTTCGGCTTGCCATGAGACCTTGTTCATTCTTGTGTGGGGAGTTGGACTCTGTCAGGTCACGCTGGTATGTGGTGACGCTGTATTGATGAGTTCCAACCTGACGAACAATTTTCCAAGTTAGCAGCCTGGAAGATTAAGCAAGAGTGATGAAAAACCTACCGATCGATTATTCACGAATCGGTATCGAGTTGAAACAACTTTCAAGAAGTATTGGAACATGAATTTGGGGTTGCGAGCCTTTCATGATAAGACGGCCCTTTCAGCATATTGCGGATATAATTTCAAAGTAGCCACGCACATGCGCATAGTGACGGTCAAGCGGCATTGCCATCCAGCCAAGCCTTTTCATCATCTCGAGTTTTTGAGAAACCTTGTAGGTCTCTTCATCAGTCTCGAACCGGAAGGATTCCACGACGTGTCCCCAGTGGTGGGCCTCGCCATCTCGCAGGTAAGGGACCATGTCATTCACGTTAAGGTTGTTTGTTTGGAACGATCTTCCAGGCGAGAATAACAAGTTTCCAATGACCTTGTTCACCTTGATTCGACCTGCCACGTTGCAACCTTCCGTAGATTGGGCCTGTATTTTCTCAGTCCAATGCTCCGACACACACTGAATAGCGAAGGGGGGAAGCGTCAGGAGTGAAATCGATGTATCCTTGGACGTTGGCAAACCTGGTCGATGGTTTGTGGGTTGCTAAAACTCCATCCTCTGTTTAAGTAGGCTTGCCTGACGTCCTCGCACGTCTGGCAACAACCGCCTTCAGGTTCAATGCCGCCATAGCAAGACCCACAGTAATCAGGTCCCCGAGCAGCAGCAGCCATATCTAGCTCGCTTTTTAAATCTAGAACGCATAGATTAGTCAATTCCATGGAAAAGAACCAACATGTATGCAGCTTACCACTTGTTCCGGAGCCCTCTACCTTGCGGCCCTCAGACGTGAGTCTTGTCTTCACGATATTGTGCTGGAGATCCGCTTGAAGTTCCCCGGAGATATCAGTAACATCCACGCTAACCACTACAAAAGCGACCTAAGTCTCCATGGGGGAGTCCTTAGATTTTGAGAGCATTGTGCTACGCACGGTAACATGGTACCTTGGGAAAGGTAACATTGAACACGACATTGAGCTTTTCCCCCCGACTTCGATCAACAATAATAGAGGTGTCGGTGTGTATTCTTCGATAGTCAATGAACTCCACGAGGGTGAATGCAATAATGATGACTGCTGATGCCATCGTCACTGGCGACAAAGGTCGTCAAACCTCCGTACATGGGAGGGCGAGAAATGGCCTTGGAGCAAGCGACATACACAGTCCGCCTGTTCTCGTCTTCACTTTAACATCCTCCATGGTCTATTCAAATGAAGCGCATGATTGGCAAAAGAAAGACGCTGTGCACACACATTCGTACCTTGCCAAAGGCATCGACCCCTTTAAACTGGCCGAGGAAACCTTTCGCCATATTCGACAATCAAACGAGAGTCGCTGCGCTGCAGACAAGTAAAGAAAGGGAGGGATAGCTGTCGTGAATGTGAAGGTAAAAGTTCAGGCTCGAAATGTGCTGGCTATCGTGGGAATGTGACACGTCGATATTGACGGAGCAGAACGCCACATAGTACATACACAGTAAAAAAAGGCATCATAAATTAGCCGTTGTAGTATTGGAAAATTCGCGCATTTGCTATTCATGTCATCGGTCATCGGTCAAGACAGGCCTCGTTCCACACCCTGCTTCACTTTGCCGAATAAATTCATAACGCCGTCGCGAATCCCATCCGCCTGTACGCCAATGCTGCCCTCCCCAGCTGTACGATAAACGCCTGTGCCACCAGGTCCTCCGACACTCACTTGGATGTTACCAAGTTGGACATTCAAGGATGGCGCAGCTGCATTCGCGGATGTCGCCGCTGCGGCTGACTCTGGCACCGATGTTGCACCTCCAACGACTGTCGAAGCTGCGGACTGCAACTGGTACAAGAAGCTACAAGAGATATGCATGAGTGAGCGAAATTTCTTGTGCGTTTCGACTTACCTTGACGAGTTGTGAATGCAAGTGCCACCAAGAAGTATTCGTGCGCCGGATGCCCCGGCATCAGCATTTAGCTTGGCCGTTGTCTTTGCTTCTTCGTATGTGGTTCCCCCAACCATAAAAACGACTACATCCTGTGGTCTAAGAAAATTTCAGTCCGAGGAATGGCGCGCATCGTGGGGCGATTTGACGTACTTTTGAAGGGCAGGATTGTTGGCTGGATTCGACGGTGTGCTTGCCCCGCTTACGGCAGGAGGATCAATGAATGGATAGTTTGTGTCTCGCAGTCGGCCTTTTAGTAAGGGGTCCAAAATTTCAGACAAGTGAGGGGTATGCTGGGTGTAGACGTTCTCCACACCCTATCCCACAAAGAATCAGGGCTCCTCAAGTGCTGCCTGCACTCGAAATGGCTCACCTTCAACCCTTTCAAAGCGCTTCGACCCATGGAGAAGATATTCTCGTTTGAAAACAAGTCCCCTTGTCTTTTATCGGCGCCCGCGAGGTGGAGAACCACGAAGACAAGCTATCAGGCGATAGATTAAGACAACCGTATATGCCCCCGTACAAAGTCTCACCTTGGCCTCTGGTTCGCTGACCCCGTTCTTCGTGAGCAATTCAACAACAGCAGGGATCGCATTGGCGCTGTTCCTTTGGTACCGCAGCGCGTAAAGCATGGCAAGCCTTAATTTGTTCACAGGAAGGACCTGCGGGTCTTGGACGAGGCCTTGGACTGTCTTGAGGTCATTTGCGTGCGAGCTGCCGGAGCCAACGATGACCTGCTCCGCTTCGCTGACATCGAGAAGCTTGTCCCGGGCGACGAGCCGGGACAGCTCGCCAACGACAGCCACGTGCTTGCTCACGTTGCCGCCTAACTTGCGGAATTCAGGATACTCTTCGACGAAACGCTTCATATCTGCTACTGTTTCGATTACTGTGGAAGTTGAAGACTTGGTTTGGTATGCATCCACATAACTCTTAAGAGCTTCTCCTAGATCTCCAAAATTCGACAGAAGGTGTTGTTGGAAAAAGGGGTCGCTTCGAGGAGACAACGTGATTTCCTGCGAGACCAGTATGTCAATACCAAGCTGCCTTGTGGCAATCGAGGTGCGTCCTTAGAAATAAGGCGCACCTTCAGTTCTGGCGAAATATCAGGGACCAAGGATAAATCCACTCTTCCGTTAATGATACCCAAGAGCTCGTGAACCATAGCTTGATACGTCCATTGCGTAAGGAGTGGTGTAACAGGGTCGTTCAATCTGTCGAGAATGACAAGTACTGGTGGTGTTTGAGTTGGCCGGAAGTCAAAGAGTGCCGCATTGTCCTCCATGAATTTCTGAAATGCAAAGCGCGGATTTCAGAATGTCATGGGCCCTGACGTGATGAATCATCATACCTTGATTTCTGAGCCTAGCTTACGCGCCATCGGACTCGTTCTCTCATAGCGAATAAGCGGTTTCTTCTTCAAACTGAGCAAAACGGCCGCCACGCCATGGATGCTCTGCTTCAACGCGTCGGGATTCCAAGAGGACGGTGTGGAACCGTAGAGGGGCTCCTTTTCCGATGGTGCATGGTTTAGGGAGAACAAGTATGACAAGACGGGTGAATAGTCTGCAAAGAACTCTTGAACCTCCCGCACAAGTTCGTACGTGTCGGCTTCCGCGAGACTTTCAATAGCCGCCTTAGACAGAATGTTACTGAAGTCTTTCTTCGTGCAAGACATCAGCTATGAAAAACGGCCCTTTTGTACAGATGGGACGGGAGGGTTCCCATATAACCACCAGTAACTTACACAAGTAGTATTCTCCATATTTTGGCTCCCCAATCTCGCGCCTGACAGCTTCAAGACTCTTTTCACTCGGCGAAAGAAAACAAACACACTTCATATGAGGCATTCTGTCCCTCTGATCATTGTCAATACGGTCAGTGAGGTAAACTTGATGGGTAAGGAGGTCGGATTGGGTGGACGCAAGCGAGATGATAGGCGTTGTGTGCGCGTCAAGTAGAAGCACTTTAATTGCAGATGGATTAGACACCATCTTCGTCGTGTATGTCCTCACAGCATGAAGGACGTCCATGATTGCGTTATGGAGGGTGGCGACCGCACCAAGGTGGTACTTTGCGAAGGGCAATTGAAGCCCCTCGACCCCAACAACTTGGCACAGTACAATGTCTCCGACCCCACATCAAATCATAAATCACGCACAATAAAATCATGGTATCAGCGAAAGATATGGTACGGGAATATGTAAGAACAAGCAAAGCAGAGTCAGAGAAGACGATATGGTATATCGAAACATTGTAACTGCAAAAGGCGTGGAGGAGTCGATGGGTACGAAGATGAGGGTGAAACAAGGACGATGCGGGAAAACCCCGATAACGCGGGGAAAGGGGTCAATGATACTAGGGGGGAATCGCAAAGGCATCGGAATGGCGGAGGCGATGTGACCGAGGTCACACTGGAGGGAAAGATGCGAAAGTAGCAACCGAAAGGCGGTGTTTGTAGGCATCCACAGTGGGGCACGGGCTTAATAGAAGCCCAAGCCGCCTAGGTCGCCATACTGAAAAAGGTAGTCAGCCAGTCATCGGGAATACCGGTCAGCCCAAGCTGAAACGAATACATTTCAGGGGTCAATGAAAAATGCACAGGAAACCTGGGCGAATCATTCACAAATGAGTTCACAGGATATGAAATCGCGCTGCTCGCAGCACATTCGCCAGAAGGGAAAACTGGCGGAGCAGAGCCATACGAGCCAAATGACGTTGACGCGGGACCTTGCGGCGGAGAGATGTAGGCTTGCATCGGCCTATGGGGTGCAGGGTACACATTGGCCGGACACTCGAAGATAGCGGGTCCTGGACCGCTCGCAACGACTAATGGTGGTGTCGGTAGAGAGTTGAATGAGTTGAGACTGGTAGGGGTGGAAGAATCAGGTGAATACGATGCAGGAGGCGCGTAAGTGGCCCGGGGATTGAGGAAGAACGCAGGTTCATGTGGCTGGCCGACAGCGTGGTGATCGTGGTGACCATGGACGGGATTAGCAGGTGGTGCGCCTCCAAAGAACGGGTTTATGTGCACGGCGTCGCCTGAGTTGGAGAATGGCGACGCAAAAGCCAGGCGTTCCCCATAAGTCGGCCCATGTTCTGAAACAAATGGAACGTTGGCCGCATCCCAAGTTCGTGGCTGCTCGACATAAGTCGATTGTTGAAGGAAACTGCCGGATCCCGACGCTGGCCTCCGGTCCTGCGGACCTAGGGAAAACGCAGACACCCCTTCGCAGTGTTGTACGTGAGGGTAAGGTGCGCGAGCGCCCAGAGACCGGCCCCTTCTCGATCGAGAGTTCGATGCGCCGATCGCCGGACCGTCGACGCCCTGGTGATTTGCCTATAGAACAATAAAGAAAAAATAATTCAGGGGTCAAGGCAGCGTCGTAGGTATGCTCAACGCACCGTTCCTAAGCGGGACCGCTCAATCTCAGTCGTCAGAAGGCGCTGCCTTCTTTTCCGCTTCGGGTCGTACTTGTAGTTGGGGACGAGCCGTTCATGCTGTAACTTCAACCATGTCGCCAATTTACCATAGTACTCCCTTTCCCCAGAAGAAACTTGTCGCCAGATATCGCTAATTTCCCTGGAGGCATCGGTTTGTCTCTCCGGTTTGCCACGAGTGGGGCTCCGAAGTGATTGTACATGTGTGCGGTATAACATGAATTTATTGGGGGGACGGGGCGCTCCTTCTTTGCCGCTGTCCTCCCATCGTTTTAACGAAGCACGAAGGAGTCGGAATGCGTCTGTTGCCGTCATCAGAGGGTATGACGGGATATACTGGATCTCCAGGCGCCATGCTGCCGCAGGGGATGCAGGCCGAATGCTCGAAGTGGTGGCAATTCGGGGATCCATGTGAGGAGGGGATGTCGGCGGAGATGTGGTGGGCGCGACGCGACGGGGTACGATAAACGTAGGTTGATGAGGAATGAGGATTGTGGTGGCGCAGCTCGAAGTTTGACGGGTGGCTTCGGAGGTTGGGAAGCGGCGTCTAACAAGGCGGATCCGGGAATCAATGTAGGTAGGTTCCGAGATAGCAGTACCACACGTCGTGACCTGATAGAGTTGGGCTTGTGGTCGAGGGTGTCGACGAGGGGAAAAGTCGAACAGTGGTTGAAGTCAAGGTCTGGGAGATACTGGAGACTTTTAAAGTTTACGGCCGCGGCACGGTATGTTGAGACCCTGAGAATAAAATAACTGTAAGGGTCCGAGGAATAACGAGCCAGCGGAACGAGAAATTTGAGGTTCACCGGAGAAATAGAGGCGCTGAATGTTCTCCTGTGGTTGATCGGTAATACACATATTTCGCAGGGAGCCTGAAATGCCTCACTGTGTTCTTTTGTTCCACCGTGAGTGCCGACAAGTGCGCATGCCACTGCCGCCACTCATTCTACACCAGAAACGACGCGTAGGTCCACACAGTAAAAGGTGGTTGCACGACAAAGAACGTTTGACAATTTGATATGACGATAGACCGCGACTTGACTGTGAGCCTGCCCTCGCTGGTCGGGAATACCAGGCCTTGTCTTACTTCCGTTATTAGTGCAAATTCGGCTTATGGGACCCAGCTTTCCGGGCTTCAAGCCACGGCGCGGCACAAGAGTCTTGATCGAATGAATAACGCGCAGATCCGGTTCAACACCGAAAATGCAAACGAGAAGAGACAAAAAGCTGAGTCAAAGAAATACAACAGATCGTAAGGGTCTGAGTTCCGCGGCCGATGTCTCTCCCTCGATAATAAGCGCAGCCATGTGTTGTCAACAACAAGAAGTCCCCTGGAAAGATACAAGCACACAATTCCCTGGGCTTAGCCGGACGTTCGGAACTCAGGAGACGACATATGGCAGGAGGCACCATAGATAGCGAGTTCGAAGTGTTTGTGACGCAAGTGTGACTTCCCGCCTTACCGAACAGTGTTCTGTTCTGCTGCTCACTTCACCGGCTAACTCGGCAACTGCAGCCAGCATCTTGTTCTAGTACATAGCACTCTCATTGGACCAGTACTGTACACCGGATTCGAATTGCCCCTATGTCTTCAGCGGTGGCAGCGCGACGTCTTGCCGCTACAGTCCAACACCTCGCCCCTACCAACACTATCCATGCGTCGGGAGCAGTCGGCCCTTCGATCCCTAACCGAACCCATACTGCTGGATCCTCAACCAGCGGCTTAGATATTACGTCAGCGCCTCTAAAGATAGTCAACCTCACCATATTTGGCGCCGGACTGATGGGTCTGGTTGTTTTCCGTCGTGAGAATCGACCACATTAGCCCTGACCACCCGTGCTGCGCCCTTATTTTCACAGGGTCCGGTATCGCTGAAGTGGCTGTTCAGAAAGGGTTTAATGTTTGTCGATCGGACTCTCAAGCGATAAATTGGAACTTCTAACTTTCAAATGAACCTAAAGGTTGTTCTATGTGACGTTTCGGAAAACGCTCTGGAAAATGGCAGAAATATTATCTCCAAATCGCTCTCCCGTTCTAATAAACGCAAATTCCCTGAGAGCAATGGGGCTGACTCGTTGAAGAAACGAGAAGAATTCACTTCCCGTATACTATCGAGTATCGTATGCACGACGGATGCGGACGCCGCTGCATCAAAGTAAGTTAATTTCGCCATTTAACTCGTGGAACGGTTGCAGTTCCCTATTCCCTGCCGGATGCATGTGGTGTGGGGGATATTAATCTTGTGCGTTCATCGTGGCGTATTTTTTTACAGGGCAGACCTCATTATTGAGGCTATCATAGAGAACATGGACATTAAGCGTCAGCTATTCGACAAAGTGGAAAAGGCTGCTAAGAAGGAGTGCATACTTGTGTCTAACACGAGCAGCTTACCCCTCAGCGAAATTTGTTCCAAACTCACTGCAGATGGAAGAAAAAGGCAAAGAAATAGTCCTTTCTTCCCCTGTCATGTCAAGCTCAGTTTCATTGACCGGACGGCGTTTGTGACAATAGATTCGGCGGACTGCATTTCTTTAATCGTGAGCACCAATAATTTCAACGTGACATTTGTTTGAGGGAATAATTATTGCTTTCATAGCCGTGTATGTGCTTCTTCTGCCTAGGATATTTCGGGCCCGTTCTCTTTCAGAATGAAGATACTTTCCAATTTCTTAGACCTGCGATGAAACTTGTCGAAGTCATCAGGGTATCAGAAACATCAGATGAAACCATAGCAACGCTTTTCGAGTTTTCCAAGCGCTTGGGTAAGGTGCCGGTTGCTTGCAAAGATACCCCTGGGTATGTCCATCTGCGGCTTAGGTCGGCATCTACTCCAACTTAGTCGATTCTGAAAGATTTATTGTCAACCGCCTGTATGTGATTGGAGTGCCCGCTGGCAATGAGCATGGCTCAAAGTTTCGATGCATGTAGACTCATTCCCTACATGCGAGAAGCTTTCCTTATGTATGAACGGGGAGATGCAACGGTACGTTCCCATATATGTCATACCAGCCGAATGTTTGAAATAACGTGACCCATACAGGCCGAAGACATCGATACGGCAATGAGGCTTGGAGCGGGCTATCGTAAGTCGACATATATATCGGAGTCTGAGTCGATCGACACGTCGGCTCAGTCCTCAGTTCGGCATTCCGGAATCCTTTCTCCGTCGCACGATGCTGGCGCCTTTCTTCTCCTCTACTACTAGTGCTGGTATATTCTGAAATGCTGAATTCTCTATTATGCAGCTATGGGTCCTCTCGAGCTGACGGATCTTGTCGGATTGGACACAGGTTCGTCACAAAATGTCTACCCTCCCTCCGATTGGATATTGAACCCTTTTTCAATAATAGCAAAGGCGATTGGTGATGGGTGGAGGAGGCGTGCGGAAGCCGGAGATGGGCGTTTATCCGAGGATTTTTTGAGACCGATTCGGCTTATGGACAAGCTCGTGTCAGAGGGAAAGCTAGGGGTTAAGACGGGCCAGGGGATCTATAAGTATTAGCACTGCAGATTCACTCTTGCCATAATGTAATGTACGACAACAGCAGCTCGTCTGTCTGTGTGATGCTGAGAATGTGCCAGTGAAGACCCGCCATATTATTGTTCCCGTCGGCCGATGGTTACCGGTTTAATTCATTTGCACGTGAAGTTCGCATCTCCCGCCCCGTCATTTAACCAAGTCCCGGTACGCCAGATCCAGCTCCTTACTCCCCCTTCGCGCAACTTAGCCCCGTAACCAACCATGACTAGCGAATCAGAGATATTCCAGCAGGAAGTCGCTGCCGTGGAGGCATGGTGGAAGGTACGCCTCTTATTTTGTATCCCTTGAGAATCCCGCAGTTTAGACTTACCCCGCACTTCCCCTTTTGCACAACTTTGCGTTGCAGCAATCGAGGTTCGCTCGCGTCAAGCGACCTTACACTGCTTCGCAGGTGGTAGCCAAACGGGGGACACTTCCCATTCAATATCCCTCAGACCTGCAGGGCAAAAAGCTTTGGAAAATCTTGACGGAACATGCTAAGAATGGTACCCCGTCTCACACCTACGGCGCGTGAGTTATTTTAACATCCTATATCCCAACGCTCGAACCACTGACGCCGGAACATGTTTTGTATGCTAGATTGGATCCTGTACAAGTTACGCAGATGGCAAAGTACCTCGAGACTGTGTACGTCTCCGGTTGGCAATCTTCATCGA
>Ga0307508_10007334_pt1 | contig 10266 bp, 6 predicted proteins | sample 9_EM_MG_FD_203089 | JGI IMG/M metagenome (GOLD analysis project Ga0307508, IMG submission 203089) | Populus trichocarpa ectomycorrhiza microbial communities from riparian zone in the Pacific Northwest, United States - 9_EM | ecosystem: Host-associated > Plants > Roots > Unclassified | place...
TCTTGGCTCGCAGGATGTCGCCGTAGATGTGATCGCCGATGTAGAGGACACGTTCGCCGATGATGGCGGTCTTGGCCTCGAAGTCGACGAGGTTCCCGGCCTGATAGACGTGGCCGCGGTGGAGCGGCCCTTTCGGCTCGCCGATCGGCGCGCCGGTCGCCGGGTCGAGCTCGACGAAGGGGTTGCGCTCGGTGAAGAAGGCCGGCTTGGAGCCGCCGACGATGAGGATGTCGAAGTAGTGGCGCCACGACGGATAGGCCGAGAGCTTGCCGTCGAGGAGGTAGCGCATGACCGCGTCGGTGTAGTCCCACAGCGAGTTCGTGAGGAGAAAGAGACGCTTCCCCGATGAGCGGAGCTTGTGCAGCGTGGTCGGCAGGTCGTGGTCGGCCTCGATGAACTTGCCCAGGTCGGCGCGGATGATGCTCTTCAATGAGTCGTCGCGGTGGGCCTCGTCGATGCACTCGCGTACGTCCTGCCAGACGACCGGATACTCGACCTTCCCCGGCCGTACCGTTTCGAGGTAATCGATGAGCTTCACGTACATGACGGCCTCGGGCAGCGCGAAGAGCGTGTCGATCCAGGCGTAGCGCGGCGCCGAGAGGCGAATCCGCTCGCGGCGGTAGAGCTCGGCCCGCTCGTCGTTGGCGAGGATGCGCCGGCCGTGGAACACCCGGCCGACGTGGCCGTGCCGGTCCATCTTGAAGATGTTGCCGTGGAAGCGGTCGACCACGAGGCCGCGGATGGCCCACTCCGGGCGGTACTCGAGCGCCAGGATCTCCTCGGGGTACGCCCGCTTGGCGACGAGCTTCTGGAGCGTGAGGAGGATCGACAGCCGCTCCATCTCGGTCTGGTTGTAGATGGCGAGCGTGTAGTCCATGTCGAAACCGATGAGCTGGATATCCTGCATCTTCAGATTGCGGTTCACGTAGATCCGCTTCTGCCGGGGGATATCGAGCTCACGATTCTCGAGGGCCAGAGAGAGCGCCGCGGGGAGAAGCTTCGCGTCCGCTTCGACGATGGACATGGGGAGATTTGGATCGTAGCAGGGGGCCGCCGGTGCCGAAAGTCGTGTTACACCATAGACCCCATGGCCGAGCCGAAAGCGCCGGACAAGCCCGCGTCGGAACCTGCGAAGCCGATCTCGCCCGCCTCGCTCGCCAGGAGTGCCAGCAGTGTCGTCACCAAGCCGGTGGGAGCTCCCGAGCCCGCGCCGCAGGTGACCGACCCCGCCAGCCTGTCGGGCCTGCACGTCCTCATCCAGATTCCGGCGCAGCCCGGCGCGCCTCACGGCCGACCTGAACGCCGCGCCTTCCATGCCGCCGACGCCGAGACGGTGTGCAAGTACTGGTCGACCTCGGCCCAGGCCGGCCTGTCCACGACCGAGGCGTCGCGCCGGCTCCAGCGGCTCGGTGCCAACAAGCTGCCGACGGCGAAAGGGCCGACCCTCTTCGCGCGCCTCCTCGCCCAGGTCTCCGACTTCACCGTGCTGGCGCTCCTCGCCGCCGCGGCGGTCGCGGCGGCGCTGTCGATCTTCGCGCCGCTCGAGGGGGCGTCCTTCCTCGCCAAGTTCGGCGACTCGATCGCCATCCTCCTCATCGTCGTCCTGAACGCCGTCCTCGGCCTCGTGCAGGAGAAGCGCGCCGAGGACGCGCTCCGCGCGCTGCGCGACATGACCGCGCCCAACGCCAAGGTCCGGCGCGACGGCAAGATCGTCGAGATCCCGTCGGCGGACGTCGTGCCCGGCGACGTCATCCACCTGGACGAGGGCGACAAGGTCGCCGCCGACATGCGGCTCATCGGCTCGGCCGACCTCGAGATCGAGGAGGCGTCCCTCACCGGCGAATCGACGGCGGTCGCCAAGGACTCGGCGCTCAAGCTCGATCCGGCGACGGCGCTGGCCGATCGGGTCAACATGGCCTTCATGGGGACGCGGGTCGCGCGCGGGCGCGGCCGCGGCGTCGTCTGCAACACCGGCATCCACACCGAGCTCGGCTCGATCGCCGGCATGCTCGCCGACGTCGAGGAGATGGACACGCCGCTGCAGGAGCAGCTCGACCGCTTCGGCCGCGACATCGTCATCGGCTGCGTGGCGGTCTCGGCCATCGTCTTCCTCGCCGGCTGGGTCTTCGGCGGCTACGCGCCTCGTGAGATGTTCCTCGTCGCCGTCGCGCTCGCGGTCGCCGCCATCCCCGAGGGCCTCCCGGCGATCACGACCATCACGCTGGCGCTCGGGACCTCGCGCATGGCCAAGCGCCACGCCCTCGTCCGCAAGCTCCCTGCCGTCGAGACGCTCGGCTGCACCCAGATCATCTGCACCGACAAGACCGGCACGCTCACCCAGAACGCCATGACCGCGCGGCGCATGTGGGTGGCGGGCACGACCTATCACATCGGCGGCGAGGCGCGCGACATCGAGGGCGAGATCAAGGCCGACCAGGGGCGCGGCGCCGTCGGCGGAGCGGTCGTCGATCGCGACCTGGACCTGGCGCTCCACGCCGCCGGCCACGCGGCGGGGGCGCGGCTCTCCGGCGTCGACGGCGACGCGCGCCGCGTGCAGGTCGCCGGCGATCCGACCGACGCCGCGCTCCTCATCCTCGCGCGCAAGGGCAAGAAGGTCGATCACGAGGCCTTGATCCACGCCGAGGTGCCCTTCACCTCGTCACGCCGGATGGCGACCGTCGTCGCCAGGGAGGACAGCCGCCTCGTCGCCTTCACGCGCGGCGCCCCCGAGGTCCTCCTCGAGAACTCGACCCAGATCCGCGACGGCGGCCGGGCCCGCCCGATCACCGCCGAGGACAGGAAGCGGGTCACCGAGGTCGCCGCCGCCTGGGGCCAGGACGCGATGCGCGTGGTCGCGCTGGCCGTCCGCGACGCCACGCCGGAGAGCGACGACGGCCCGCAGTCCTGGGAGCGCGGCCTCACCTTCGTGGCGCTCGTCGGCATCGTCGATCCGCCGCGGACCGAGGTCGCCGCCGCCATCGCCGAGGCGGCCCTCGCGGGCATCCGCACCGTCATGATCACGGGCGACCACCCGGCGACCGCGCGCGCCGTCGCCCAGGAGATCGGCCTGTGGGCCGATCGCGACCTCGTCCTCACCGGCGCCGAGATGGACCAGCTCGACCAGCAGCGGCTCGAGAGCACGATCCAGCGCGTCAGGATCGTCGCGCGCGCGACCGCGGCGCACAAGCTTCGCATCGTCGAGGCGTTGAAGGCCCGGGGCCTCATCTGCGCCATGACTGGCGACGGCGTGAACGACGCGCCTGCCGTCAAGGCTGCGCACATCGGCATCGCCATGGGGCGCGCCGGAACCGAGGTCACCAAGGAGGCCGCCGACCTCGTCCTCGCCGACGACAACTACGCGACCATCATCGCCGCCGTCGAGGAAGGGCGCGCGATCTACGAGAACATCCGCAAGTTCATCTACTTCCTCCTCTCGTCGAACGCCGGCATCGTCTTCGTCGTGCTGGTCGCGTCGCTCGTGGGCTGGCAGGCGCCGCTCACGCCGATCCAGATCCTCTGGATCAACCTCATCACCAACGGCCTGCCCGCGCTCGCCCTCGGCATCGATCCCAAGGATCCGGATCAGATGACGAAGCCGCCGCGCCCGACCGGCATCCGCCTCATGAGCAAGGGCGAATGGCTCGGCCTGGCTGCCGTCGGAGTGGTCATGGCCGCCACGGCGCTCTTCGTCTTCTGGTGGGCCGGCGGCGGCGGCAGCCGTGCGACCGCCGATCCGACGGCTCTGGCCCGCGCCCGCGCGCTGTGCTTCACGGTCCTCTCGATCTCGCCCATGTTCCATGCGCTGAACTGCCGCAGCGACACGCGGTCGATCTTCGACCTCGGTCTCTTCACCAACCGGGCGATCTGGGGCGCCTTCGCCATCGGCGCCGCGCTCGTCGCGATGGCGCTCTACGTGCCGGTCCTGAACCCAGTCTTCAAGACCGAGCCGCTCGATCTCGGCGACATCGCGGTCGTCCTGGCGCTATCGGTGGTCCCGCTCGTGGGTGGGGAGATCCTGAAGATCGGGCTCAGGCGGCGGCGGGCGAGTCAGATTCAGTAGTAAAAGCTGCCAGCCGAGGCGAGCCGGATTTCAGGCATGTCGCGCCAGGGCTGCGCGGGTTGCGGCGGCACCCACGCCACGTCACACGCCGGACCCGTGGCCTCGAGGCGGGCACAGAAGGTCACCCCGAAGATCTTGACCCGCGGCACCGAATCGCCCTGCGGCGGCGAGACGCTCATCGCCTGCGCGGGCAAGGCCGTCGGAAAGGTCACGTCGCAGCTCAAGCCTGGGCGGCTCTCCTGGTAGCAGAAGCTGGTTCCGAAGAGCTCGAAGCTCTCCTCCTGGGCGCGGATCGACGCACGCTTGTCAGCCTGCGCCACCGGAGCCCCCAACAAGGTAGCACCTAGCGATACCACGGCGAGAACGGGCCCGAAGAGCCTCATCACTCACCTCCAACCTATCCGGTAAGTCGTCGGCGCGGACCTGTCAAGCGAGGCGCGCGAGCCACCCACGGGCCATGAAGATCAGTGGGTCGTCGGAGACTCCAGGAATGGCGAGGGGATAGGCGCCGGTGCGGCCGAGATGGGCCGCTCGTCGGTCCAGGCGGCACGCCAGATCGCGTCCAGACAACGGGAGAGATCCAGGCCGCGGACGCGCTCGCGCAGCGTCCGCATGTGCGACTGCGCCTCGGCCGGCTTCATCTCCACGGCCCCGTGGAGCGCGGCCGCGACCGCCTCCTCGTCGTAGGGATTGACGCGCGTCGCCTCGGGGAGAAGATCGGCCGCCCCCGACAACGACGAGACGACCAGCGCGCCGTCGCCTCGCTCGCGCGCCGCCAGGTACTCGAGCGGCACGAAGCCAAGACCGTCGGCGAGCGGGGTGGCGAGGAGCACGTCGGCGGAGGCGTAGTACACCGCAAGCTCGTCGGGCTCGAGGGCTCGGTACAGGTAGCGCACGGGCAGCCAGCTCTCGGTGCCGAAGCGCGCGTTGATCCGATGGACCAGGCCATCGATCTCTTTCTTCATGTCGCGGTACTCCTCGACGCGCGTCCGCGATGGCACGGCGACCTGGCAGAAGACCAAGCGCCCGCGCCAGGAAGGATAGCGGTCGAAGAAGCGCTCGACCGCGCGCAGCCGCTCGGCGATGCCGCGCGTCGTGTCGACGCGATCGACGGCGAGGGCGAGCCGGTCTGCCCCCAGGTTCCGGCGGAGCCTGACCGTGCGGGTGCCCCGCGCGCCGCGGGCCCGCTCTTCCCAGCGCGCGACGTCGCAGCCGAGCGGCAGGACCGAGATCCGCGTCTGCCGGCCCTCGTGGTCGATGGTGAGCTCACCTCCGAGCCCTGGGCCATCGCTGCTGCCGTCGGCGAGTGGACCGCCGGCGCGCGCGCCGAGGAAGGTCTCGGCCGCGGCGGCGAGGTGGCGGCCGTAACGCGGCAGCGATACCCCGACGACGTCGGCGCCGAGGACGCCGGCGATGAGATCGGACGCCCACGGCAGCGCCGCGAGCGCGTCGATCGGCGGCCACGGGATGTTCCACGAATACATGATGCTCGCGTCGGGCCTCGCGGCGCGAAGGAGGCCGGGCACGAGCGCCAGGTGGTGCTCGTGGATCCAGATCCGGTCGCCCGGCTCATAGACCGCGAGGACCGCATCGCAGAAGCGCTGGCTCACCCGCCGGTAGGCCCGCCAGGCCTCGGGGTCGAAGGTGCCGCGCCCGAGCATGAGGTGCATGAGCGGCCACTGGGTGCGGCACGCCCAGCCGTAGTGGTACAGGCTGGCCTCGCGCTCGCTGAGCGGCAGCCGGCGGAGCGACCAGTGCTGGCCGCTGACCTCGACGTCGAGTTGCTCGGGTAAGCCCTCGCCCGCCCGAGGCGCCTCGCGCTCGAAGCCCGACCACGAGATCCACACACCTGAGTGGGTGGCGAGGATCGGCTCCAGCGCGCCCAGAAGCCCGGCCGTCTGTTGATCGGCAATGACCCCGGTGGCGGTTTTCTTCAGGGCGAAAGGCTCGCGATTTGTCACGACAATGAGCTTTGACATCGACAGGTCGCCGAACCAAGAACCGGGCCAGGAACCGACATGAATGATTCCGCGCTATTGAAATATTCTTCAGCGGGCGCACGTGCAAAGGATTTACTCGGAAGGCGAGCCATTGCCGAAAAAGTGCTCACGCGGGTTCAGTGCATGGGGCTCGGCGCCGACGGCGCAGGAGCCTCGCGCTCGGGCGGGAGGGCAGCACCATCGAGGATCGTCCTTAGGTGCTCCCCCTCGATCACCTCGGCGTCGAGGAGCGTCTGGGCGAGCGCCTCCAGGTAGCGCCGGTTGTGCGAGAGCACGTCCAGCGCCCGCTCGTAGAGTCGGTTCAAGAGCGCGGTGACCTCGCCGTCGACGAGCTCGGCGGTCTGCTCGGAGTAGACCCGCTCGTTCGACTGCACGACGACGCCGGGCAGGAAGCGGCTCTCCTCGCGCGAGCGCGCGTAGGCCTGGGGTCCGAGGTTCTGGCTCATGCCGTACTGCACGATCATTCGGCGGGCGAGCTCGGTGGCGCGCTCGAGATCGTCAGCGGCGCCGGTGGAGATCTCGCCGAACATAATCTGCTCGGCGGCGCGCCCGCCGAAGAGCACGGTGATCTTGTCGAAGAGCTCGGGCCGCTGGACGATGTAGCGCTCCTCGAGCGGCAGCTGCATCGTATAGCCCAGCGCACCCAGCCCGCGCGGGATGATCGACACCTTGTGGACGCGATCCGTCGTCGGCAAGACCTCGGCGAGGAGGGCGTGGCCGCTCTCGTGATGCGCGACGATATGCTTCTCGCGATCGGAGAGGACGCGGTTCTTCTTTTGCAAGCCCGCCATGACGCGCTCCACGGCCTCGGAGAGCTCCTCCATGCTGACGGCGTCCTTGTCGTGGCGCGCCGCCAGGAGCGCCGCCTCGTTGATCACATTGGCGAGCTCGGCGCCGGCGAAGCCCGGCGTGAGGGCCGCGAGCCGGCGGAGATCGATGTCGGGGCCGAACTTCACCTCGCGGGCGTGCACGAGGAGGATCGCCTCGCGGCCGCGAATGTCCGGCCGATCGACGACGACCTGCCGGTCGAAGCGGCCAGGACGGAGCAGCGCCGGGTCGAGGATCTCGGGCCGGTTCGTCGCCGCCATGATGATGAGGCCCTTCTTGGCGTCGAATCCGTCCATCTCGGACAAGAGCTGGTTCAGCGTCTGCTCGCGCTCGTCGTGGCCGGCCATGACGCCGACGCCGCGCGCCTTGCCGATGGCGTCGAGCTCGTCGATGAAGATGATGCACGGCGCCTTGGCCTGCGCGGTCTCGAACAAGTCGCGGACGCGCGCCGCGCCGACCCCGACGAACATCTCGACGAAGTCCGAGCCGGTCAGCTGGAAGAAGGGCACCTTGGCCTCGCCGGCGACCGCGCGGGCGAGGAGGGTCTTGCCGGTGCCGGGCGGCCCGACGAGGAGGACGCCCTTGGGGATCCTGCCGCCCAGCCGGCGGAACCGCTCGGGCGAGGCCAGGTAGTCGACGATCTCGCGCAGCTCCTCGACAGCCTCCTCGACGCCGGCGACGTCGGCGAAGGTCACGCCGGTCTTCTCGCCGACGAGCTTGGCCTTGGACTTCCCGATCGACATCATGCCGGCGCCGGGCTTCACCCGACGGAGGAGCCAGCCCCAGAAGAGCACCATGCCGCCGAAAAGCACCACCCACGGGACGATCGCCATCCAGACGCTCCCACCGGCGTCGTAGCTGTAGGTCACCCTGTTGTCGTCAAGGAGCTTCTCGAGCTCCTGGGTGTCACCCCGGCCCGTCACGTAGGCGGCCTTGCCTTTTTGTCCCTTTGGGACCGCGCGCACGTCCGTCGCACCGACGACCACGCTCTCGATCTCGCCGGCGCGCACCTTGGCCTTCAGCTCGTCGTAGGGGAGGTGGGTGCCGGGCGACGACATCCGCGAGAGGAACAGAAATCCGAGGATCGCGACGGCAACATAGAGCAGCCAGGTGGCACGCGATCGGGTCGGCTCGTCGAGCTTTCGCTTCCGGTTATCCACGTGTAGGTCTTAGGTCCCGTGGGGCGCGGGGCGAGGGTCATTCAAACCGGCGTGTCGCTTGCACTAACTCGAAAGATGCGCGACGCGAACGTGAAGACGATCGTCGTCGTCGACGACGATCAGGACCAGGCCGAGCTCCTTGCTCATGCCCTGTCTGCGCGAGGCTTTCGGGTCCGAGCCTTCAGCGATCCGATCCGCGCCCTGGCTGCGGTGAATGCCGGCGGCACCGATCTCCTCGTGGCCGATCTGTCGATGCCGTGGCTCGACGGTGGCGACGTGGTGGCGAGCGCGCGCGTCCGGCGCCCCGGCCTGAAGGTCATCCTCGTCTCGGCCTACGTGCGCGGCGCCGAGATCGCCCGCCGCTTCGGCGTACCTTTCTTCACCAAGCCCATCGATCTCCCCGCCCTGCGCCAGGCGGTCCTCGCCGCCACTCGCTGAGCGTACGCAGCGACGGGATACGGCAGATTCTGCACACTCGGGTCAATGCGTGGTCGTGCTGCGGGGCAAGTGGCCGTGCGCCTCGTACTCGGCCAGCTTGTTGTAGATCGATCGGCGGCTGATGCCGAGGACCTCGGCCGTGGCGGTCTTGTTCCCGTGGTTGGCCTCGAGCGTCCGCAAGATGACCTCGCGCTCGATGGCCTCCATGGGCGTCCCGATCGGCAGCTGCAAGACCTCGGCGGGCGCGGGCTCGCGGTGCATCATCTGGGGCAGGAGCGCGGGCGACACCTCGCCGCCGCGCGCGAGGAGGACCGCCTGCTCGATGACGTTCCTCAGCTCGCGGACGTTGCCCGGCCACGGATAGGCGACGAGGAGCCGCTCGGTCTCGGCGGGAATGCTGGTGACCGGCTTGTGGTACTTCTGGGCGAACTCGGCGAGGAGATCGATGCTGACGAGGGGGATGTCGTCGGTCCGCTCGCGCAGCGGCGGCACTTCGACGGTGACGACGTTCAGACGATAGAGGAGATCTTCGCGCAGCGCCCCCGACTGGACGAGCGCGGCCGGGTCGCGGTTCGAGGCGGCGATGACCCGCACGTTGGCCGATCGTTCCTTGCGGCTGCCGACGCGTATGTAGCGCAACGTCTCGAGGAGACGGAGGAGGCCGAGCTGTGCCTGCTCGTCGAGGACCGAGATGTCGTCGACGAAGAGGACGCCGCCCTCGGCCTGCTCGATCTTGCCGATGACCTTGTCGACGCCGCCGGCGGCGGTGGCTCGCTCGCTGCCGAAGACCTCGGCGGCCACCTGGTCGGGCGGCAACGCCGCCGTGTGCACTGCGACGAACGGTCCGCCCGCGCGCGCGGACCTTGCGTGGACCGCGCGAGCCGTCAGCTCCTTGCCGGTGCCGCTCTCGCCGGTGATGAGGACGGGGGTCTCGGCGCCGGCGGCGAGCCGGATCCGCTCGAAGACCGCTCGCATCGCGCGCGACCTCGCCACCATTCCGCCGATCCGCACCACGTCGGCGCGCCCCTCGGCGAGGAGCTTGTTCGGCAGGTACGCCGGGAGATCGGCGGTGAGCTGCGCGCACAAGGCCAGGAGCCGCTTGGGCTTGATCGGCTTGGTCATGTACTCGGTGGCGCCGCGCTTGAGCGCCAGCACCGCGCTGCGGATCGACCCGTGACCGGTGATCAGCACGGTCCGTGTCGCCGGTGCCGCGTCGCCGAGCGCCTTGATGAGGGCGATCCCGTTCTTGCCGGGGAGCTGCAGATCGGTGAGGACCAGGTGAAAGGTCTCCTCGCGAAAGCGCTCGAGGGCATCCTCGGCGGTCGCGGCGGTCGCGACCTGGTAGCCCTCGGCTCCGAGGAGCTGCGAGAGCCCGGTCAAGAGCTCCGTGTCGTCGTCCACGACGAGAAGACGCGGTTGGGCTCGTTCGGGCGTCACTTCTACTGTCGGCTCGCTCTCCATTGGGCCTCCCTGGTCAACCTCAACGGATAGCAATTCACGAGCCATTCGATTGAATGGTTCAAACTCCCGATTTGATTGCCCCACACCTGCCCTGAGCAGGATCCGCGCAGTGCGCCGGCTGCGCACGCTCCACTCCATGTGCATCACGTGCACAAGCCTACATGTGGCACTCGCTTCGCATCTTCGGAAAAGAGCCATGGCCGAGCTCTCCCCGACTCCTCTGGCAGCCTACCTTCGCCGGATCGACCGCCATCCGCTCCTCAGCCCTGAGGAGGAGACGGACCTCGCCATGCGCTGGAAACGCAGCCGAGATCCCGAT
>Ga0307508_10007336_pt1 | contig 10265 bp, 13 predicted proteins | sample 9_EM_MG_FD_203089 | JGI IMG/M metagenome (GOLD analysis project Ga0307508, IMG submission 203089) | Populus trichocarpa ectomycorrhiza microbial communities from riparian zone in the Pacific Northwest, United States - 9_EM | ecosystem: Host-associated > Plants > Roots > Unclassified | place...
CGCTCGGTTGCGTCGCTCCGCCGGACATCGTGGGGTCCGTGAAGTCTTATCGGTCGCGCGATTTTGGTGTGTCGGTCGGAAGTCTTGGCGTTTTCTGGCGTTGAGTTTCGTCCGGGGTGTGATGGTGCTGGTTCATCGCCGGAAGCAACGCCGTGACAACGGGAGCAATGCTGGGCTGCAAGCGCACCAGACTGGAATCAGCGCTGTGTAAAAGCTTGGCGTTCTGTACTTAGTTCTCCCTTCTTCGTTCTTTCTATCTTGCTTCCATATACTAGACATTAGATTGAAATCAAGAGCCGTATTCTTCAATCGATATACCTCGACCCGCCTCGCCACCATCTCGACTCAATAGACTGCTAAGCTCTACCATCCCCTCACCCCGCCGTGAACCCTCTCTCACTCTCTGATTCGGTGTTGATCTAGTGATTTCTCAACAATTTCCCTAGCCTGGCCGCCCTGCGGCAGGCTGAGCAACCGTAACCCGAATCGCCGTGTCTGTTCTCCAGCTGCGCTCTCGCCGGCCTGAGCCCCAATTCCGTTGACAGGCCCCCAGGTTGTCGCTCGCGCAGCTCTGACCGGTTGAATAGGAGCTGCAACTCGTTTGCTTGACCTATGGTTCCCCGGGTCTGGTCGCCCTTCCACCACAGCTCCGACCCGAATATGGCGACTGACTGGATGTGCGCCGTCGTTACCTTCCTGCAGTTGGCTGGCGAGAGGCCCATCTGCCCCGCGAGCTGGCGAAGCCGCGTCTTTGCGTGTGTAAATCCCATTAGGCCGCCTTGGGACTAGCCAACAATGCACGAACAGTGGCTGAGCGGAGGAATAGGCTTGGCGGCAGCATGCACAGGCCAGCCAATAGTGAAGGCTGTCGAGCTTGTGTGCGGGGTTGAACGCCACGCTGCTCCACACCACTCCTCCAAGAGTATCTAGGATGTTGTCGTTAATCTGCTGTGTAGCAGAGCCCCGCTCACTCTGCAGAGAAAAGACCAGGACCGCCGACTCTCCCACGGTTCCCTCCCGCCTGCCCCAAAAAACGTTAGCATCAATTCCCTACAAGTATGGCCGGCGTGGAGATCGCGGCGATATCTCTTGCCGTCGTCGAGCAGATCCTGAAGCTCGGCTTCCTGACAACCGAGATCGTGCGCACAGCGAAGGACTTCAACCAAGTTGGCTCACTCCCCCTCCGTGATTCGACCGTCGCGAGCTGACACCCAATCCGCCGTCCGCAGGACTCCTCCTGGCTGTACGTCTCGACGCGCAACGAGCTCGTGCGCACCCGCCAGCTCAAGGAGCTGCTTAACACGCCGATATCGGGGCTCAACGCGCACGACACGCCGTTCAGCCGGTTCGATGCCGAGATCCAGTCCGAGATACTGGGCCTGTTCGAGCAGCTGGAGGGGATCATGACGGACGTGTACCGGCTGGTGTGGGAGCGGTACGGCGACGGAGCCGGCCACTGCGACATCCACGGCGACGGTGCCAGCGCGGTCCAACGCACCGGCACCCCCGACAGCACGGCATCGCCGCGGCCGCCGCTGCTCAAACGCGCGTCCTCGAGCACGACGCTGGCCAAGATGCGCTGGATCTGGCGCGACAAGAAGCGCGCCGAGCAGCTGCTGACGCAGTTCAACGAGATGAACGCATCCATCTACAGCCACATCAAGCTGCTGCTGCTGTCATCGACGCTGAGCCGCGACCTCGAGTACTGCCACGTGCTCGAGCGCGACGGCAACGCGAAGGCGTTGGGCCTCGACTCAGACGTGCGGTTGTGCATCATAGCGGCGGGCGAGAGGCCGACCGCCGGTCCGCACCAGCTGCAGCAGCAGCAGACGCCGTCGCTCGAGATCCAGCCGTGGACCATCGCGTTCCCCGACGACTCGTGCGCGCGCGACTCCGGCGTGTCCATCTGCAAACACGGCGCCGACGACGTCGCGCTCGAGTACAAGTCCATCCCCGCCGGCAGGGACATCCAGGAGACTGTCGTCGCCCGCGCGCGCCAGCTCGCCGCTCTGCTCAGCCAGCACAAGGACCCCAGCTTCCGCGTGCTCCAGTGCCGCGGCTACGCGCACCTCGCGAGCAAGAAGCGCTTTGCCTTCCTCTTCAACCTCCCGCCCGGCTGCCACCCGCAGTCCGTCTCGCTCCTCGACGAGCTGCGCAACCGCAGGTCGCGCCCGTCTCTCGGCGATAAGTTCCGTCTCGCACTCGTCCTCGCGTCGTCGATCGCGCAGCTGCAGATGGTGCAATGGGTATCTTTCGCCTCCCGCGCCCTCTCCTCTTTTTCCCTCCTCACTCACTCGCGGCGGGTTAGGTCCACAAATCCTTCCGCAGCGCCAAAGTCGTCTTCTTCCGTCCGACCGAGAGCGGCGCCATCGCGTACGACCAGCCGTTCATCTTCGGCTTCGAGTACAGCCGGCCGGAAAACGACTTCACGGCGGGCGTGCAAGCGGACGACATCGAGAACGACATCTACCGGCACCCGGACCGGCAGGGCGTGCCGACGCGGCCGTTCTCGAAGATGCACGACATCTACGCGCTAGGTTATCCCTCCTCCCCCTCCCCTCCTCCTTCCCGTCACCGCTAACACGGCGCAGGCGTCGTGCTCCTCGAGATTGGCCTGTGGCAGCCCGCCATCGAGCTCGAGCAGAACCGCTTCGCGACCGTCACCGACCCCCGCGGCATCCAGGAGCAGTTGCTCAAGCAAGCCGCCCGCCGCCTCAAGGACAAGGTCGGCGATAAGTACGCCGCCATCGTCACCCGCTGCCTCTCGGGCGACTTCGTCGTCGTCCACGACACCAAGGACGACCTCAAGCTGCAGAGACTCTTCCGCGAGCAGGTCGTCGCTGTGCTCGCGAAGGCGGCTGGGTGTATATAGTGGCAGGACGGGGAGGAAATCGGTCTTTTTTTTTTTCCTGATCCAGAGGCGCGTGGATGCGGCTAGCGGTGTGCACGTGCGAGCGCCTACCCGCACTGGGCCATCGAGACTTCTCCTTCCAGCATGTGTATCCCAGAAAAGAAGAAAAAGAAAAATTTCGTGGCCCGTCATGTTTATTAGGGATGACCGCGAGCGTGAGCTGCTACGGCCTGTTATCTCCCTCCTGTGTGCCGCATTGCCGGACACGAGGCGGGCACAGGATGTCACCCGCTGCGCACGGCAATACGTGAGTGCGTTTGTGCCGCCAGTGCGTCAGTAGCTCTGCGAGGACGCAGCCCGCGGCGCGTTTCGGGTGTTGGAAATGCATCTCATCACTGGAGCTAGTGTCGGTGTAGTTTTGGATGTGGCGCTTGTGCCTTAGAGTCTGTTGAGGACACGATTGTGTAAGCGTTGAAGAGGAGGATCTTTTGCTCTGTTCGTTCTTCTCTTTTTCTTCTGTTCGATATACTGCAACATACAGCGAAGTTGAGAACTGCTCGATCGTCCAGTACCAATTCGCCCAGTGTCTACCGATCTCGCACGACATCAACCATACGGCATCCAGAGCGCACTCTAAAACCGATCGAACTCCCATACCACCCGCTTTTATGGGAATTGACTCCTATGCCACCCGCAATTCATGGGGTCTCCGGAACCACTCTTTGGTTTGCGAGTGATCGAAATTGGAATTGTTGCGACGGGGCAGCGGGAGTTGCCGCGCGCCGCATACGGACTGCTCGAGGTCGGACGGTGGACGTGACTGCAAAGAGCGACTGAAAGAAAAGAGTCTTCCCAAACCTCCTACTCGTCGCCCTCTTCGACCTCGGGCGTCCGTCCTCGTCCTTCGGCTTCCCGCTCCAATTCTCTAGCCGCCCTGTGGGCCGCCGCGTGGCTCCGCCCTGCGCGCCACCTCAGTGGCACACAAGAAGTCCAAATCGATCGGGTGGGCACCACTCATCCGCGAACGGGTCCTGAACCGTGAAGCGGTTCCCGCGCCCCCCCAGTCGCTCACCGTCTCCGGTCCGGCCGCCCTCAGCGACGCTATCCATTCCCGCGCCTGGATGGCGTACTTCTTCCCCGGGCCTGGCGCGGTCCGTTGCTGTTCGCCTACTTGCGGGCTGCGCGTCTGGAAAGATCTTCACTGTCTCCGGGGTGATCTGTCGCCTCGCCGCCACCGCCAGTAGCAGGGGAAGAATCGAGTAGCACGTAAGGCGCATCGGTATGTAGCACTACTGATTCTGATCTGGATGTTGCTCCGAGTGCGCTTGGGAGAGCAGTGGGCGGGCGGCGGGCTTGCGCGCGTTGGGCATCAGGGGGGGGCGGCAGGCGGGAGCGGGCTGTTGGTGTGGAGGACGCCGTCGCGACGATTACATTTTCTATCACTCGCCAAAGAGGGTACCGGAGACCCTGGATCTCTGCTGGAATCTCACAAAAACGGGTGGTATGGGAGCCGATTGCCGTTTTTTTTCCTGGTTCGACCCATTGCTGCATTCGGCCAAATCTAGATCGCGCCAGTGTCCTGTCCGCCTGATTCCGTCCGGCCTCAGTCCGGTGTGGCGCAACAAACCCCAAGCACCAAGAGATGACATCAAGACGCGTCTTCCCGTCCATCAGCCGCTCCAACTCCCGTCCTCGTCTTCCTCCTGAGCATCCCCAACCTGTTCCCCCGAGCCATTACTGCCAGGATTCCCCACCCCCGAGCCGTTTCCTGGAGCGGTCTGTCCAACGCCCGCCGCCGCCAGAGACCGTAGCGCAGTTTACAGTCGCAAAGAGTGCAGACATTTGCGTATTCCGCCCGCTCCCGCAACTCTTCCTGCTGTTCGCCAGTGTCTGTGCGGGTGTTCCCGCGTCTGCATTTGCACAACGCCACGCTCACCCGTCCAGCTGGGGCGCCTCTCGAACAGCACCCGACCGGCGCGCGTCCTGTCGCCAGCTGGTGAACCGGCGGGCGATGGCTCTCGGCTCTCGCTAAGACCGGATTAGGGCAGATCTTTCCCGCAGCCTCGAGGCGTGGCGGGTGCTCACCGCCCTTGGGCTCCGGATGCCCGTTGGTGTGGCTGAGCGCGCTCGGTCTCAGTCGCCTACACCCCGCGTCTGGCACGCAGCGTGTCCAGCCGCCCCAGAATAGCACAGCCGCGGTGCCATCGTGGTTCGGCTGTTCCGTGCAGACGTTCCTACTCGCGCACAGTTAGCTTGGCTGCTGCCGCGGCCCGTTGCGATTCGCCCGTTTGCCGGAGCCGCGATTTGCTGCGCGCGCGCCGCAGTGCTCGGCGAGCTGCTCCGCGCCGTAAACTTGGCGTTGCTTCCCGCGCCTTTTCTCCGGACGAGCGGAGCCGTCACCCAAACCGGAGCCACCAGTGCACACGCTGACCCGAAGTCCGGATTGCCGCGCCACTCACGAGCCCTCGACCGTTGTGGTGCCTTCACGCCCCGCAAGGCTCGCACAGCATCCGCCGTACACTCCGTCGTGGCTCGCGTGCAGTCTCGCGACTCGGCGAGAAAGGCGCGCTGTCTAGAGACAATTCGGTGCTTTTCCGCTGCTCCCGGCCGCCTTGATTCCCGCTGTTCTCCGGTTCGAGAACGGGGCAACGAACGCGGGTGTGCGACCGTGTGACGGGTGCGAAAACGCGGGAAAATCAGCACGGTGCGCGCGACGCGGAAGCTGGACTCGTGCGGGCCACCAGTTGCGCTCGGCGGGGGTCCGACACGCCGTTCCGTCCGCCGCTCCCCGGGGGAGACGGGCTCACCCGTGCAGCTCTCCGTCGCCTGCCGTGACAGCTCTGCTAGTCGGTCCGCGGGCCGCTCAGCCGGCGGTGATGGCTGCGGTTGAAAGCGGAGTTGTCCGGCGCGCAGAACACACTTCGCGCCACCGCGGGCCGTCGAGCTTCGACTCGCGCCTACTGGTCGTCCGCCGCGTCTTTGGATGACAACCCATGGATAGCGGCCGTCCCGATGCTCGTATCGGCGAGCATTCCAGCTGTGCGCATCCCGAGCCGGAAGGCGCGCTGCACGGCGGTCCAAAGCTGTGAGCGCCGACTATGTGCCCGTTCGCAGCACGTCCGCGCAATATGTACCGGCATCCCGCGATCGCCGAACGCGCACCGTCCTGACGGTGGCGCGATCGGAATCGGCGCTACGAACCGTTAAACCGCCCCCGTCGCCGGACGTAAAAGCGCAGACCCTCGCCGCCACTGGTGCGTCCACCTTCGCGCATCTCCCACGCGCACACGACTGCACAGCCGTCAACGCCGTCGGCACTGCGCGTGGGTGATTCCGCCCACCTGGGGCGCCAGACTTGGCTTCCGCCCTCGAGCACTTAATTCTCGGCCGCCGCTCGGTCCACAGAGACTCGGCGACGCGACAGTGGAGTAACCGCAAAACGGAGAAGTCGCAATCTGCTCGCCGGCGGTGCGGGGATGCAAACACTCGAGACACTGAGCCCCAGTCGCACCGCACGGGAACGGTGGCGGCTCCCGGGCCGACGGACCGACCGGATCCTGTCGCGTCCGGGTGAAGGCAAAACCCGTGTTGGTCGCGGCGTCCGGAAACAGGGCGTACATACTGTTCGTCCACGCGTGCTCTCGCACCCCTCAATCGGGGGCTCTCGCGCGGGACGGAGACTAGCAGCGCACGGCGGAGCGCTCGCGTCGGCGGTCATGCCCGGATCTGTAGGGTCTGCGACCCCTGGCCGGTCTCTAGCGTCCGCGCCGGCACCGATGTCCGCGTCTCTCACGTGACGACTAGTGCTGCGTGTTTCTTTCCACCGCATCGATGCGAAGACCCATGTCGCACTGTTTGCTTCGCGATGGCCTGTCCGGTCGCAGGATACTTTATTTACGAAACACCGAAAAACATTGCACAAACACAAAGCACCTGGGCGAGCACAACCGTCTCCTCGGACGATCGGTATGGCCAGGTCAGGTGCTGCAAGCAAATAGACGTCTAGGGCGACACTGGCAGAGTCTCGGGCCGCAGGGCGCAGACAGAACGTCGAGTGCCACTCCGCCACCGGTCTTTGAAACGCGCCCGACTCCGTGGAGCGGAAAATATGTACGCGAACGCCTGCGAGCGGGACGGTGGCGATCGGCAGACTGAACCTTGTCACGAACCCAGCCACCCCTGATTCACCTGACAGCCTGCTAGACTAGGTACGCGAGACCCCTGACCCAAGATCGCTAACAGGGAGCGGAGACGGGTCGGTTAAAGCTTAAACGGAGAAAGCTTAAACGGACGCACGGCGTTGGATGCCGCTTTCGGACACGGCGCGGAATCGCAACCAGCAGCGGACGATCACAATCACAATCACGGATGTGCAAATCTTCCAACCAATAAACATTACTGCAATACAGACCATACACACGTAAAAACCACGGCCGACAGCACTAAACTACATCCTTAACCGTTGCTCGTCCACGCGCCATTACCGTCACCTCTTTCACTCCCTCTAAACGGGCAGGGCCAATCCAAGAAGACCCCCGAGCAGAGCGTCGGACTTGTCTTCATCGCCGTGGTCCTCCTCTTTCTCTTCCTCTTCCTCATCTTCCTCTTCACCTTCATCTTCATCTTCACCTTCACCATTTCCGACCTGTTCATCGCAGAACTTCTGCGAGGCTTCCGCCCCCCCACCGGGAAATTCACAGACAAACTCCATCTTGCCGGCCCGGTGGAATGTTCCGTGTTGACTCTCGCAGTCAACAGCGACTTCCTTGAGGTACTCTTCGTCGTAGACCTCACACACGGGAAGATCCGCGCGCTTGACGAGCGATCCTACCGGCAGGCCGCCGGCATTTTTGCAGAGAGTCTCGAAGAGCATAGGCGGCAGGCCGGCATCGACATCGAGTGGCACCGAGCACTTGTTATCGTGGTGCTCGGGAATATCGTGCTCGGGAAGTTCGTGCGTGGGAATGTCGTGATCGATAACGCCGTGGTCGGGGACATCCCTGGGGACTGCACTTCGTGTTAGTTGGAATGAGACAGAGATAGAATGGGAGTGGACCTACCGGAAGGCGCGGCGAGGGCGGTCGCGGCGAGGCAGACGGCCAGGAGGGCAGCGAAGGAGGTGCGCATTTTGAAAGAGGAGTTGGTGGAGATGTTGGATGTTGGAGGAGCGAGATGATCGGGGTGCGTGTGTGTGTGGGAGTGCGTGCGTGAGTTGCTGGCTGCAGGATCCTCCATCGGGCGGAGGGAGGACGCTTTATATCCGACTCCTGCCACTGCGACGACCGCGACCAGCCACCACGGTCGTCGCCGACGGGGAGGGGCAGCCGCTCGGACACGCTCGCTAGCCCCGGAGCAAGCTGTCTCGTCTCGGAGGTGAGGAGCGTCCCGATGCGGTCACTGCGTCGGCCATCGCGGTGCGCTACCGCGCGTAAGGCAATAACGCCGGTCGTGCGCACGCACTTACCAGCCGCCCGATTTTCGCCGTGTCCAACACCGGCCGTGTCCCGACACGGTCTCACCTGAGCCGCGGCCAGCTGCACCTACCGAGTCCGACGCGATCGGCGTCCTCCCGTAGTTTGGAGTGCCGAGTTTGGGGGTAGCGATGAGCGTCCGACTCCTGATTCACATCAGCCACACGCGCCGCCACTGCCAGCGCACGGCGATCGCCGCCCGTCGGGCCGCCCGTGCGACTGATCGGCGGTCCTAGTGCGGCGCGAATACTCACGCCCCCGTGCGCACGCGTCGAGCCCCTGAGAGTCTGCAGACTGCGGTTGCGAGTTGTGCCGTGTCGCGATTCTTCGCCGTCGTCGCGCGGTGGGTGCCTGACCTTTGATGCAGCCGGACAGCGGAGCGACGAGCGAGGTGCAGCGCCCAAGGAAGGACCAGCCACCGCGCCCGGATTGTGACAATCGACGCCGCCGTCGCGTCGCTGGTTTTGCAGCCGGTTCCGGAGACGGCAGTACGCCCGGCGGCAGCCTATCCGCATTGACGTGGCGGGTGGCGAACCCCGGATAATTCATGCCCGTGCTGTAGCCCGTCTGCCAGCGAATCACGGCCGCGGTATTGCTGTACTTACCGCACGTACACGCACAGGTGGGCTCCCCAGCCTCGGCAGCCTGCGGTGCGATGGAGATGCTGCGATGGCGGAATACGTGTCTCAGCTTCTGCCCGCACGGCTCGAATGCCGTGGCCAGATAGCGGTGACGGCGCTGATGTGTTGGTTTTCTGCTCGGTTTGATCACCGATTACGTGCGACCTGCTGAGACCGTGGAATAATTCACCCGCACTCGCAGCTGCTGCCGCCGTCCGACCTCGGTGTCCCCGCGATGGAAAGCGCAGCGAAAAACACACCTGCGAGAGGACGACCGAATCCAGGAAACCCTCCTGCGCCGCAGCCCTGCCTGGGTTCCCACTCCGACACGGTGTCCGGCATGTGATGGCAGTTCCTGGCTGCAGCGATCATCTAAGACAAGGCCTCGGATCTGCAGTCTCCCCGTATGTATCTTAGGGCCGGGATGGAGTCCGGCTTCGATGCGAGTCGGTATTTTCCGCTTGGTCTCAGCCGTTGCCGATCTGGCGGCGAGGCGTCGCCCATATGCAGCTAGTGTTCGCGCCCATAGTCACTTAAGCCCAGCCACCCGTGGGGGACCGAACCGGAGATGTTTGGTACGTGCCGTATCTAAGCTGCTCAAAGCAGGCCGTGCCACGAGCGAAGGTGACGGCCTCCAGACTCCCGAAATTTGAACAGTCCGAATGCTCTTTTTCTTTCTTATACGTGCTAGCGGATTGTCCGTCGAGTATCGACATACGCTGAGTCGTGGCGCCGGCGGAGGTGAGCGTAGCCGCTTCGCCAGCCCTCTCTCTGTTCGGTAATCGGTGAGGTAATTCACACCCGCAAGTAAACGCTGCCCATGCCACAGTAGGGAGGTTCTGCAGCACCGCCGGGAACTACAACTATCACCACAGCAACGGCCAGGTCCTGCTGACTGATGCCCAAGTTCGTGAATTAGTGTAAACTATGGTGCCGATTGGATGGCAACATCCAGAAAAGGTGTACGGACTATGCTACCATCGCTTGCCCCAACACGTGACAACTACAGAAGTTTACCGATGTCGTGCGGCGTTTGGTAGTGCTTGTTTCTCTCGCTCGGAAGGGTGGAGTCGGCTGGCACGGCGCTCTTCGTCCTCTGTCATCCTGGTGGATACTTTTTCTTCTGATTCTCAGGGCGGGACACAGACAAACAATACAAAAACCTATCTTTGCCTTTCTTTCGCTTCCTTTGGTCAGAAGTGGAAGGAGGAGCAGAGGACCCTGTGGGAGGAGGTGTACAAGGAGACGGGAAGAGGGAGGGAGCGGTGGAAAGCTCACGAGCTTTTTGCGGAAGTGGGGTGCAGTCAGGCGGTGCTGGATTTC
>Ga0307508_10007337_pt1 | contig 10265 bp, 12 predicted proteins | sample 9_EM_MG_FD_203089 | JGI IMG/M metagenome (GOLD analysis project Ga0307508, IMG submission 203089) | Populus trichocarpa ectomycorrhiza microbial communities from riparian zone in the Pacific Northwest, United States - 9_EM | ecosystem: Host-associated > Plants > Roots > Unclassified | place...
TACTCACATATGTGCTCATAACCACGCAACTCATACAACCTTCTCTTATGCAACCGGGGCCCGTAACCGACACCCTTTCCAAGATCGAGACATCCGGAGCGAGGTGACGACACTCTTTCCAAGATCCAGACATCCGGAGCGAGGTGACGACACTCTTTCCAAGATCGAGACATCCGGAGCTTGGTGCCGGCTTCAACAACGAAATCAAACAACCAAACCCAACTCGAGCGCCGGGACCTGCACCGTGACAGTTGCTAAGGATCCAACTGAAGGGCTTGCGGATTTTCACTATGCACAGGCTTTCTCGTATGTCCCACCCGGCGGCAGCCCTCACATGAGTTGCGTTGACTCCGGATTTGGCAATTCCGCAATCGATGATGCACTGCAGCAGAGGCTATATCCAGATGCATCCCGTTTGCCACTCCCTCAACCGCGAGTAGTAGAGGGCCTAGGTGGGGTAGAATGCAGCGCTACCCATGTTGTACTCATAAGGATGTACCTGAAAGGGATCGATGGACGATACGCCCAAATTATCAGGCCATTCCACATTTTCAAGAATCTCTCAGTTCCATTACTAATTGGCAATGACATCATGAAGCCAGAAAAGTTTGATCTGCTCTATTCATCCAACCATCTGCGAATCGAAACTTGTGATGGAATTTACGTCCAAATTACCATACACTCAGGACCACGTTTCAACAGAATTCCTATACGATGTACGACAGCTACAGTTATACCTGCTGGTACATCTGCGATAGTCGGCGTCAAGTTTGCCCGGACGCTTGAGAAAAACCAGGACTATTAGTTCACACCTCTCCAGACCCGTTCAGCCATTGCTGGGGCAGGAGCTCCTCATGCAGTGGTACAGCATGATCAGAGTGGTTTGTTATATACCAACTTCGATAGCATACCGCTTACCATATTCAAAGGAACAATTCTGGGTCATGATCGTTCGCTGGAAACCGCATCCAGTCTCTCATGGGCTGGTGCTTCAGAAGAAATAAAAGTGCTTTTTGGCGCTACACAAAACAGTTCATTGGCAATGACAGCTGTGGAGGTTTTTAATCCCCATCAGACAGATATTTTACCTGACAACATTGCAAGTCATGAGCTGCAGCAAGGTATCTTTCAAGAGAATCCCAGACCACGGCCTATCCCAGCCCAGTCAAGGTACGATGCGTCCGATAGTGAGGGTCCTTACGCAAACGAATTGTTTGAATGCCCTCAGTGGCTGGAGCAAGACTACGTAGCTCGGTACGAACATGTATTACCGCCCTATATCAAAGTTCCTGATGTGGCTACATCAACGTGGAAGCAAGTGGTAGTCAATACAGAAGACGACATCTCTGCAACTCAGGTAGCGGCATTGAAGAGCCTCGTCCATCGACATCGGAGCATTTTCAATGATGTCATGGGATGTGTTCGAGAACCCGAGGAAGACTGGTTACGGATCGAAGTACCAGCTGAACTTGAAGTGAATCTCAAACCAACAGGGCTCTATCGTCTCAACGCACGTGGACGTGCGGCACTCGACGAGCAATTCAACCTGAATCGTGAGTATGGACGTATGGCTGCATTGGACAAACCTAGTCTCTGGGATTTGAAGGTGTTTGTGGTATATCGCGGGACAAAGGCTCGGCCGGTTGTTGACATGCACAAGCTGAATGCAGCTATGATAGGAGATGCCTATCCGCTCCCACGGCAGGAAGACGTCATCCAAGCAATGCAAGGCATGCGATGGCTGGGATCCGCAGATATCACATCAGCTTTCTATCAGTGTCTCATTCATCCTCCACACCACTATCGAACGGCAATTTCCACTCACTGTGGCCGTAAGGTTTTTAATGTCTCTATCATGGGTGAAAAGACATCTGTTCAGCATCAGCAACGTCTGATGGATACAAGGTTGATTCAGCGTTTGTCATGGCGAGGAGCCTCTTGCTATGTAGATGACATTGTCATGTACGCACTGACATTCGCAAAATTCCTTGGTATTGTTGACGAAGTGTTCAGCATCCTTGGAAACCTTGGCATCACCCTCAAAGCAAAGAAATGCTTCTTAGGATTCCATTCTTTGGAAATTCTAGGTTACCTGGTCGACCGCCTAGGCCTCACTACAGCAGAAGCAAAGGCTGATGCAGTGCAGAATATTCCATATCCTGCAACACTGTCACAATTGGAATACTTTATAGGTCTTACAAATTGGAATCGCCATCTCATTCCGTATTATGCACAGCGAATCGCTCCATTACAGGCATGCAAAACATGATTGCTGAAAGGGGCTCCACCAAGCTCACGAGGCGGAAAGGACTATTCAGCACGTATCGCGGTACCTATCGATGCCAGCCTGACGGAAGCCTACGAAGATGTGAAGATGGCGCTCGCATCCCGGCCTCGCTTGCATCATGTAGTGGATGACCTCCTCATATATGCCTTTCTGGATTCATCAAAAGAGTATGGAACAGGAGTGGCCGTATACCAGCTTACTGGAGATCCTAAGGTGTACTCAAAGTCTCGCTTGGTACCCTTACATTTCATGTCGAAACCATTGACAGTGGCAGAAACCAGATATTGGCCAACTCACCTGGAGATGTCAGGACTTGTTTGGGCAGCAAAACGGATGCACCCATATATGGAACGTGCATTTGTCACCTTTGTTACCAATCACCACAGTAATGTTGCGCTATGCAAAATGCAGGGCTTCAATACCGCATCGGCTGACAGATCTAGTCTACGGCTTCATACGTGGGCAATCTACTTGGACCAGTATCGGGATCATATGCGAGTGGTATACAGCAAAGGTGCTGAGCTTGAATGTCCTGATGCATTATCAAGACTGATACGAAATCTCCTCCAAAGCCAAGCACCTATGCGCCTGGGCTGCTAAGCTTGGTGTTGAGCCAGAAATGCATGAGTTTGAGGTTCAGGAATGTTTCGCTGTCACTTCTCTGGGAAAAGCACGTGCTAGCAAATCTCAGAATGCAGCTGGAAGCAATGAAGCACTGAAACTCCTGGCGAGCAAAAACCCGTCATCTCAGGAAATGGCAGATGCTGCCCTATCCAACCTTGTTGAAGGAATGACAGTCGAGTTGCCTCCAGCATATAGAAGCAAGCTGCAAACAGCCACTCAAAATGCACAGAGGATGAAAGCGATATATAATATGCTTAAGAATGAAGGAACATACGATCCTCAAATGAATTCAATCACACTTCCGGCAACATGCCAATACGCTCTCCATGATGACCTGCTGTACCTTATCGACCCGAAAGATAAGCATTTGCGGTTATTACTTAGCAATCAGGAGATAAGGAAGCAGCAGCTGGCAACGGCACATGACGAAACACATTGTGGATTTTACCGAACCTTTAAGCGACTTGGGGCATTTTACTGGCCTTCGATGGCAAAGGATATTATGACGTATATTGCACATTGCCCTGCCTGTTTGGTCAACAAACCAACACGTCATAAACCGTACAGAAAGTTATCACCAATAGCGTCGCCTTCGGAGCCGTTCGATACGATCACAATAGATCTTATTACAGATCTGCCGCCATGTAAACCAGATTGTTCATCAAAAATATTTGACACAATTATGACTGTGACTGATAAATTCAGTAAAGCAGTATGCTTCATTCCAGGAAGAAAGGATTGGTCAGCAGTTTCTTGGTCCAAATACTTCTATGAAGACGTTGTCCTTAATGGTTGGGGTTTCCCAAAGACAATAATATCAGACCAAGATAAGCGATTCCTCTCAGGACTCAGTGCGTAAGAAGAAATTGGCACAGCAGCGTATTGGACTATTCAGGATCCTCGAAGTGGTGGGCAAAGGGAAAGCATACAAGCTACAGCTACCTCTGCATTATGGAATCCACTCAGTGATTTCAGTGGTACACCTGGAACCTGGTCTGGCCCCAGGTTCTGATCCGTACGAACGTCCCGTCCCAACCAACAATGCAGCACCAGTTGCAGGGCCGGAGGACAAGCCTAAATGGGAAGTAGAGGCAACAGTTGGAAAGCGTACATCCAAGAAAGGCTGTAAGAGGCGCACTGAGTTTCTAGTACGTTGGAAAGGATACGGACCTGAATGGGACACCTGGTATGCCGAAGAGGATTTGCCCAACGCTCAGCAATCCATAGCCGACTATGAGGCTTCGAATCAAGCAGCCTGAAGAAGGAAGAGAAAAGATTTTTTTTCCTTTGTTTTCTTTTTTTTTTTTTTTTTTTTTCATTTCTTTTTCTTTTTTTTACTTACTTACCTCTTTGTAATAAGCTTTGTGATTTTGCATGTTTTGCAGTTTTTTAGGACACCGAGGACGGTGTCCAAAGTTGGCGGCGATTGTGACCCTAAGACGGGTGACGGCATAGGTAATGGTTTCATACAGGTGCATGTTTGCTCATGACGGCACGTTGCCGGATGGCAGCATGCCGAAACAGCACCTCACTGGAACAGCACCTCGCCGGAGGACGGTGGGCCAGCTGGAGCTGAGCTGCACACCGCCAGAAGCAGAAGTGTGACTGCACAGGAAGGGCTTGGCAATGGATATATAAGAAAGCTCCTCCCGCTCGTAGATAGAATGACATGACTTTCTTCTTCTCTTTCATCTTTCTTTCGCTGTCCGTAACATCGTGACAGGTGGGTGCAATCGCCATGATTTTGATAGGTCGTATGCGAATAATGAAAAATTAAATAAAAAAACTATGGAACCTGTTGTTTCTAGCCGCACAATTGGTCTCTGTGGTATCGGTCCTGCCTGTCCGAAAGTTTCAACCTGCTGACGAACTATTGCTTTGCATTATCTATGCTTTGTCTTGATTCTACGACGTGGCACTGAGAATCCCGGTTTTTACAGAAGACATCAACAGCTCCACTCGTGTCATAGTTGATTCCATACTTGCTTTGTATCGCTCTCAACTCCAGACTCCTCATCCTGCCCCGCATCCCCAGACTCCTCGTCCTGCCCCGTATCTCCAGACTCCTCATCCTCCCCCACATCGTCACCCTCTGTACCCTTCCTAATCTCGTCGGTGTCATAGCCGTTAAATGACACACCACCAGTATCCTCTCTGGTGGCGTCGTTGGGGATGATGCCATCCTCGGTGTCGATCAATTTTTCGTTGACTGCCAGCGGAATCTGCACCTGCTGATATGGAGGAATCACCGGTTTAGGCTCCGCGATCAGTGCCGACATCATGCCGCCATCGATTTCCTCGGGAGACGTGTCATCCACCACTGGCAGAGTGCCATTGATGGGTTTTGCATCGATGAGGTGCTTGCACAGCTCCACGGTGATCGTCGTGACCACTTTGTCTCGGTATGCAGGTGGACGCGCGTTACATGTGTTCATCAACTTGGTATATACTGCTTGAAATGTTGTTAGCCTCGTTCCCCGAGTGTCCAATGCCAACTTACTGCCGTCATTTGTCATATTGAATGAGTACATCCAAGGTGGTTGTTTAGTACTGGCGGTCCTGGCGGTCGTCGCACCGTTGTTATTCTGGCATTAGCGCAGCGCATGATGCAATGCTGTGGTTGCATAAACGATCAACGAAGGGGGAGGGCTCTGAATTATCCAATTGTAAAGACCAGGGTTGCGCTCTCGGGTTCTCTTGAAGTACTTGATGTAGAGAAACCGGGAGATTTGACCCGCAAGAAAGTAGCTTGCTCGTGGCTAGGAAGCCGGTAAGCCCTACTGAGAACCACCTACCCCGTGTGCTAGGTCACGATCAGAATCTCTCACGGCGAAGGTGTTGCGCTCAAGCAAATTATTGATGGCGACTAATCGTTCGGCATCGTTAGGGAGCTCATGTAGGCAATAAAGCTCGCTAATGCTCGACCGTACCTTTTCAATCATGTGTGATAGTGTACCAGTCAGGGCATCCTTGAGCTGGATACACAATGCGTACCATGGAGTTAAAAGCTGCAAACTGTACTTTGGGGAAGGAAGTCATTACCACTGCAATGTTCGATTTTTTGTGAATGTCAAACTCGACATGCGTACCCGTATCTACGCATACTCGTGGCCACAATATATTTATTTGCTAAATTGTGTTGAGGTCAGCAAGAAAGGTAAAATCCATGCCTGGGATAGTATTCATGACTCACGCGTATAAATTCGTCTTCTCAGAGAAATGGCTGATACTTCATGTGTGCTGCTCCAGTAGCCTCTTAACCGTGTTGAGCACAAATGCCAGCGGCATACTACCTTGGTGCATGACACTTCGCCTGCCATTGGATGTCCCGGACGCCACCGAAAGCACTTCTGAGGATGTTGGAGCTGGTACCAATGAATTGGGATGAAGACTTTGTGCAGCCCGCCGCCTCATTGCGGAGGTAGTGATGCTGGGGCTGCTTGCAGAATCCGATGTGACATCCGGAGTCGCTACGGCTGGTGTTGCCTTGACTTGTAAGGCCCCTGATACTGTTCTACGGATGCTGTTTGTCACCTTGGGGACCTTTGTCCGGTTGTCTTCAGAGGTAGCAGTCCTTGGCTGCTTGGCCGTAGGTACTGAAGGCAATGCAAGGCGTTCTGGCTGCCAAGAAGTTGGAGTTTTCTGCGCCTCGGTCTGCTATGACGTCGGAGTTTTCTGTGTCTTCTCTACCCTCTTTTTCTTCGACTTGCACTGCGTTGTGTCGGACATGATGCGGATTGATGGGCACGCTGCGAGGGGAAGCGGACGACCTTCGTGGTGGTTGGTGCGGTGGCACAAACACCTGCAATAAATACGATATCAACGAATAAGCAAGGTAATGCGGGAAACAATATCTAGATGATACTGATGACTTTCAAGCGATTGGATTCAATAACCGCGGTGGAGAGTGAAGCAGACGACCTTCGTGGAGTGGTTGATACGGTGGCACAAACACCTGCAATAAATACGATATCAACGAATAAGCAAGGTAATGCGGGAAACAATATCTAGATGATACTGACGACTCAAGCGATTGGACTCAGATAACCACGGTGGAGAGCGAAGCAGACGACCTTCGTGGAGTGGTTGATACAGTGGTACCGGAACCTGCAGTGTTGTGAAGGGGTCGAAGCGACGTGACAAGGGGTATCTGTATTGCGCACCGACAACAAAATACACACACCTCCAGCCGTGATAGAAATACAGAATATAAACCGAAATGCAGAAAGCCCAACCGAACGTGCAATTGCCCTACTAGACCTGTCTTTCACCTACTCACGTGCGCTCCCTGCAGCATTGACGACTCCTGCGTCATTCTGGCTGCCCTTTTCTTGACCCGGCCTCGCCCAAACCTCCATCCTCATCTTCGTCAATCATAGCAGCGCAACGCGCCCTGGTGAACCACGACATATTAGGGATGAGATTTCAACGTCTCGGTGTTGGTGGATTGAATGGCTCCCGTGAGGGAACCTCAGTTGTACAAGGTGGCGCAGTCTCATCACCTGAGTTTGCAGATTCTATGTGGCCCCCCGTACTGCTTGTAGAGCTATCCCCGCCCTTCACACTGGGGTGCTCCCCAACTCCAGCGCCGCTACCAGAGGTCCTTGGGCGCTTCCTCTGGGAGTGACCGTCGCTGCCATCGCTGCCGACGCACTCGCCTCCCTCAGCGATGGGGTCTGAGATGAGGCTTCGCTGCCGTTTCTTCGTCCGGTGAGCGTCTTCTGAAATTCCAGGGACGTGGTCTGCTTCATGCGGGTAGCAGAAATCGCCGAAGCCTAGCTCACCGGCTAGCAACTTGAGGTGGCGGGATCGGCAGTCGAGCTGGGCCTTTAGGCGGCCGATAATGTTGATGGACGCTAGGAGATCGGCCTTGGTCGGGACGCCCCCGTTTGGTAAGCGGGCGGCGCGGATATCACGTCCCATGGCGTCAAACGTTGTCTGCACCTCACGAGGAGGGGTGTCACCCCTGCCACTTGCCAGATCGCGATGGAGGATTACCAAGACCCAGAGCGGCGTGTACGTCGACAGCGAGAAGAATGCCCGCACCGAGTTGTTGCTCCACAGCTGCGTCGTGTTCTGCAGTGACAGCTTGTACGTGCCTCCCGACATACTTGCCATCTGCTCCACTTCAGCCGGCGCCGTTTCGTCTCTTGCGGTGGAATCCTGCCACAGCTCCAGAAGGCATCCGTATATGGCACGGGACTCGCGCTTCGTGCAGAATGTCTTCACCGCATCGAAGAGAGCCCGGATGCTGAGTACAGGGATGGTGGTGACGTGCTTTCGCACATCGGTGCCAAAAACATCGTAATCATCATGGACACCGCTGCTAGAGCTGTTGTCCACGCAGTCAGGGTCAATGATGACTGCCCGGAAGAGACAGACGTGAGAGTCGCTATCAGATTCCCTGGGTTGTCGTCCAAGGAACTCCACCCTTCCCTTCCCTTTCCCAGCCGGTGGGAGGACAAGAGATGGTTGTAGTGGGAACCACCTCGTTGGTTCCTCCTTCCCCGCTCCCTTCTCCACGCCTTTCCCGCAGTCACCCCGTTCCGCTCGTCCTTCACAGCCATCCCCACTAGTTCTACCGCTTGGTGTACGTGGTCGCATCGGTGGCAGTTCGTCACCATTCTCGTCGCCGATAGTCGTGGGTGCCTACGCAATGACGGCATTTAGCTGCGCACGGGTTTTGTCGAAACAATTCCGTAGGAACGCTCAGAAGGCACCCCACCACTCGTGGTATTCCCCTTCCCAATCGTTGCGATGCGTCCACATCCCCTGGAATTGCGCTAAGTGCTTCGTTGTGACACTGGAATGTCCGGTTAACGTCGGAGTGACGGTAATGTTGAACAAGTCTGGTTTCTCGATAGTCACGAAGGTGGTGGGGCACGCGCGGTCTTCGCTGGCGTTCGGTTATTATACAGGAATAACACCCCCCATGACATTCCTTCCAAGTTTGTCAACCGTTAAGGGATTCACAGCGAATAATCTAATGGGTTCGGTTCGATATCTGCGGCGCCCGCTGGCTGCGGCTTGAGGGCCGGATCGCACGTGGCTCCACGGCAACGGCTTGCTCGATAGATTGCTTGGTGGAGGGCGCGGTGTGCGCGGTGGCTCGCGCGGCGGCGCATGCTTCGAGACAGGCCTGGCGGCTTGCCAGATAGCACGCTCGTGTATCGCTTCGGCAGATTGTTCGGATCGAGACGGACCCAGCATCTTGCCCGACGGCTTGCTCGCAGCCCTTTGGCAGATAGTTGACGCATGCCCGGCGGAGTGCCCGATGGCTTGCGTATATAGTTTCTATTTGAGATGGGCCCGGCGGCTTGCCCGACGGCTCGCTCGTGTCGATTTGGTGGATCTGCGCTTCGGCGCATTGTTCGATTCGAGACGGGCCCAGCGTCGTGCCCGACGGCTCGCTTGTGGTGCTTCGGCGGATGGTTCGACGTTTGCCCGGCGGCGTACCCGACGGCTTGCGTATATCGTTTCCATTTGAGACGGGCCCAGCGGCTTGCCCAACGGCACGGTCGTGTCGCTTCGGCGGATCTGTGCTTCGGCGGATGGTTTAATTCGAGATGGGCCTCGTGTCATACCCGACAGCTCGCTCGCAGCACATCGGCGAGTGCCAAATGGCTCGCGCGACAACTGCCTCACAGGTAAGATAAGGTAAGGAATACGCTCACACACCAGACCCTCCTGGGTGCGGGCTGGAGCCCGAAGCTACTCGTCCTGGTCGGTCTGACAATAGGATCCGCCCAATGGTATCACGGACCGCGCCATATCCTTAGCTTATAGCTGGGTTCAAGTCACAACCCCACGTCAGCCCTTGGCTACGGCCTTGGGGATTAGTCCCTCAACGGGGTTCCTATCCGGTCCGACCGACGTGTTGCCCATCAGACCCTTTCTATCTCCCGCCTAGACTCTCAAGCTCCTCACGTATCCTTCCGTCTCTTTTCCGATCCACTGTCATCTCACCCGCCACGCTTAGGCGTATCTGCGCTTTGGTGGATCGTTCGGTCGGGACGGGCCCAGCAACCAGCCCGGCGGCTTGCTCGTATCGCTTCGACGTAATGGTCGGATCTAGACAGGCCCGGCGTCTTGCCCAACGGCTCGCTTGTGTCTGTTCGGTTCGACGAATCGTCTGATGCTTCGGCGACTGCCAAACGGCTCGCTCGACAACTACCTCACAGGTAAGATAAGGTAAGGAATACGCTCACACACCAGACCCTCCTGGGTCAACCATCACACCCCGGACGAAACTCAACGCCAGAAAACGCCAAGACTTCCGACCGACACACCAAAATCGCGCGACCGATAAGACTTCACGGACCCCACGATGTCCGGCGGAGCGACGCAACCGAGC
>Ga0307508_10007338_pt1 | contig 10265 bp, 11 predicted proteins | sample 9_EM_MG_FD_203089 | JGI IMG/M metagenome (GOLD analysis project Ga0307508, IMG submission 203089) | Populus trichocarpa ectomycorrhiza microbial communities from riparian zone in the Pacific Northwest, United States - 9_EM | ecosystem: Host-associated > Plants > Roots > Unclassified | place...
GACGGTACCGACCGGGTCGCCGAACTCCCCGAGGTCCGAGTGCAACGGGTCGGTGTGGTCGCCGTGGCTCGGCGGTGTGGGCCCTGTACGGAATCGAGCCGTTTCCGTGCCGCTGGACCCTGCCTATAGCATGTGTCACGGCCGGGTGGATTCATGGCGATGGCTGTTCCACGAAGTCGGAAGGCTTCGATCCACGTCGTGATGGACATCGCCGGCCCCGGCAACTAGGGTTTATGAAATTCATAACCACCAATAGACACATCGAACTTTCTGCCCGGTGATGGAGTCGGTGCGGGGCGCGTGCCCCCTCTCCGCGCCAGCACTGGACGGTTCCAGGCGGCGACCACGGGTCGGTACTTTCGGGCACCGACGACCCCAGGTGGGCCGTCCCGCCGGGCAGCGAAAAGGACTCGCCGTGCCATCGGCGAACTACTCTGTCCTGCTGCGTACCCCGGGTGCCGCGGCCTTCTTCCTGTCGGCATCGCTCGGACGCGTCGGCATCGCGATGACCAGCCTCAGCATCGTCTGGCTCGTGCACGGTCACACGGGCTCCTTCGCCTCAGCCGGCCTGGTCAGCGGCGCATTCGCGGTGACCGACGCGCTTGTGGCGCCGCAACTGGCCCGGCTCGTGGACCGGTTCGGGCAGACCCGTGTCCTGCCGCCCGCACTGCTCGCCCACGCCCTTGCGGTAGGTGCCCTCGTGTCCCTGGTCGCCGCCGATGCCCCCGACGGCCTCCTGGCCCTGGGTGGTGCGCTGGTCGGGGCCAGCGTTCCCCAGCTGGCCGCGCTCTCCGCGGCACGCTGGGCGGCGCTGCTCCGCACCGACCGAACGGCGGAACTGCCCACCGCTTTCGCGCTGGAGTCCGTCAGCAACACGGTGGCCTTCCTCGTGGGCCCGACGTTGGTCAGCGCACTCGCCGCAGCCGGACATCCCGTGGTCGGCACGGTGTTGGCGTCCTCCTTGACGGTGGTCGGCGGTCTGGTCCTCGCGGCACAGCGCGGCAGTGCGCCCTCGCCGGCGGTCGACAGCGCCGCGCACGCCCGTAAGGCCCGGTCGTTGCTGCGCAGCGACTTCTTCGTGCTGATGGGCCTCAATCTCGGCCTCGGGATCTTCTTCGGTGCCATGCAGGTGTCGGTGACCGCCTTTGTGGTGGAGCACAGTGCACCGGGCGCCGCGGCGCCGATCTTCGCCGTCTCCAGTTGCAGCGGTCTGCTCGCCGGGTGGCTGTACGGGATGCGCCGGTGGCGAGCCGCAGCCCCGGTGCAACTGCTGGCGGCGACCAGTGCGCTGATGCTCGGCACGTTGCTGTTGCTCATGGTCGGTTCACCGGTCGGGCTCGGATTGGTCGTGATCCTGACCGGTGCCATGATCCCGCCGCTTCTGGTGCTCTGCAACGTGCTCACCGAGTCGACCGTCCACCAGACCGTCCTGACCCAGGCGTTCTCCTGGCTCGGCTCCGCAAGCGCGGCGGGATCGGCCGCGGCGGCGGCAGGCTCCGGCTTGGCGATCGACTCACTCGGGGCACGCGGTGGCTTCGCGATCACCGTCACGGCCGCCGCTGCTATGACACTCCTGAGCCTCGCCGGCCTACGCCTGCTGCCCACGCCGAAGGGGCAGCTGTCCCGTGAGCCGACGATGAATTGAGGCCACTCGCGTACGACGTCACGGAGTCGGCGGGAGCAGCGGGCGGAGTGGGTTGCGTGTGAGCAGCGTGGCCCAGCTGGACGAGGCTCTGTGCGGGTATATGCGCCTGCTTCACCAGTGCAGGCACCTTGCCGGTAGCGGCAGCAGCGTCGTCACCGATGCTGCTGGCGACTCGCTCCAACTCGGAGATACATCCTCGCTCGTCGACTCCCGGTCCGTCGCGCTCCAGCTTGACGATCATCTCCTCCAGCCGCGTCCCTTCCCCGACACGCTGCCGGTAGAAGCGAATGAAGTCCTCGAACACAAGCAGTGCACGAGACACCTGGGAGTAGTCAACCCAGTCGGCCCCTGCGGCGTACGACTCGAACGTGACACGCCGCACACTCATTTGCGGTTCGGACAGGGTTGGCCGGGTGGTGAAGAACTCGGCCATGGAGGCTTCGGAGAGGTATCGGCGGTCGAAGACCTGCCACTCGTCGTGGAGTTCGGCCAGGACCGTGGCAGCAAGTCGGTCCAGGGCGGCGGGGTTGGGGAAAGACCTGGACGACGTCGGCTCGTCGTTTGATCTCCCGGTTCAACCGTTCCAGCGGGTTGGTCGACCAGAGCTTCTTCCAGTGCGCCGACGGGAGGTCCGCGAACGCCGTGAAGTCTGTCGCGGCGTCCAGGAGCATCTTCTTGACCTGCGGGAAACTGCCGTCCGAGCATGTCGGAGACGACCAACTGGACGTTCTCCAGCACACGGGCCCGAAGCGAGCGCAGGTGGCGTCCAGGAAGACGTAGGGGAAGACGGTGTGGTCCAGCGGCCGTTCCTTGAACGCGGTCAGTTCCCCGTCCAGCTCGCCGCAGACCCGCGAGACCTCCGACTTGAAGATCCCGCCGTCCGCACCAAGTGCTTTGACCAGGTCACCGACTGAGCGGATCCAGCCCCGGTGCACACAGGTCTCCATCACCACGGCGAACAGCGCCCGGTCGATGCGCCGGCGCCGCTCCGGCAGAGAGGGGAAGAACGAGCCGATCCGCGCCTCGGGAACCTTCAGGTCCAGGTCGTGCGCCCCAGCCACCGTCGAACGCCCTGGTCCCCAAAAATGATCAAGGGGCCGCTTCAGATCTCCTCTGAAACGACCCCTGAGCTACGACTTCGTAAAGTCGGGACGACAGGATTTGAACCTGCGACCCCTTGACCCCCAGGAGTGTGAGCCGAAGGCATTTTCTGGATATAGCAGACTTAACCGGGACGCAGGATGTGCGTAGAGGGCTCCCTCGTGCACCATCGCGCACGCCGTGTGGTCCCCAACTGGTCCCCACTCGCGGTCTGCCCAGCGTTCCCACCGGATCCGCAGACGTCGGAAGCCGTCCAGCCACGCGAAACTCCTCTCCATGACCGACCGGTAGGCGCCCAGTCCCGTGCCGTGCAGGGCCGCGGCGATCGCGGGCACGATGACCCGGGCGCGGACCTGGTCGCGGTAGGTGTCGTGGCACGCCCCCTCACTCCCCTGACTTTCACCACGATCGACGCTGTGAGGCAGATCCGTGTACCGGACACTGGTCCCCAGAGCTGGTCCCCAAACCAGTGTCGCGAGACCCTTGCTCGTTGGTGAGGAGAGGATTGCGCCAGCGTCGGCGAGGGGGCGCCAAGGCGACTCCTTGTGAGCCCTGCCGGTCGCTACTCCCGGCAGGGACGTCAGACCGGGTGCCCGTCGTGCAGGTACAACGGGCCGCTTCGCCCGTCGAGGGCTTCCAGCGCGGCCCGGAAACGGCGGGCGAGCCGATTCCGTAGCCGTGTGCCTGCTTCACCGGGTGCAACAAAAGCGAGTTCGGAGAGCTCTTCGTCGCGAGGCTGTAGGTCGGCAGCCTGGGCGGAGCCAATTGTGCCGGCGTCGAAAATGAAGGCGATCTGGTCGTCCCACGGTCCATGCGGAGCAACCCAATCCACCACCAGCAGGGTGCGCGGCACGATGGCCAGCCCGAGCTCTTCCTTGAGCTCGCGCGTCGCGGCGACGTGCGGAGGTTCGTTCGCCTCGGCCATTCCACCAGGCAAGTCCCAGTCCGGTTTGTACGTCGGGTTCACGAGCAGGATGCGTCCGTTGCTATCGCGAAGGAGGACGTCCGCGGCTACGCGCTTGCGGGCCTGGGCCCGGTTGCCCTCGGCAAGGTAGGCGTTCCAAGCGTCCGGGTCTTCGGGCGTGGGCCTCATGATCGGGCGCCTCCGGGCGTGAGGATGTCAGCGAGCAACAGCATTCTCGCCCGTCTCGCCTCGTCGAGCCGAGTCAGGTAGTCACGCACAGGGCTGGAGTGCCGATGTGCTTCGAGGAGCTGGCGTAGCTCGTCAAGTTGGTGGACCACTCGAATCGAGCCGAGCATGGGTGAAGTTGCAAGCAGAGGGGTGCCTGCGACTACGGCCTGGTCAAGGTCGTCGCAGTGCACATGCAGGCTGACAAGGGCGATATGGCTCAGCGCGAGTGAGCGAGCCCGACCAGTTGTCCGGAGCTCGATTGCTCGCTCAGCCTCCACCAAGGCATCTGCCAACCTCCCCAAGTCTCGAAAGACGAGCGCCGATTCACTGGCCAGGGCTGCGGCATCGAAGGGACTGGTCCACGGATGTGCGCCGTCGGGGGTACGCGCGAGGCTCTCACGAGCGGCTTCGAGCGCGCGCATCGCTTGGTCCCTCTGCCCGGAAGTTGCTAGGGCACGCGCGTGCATGGCGTGGAGTCGAGCGAGTAGGGATGGGATGCCAGGTGCTTGGCGTAGGAGATCGAGACCGTCTAGGGCCCAATGGGTTGCCTGGGACGGATCTCCGGACTGAAGCGCGAGATGGCTGTTGCTTGCTGAGATATTTGCCGCCAACGCGGAGTCGCCGGCGATGGAGGCGAGCGGCCGTGCGCGAGTGAAGTGTCGAGAAGCGAGGTCGTCCTGGCCGGAGTCGTGGGCCATCCACCCCGCCATCTCGGTGAGGGCAGCTGCGGCCGCGAAGACGTGGGAACCAGTGCTCGCGTCCAGGAGCCGGGGCGCTACGTGGTCTGTCAGGTGTTGAACAACGGCCTTGTAGAGGCGGCCTCCACCCGCTTGCCGGTCCGCGTCTCGAAACGCGTCAACTGCTGTCAGGTCGTTGTCGTTGGGATGCGGCAAAGCGATGGGGGCTGGAGTGTGCGTGCTCAGCGGCAGCTCCCAGTCTCGGCGCGCGAGCCCGAGGAAATGGCCAGGGATCTGAAGCGCATCAGCGATCTGCTCGAAGAGCGTCAACTTCTCTACTCGACTACGACCGTTCATGTAGTCGTAGAGCCGCCCCTGGGTGATGTTGACCGCGGCAGCGAGCCGCCGAGTACTAATCCCACGGTGATTCAGAAGGCGGAACAACGCACCCATGTCCCGCTGCGCGCAGGCGTCCTTAAGCCGAGGGTCATCAAGAAGCCCCGCGGCTACCTCGCGAGGATCCTGCAACCTCAACCTCATCAAACACTCCCTCACCTGCGTGGTTCCGAGGATATGCCCAACGGTGCGGCCCTGACTCCAACTTGGGGTCACCCCGTGGAGTCTCGTATAGCTCCGCGTACGACGTTCACTTGAGTTCCTCCTGGCCGGGTGCAGCCCATGGCCAACGCATCCCACCAAGTTAGGCGGATTCCGTGATCCCGAAGGCGAGTGAGTCTAAGGTGCCAAGGCTCGCTGGAGCTCGGAATCGGCATGGCTTATGCGGCCATCTCCTCCCGAATTCGACTCAAGGCTTCGGCTGCGGATTCCTGAAGGTCCGGAAGTCGTTCTCCTGCTGTCCGAATGATGCGCTGCAACTGGTGCGGCAGACGCTGTCGGACGGCCTCGCCGGTCGCGTTCTGCAGGCACTCAGCGGCACCAGCGTGGTCGGCGGCGAGCAGCCGTACGCGAGCCACCGTGACCAGTTCGATGACGCGCCACTGAGGCGCGACGGTGGTGGTGGGAATCGGACTGCCCTGCTCGGCCAGTTGCACAGCCTCACGTGTCCGGTCGGTGGCGATCAGCCCCCGCAAGCGGATCTCGTGCAGTGCGTATGGATTGAACAGCGAAGTGTGCTCCGTGCTCTCGAGGAGTGCGTCGGCTTCTCGCATTGCCTGATCGAAGAGGAGACGATCACCCAGGGTGCCAGCGGCGCGAGCCAGCAGTGGAATGGATGCAGCCCGTTCCTCAGGAAGGGCGGCGAGTGCGACTGCTTGCTGCAGACGGTCGACAGCGGCGCCGTGGATTCGGGCCTTGCGCAGTTCGTTGCCGTGCATGCACAACGCGTAGGCGGTGAAGCCCGGATCGCCGAAGTAGCGGGCGATGTGCATGCTCTTCGCGGTCCAGCTGGCGGCGGTGCTCAGTCGTTCTTCCGGAAGGACGTTGCCCAGGGCCACGCCGAGTCCGACACGGGCGCGGGCCAGGAGGTACAGGACATCTCGTTCTGTATGTCCGTCTTCCATTCGGGCTTCGAGTCGGGCGACAAGGGGCCAGAGTTCGGCGACGGCTTCGGAGGCGTGTCCGGACTGTCGGGCGATCTCCGCGAGACGGACGGTGGACTCGCCGAACTGGAGCATGGCGCGGTGGTCGGTGTCCGCCGGATCGGTGACGCCGACGATGTGCGGAGGAAGGCGCAGGGTTTCGGCGATGTGCCGGCGGGAGGTGACGTCGTCGAGCTTTCGCTTCCCCAGTTCGAGGAGCGAGACGTACGTCTTGTCGTAGCCGAGGAGCTGTCCGAGTTCGGTTTGGGTCATGCCGTGTACCGCGCGGTGGAACCGCAGGATGGCTCCGAGGTCGCGCGTAGCGAGAACTGCCTCGGCCTGCGGAGTGGCCCAGTGCCACAGGGTGTGCTGCGAACGCCGTATCGCCATCGCGTTGTCCACGGCCGGTCACATCCGTGCGTACCAGTCGGAGATGGACCGCTTGTACCCGTCCGGCATGGTCAGGCCGGGTACTTCGTCGGCGGCGAACATCCCGAGCTGCTTGTGCTCGTGACTCACCACTGGAGTCCTGTCCGGGGTGAGGACCCTACAGCCGTAGGTGACGATCACCACTCGCCTCTCAGGAAGAGTGTCGGGCAACGGCTGGTAGATCCACACGTCCAGGAGAGGGCCTGCCTTCACCGCCCAGCCGGTCTCCTCCTCGATCTCCCTCTCCACGGCCAACTCAGGTGTGCCGTCAGCGGATTCGAGTCGGCCTCCGGGCAGCTCCCACTCCTCACGTTCGTTCTTGAGCAACAGGACGTGTTGGCGGCTGTCCAACGCCACGCCCTTGACGGAGACGGGCCACGTGGGGGGCGTGTAGGTCATTGCTCTCCTCGGATTGCACGTACGGCCGGGGGTGGTCGGAACGTAGCACGCAGCCTGGGGCGCGAATTGGGCGTGGGCGAATTGCCCGGGTCGACAATCTGTCGCTTTACCCCCGGTCCAGCGGCGCCCAACAGTGAGACCCATCCATCACCGCGAGGGAGACCCGTAATGCGCCGTGCCCATCAGCCGTACGCCGACGTCTTCGTACGCAACCGTTTCAACCTCGCCGAGCCGGGAGCCGAGGCGAAGATCGCGGAACGGCTGGAGGACACGGGTCTGGTCACCCTCGGCGGTCTTGTCTCGCGCGCCGCCGTGCTCGCCTTTGCCGCCCGGATCATGCACCTCGTGCCGCACCGCGACAGCGACTCGGACGGCCTTACCACGATCCGCGATACCCACCGGCACGCCGATCGGGCGGGCTTTGCCGGCTTGGGCAACGGCCCGCTCGATCTGCACACCGAACGCTCCGGTACCCCCCATCCGCCTCGGCTGATGCTCCTCGTGTGCGGGAGCGCCGCCTCGATAGGTGGGGAATGCCTACTCACCGACGGGCGGGCCGTGCACTGTGACCTCTTCACTGGTGAGAGGGAGGCCGGGGTCGCGCTGGCACAACCTCGCACAGCGTTCTTCGGGGCTGGGGACGGTCACGCTACGCAGGTGTTCACCGTCCATCACGACCTGAGGGTGTCCGTTCGCCTGCGCTTCGACGAACTGGCGCGCTGGAGCCCAATCGTTCAGCCCTACCTCCCGCGACTGCGGGCCGCTGCCGTACGCCATCAGGTGTGTCTCAGCCTGGCTCCCAGTCAGGGCTACCTGTTGGACAACGAGCGATGGCTTCATGCGCGCCGTGCCTTCACCGGCGATCGGCTCTTGTGGCGCGCCCTTGGTCAGCCTCGGTTTCCGATGCCGCGAGGTTTCGTGCCCGCCACCACCTCCGTTCGCACACCCGTGCTCTCGGAGGCGGGATGATGACTCAACGAACCCAGATGCTCGCCACGGGAGCGATGACGTTCACCACGTCCAGCTCCCTTGCCGCCCCAGACTGGGATCAGGCATTCGAGAACGGCTTTGAGGTCGCCTTCCTCCCGGCTGAGCGCCGCGTTGGGCAGATGAGACGGATCATCAGAGCCCAACTGCGCCACTGGGATCTGACCGAGCTCGCTGACGACGCCATGCTCGTCCTCTCCGAGCTGGTCACCAACGCCATCAGGCATGCGGGAGGGAGTCCGGTCGGGCTCAGGGTGCGGCACTCCGCCCGTGAGCTGCGCATCGAGGTGACCGACGGCACCCCGATTCCACCCCGGCCGCGTTCCGCCGGTGTGACTGACGAGAACGGCCGCGGCCTGTTCCTCGTCGCAGCCTTCGCGCAGGAGTGGGGCGTGAGTCCCGACGGCACGATGACGTGGTGCTCCCTCGCGATCCCTGACGGGTCACATAGCCAAGCACCGTCCCCGGAAGGCTCAGCGGGGCCTCCGCCCGGCTGTGGAAGCACCGGTCCGTGCGCAGTTGTGATGTCTCCTTCCCTCTCGAACTGACCTAGGCCCACACCGAACTTCTGCCCCTGACCCGCTCCTGCCCCCACTGGAGATCTGCCTTCATGCCCTCCTCAGCTGACGCAGCTATGAGCAAGACCGAGAAACCGCGCGCTGGCGCCCCTGACGTTGCCATGCCCCCGGCCTTGAAAACTGGCGTCGAGCCTGCGTTCGCGTGGAGCGTGGCGATGGTGGCCGGTACGGACGTCGGCTCCCTCGCGCGGGAGCGGGTGCGGTCTGCCCTGATGGACGGGCGCTGGCAGGGCAACGTGGACAAGGCGACCCGCGTCGCCAAACAGCTCGTGGACAACGCCGCCAACCATGGCGAGTTCTTCCCCGACGGCACCATCACCTTGCGCCTGATCGTGGACGCCGAGACCCGCGAACTGCTCATCGAGGTGGAGGACGCCCGCCACGACTTCCCCGGCTTCGCCGAAGCGGCGAACCAGAGCGGCTCGGTCGTAGGACGGCCCAAGGGGCTGTGGTGGGTCGCCCACTACAAGGGCCGCCTGTCGTGGGACGTGAAGAAGGGCGACGACGGCGAGGCCGTGGGCAAGACCGTGCAGGTCGTCCTCCCCGTCTCCTGACGCCTATCACCCGCCCGATCGCCCCTTGCTGGAACCCGACTTCGAGGAACCCATGCCAGCCCCCCAGCTCTCTGCCCGCCTGGCCCCCCACGGCCGGAGCAAGGGAAAGCACCACGCTCCGGTGGATCGCTTCGTACTCGAAGAGATCCGATCGGCCCTCACTACGACGCTGGTCGTCTGCGCCGTGTTCCTCGGCGCCGCCGTCATCGTCTGGAGAACCGTTCCGGTGCCGACCGGATACCTTCTGGCGGCGGGGGCGTGTGGTCTGGCGGCGGGGGCGTGTGGTCTGGCGGCGGCTGCTGTGGTGGCGGAGCTGCGGGCCCGCGCAGCGGCCAAGGCCATCGAAGGGGCACACCGGGCCCAGCTGGGTCGGGTCATGGCGGCGGCACAGGCTCTGGAGAAGCTCGTCCTGTATTCGGCGGAGGAGCTGTGCCGGGGCGGCACGCCGTCGATGCCCCAGAGCCTGACACCGATCGAGGGCGCGGGCCCGGCCGACAACGTGGTGGTGCTGCTGGATGAGCTCCAGGTGCAGGCCGTTGACGCCCTGGTCCGGGTGCACAGCGAATCGCGGTCGTCGGTGCTGCTGGCGATGAACGGCCAGTTCGCGCGGCGTGAACACGCCCTGCTCGACCGGACGCTGGAGCTGCTGGATCTCGTACAGAACCAGACGGACGACCCAGACCAGCTGGACACCCTCTGGAAGCTGGATCATCTGGTGACGCGGTTGCGGCGCTGGGTGGAGAGCAAGTCGGCGTCCGCCGGTGAGTCCCTGCGCAGTCATCAGCAGCCGGTGAATGTGGTGGAGCTGCTGCGGGGGGCCGTCCAGGAGGTGGAGCACTACGCGCGGGTGTCGATCGCGGCGAGTACGGTCGGTGTCGATCTGGGGCTGCCGCGGCATGTGGGGCCGGATCTGACGCACCTTTTGGCTGAACTCGTGGAGAACGCCACGGTGTTCTGCGACCAGTCGGCCAAGGTGCAGGTGCGAGCTCAGCAGGTTCCGCGCGGTCTGGCGATCGAGGTCGAGGATCGTGTCGCCATCCCGATGAAGCCGGCCGACCGGACGCGCTACAACCTGCTGTTGGAGGATCCCGACCAGGTCGATGTGAGTCCGCTGGTCAGGGCCGGCAAGCTCGGTCTGCTCACGGCGGCGAACATCGCCCGCGTCCATGGGATCGCCGTCCATCTGTCGGAGAACTCCACCGGGGGCACAACCGCGTTGGTGGTC
>Ga0307508_10007340_pt1 | contig 10264 bp, 5 predicted proteins | sample 9_EM_MG_FD_203089 | JGI IMG/M metagenome (GOLD analysis project Ga0307508, IMG submission 203089) | Populus trichocarpa ectomycorrhiza microbial communities from riparian zone in the Pacific Northwest, United States - 9_EM | ecosystem: Host-associated > Plants > Roots > Unclassified | place...
GAATTGCCACTACAACCACTCGTTCATTAAACCTATGCCTCCACTCACACGAAAATTGGGCTCTTTGAAGGATAAATTACGCAATTAAGATAATAAATTGATGAATTGACACAAATTTAAATAGATTAAATAGTACAGTTTAATATAAATATAAATTTTAATAAATATCGCTATTATGAAACATGATAAGATAATTATTTAGAGCATGATCGAACCATGTCATTTCTAACTTCATCAATTTCAAAAATAATTATTTAGAGCATGATCGAACCATGTCATTTCTAACTTCTTCAATTTCAAAAATAACAAGTAAAATCTCAAAACTATAAAATCAAGGGGCTTGGTGAGATTTTTTATATTTAAATATTTAAGCGTAATTAAACAATCAAATTAAAAGTTATGGTTCTTTTGAGTTGTTATTCTGGTCTGGGGCAACCGGATCTCTTACTCGTCCCACTAGTCCATAAATATATACACTAGGTCATCCATGTAATTTGTTTGGAGCTGTATGAACAATAAATTTTTAAAATTTTGATCGGAGTTTATCTTTGAGTTAATAAAATAGATAAAAATATATATTTTGACTTATAAAATTATGATTTTTATATAAAAATAATCAATCAATTAATACAATTGAATCTAATAAATTGATCAGTTGAAGTAAAATGTAGTATAATTTTACCATGTTGTGTTTCAAAAATATAATATTTGTTAAATATTATTATTTTAAAATATAATAAATATCTTATCGTACTTAAAAACAATAACATTTAATAAAAATAATAATTTTAAAATACAATACGATGAAACTATTTTCAGAAAACCCCTCTTTGCATGAGTTTTGGGGTCTACCATCTGTGTACAGTCTGGCCTTTCTATTTTACAAGCACATCTTTGCCTGTCCTGGTCAAATCATGATGTAAAGGTATGTATCCAGTCAAATGGCTAGCTGGGTGTTTCAGAAGTAGACCAGCTTTATACCAAGTTATCATTGCCTCTAGATTGACAAGTCCCAGATTATCTATCCTAAATGGAACATGACAGCATCTTCTCCCTCTCTCTCCTTGAATCATAGATTTCTCAGGGCTTTAATAAAAAATAAAAATAAAAGGATTTCTCAGGGCCAAGCTTATTGGCCAGTGAAAAGTATATTAATTAATCTATACTCTGAGAATCTTATACTAATTAGAATGAGATTTGAATCGATGAAGTCCAGATTTGAATATTAATTGCTCTGCGCACGTACTCGAATAAAGAAATGAAAGAATTTAGCCATGTCCATGCATTATTAGGAATTTGGGGTTTGAGTAAAGATTCAGAAAAAAAATTGAACATTCGTTTAGAGTAAATCTGCTATTATTATTCCAGTGATATAGATATATGTACCTGTAACAGGGAACGTAACACTAGTCATGTTCTTCATGAATTTTCAAAAATAACGCTCATCTCATGTCCATGCATTCAAATAAAACAATCTGAGTTTAGAGATTGTAAGGTTAACTCGTTGAGTTGATTAGTTTTTCATTATATTTGCTATTACATTTGTTCTGACCTGCAGTAGTAAAGTATAAAGCTACCAAGCTTGCGAGGGTATCATGGCCTGCATTGACTCATTGTTGTCCAGCTTCAAATTAATGTCCTTTCCCCTTGACCTGTACCAGAAAACCGAACATGGTTGTTTCAGAAGATAATCCCTTCGTTTGTAAGATTAAGGATTGTTTTTTATGCTCGATGACCTGACCATGTTTTCTTCTCGATCTAGTTCTGTTTTACTTTGTCTTTGGTCCTGTCAGCACGGAAAGGCAAAAACTGTGAAGTCGCTGCTCGATATATCAAGTCAACCTATTAATGGTTCGAGCTTTCCCATCGTGTAAGATAATAGAAAATAATCTCTCCTCATCTTCTGTCGTGAATGCTTCCTCTGAAAATTAAATTACTAGAACAAGGAGTGCTGCTGTTATTAAACCCGGCCGGCCTGGTAGTGAATCCAGAACTCGGTGGCTGGACCAGTTTGGGTTTAATAAAAAACCGGTTGTGGTAACAGCCCAGCCAAACTCAGGCGAACCCGGACAAGACTCGAATTTTTTTAAAAAAATATGGGATTTGAAACCCATTAGTATATATAGCTTATGTTCCCAAGAAAAAAGTCATGTTTTTTTAATGTGGGATAAAAAATCTTTTGGTTTAAATACTTCAACTTAAAAGGATAATATAGTATCTTTTCAATGTGGGATTTGAAACCCTTTCATATATATACTCTATGTTTCAATGAAAAAAACCATGTTTTTTCAATGTGGGATAAAAAAAACCTTTTGGTTTAAATACTTCAATTTAAAAAGATAACATAATATCTTTTCAATGTGAAATTTGAAGCCCTTTCATATATATACTCTATGTTCCCATAAAAAAAGTTACGTTTTTTCAATATGGGATTTGAAACCATTAGTATATATACTTTATGTTTCAAATGAAAAAGTTATGTTTTTTCAATGTGAGATAAAAAAACTTTTTTAGTTTAAATACTTTAATTTAAAAACTTAACATAATATATTTTTAATATGAGATAAAAAACTTTTTAAAATAGTCTTTTAAACTTCATAATATGTATAATCTATATTTATATGGATTTTTTCATATGAAATATTAAAACTTTAATTTTTTTTAATTTTTTTGAGTTGATCCATGAAATTCAGGACCCGGTTCCTTGTCTGGATCAACCCCGGACCGGGTTTAATAATTATGAGCGGAAATAACGCTAGGCACATGCTGCAGTTTTTGTCCTTTTTTTCATTTACTATATTTCCTGTCACTGAGAATCCAATTTGTTGCTTAACCAATGTTTTCTCGTTAATTAAGATAACAGTTCACAGATAATTTACTATAAAATAGTTTTTATATCATTGTCATTAAACTTTACATGATTAGATCAATTTACCTGATCTAAACTAGTTTAATATCATTGGAATGTAATCCAGAAACATGACTGAATTAATTCACCTGATCAAGTGAATTCCAATGACATTTTTTATTTTTTAAACTAGAACAATATTATTTTATTTTTTTAAAAATCAAAATAATATTTTTTAGAATTAATTTGGGTTAACTTACTAGGGTTGTGCATCAAACATTAAACTACATTTGATAATTTATAAATGTATCAACATGAGAGTGTAAATAATTTATCTAAAACTCCATTTTAAAAAACTTATCATGGCCGAGAGAAAGAAAATATATAAAAATATAAATAAATTGTTAAAAACTGAACTTTAATTTTATGGTACAAAATAATTAAATAATGCTCTAACTTTTAGTCCTTATAATTTTATTATTTTTTTCTAGTATGTTTTTTGAATAGTTGTATGAGTCCTAGATTAATTGAATCACTTCAAAATAACATCTATATGATTTTATTTTAAATTTGAATTAAATAATAAATTAGATTAATATTTTTTTTAATTTTTTAATAAAATAATTAAATTATTTTTAATTAAATTGATAAAATTGACTGAGTTATATTATAACAAGTTCTATATAATTTAATTTTAAAATAACACTCAGATCAAATCAAATAATTCCTTACATGCCAGATATTTTTTTGTTATATTAAAAAATATTGATACGAAACATAATGTTGTACGAGCTCGTAAACTAGCTAAAATTGGGAAAACCAAAAAGTTTAACAAATCCAGTGAAAGTCATGCCCCAAATTTCTTATCTGACGTGGCAACAAAGTTTTCTGACACCATTAAGCATTACCAAAATTAAAGGGTCTAATCTCTAATCCTAATCCTAATCCTAATCCTATTCCATCTACTCTAGAGCTCTATAGATAGAAAACCAAGAATGAAAAAGAAAAACAAAAGAAAAGAAAAGAACGAATGATCTCCATCATTCAATCCCATGTGCCCATTCTCTCTTCTCTTCTCTTCAACCCCCACACCCCCATCTCCTCCATCAATTTCCACACACAATCCCCTTAACTTCTCCTCCTTTCTTCAATTGTAACGACATTCACTTTTTAGTGTTTTGAAATTTTGCATCACCAAAACATCCTTGAAGCTCACAACTTTCATGCACATATACCCATGTTGCAAGAAAAAATAAACACATATTTCTTTAATTCCTGTACAAAATACATATACATGGAAAGAATCTTATTCACTTTTCTTTATCTGAGATGAGAGCATAAAGACTCAAACTTTCCCTCTGATTCTGATCCAATAAAGGGTTCTCTTTTGACTTGAAAAACTCACCTCCCAAGATTTGTAGAGAGAGAAATTTTGGTTTTTGTTTAGAGAGAAAGTGGGTTTTTGTTAATATTTATTATTATGTGGAGATAATTTGATCGAGAAAGAGAGAAATGTTGGAAATGGAGAGGGAGTTTGATTCAAAGTTAAGAATTCAAAGCGGCGATCATCCTTCTTCGTCATCTAATAACAATAATGGGAGTGTGCAGAGATCTAAAAGCTTTGCATTCAGAGCACCTCAAGAGAATTTCACTATTCATGATTTTGAGCTTGGCAAGATCTATGGTGTTGGGTCTTATTCAAAGGTTTGATTTATTTTTTTGTTTTTTCTTACGTGGGTTTTGTTGGTCTGTTTTGTTTCTTATTCTAGATTGGTGGTTTGTGTTGTTTGGTTATAATTATGACTAAAGTTTGTATCTTTTATTCATTTTTTCTCTCATGGGAATGTCTTTGATTTATAAGCCTATGCTCGTACTATCATGATCTGATAGCAGCTTGTAAATCTAATTTGTTCCCTGTATAATGGAAGCTTATATTTAGGAGCGACAGATGTATACTTTCGAGTTGTATGAAGAATGTTTTTGGTTCTGGCTCGGGGGAGAAATTTCATTTGAAGGGGATGATGGTTTGGCGAATTTGAATTTCTTTTGTTTGGTTTCCGGGAAAGTTGAATGAAGATGAGCAAACGAAATTTTAAAACTCACCCTTAATTCTGTCTCTACTTCTAAGAAAACGAAGCTCTAGGTTCGTTTTGATGCTGATATCGTTTTCTTTTTCTCGGAAGCCAAATGGAACATCAGAAGTCTAAGAGGTTTATTTAATTCCCTCTGGGAGCAACAGTCTTACTCTTACAAGTGTAAGTAGGGCCTTTTAGTTGCTTGGATGGTTGGTTTTGCTCTTGTTATAGGTGACTGGAGAGAGCCTTAGCATACTGACCCTTTAGTTGCACCATATAATGAGCTAACCTCCCCCTCCCTCAAATGCCTCACTCTGAGGATTTCTGATGAACGTTCAATGGGAAAATGAATTTTGTTGTGGATATTATGTAGCTCTTATATTCCAGCTCCCTTTTTTGCTTTTGAGCTTCTTCTAATGAATGCCGAGTATCAAAACTAATGGACTTATCAGGTAGTGAGAGCAAAGAAGAAGGATACAGGAACAGTATATGCCTTGAAGATCATGGACAAAAAATTCATCACCAAAGAAAATAAAACAGCTTATGTTAAGCTAGAACGCATTGTGCTTGATCAATTGGACCATCCTGGAATTGTGCGGCTCTTTTTTACATTTCAGGACAATTATTCTCTGTGTAGGTATCTTGGTGGCAATTCATCCAAGTTTCCATGTTCTTGGAATTGATTTTTTTACTTTAACAACACTGGCTCTCATAAGTTTTTTTTAAGTTGGTTTATCTTTTGAGGTCCGTCTATTTTGATTCTGTTGGGCAGATATGGCACTTGAATCCTGTGAAGGCGGAGAACTTTTTGACCAAATAACTAGAGTGAGTACCTATTAAGAACTTTTCTGTGTTCTTTATTCATTTTGGAAAAGTAAATCCTATAGTTTGTCCAAGTTGTTCCCAATTTTTTGAAACATTTTGTCTTATAAAGTTAGAATTTGTATTTTGCATTGGTGCCTAATGCAATAAATTTTTGCTGTATTCTTGTATCATTTAAGAACTTCACATCATTTTGGATATATATAGAAATTAACTTATGGTTTTCATCTTCCATATAAGCTTATATTCAAATAAAGTTGCTCTTGAAACACTTTAGAGTGATTGCATAATGCAATGCACATTTCTTTATTCACATAATATTCAGCAGAATGTCCTTCATTTTTTTTTTGCTGCATGTGATTTATTTTGTTATGAAATATCTATTTTATTGTCTGTGCAGAAAGGCCGTTTATCGGAGGATGAAGCTTGCTTTTATGCTGCAGAAGTTGTTGATGCTCTTGAATACATACATAGCATGGGATTAATACATCGAGATATAAAGGTAATTTCCTAGTCCATAGCTCTTTTTTCTTTATTTGGAAACTGAGCTAAAGGTCTTTCGAATGGCAGCCAGAGAATTTGCTACTTACTGCAGAAGGACACATTAAAATTGCTGATTTTGGGAGTGTGAAGCCCATGCAAGATAGTTGCATTACTGTCCTTCCAAATGCGGCTTCAGGTAATACTAGAACTTATCATCTACAATTGTTCATTATGATCTTTTTTTTAGCTGCATGTTATTTTTCTTACTTTGGTCCTCTGTTCAGACGATAAGGCTTGCACATTTGTGGGAACAGCGGCATATGTCCCTCCAGAAGTCCTTAACTCTTCTCCTGCAACTTTTGGGTAAGTGACTCCACATAAATCCAACCAGATAAATTTTATAATTGGAATAAGTTTTAGGTGTGTTATAATTGTTTTTTCCCTTTGTGTTGGGGTGAGGGGGTGTCAATATTGTTTTTCATGGTTGAGCTTATTTCCAATTTAATGAAGTCTTGGGTATGGGGGATAACCTTTTTGCTCTTTTGACCACATTCAAACAGAAATGACCTCTGGGCACTTGGCTGCACTTTGTACCAGATGCTTTCAGGGACTTCTCCTTTCAAAGATGCAAGTGAATGGCTTATATTTCAAAGAATTATTGCCCGGGATATAAGGTTTCCTGATTATTTTTCAGGAGAAGCAAGAGACCTCATCGACCACTTATTAGTAAGCTACAAAGCTTTCGTACATTAGACTTTAGATTTTTTTCAAGCTCACTGTTTTTTGGTGAATGATCCTTCATTCTCCTTTTTGTTCTATTCTATATCTATAGATAAAACATCCCTGCTTGGTCAATGGTAAGAGCTTTGCTATTGCAGTACAAGCATTTCCAGATTCAAGTTTTGAGATCATATTACATGACTATAGTTTGGTGTGGCCTTTAACTCATTAAAATCACACAGTAACAATGGCTAGGAAACCCACGGGGTACAGTCTACTACATCTGATATAGCGGGTTTCAGGATGATCTAGAGGTCTGAGAACAGGTTGGAAGATGTGTGGGCTTACTGTCTTTGTTTAGTGCATGGATGGATCCAATGGGGGCTGGGGCTAAGCTATCCTCTGTCCCTACTAAAACATTGTAATTTAGTCCTTTACTTTACGTTCAAGAAGATATTACCTTGGCCCCTCAAAATGAAATTTTTTTGGTTGTTTACAGCATCTATTTGTTTGTGTTAACACTGAATGCCTGGATGTTAATGCGATTACACTTTCGAGGCACACGACTAATGACAAAGTTCAAGGTCATATCATGGTGGTGCATGGTAGCTGGTCTCCCTTGGAATAAGATGTGAAATTTATAAGCCTTAACCTTATGAAGTTCGTGATTTAGGCCTTTGATCTTCCATCTTACAATGTTGTAGGATATAGATCCCAGCAGAAGACCTGGTGCTGGACGTGGTGGGTATGCTGAGCTCAAGAACCATCCTTTCTTTGAGGGAGTTGACTGGAAGAATTTAAGAGGAGAAACCCCTCCTAAACTTGTTTCGGAGCCAATGGTATGACAACACTGCTTTAAAGTATTGTGCGCGAAGGATTTCAAAATTCCTTTGCGTTTCTCCTCTCCAGGCTAATAATCTTTAGACTTCTATTCTCTTTCCTTACTCATGTACCAGGTGCAATCAGGTGACAGTGACCATGACTCTGGGTCTCCATATAACCCTACACGTGCTGGAGACAGTTCTTTGACACAAAATGATGGAAATGCTGGAGTCTCATCATCTGCTGAAGCAACTGCTCACATAACTAGACTTGCTTCAATAGACTCCTTTGATTCCAAATGGTATTGGCTTAACACCTTTTACTCTATGCACATGTCTTGCCTTTATACATGCCCCTTTTCTGCTTCTCTCTACAAGTCTGATTCTTTGCATGCAAAATATCTTGGCTTAAACCTTGTGAGATATATTTTTTGAGATTCTTGTTGTTGCCTAACACAGTCTTGGAAGTTAAAAGAATGTGCAGAGGATATGGTTCTACTCAACCGCCATCCAAGTTGGAACTAATTTTTTTATTTAAGTTCCTTGCATTCCTTGTCTTGTGCACCTAATCAATTCCTTAGATTTATGTAACCTTTGAGTTCATGCTTGGAGTAATTCAAGTCAAGGAAAGATGGACTCTCTTCTGAACTCACAGAGGATATGTCTTGACATACTGGATTGAATTGGAATTTTTTGTGTGTTCACCGTACACCATTCCTGAACCTAAAGGATGGTTTTGACATAAAAGTTGAAGCAATTTTTTTTACTTTGACCTCAAGGAAGTTGACCATTTAACATCACCAAAAAGCTGGTACAGCTTGTTTCTTGGAAGAAATTTAAATGACTAGTCCTGTGGTTGCAGAGGGCCTTTAGTCAGCAATATAGGTTGACTTGTGTTGGTTGATTTGCTTCAATCTTCTCAAAGCTTCAAAAGAATGCCGCTATGAAGTTATTTTAATTGACAAATCTTAAGTGGTGGTTTTTCTTTTCCCTCTTCCTTGTTTCCAGACTACTTGGAAGTATGTCTAACATGTAGGATATCCATGTTACCAGGCAACAGTTTTTGGATCCAGGGGAATCTGTTCTTATGATCGCAATGGTGAAGAAATTACAGAAACTGACGAGCAAGAAGGTGCAGCTTATCCTTACCAACAAGCCAAAGTTGATTTACGTGGACCCTTCAAAGTTAGTGGTGAAGGGAAATATAATTTGGTCTGACAATTCTGATGACCTGAGCGTCCAAGTTACAAGTCCTTCACATTTCAAGATCTGTACGGTATGCCTCTTTTACCATGTCATTTCACTGATTAAATCGTTGGCAGTTTTTTCATTATAAATCAGTGCCATATCCAGACCCGGGTGACATTTCATGGAATCTCGGGCTCTCAAAATGATGAAAATGCATAAATAATTTGATTTTAGGAGTTCAGACCTCTGCTACATGGCTTTTTGACCCTCTTCCTATACAGTGATGGTTTGATTAAAAATTCCAACTACAGGGGATTATTCACCAGTTTATATCCCTTCATTCCCCCCACCCTTCACCCCTCTGCATTTTCCCATCATTTTCTGACGTAGTTATGTGCTCATTCAGCCGAAGAAGGTAAGGTCATTTGAAGACGCGAAGCAGAGAGCATGGCAGTGGAAAAAGGCAATCGAGAGTCTTCAAAACCAGTGAAAATCTGTTTGTGGATGTGACAAACATTCTTTGTTGTTTTGATATAGCAGAGGAACTTCGGGATTCTTAAAACAGTCGACACCATAACGATTATTTATTATGTGGAAGAGATTCGAGTAACAAGTTTGGCTTCTTCAAGGTGCAAAGCTGCCCCATCAAGCTCTCCTCATCTCACTTGCTTAGAACTAGCTTTGCAATGGGGGCTTTTCTGTGTTTTATGCTTTTAATGGAAGAAATGTACAACGCAAGTCTTGATTGCTGGGTTTGTAGGGGAGGGCTACGGTTCACGACTTACTTACTGGATTTTAAGTTCCAAGCCACTAATGAGAAGTATGAGATTTTTACAGGTGAAAATTTATCCTCACCATGCCTTGTGTGCAGATTACGAGGTCTACCATGACTGGATTTCTTTATGGAAACATGTCCAGAAAATTAAGAATAAAGTAAAAATACTGATGTAATCTGAGCAAATAAACATTTTGATAGCTACTGTTGGAAAAACCCGACAGGTACATATTAGCAAATTCGCCATCAGTGAAATAGGAAGAAGACATGCTTGGTATGTATGGCTCGAGTTCCCAAGGGTAGCAGCTGCAAATCACGTTTCTCTTCAAAAATTCAGAAACCATAACTAAAATCTTTTAATCTCTTGATTCTAAACGCCTGCAGGTAGGATGATTGTATAGCTTTTCAACCGAGGAGTTGCCATTTTAATTCCTTGGAACATGTCTTTAATTTCTCTATACTTTTTTCACAAATTTAAATAATAATTATTTGACTATATATATATATATATAAGCGCTTGATTTTACACGTT
>Ga0307508_10007341_pt1 | contig 10263 bp, 7 predicted proteins | sample 9_EM_MG_FD_203089 | JGI IMG/M metagenome (GOLD analysis project Ga0307508, IMG submission 203089) | Populus trichocarpa ectomycorrhiza microbial communities from riparian zone in the Pacific Northwest, United States - 9_EM | ecosystem: Host-associated > Plants > Roots > Unclassified | place...
TCGATCTCCTTTTTTACCTCGATTTTTAGATGTCTCAATGTGTTTAATTAAGATAATACTGAATGATATTTTTACTCTTTTGTTTTTAAAGATATGAATATCCTTTCATCATTTTTTATACATTGAAATTACATTATTAATTTCTTATCAAGTTTATATCCAGATTAATGATTTTTACGCTTTCTTTTCTTCTAACACTCAAACCCTGCGTGGCACTACGAGGAACAATCTTAGATATATGTTTTAATATGTTTTTATTCAAAAAAATAATTTTTTAAAAATGTTTTACAATATATCATCTCAGTCCAATAGTTTAAGTTATTAAATAATATTCAAAAATATTATTAATTTATATCATTCTCAAACACACTTTTTCGAGTAAAAGCTTTTTGAGCTTAAAACTTATACAAGTTTATATTACTTTATACTTAATTTTTATCAAATAAATAGGAATTGTAAGATTCGAACCCGTAAGATCATTAAGATTCTGATACTATATTAAAAAATTATTTCAATTCATTAATTTAAATTGTTAAATAAAATCTTAAAATATAATTTATATTATTTTTTATTATCTATATATATTCAAAGTTTTTCATGGTAATGCTGAATGAATTTAATAACTGATCTAATTAGCAGTTAGCATTCACAAACTGCTGCCTTAATCTATTTATGATTAGTTGGATTGGACATGATGCTCAGGCGAATAATTCCCTGCATGAGATAAAACCACAGCACATAAGATCACGTGATGCTCCTCAGACCACCACACTCGAAGTTATGTTTGATGTCCTGGCCACATGTTTACCTTTTCTTTAACGTAGCTTTTTCACTTTTCACAGTAACGAGACTTTTACCTGCCTGGCCGTGGGGTGTGAATAGTACAGCTAGCGTCCATGCACACAGGCGCATGATTAGTCAGTCACCGGGGGCAGTTAGTAAAAGGAAGCCGGAGATCATGCCACACGGCAGAGATAAACAAGTTTCAAGGCAAGGAAAGCCCAGTGGGATGTCACTTTTGGAAGCTGCCTTTCCAAGTGGGTTTTAAGGTACCGCTAGCTGAAGTTCTTTTCTTTTCAATTATAGACCCTCTAGCTATCAATTCATGAGTGCTACTTCCTTCCAATGATTGTTCCATAAAAAAAATGCGATAAATCTCACGGTCCACGTCCACCTCAATCTTCTTCATGGAAGCAAATATCAATATCCCATCCATTACTGGAGAGGATGAGGCATCAAAATCCTTTATTACGACCAGGCTAGCTGCAATGCCAGGCCAGGCCAGACAGACACCTCTTTTGATCTGAGGACCCTTGCGTCTCCCCTCGCATCAACAAAGAAAGAGGAAGTCGCAACTTGCAAGGACCCAGTGTTTCTAATGGAGTTATCTCTTTTCAATCAAAAACTCAAGTTTTTCTTCAACAGAGTCACTAAGAATACATAGCCTTAGCAGATACTCCACTGTAGGAGGACGGAAATGCAAATAATCATCTGGGTATTTCAGTACTGTTGTGATTACATTTGCTTAGGGTTATGGTATCTGCATTTCATTATCAAAAGAGGAGAAGATTTACAGACTTCCCGTGTGATATTTCAGTGCGCCTACTCCCAATTAACTTGAATCTGCTGAGGAAAGGCAAGCTTTCTTTATCGATCCAAGCATGGGTATAAGATTACGGTACTGAGTACTGACAAGATTCACAGAAATTAAGATGAACGAGAGGAAAAAAAGAAAATATTCTTAAAGAAATTTATGAGATTGTAATTTTGATTTTCTATTTCATCATCTATTTTCTCCTTTTTACTCTTTGAGCACCATATAATTTTCCTATAAAAATGTGCCGTCTTAAGGCAAGGCCAAGCTTGCAAGGGTCTCCAAAGCCAAAGCCCGCCTAGCCTTCCTTTTCATTTTAAATAGATAAAAAAATGTGTCGTCCAATAATTCAGGTGCTTAAAAAGTCAGGTTTTGACTACTTGGATAAAAAAAAAATTCTCAATTTTTTTTTTCATTTGAAAAAACACCCACATGAAATCAATAAATCCATAAATAACCTTAAAATAATCTTTAATTAATTAAAAAATAAAAAATCATCTCAATTTTTTTTTTTTAAATCTCAATCCCCTTTTTCCAGCAATACAAAAGGTCAAAAACATCTCAATGAATATAAAACTCATTAACACTACAATCAACTTTTAATATGATCGACTAGTAATTATCTCTCTTTATTTTTTTATATTTCTCTTATTGTTTTTCTTCTCTATTTAAATTTAGACGAACGTGAACAAAATAAAATTTAAAATCAAAATATTAAATGTTAAAACTAAAGGGACTGAAATAAAAGCATGCAGAGAATATGTGAACAGAAGCATACTTTTTTTCATGGGAATTCTAAAAAATACATGTTTTTTTGGTTTTCAGTTTTTTTTTTTAAAGCTGTCAGCATCTAATTAAATTTGAAAATCTAATTTAAACCTTTAATTTTAATAATATACAAATATAAGATATCATCAACCCAAAAAATACTAGAATCCAATCGACAAAAAAGGAAATCCAGAAACAGTACCAGACTAAACGACTTTTTTTTCTTTGCAATGTAACTGTAATTAGAGTACAAATGAGAACAAGTAATGCAAGAAGCCAGAAGCATTTCCGATTGCAACTCAAAAGCCACGAAATGGCAGACCGCATGTACAGGTAGAAGCAACAATGGAAACGCTATCATCAAAATCACAGAAGCTTTTGTTAACAAGGGATTTTTTAAAGTACCTCTTAACTTCTAATACAGGATGCATTGCTTACAAATCGTACACCAGTGCTGCGAAATGCAATAGTTTAACACAGTTACACAGCATCACTTCTGGCAAAACAAAAAAAATTGGGACGAATGGAATAATCTTCATCGTATCTGTACTTTTGTGGACATTTCAATCCACTTATCATCGTGTTGCTACAAGGGAACCATTTCTGTGTAAGATAAACTAAATCTCAATATCTGGCAGTGGCACTTTCCAAAAATTCCATGAGTTATAATCTTCCTGCACATATAAGAGAGTCGAGATCATTCAAGATATTGTGGAGTAAAACCAGTATTGGAGCATTTGAACATTCATCCTGTGTCCTGTCTTAACCCTTTTTATTTCTTTTCTTTCACCCTTTTCATACCGCACAATGTGAGTTCGCTTAAGTATATGCTTACCTGCTCGGCTAACGATGTAGGGGGGAACATATCATCGACCAGCGTGTGTAAAGATGTGTAGGATTTCACATCGATGCGATGACTAATGGCCACCTCACCCTGTCAGTTTACGAGAAGTTATTAGCAATAAAAAAGAAAGTAGTAGAAGTAAATCCTACATGGTAGGCCACCAAAAAGGAAAATTAGTAACAAAAATCCAAACCTTTGGGTTTATAATAAATATTTTGCCCTTAGGGATCCCAATTTTTCGGTAACTAAGCTCATCGGTATCTCTATTTCCGAAGCCCGCATAGAATGGGTTGCAATCAGTAGGAAAGAGTCTTTTAATATCCTACAAAACATGAAATTCAGGGCTTATTTTTAGTTTGGAATGAGATGCAAATGCTTACTAAAAGTGATTCCATGTCCGTAGTGGTTTTGCCCTTTCAGAATTACCTCTAAGCACGCAATCTTGAACTCATGAGGAGCTCTTCTTATTACTGATAAACATGCAAAGCAAGAACATATATCAGAGATAAGTCAGAGTATCATTTAAATGGGAAAAAGATGTGGAATATAAAGTACGTAGAAGATGCAGACTGTATATCAAGCTGGCAGCGTGGATACAAATTAAAACAACAAAGAAACAAACTGAGATGGAGGGAGTAAGATTTTTCCACCAAAGGGTCAATAATGCAATTGTGAATGGACCAACAGATGGCGCATGGCCTCAAAATGGTGGAGGCACCCTGAGGCCAGGCTCATAAAATTCATGTTCCTGAAGTAACACAACTAAAAGTACAATATCGCCACACCTGAAAGTGCAGAACTACTTTATTAGTTGCAGAAATAGCAAATCACGTTTTTATTCTTGCTGTTCTTTTTTTTTTTAATCATAGCTCTTCTCTTACTTCGGAAGAATGGGATAAGAAATGTTGTCATTGATGTCCAGTTATAGCAGTGCAAAATCAAATATCCATGCACTTTAACACCCATTATGTACACACCCCCACACACAAATGCATATTTCAACATTTAGATTCTGCACATTCCATGATTTCCTCATTATGAAGATGGAATCATCAATAACTGTATCATAAAATTTATTGGAAGATAAAGCAATTCCATAGAACTGATAGTTTTTGAAGAAGACCCTACCTTCTCGGTATAATGAGGGAAACAATCCATCAGGTGAAATAACAACAGGTCCATTTGGTAGGGTTTTTCCATCCTGCAAGCAGAATAAAAGGCCACTAATCAGTAAAATGCAATGCAATCCAGCAGCATCATAGCTATAACCTCTGTGAACCCAGTATAAAGCAACAGAAGAGACAGACTGCACAAGAGGGAAAAGACAGTGACCAGGACAGGACAGGACAGCCAATGATATGATATGAATCATGAAAGAATATTGGTTTCAGAAGAAGATAAGGAATGAGCCCCTTCATCAGAACTCAAAATATTGCATGACATGTGATGCAAGCTAGAAACTCAATCTTAGTGCCAACAAATTCTAGCACATTGATTCCTCTGGCTCTGACTATTAGTAGCTTAGTCATCAAGAAAGCCAAAGAACCTCCCACACTCAATGCTAAAATAAGTAAACAAGGAATCAATATTTATACCTGCTTTACGTTGAAAAGAAAACTTCTGGTTAAATATGCCTGAACAATTGCACGTGCACTCAGAAACAATAGCTGATATCCATTCTCCTGCATAAATGCATAATTAAATATTTAATGTCCATTTACTAAAAAAACACTATTTGTTCATAACATGCCATATGCAACTCAATGATCTAAAACATGGAGCAAATCCAAACACCATGCCTAGCGATAACATTTGTTGTTAAAAAAAAGGTGCAAGGAAACAGAATAATCAACAGATTAAATTACTAAAGCTTAAATGGGTAGCATGTGCTGTTTGCATGAATTACATTTCACTTTTTACTATTACTGGTTGAAGTAGCAAGCCCTGTGCATGAAATATGTCCCTTTAGAATTTGATATTTAGAAAGTCTCCTTGCAAAATAAACAAACAGCATAGAAATTCAATCTAGCATAAGGAGGATGGACTAAAGGAATAGGGTCATAAGGCGGTAAGCAGATGTTATGCCTCTTTTTTGTTCTTGTTAAAAACTTTGGCCCAAATAAATGATCCATGAAGCTGGCCCTAGTAGTTTGTGATTGATGATCAGTTTTGTTATTGACATAAGTGATGACATGTAGCAAGACAGTTCTTGTATCAAAATTAGAAGTATATGATATACTAAATACACAACATACTTCCCTTAGACAAAATTTCATTCACTTTCAAATATTGTTCACACATTGGCAGAGCATTGAAAATTCATTTTGCAAAAAAAATTAACAACCACTGGTTAGCAAAGATTGAAAGGAGAATGATACCTTAATGGCACAAAAAAGTTTAGCTACTCCAGATTGTGTCCAGTCCTTTCCAACCAAGGGCATGAACTGACCCAAAACATCAGACCTGGCAGGAATCATCAAGTTAATACCCCACAATCAAATCTACAATAAACTGAAGAAAACCTAAAGTACAAATTTACAGTTGATCGGTTTGTACTGTATCATTGCTAGGGATGCTTGTGGATGCTCTGTGACAAAATTAATCATGGAGGATGAGCTTTTTATTCCCATAAGAAATGAAATTTTCCTTTTTGCCTTTTATTTTTCAATAAGCTATTACCTTAACCATGTCACTTTAGCTTGAGACACTGAGGCTAGACTGTGAAAATAAGGCTTGTTAGCAGATAAACTATATGTTAGCATGATGTAGGTTTATTATCGTTATAATAAAACATATTCTCCATTAAGCTTTATATGGCGCGCAGAGAGAGACAGATCATGTAGCAAAACAAAATCACGTTGACATATTACAAGGAAATGTCATATTGCACTTCATTCAGAAAGTGATAGGAGGGTTAGTAATGTAATTTTATTAAGATTTAACACAAAGTGAAACACATTCAATATTTCAATTCAAAAGATCATGCCCAAATTCATTCCATTAAGTTTCCACCATTCAGTAAACTGTTACAATTCGGTATCCAATATTTCAGCAAAGTAATTCAAGCTGGGATGTCAGGAGCCTTACTTGGTAATTGTTCCATCCACATCTGAAATTACAATTCTTGCATTCCACTTCCACAAGTAGATATGACAATCGACCTGTTAAAAATGATTTGGACTTAGCAGCTGAAAATGAGTAACATGAATTGGTAGTTGCTCTCATTTATTAATTTTTATATTGAAAAATAATGCTACATATGGACCAACCTGTTGTGTACCCAGAACCCTAGTTGAGAAACTGAAAGTTATCATATTTTGACCATCTTTCAGATTCAATGATGCTATCTGCTCACTAGTTGGAAGATTTGTCCTTATAAACTGCTTGTGAGGAGACACAGAACCACCGTGGGATGCTGAAGTTGATTCAACATTTGTGTTTTGCACTCCAGATTCAGAATCAACAAATAACTCTTCACTTGATGATTCTCTGCTTATCTGGACCCTTCTAAATGGAATAGGCCAAAGCCTCCATATGCGGCTAGATGATGCGGAACTAATCACAGCATCATCATCCCTTTGTGCAACTGTTTCATCCAGTTCCACAGGAATGGCATCTTTGGGCTCAGCAGGTAAATCCAAACCAAATGCTACCATTCCAAGCACAATAGGAGCAGCCTTTTCCCACGGGAAGTACTTTTGTCCATATCTGATTATTAAGTTTTCATTCTTGATAATTGACGTTGCAGAATTTTTAAATTCCGCAGCAGATACACAATGTGCTGCAAACACTTCAGCAGCAGCGTCCAAGCCCATACCTGCATGGAGTTCCTTCCCACAGAGGGAGATCTCAAACCCTACAAAAAATTATGATGAAAGAAAAAGTTTAAACAAAAGCTTCACACTCTACATAGACCAAGCTCAAACTACAGTTACAGACTTTGAGATCCAGAATACAACAAATAACTCCTTACCTTTGCTTGAACAAGTTTGCATCTCTTCAATGGAGATTGCTCTCTGCAGTTCCACAGTCTCGCTTTTACTTGACTCATCTTTGGGAACAGGTCTATGCAAACTGCTATTTGACCCATCACACACTGTAGATATGTGATCAGACTCTTCACCCTTCTCATCTGAACTGTTAACAATGCTAACAGAAATACAAGTGCTGTCAGCACCTAAATGTTCTGTCCTCGAAGCATTTTTATCTGTTGCTTCGAGTTCAACCAGCAAAGTAGGTGACCCATGAAGTCCATTAGCATTACAGCCATTGTCTGTGAATTCACCAAAATCCCCATCAGTAGTTTGATCAGCTGCTGGAGGACTACAAGGAGACTCCTCACGTGAATCTTTTTGCACCTCAAGTGAAGAATCCATTTCCTCAAGATCAACAATTCCAGCCTGTTTGGCCCATTCTGGTAACGCCGAGCAGCTTTTGAAAATATCTTCCCTGTTTATCCTAACAGATGTATCTGAATCGCTTTGTGCCAGAAGATCTCCTTCTGATCTAGAAATGTCCTGAATTTCTTGACCTTGACATGCATGTTCCTCATCACCCTCACAAACCTCTGGTTGGCAAATGTTATCACCATTACTTGCACTGTAAGCATTATCAGATGCAACATTTGATGTAGATGCATTCAGCGTATTGATGTAATTAGCAGCCCATGAATCATCACCTGAATTAAACTCCTCGGTGTCATCACCTCGGCCCAGATGGAACTGAGGGGTGCATAATTGCACATTCTCGGTATTTTGTTCTGATTCCAATACAGGGGCTGTCAGAACATGACCATCCACACTCACCAGGATCACTTCTGAATGTGAACGTTGTGAAACTGCAGGATGCTCGCCATCCAAACCGTCATATCTGTTAGAACCATACTCTGATAACTCAACTGAATCATCCAGAGAGGGTTGCTCATCTTCAAGATCATAATACCTCCGGTCACCATCAGATTCTGCCCTCTGAAGTCGTGCTGCACCCGATGAATCATCTTCCTCTCGCAGCTGAATCACCCTAGAATCGGAAACACTATGCTCAAGCCTAGAAATTCCAACAACGTTATTATCAACAACATCACTAAAACCAACACTGACATCTTCATTCGACATTGCCATGCTATCAGAATCCTTTATTACCCCATTTGCCTCACTTCCTTTACCAGGCTCAACCTCCTTTATGAAATAAGCTTCTCCAGAATTATCAAGATACATGTGAAAATTAGCTTCAACACCATTGACGTTTATGCGGACAATCTTCTCAGCTCTCTTAAGAACACCCTGAAATTTGCCAAATCGAACATACCATGGGGTACTTCGAAATGTCCCGTCTTGCTGTTGTACCACAATAACATCAACAGCCCCACCGAAGGGATGAAAAGGGGTTGCCACCGAGTTTACACCTTGCGAAATTAAACTACCCACTTTCCCAACAACATTCATCTGGTGATTCTGGTCAAATCCACCAATAACCTCAACAATCACAATATTCCAATAAATCCTCCTTAAAATCACTCCCTAATCTTCTTTCTTCTCTTTTCACTTCAAGATTCCAACCAAGATCGAATATGTATTATTCCCTCCAAGGCACGGAATGATAAGTTTTCTTTTATTATGCAGAACCTGCATTCAATTTATAAATTCCAAGTAAATAAAGCATCAACTAACCAAAAAAATCCCTTAAAAGGAGAATTAAATCCAATTCTCCATTTAGCTTTTGGGAAATGAAATTCGCATTCGGTCAACGAATGTCACAAGAAGAGAATCATGAATAACTAAAAAGATTCCAAATTCTATCGATTTCTCCGCAGCCAAACGGAACATAAAACCTTACTCTCCCTCCAACTAAACAAATCAACATAAAAAGGGAAAAAGAAATGAAAAAAGAATTAAAACTACAGCAGGCAATAAAATTAGAAAGAAAGCCAAAACAAAATTCTTGAATTCAACTTACAGATACAAAATCCGGAAAAATCCTTAGAATCAACCAATCGACCATGCAGCTCGAGAAAAAACGGAGCCAATTTGATGATAAGTACTTAAAAATTTATCACCTCGATCGGGGAAGTTTATTTAATTTTATGAATTTGTGTGGTGTTTAACGTTGTTTTATAAATCCTGGGTAGTTAATAAAAAGATTATTGGAGTTTGGAGGATTTATATTTTCGTTAGGATAGCGAAGAATAGTAAATTGGGAAAAACAAGAGGCGGGCAGAAATGGACTTGTCAAAGCAATAAATAGGTAATCCTGATTTCGAGTTGTGTAATCGGTCTGCGTTTTGATTTAAATTACGAGAATGATCCTCTCGACGATGAGCTTCAAAATTGATGAGGGTAGGGGCTATTTTGGGAGTTGAGTTTAATTTTTAGTCTTGCTTATCGAGCTATGATAGGTAGTTAGGTAGATGTCTCCGGATTTGAATGGGAGGCTGTCGCCGGACCACCGCCTTGTTGGTGTCCCACTCTCGAAGTCAACAATATTTATTCATTGGAGGATTATTATTTTTCTCTCTCAAAAAAAAAAAAGAATATTCCACGGCAGTTCAAGAAAATAAAAGTTATTTTTTAAAATATTTTTTTATTTAAAAATATATTGAAATAATATTTTTTTTATTTTTAAAATTTATTTTTAATACTAATATATTAAAATAATCTAAAAATATAAACAAATTCAAAAACACAGTTAAAATACAATATCAAATTAAAGATAAATTTGACAATTTTCCCAACCACAAAATCATTAATCACATATAATTTGTACATACATGATACATGAGATATCTCGAAAAAGCAATTTATGCTTCCGTTAAGAGAAAGTATTAATTTTAGACAACTTAAAATTTGAAATAATAACCCAAGAAAATGGAATACATGACACCTTATTGTTTTTGCAGCCTTCCGACAACTAATACGGATATCAATGTTTGAGGATAGTGATTACTTTAGGAAATATAGCTGCCGTTTTATTACCAACCCGCTATAGCTACAAGTCGGCCAGTACTCGTGGCGAACAAAACAATTAAAAAATTAATTAAACTGAAAAAATAAAAAAAAAT
>Ga0307508_10007342_pt1 | contig 10263 bp, 20 predicted proteins | sample 9_EM_MG_FD_203089 | JGI IMG/M metagenome (GOLD analysis project Ga0307508, IMG submission 203089) | Populus trichocarpa ectomycorrhiza microbial communities from riparian zone in the Pacific Northwest, United States - 9_EM | ecosystem: Host-associated > Plants > Roots > Unclassified | place...
TGCGATCACATCGGCGAGGACTTGAACAACCGGCCGCGCAAGCGATTGGGCTTCAGCACACCCGCCGATCTGTACCATCGGCACTGATCAGCGTTGCACTTGCTCGTTGAATCTACGTTGCATTCTCTGCCACCGCGGTGAATTTCGCCCAAGCTGACTCAATGGACTCGCCCCAGGCTTCGGGCAAGAAGGACCAGCCAAATGTGCGGCGAGCTTGCGAAAGGGAACTGCCAATGGACGAGCCGTCTGCGAGCGCGGCGGCGAGGCTACCGATGGCTGACAGATGAGGCTGTGTTGTCTTCGAATTGCCGTGAAGCTCCTGAGTGTGTTGGGCGAGCACGCGAAGAAGGTTTTCAAACGCATGAAGAACCTTCGCCTCCGACATGAGCTTCCGTTCTCGTCGCGGACCACCTCCGTGCATTTCAGAGTGCGGATAGTCCGCCAACCAAAGATTGCCTTCGGCGTCATTGGCGTATTCGAGCCAGTTCAGAGAGTCGACGAAGATTGTGTTCACTGCAACCTAACGTTTGACTTAAGCGGACCGCCGTAGGCGGGTCCGCTTGAAGGAAGGGTTAGATTTCACCCTCGCCGCGGTCTCGGTATTCTTCTAGGTCTACTATCCATCGCTCAACGAGCGATTGCTTTAGACCAGCATAGAGCATTGGCCACATTGTGCCGCCTTCGCTTCGGTCACCGACTCGAGCCGCTACCCACGCCTCGGAAAACTCCCGCCACTTGAGATTCACGTGACCAACAGTCTCGTTGGCTTCGGTCGAAGCACTATTCGTGAGTGTTGCAACGACAGCCGATAGCCTTGCCTCCGCGTCACGGAGGCCGTCGGCTGCAGCGATATTCATGTCGGTTTGTGTTAGTGGGGCGCCCGGGTGAAGCGTCTCGGAAACGCACTCGTCAGCCGCTCCGAGGAACGCGACACAACTCTCGAAGCATGCTTCGACTTCAGCCGTATCGATCTCGTACGCCGAAGCGATCTCATGGCAAATGACGTGCCGCAGTTCGAACGTTCGTAAGACATTCGAAAACACCGCGTCGGGGTTGGTCAGAATTGGGCGAGCCGGTTCGCCTCGTACTTCATGAGCCCACCGATCGGTTGTTGATCGAAGTTTCGCAAGAAAACTTGTGCCAAGTAGGGAAGACAGTGCGCCGTCAATGTGCTCAAGTCGACTTATCGGAACGCTGTGGGCTACAAGTTCACCGATAGTGATTCGCCGCCCATGAACTGCGCGAATGATCGAGAAGTCGGGCTTTATCGCCGATGCTGCCTTCTCGGCGTTGCCCAAGTACGGATCTCCCGAATCGATCAGATCCCGGATGGCCATTCGAAAGTACCCTTCCATGCAAGCCACGAGTGCAACGGGAAAGTAGCGGAGCAATTCGGCTTGTGATCTGTCGTGTGACTTGAAGGCCTGCTCCAACGTAAACAGGCGGAACGGCAACTCAGCCATGGCGCTGCCGAACTGCCGACGTTGTCGAATGTCCGCAATCTCTTGGATGATGTCTCGTGCTCTGCTCATAGTGCAACGTGAAATCTAACGTTTGACTTAAGCGGCGTGCCGTAGGCACGTCCGCTTGAAGGAAGGGTTAGGCGACTGCTGGGAGGGAGCAGCAGCCTTCATCGAGTGAAGAACGTTAGCAGTGACAGTCCAGCAAGCAGAGGCGGCCAGAAGCGTACGGGAAGAGAGTAGAGGGATGAAGATTCATCAATCCAATTTCTTGCGAGAAAGACCAGAACAGCTGCTGAGCCGAGCCCGATGGTTGCTCCGTGAATGGCAAAGGCTTTCCCCGCCGAAACGATACAGAGCGCCACAAGTGTTCCCATCCATAGGCCTTGCCCTTTCCACCAGATCATAGAAATCTCCGACTTAGAAAAGACGCGCTTCTTGTCGCGATGGCAGCGTCCCGTGAACTGAAAATTAACGGTATCCCATCGGCAGAACTCAAATGCGTGACTATCCGCAAGTTGACGGGCTCAGCGTGCAGTATTGCGCATCTGAACTGAACCCAACCCACTGGCGCCGCAGATCGGAGCGACGAATTGAATCGTTCTGAACGATTGCGAGTGAGTTGCCTAACGTTTGACTTAAGCGGCATGCCGAAGGCATGTCCGCTTGAAGGAAGGGTTAGGCCTCACCGCTGTGAGCCGCCACTTGGTGCCGAAGGATAGAAGATTTCATTGCCGACGACTGCGGTATGCCCGAGTACAGCCTCTTTCCGCGTACCTGGATCGATGGCTACGCCAAGCACGGTACCGTCCGAATTGAGTGGCAAGGAGATCCATGTAGTTTGCAGCGATCCTTCCTTCTCGAATGGCTGCTCAGCCGGGAAGAGCTTGCGCAGCATGGCATTGACTTCCGTCTTCGGCCTCCCGCGCACGCTTTCCGTAGCAAGGGTGGATGCGACTACGAGGCGGTTTGCATTCTCATATCTCTCCTGCAGACGATAGCTCTCAGTAACACCCTGATCGAACGCGCGGTACAGCCAAGCACCGTTCGTTGCTACGAGCAGCGCTGTGAGGAGGGCGGTGATTGGCTTCATAGGCGTAAACGTGAGGCCTAACGTTTGACTTAAGCGGCGTGCCGTAGGCACGTCCGCTTGAAGGAAGGGTTAGCCGTCTCGGGCCAGTGGCTCATTGAATTGGCTCGGTGAGATGCTTTCGATTTGATGGCGCAGTGTAGGGCTCGGGCCAGAACTCGACTTGCTTCGTGATCTTTCCTTCGGCAACCGTGAAAAATGAGATGCATCGGGCTTCTTGCACTCCATCGGTAACGCTCACATCTGACACGGCATCGGATTCGCTGCCGACGATGTGGTTGATGCGGAACGACCAAGGACCATTTGCCGGGTACTCGGTATTCATCTGGGCGAAACGCTCCGCTCCTCGTATGCGTTCGTTGGTTTGAGGCCAGTCCAAGATGTAGCTTGACGCGAGAACCGCCTTCACTGACGAGAAGTCGTTGGACGCCATGAGACGCCAGAACTCGCGGACAACTTCAACGGCGTTCATTGGCTTTCGAGCTGCGAGACATGACGGCTAACGTTTGACTTAAGCGGCGGGCCGAAGGCACGTCCGCTTGAAGGAAGGGTTAGGTGCCTGTTGGGTAGAAGCAAAGGCCATAAACAGTGATTTCCAGTGCGGAACCGAGCGCCGGCACGATGCCATTGAGATCGGCGGATGATATGGCCAAGAATTCCGGGCCATTTTGAAGGTAGAGATCAATGATTCGGTTGTTCTCGTCGAGCTCTGAAATGTTGTGAACGCGTCCGCGCAGTGTTACTGCGCTGGGAGTGTTCGTGCTCGACGTGATGCACGACTGCTCGTCTTGGAAGTTGTGAAGTTCCTTCCACGAAGCTACTGTTTCAAACAACATCTCGACTATGCAGTTTTCCCCAACTAACTCGGCTAGATTGGACTTGAAACCATCAATCAAAGCGGTGAACTCATGGTTCCCGTGGCGGATGCTGGCCGATACGCGCGAACCATGCTCATTGCCGAGACGAAGAATGACGATCGACATGAAGGCACCTAACGTTTGACTTAAGCGGCGTGCTGTAGGCACGTCCGCTTGAAGGAAGGGTTAGGCCGCACTTTACCCACGTAGAAGTGCGAACAGTAGTGCCAGGCCGCCGACAACCAAAAGCACATAGGTAGCCAGTATGTCGTAGCGGCGGGTTGTGAGGCGGTGTTTCGGGTAGCTGACCGGCCAGCGGCCCGAGTTGGCCGCTTCAAGAAGAAGTAGTGGAGTTACTGCAATGTGCGAGACCTGGCGATTCGGTGGCTTGAAAAAGAGTGCGCCCGGATTGAATGTGACTTCTTCGCCATGATGAAAGTACCAACGATAGGTGCTCATGTCTACATGGAACTCGCCTGAGAATTGTTCTGCAAGTTCGAAGAAGTCATCCCCGGTAATGCCGAGACCGTGCTCAAGATCCACGCTTGGAGTTAGCCTTGCTTCGGAGGCGCCGCTGACCTTGGACAAGAACGCGTAAATCTCGCGAAGCTCGGGCATTTGTGCGGCCTAACGTTTGAGGTAAGGGGCGGCCGTAAGGCCGTCCCCCTTGACCGAATGGTTAGCCGACGGTGTACGGCGCGCTAAGGGATGACGGAAGCTGACCTCGCAGGCTTGCGCTCTCCCCAACTGCGACGATACGACAGGCGCCACCAGCGACGCATCGAACGGCAGACTCGGACTCATTGCTGTTGCCAATAGGCCGCAAGAACGGGAGACGCCTGAGTAGCAGAGATAGGTGGAGACTCGATCTCGCCAGCGATGCTGCCGGCGAATGACAACGCCTTCACTGACCGCGCCGATTGAATGACGAACCGAGCGGAAGTGAAGGGGGCGCAATGGCGTGAAGAGCAAGGCAATTGACGGCTAACGTTTGACTTAAGCGGACCGCCGAAGGCGGGTCCGCTTGAAGGAAGGGTTAGGCCGCAGTTCGCAGCCGTGACTAACGAGCCCACTCATTGACCTTGAGGCGGTTGCCACAGTTCGACTTTGTTTCCTTCCGGATCAATGACCCAGGCAAACCTCCCATACTCGGATTCGGCAATCTTCTCGAGCACATTGCAGCCTTCTTCTTTCAAAGCCTTGACCAAAGCGTGGAGATCTTCCACTCGGTAGTTGACCATGAAGGAAGCGGAGCTCGGAGCAAAGTGGTCACTTTCCTGCGGATCGATGCACCAGGCAGTTGTGCCTGCAACCGGCTTGCCATCGGCGTCGGTCCAATCGAAGGCAGCTCCGCCCCAAGCTTGGACATCGATTCCCAAGTGCCGCTTGTACCAAGCCTGCAGCGAGGGAGCGTCTTTGGCCTTGAAGAAGATGCCGCCGATGCCAGTGACGCGTTTCATGTGAACTCCGATGCGCGGTGGTTGTGAGAAAAATGCTCTTCTGCGGCCTAACGTTTGACTTAAGCGGCCTGCCGTAGGCAGGTCCGCTTGAAGGAAGGGTTAGGCGCTGCGTTCATACGATGTGAACTGTACGTCCGAGGCTTCGATGAGCCAGCGACTGCCACGTGAACCGCGCGCGCCAGCCCACTCGATCTCGTGCAAGAGATGACCCTCGGGCGAAAGTCGGAACTCGTCGTATAGCCAATCACCGTGACCGGTTTCGGTTGCTATGTTTGCCATTGAATACGAGTACACGATCGGATAGTAGAACTCAAGGCAGTTGTCGTGGTACGCACCGAGCAAGCGCAGTCGAAGACTCAACTTCCGTTCTTCGTGGCGCGTACCGGATGCAGGTTCCTCGAACTTGGCCCATTCGAGCCACGAATCGTGTGGGGCTCGATGGTCGGTGAAGCTGTAGTACCAATCGCTCGTTGCCAACTCGAAGGCTCCAGATGGGAATGTTGCCTTGTTGTCTCGTACATAGTGCGCGTACTCCTTCCAGAGCCGATCGGCTTCGGCCGGATCGTCTTGGTTTCTCTGAGCTGAGAGGATGTAAGTCATGGAGAAGAGGAACAGCGCCTAACGTTTGACTTAAGCGGCGTGCCGAAGGCACGTCCGCTTGAAGGAAGGGTTAGGCGTCGGGCTACCCGAAGAAGCAACAGTGTTCATCTTTGTGCACAACCTCCAGGAAGCGGGACAGCGAGTTGACTTCCTTGTTTGGATCATAGCTATGCCACTTTAGATCGCTCATCATCCAAAAGATCCGCCAATGATTCTTCGCTCTTACATAGGTCGCCTTGGCGAACGGAGTTTCACGCTTGATGCTGGGGTCTCGGAAGTCGGGGCGTATGTCGTAGAGCTCAACGCTTTGGCCATCGAATCTGTATCCGTGATCGAGCTTATCGCGAATGTGCATTGGAGGGCGCCTTCGCTTCATGAAGGACTCCAGATCGCGCTTGTGCCGCGCCAACTCAAGTTCGGTGAAGGCCATGTCGGGTATCTCTGCTATTTCCTATGTGGCAGAGGATAACGCGGGCGGGTTCATGCGACGCCTAACGTTTGACATGAGCGGCTGGCCGTAGGCCAGTCCGCTCGATGGAAGGGTTCGTTCAACGAATTCGACTCGTTCAAGATGCGGCGCAAGTCTTGCGCGAGCAAGATCATGCATGGGCTTGGAGAAATCGAGCAAGACCATAGACAGGTTGGGCAGCGCGGCCAACAGGTGCGCGGCCAGGAAGCCCGGCCCAGAACCGAGTTCAAGCACGCGCACTGAACCCTGAACCTTAGCAATCTCCGTCGCGAAGCACTCGAAGAATTCAATGCGCCAAGGGCGAACAGTCATTGCTTTCTGTTCCCACGCAGTGGCATCTGCGTGTGATTGCAGGTCGATTGGGATTGGAACGTCGAGTGGTGTATTCATGATTGGGGAAGGGGAGGGGCTATATATTGTGCGGCCTAACGTTTGACTTAAGCGGGCCGCCGTAGGCGGGTCCGCTTGAAGGAAGGGTTAGGCCACGCTCGTGGAGACGCAACCTTGCTTTGTATTTGAATGGCGAAGCACACCAACGCTGGATGCGTAAGCTGCCTGACCCGCGCCTGAACTGAACCTGAAGATGGGTGCTGCAAGAATGCGCCTGGCCTTCGCAGCTGACGCAATGAAGACGACTGGAAGCTCTGTGCTTCGATTGAGAGCGAGAGATGCATGGGCAGGCGCTGCGTGTCTTTTTGCGTTCGAGACGATGCGACAGTGCGCTGGCCGCCGAAGGACGGACAGCCCGAGCCGATCTTGGCTTCGACCTTGGGCAGACGCGCAAAACTCGAAGCGCCTGCGGCAACCCGTGCCTTGCGCGAGAGCGCGAGCAGCGCAACGAACGGCAGACGTTCTTTCATGATGACGCTTGAAGCGTGGCCTAACGTTTGACTTAAGCGGCTGGCCGTAGGCCAGTCCGCTTGAAGGAAGGGTTAGACCTGCGGCTCACGCGAGCACCTCACGGAGGACCTCGGGATGGCGTTTGGCAATGCGGACAAGAGCTTGGGCTGCGCCAGAAGGCGACCGGCGCCCTTGTTCCCACTCCTGGAGCGTGCGCTTGGAAATATGCAGTGCCGAAGCAAACTCGGCTTGGGACATGCCTGTGCTTTGCCTGGCTTCAACGACTTCATTGACCGTGACCTGAGTGACTCGGGCGAACTTTCCTGCCTTCATCTCTCGCACGGACTGAAGTAGCTTCAGCCCGAAGTCTTCAGCAGAGGACGCGGCTTTGACTTTACGAGTTTTCATCTTCCAGCTCCTTTCGGATTTGCTTGAGTATGTGCCCAGGAATGTTGTCCTTCTCGGCCTTCGGGTAGACAAGAAGCATGCAGAGTTCACCGGCGGAGAGGCGAGTGAAGTAGATCACCCGCGCGCCGCCTTGCTTTCCCATGCCAGAACGCGACCACCGCACTTTGCGGCAGCCGCCGCTTCCTGCAATGACAGCGCCAGCTTCAGGGTCGGTGGCGATCCATGAGAAGAACTCAAGGCGCTCGTCTTCGGTCCAGATCTTGGCCGCTTCAGCTACAAAGGTGGGTGTTTCAAAGATGGAGAGCACGCCAGAGTATACGTCAAAGCCGTATGAATGATTGGCACGGCTTGCATACGCGGTTCTCGCAGGTCTAACGTTTGACATGAGCGGACCGCAGCGGCATGGCACGCTTGGCCCAGAATGAAATGAAGGCCAAGTGTGGCATGCCGTTGCGGGTCCGCTCGATGGAAGGGTTAGACCACGCTCGCTGAGCCACAGCCTTCTTGCTCTGTATTTGTGTCTTCATTTGGATGGCGGAGCATACCAAGGCTGGTAGTGCGAGTCGCGTGACCGGCGCCTGAAATGAACTTGTACTTTGGGGCTGCGCGAATGCGTAGGATCGCGGCGGCTTGCGTGCGACTGAGCAAGACCGACCTGAATTTTGGCTTTATGCCCAGACGGCAGCGGCGCCAAGGCATGTGCCCTGCATTTCTTGCCTCGAGCCGACGCCGCCGCACGCGCTCCGCGAAGGCCGGACATGGCCCACTCGACCGACGATGACAAAGGAATCATGCCGCTACTGGGGCAGCGCTTCGGTGGTGATGCACCTGCGGCAAATTTCTTCTCGCGTGCGAGAGCGCAGGTGGCACAACGAACAGCAGACTTGCTCTCATGATGAGGCTTGAAGCGTGGCCTAACGTTTGACTTAAGCGGACCGCCGTAGGCGGGTCCGCTTGAAGGAAGGGTTAGGCCGCAGCCTCGTAGATTTGAATGACATGTCTTGGCTCAAATACGACCGGCATTCCGGCCTGAATGCCGTCCGTGCAGTACGGATCGTTGTTCAGCTCGCCCAGATACTGACCATCCGTCAAGCCCCGCTGAACAACGACCCACATTCTCTCAACTTCTTGAGATCGGGCTCCGCCTTCATCTTCAACTGATATTCGGAACACCAACTTCACGTTCTGGCCGACTGACAACGATTGACGAACGTCATTTGGCGGAATGTAAAAGGTGTCGGGGGCTTCGCGATGTGGCGCCTCCCCATCGTCCAGTTCCCATCCATCGTCGAATGCATTCGCCAGCTTCATGCTTGTGTGTTCTCTTCTGCAACTCGGAAGGCCAAAGCGGTTTGCTCGTGCGGCCTAATGTTTGACTTAAGCGGACCGCCGTAGGCGGGTCCGCTTGAAGGAAGGGTTAGCCCACATCGCGCCGAAGCGTTTTGACTTCAATGGCAGCCCGCGCCCACTTGAACGCTATGCCGACTGCGACAAGCAAGGCGCATATCGCCACGAATGACCACGAGACGTCGGACTCCAAAATCTGCTTCTTGTGCTTGTCTAGTCCCGCTTTCTCGTTGGCTTCAATTAGAGCGTCAATACGTTCAGACAGCGACGTGTAAGTGGATGACAGGTTCGAATCGATGCCAGGAATGTGGGCCATTTTTTGGAGCTGTTCGCGTGCACTCCACCAATCCACGAAGTCATCCGGTGCTTTGAGAGTCCTCGGCCAGAGATCGCACATGTCTACGATTGTGCCCATGGCGCGCGTTGGAGGTAGAGGGCCGCCCCATTTCAAGCACTTTGCTCGGGCAAAGTCCCAGATGGCGGCGTTCACCTCACGGTGAAGTTGTTCCGCTCGACGCTCACCTTGCCGAATCTCGTTGTCAATCTTCAGTCGAGCAGCGAAGGTCACTAAGCCCACTATGCCAACGGAAACCAGAAACTCAGCGGCAAGACTTAGGATTCGCTTATACCGCTCCTGCTCGGAGCCTTTCCAGCGTATCGCAATAAAGTAAGTTGCTGCGGCGATAGCTCCAATGGCTCCGAGGGCGAGCACCATCGCATAGAGGGGGTCAACAAATCTCCAGGACGTATCGAATGAAATCGGCATGGATACTACGAACCTCTGTGGGCTAACGTTGGACATAAGCGGCGGGCCGTAGGCCCGTCCGCTTGATGGACTGGTTAGCGCGCTGGTGCCCGTGGGAACTTGCTTGGATGCCCGCAACGCGAAACATGAACGACTCGGTGTTCTTGGCTTTCATCGGAGCTGGCCGGGTGGAAGTGCGCGAAGCGTACATGTATTCCGACCGTGACGCTCCTGCGGAATGCTTGCTTCGAAGAGCGCCAGCAACCATGCGCTGCCCGCCGGCGAAGCGGGACGGGCGGCCGGCACCGTGCGTGAACTGAGGCATGTATTTCAATCGCTTGCTTGGCATGGCAGACGTGCTCTCTTCGGTGCGCGGACTCTGGCAGACAGAGACTGAATGCGGGACGCCGAGGCAATGGGTCTGGAGCATAGGTGACCTGCGTTTTTGAGGGAGCGCGCTAACGTTTGACTTAAGCGGACCGCCGTAGGCGGGTCCGCTTGAAGGAAGGGTTAGGCCACGCTCGCTGAGCCGCAGCCGTGCTTTGTGTTTGTGTTTGTGTTTGCATTTGGATGCCGAAGCATACCAACGCTGGAGGCACAAGCCGAACGAGCGACGCTTGAACTGAAGCTGTAGATGGATGCTGAGAGAAGAAGCCAGACCTCCACGGCTGAGGCCCATGAATGCGTGGGATCGCTGCTACTTGGCCGCGACTGAGCAAGACCGACTTGAATCTTGGCTTTGTGCCCACGCGGAAGCGGCGCCAGGGTGCGTGCCTTCCTTGCTTGCTTTCGAGCCAACGCCACCAGGCGCACTCCGCGAAGGCGGGACGGCCCCTCGACCGACGATGACGAAAGAACCAGGCGACACCTTGGTGGGCCGCTTCGGTGGTGATGCACCTGCGGCAAATTTCTTCTCGCGTGCGAGAGCGCGAGCGGCACAACGAAAGCAGACTTGCTCGCATGATGAGGTTTTTGCGTGGCCTAACG
>Ga0307508_10007343_pt1 | contig 10263 bp, 11 predicted proteins | sample 9_EM_MG_FD_203089 | JGI IMG/M metagenome (GOLD analysis project Ga0307508, IMG submission 203089) | Populus trichocarpa ectomycorrhiza microbial communities from riparian zone in the Pacific Northwest, United States - 9_EM | ecosystem: Host-associated > Plants > Roots > Unclassified | place...
CGTCCGGCCGACCGAGGGCCCGTGGCGCGAGCTCGAGCGCGCGCCGCTGTCGCGCGTCGGCCTCGCCTACGGCCTGTACGGCGGCACCGGCTCGCTGCGATCGGCCGATGGGACGCTGGCGCTTGGCCCCGCCTGGACGATCCAGCTCGGTGGCTTCGTCACCCAGCAGGTCGGCATCTTCGCGTCGGCGTTCTTCGGCTGGCGCAACAACCAGTACGGCGCGACCCTGTTCGAGGGCCGGTGGACGGCGGAGCTCCAGGTGCTGCCGCTCCAGCTCGGCATCCTCCACGGCGGGCTGTACGGCGGGGCCGGCATCGCGCAGCGGTTCGAGGACGCGGTCAAGCTCGCAGGCGACCACGTGATCGCAGGCGACGAGACCACCGGCGCGCTGGTCGGCGGCGCGATGTTCCAGCTCGACATCAACACGCGGATCGCGCTGACCGCGCGGCTCGGCCTCGCGTTCGCGCACGGCGAGCAGATGCACGACGCGATCTTCGGCCTCAGCGTGTACTGACGGTCACTTCTGGTAGGTCGCCTTCCACTCGTCGTACGGCATGCCGTAGATCAGCTCGCGGGCCTCGGGATCGCTGAGCTCGACGCCGCGTTCGATCGCCGCCGCCCGGTACCACTTGGACAGGCAGTTGCGGCAGAACCCGGCGAGGTTCATGACGTCCAGGTTCTGGACGTCGGTTCGCTCGCGAAAGTGCTCGACGAGGCGGCGGAACGCCGCGGCTTCGATCTCGACGCGGGTGGCTGGGGGGATCGGGGTCGGCATGCGCTGTGTGTAGCGCGGCGCGCGTGCTATGTCAGCGCGGTGTCGGTGACCGAGCTCGTGTCCGGCGATACCACGTTCCACATCGTCGGGACCGCGCACGTGTCGCAGCGCAGCGTCGACGAGGTCCAGGCGGTGATCGCCGCGATCCGGCCCGACGTGGTGTGCGTCGAGCTCGATCAGACGCGGTTCGACGCGTTGACCAGGGACAGCGCGTTTCGCGACCTCGACGTGTTCAAGGTCGTGCGCGAGGGCCGCACGCTGTACCTGCTCGCCCACCTCGCGCTGGCGTCGTACCAGCGGCGGATCGGAGCGAGCCTCGGGGTCAAGCCCGGCGCCGAGCTGCTCGCCGCGATCTCGGCCGCGAACGCCGCCGGCATCCCGGTCGCGCTGATCGATCGCGACATCAACATCACGCTCAAGCGGACCTGGCGCAACCTCGGGCTGTGGCGGCGCTCGATGCTGCTGTCGTCGCTGATCGTCGGGTTCGACACCGGCACGACCGGCGATCGGCCGCGCGGCGGCGAGCCTGCCCCGCGACCAGCGGCGCCGGCGCCCCCGGAGCCGCAGGCCGGCCACCCCGCGCTCGACCGGTCGCAGGCGATCACGCCGCAGACGATCGAGGACCTCAAGGAGCCCAAGGCGCTGTCGGAGATGCTGAGCGAGCTCGGCCGCGTCGTGCCGGAGATCAAGGGTCCGCTGATCGACGAGCGCGATCAGTACCTCGCGTCGAAGCTGCGCGACGCGGGCCTCGGCCGGCGCTCGGTGGTGGCGGTCGTCGGCGCCGCCCACGTGCCGGGGATGCTGGCGGGGTTCGGTGCGCCGATCGATCGCGCAGCGCTCGACCGGGTGCCGCCGCAGTCGCTGGCGTGGCGCGCGGTCAAGTGGCTGGTTCCGATCGTGTTCCTCGCGGCGCTGGTCTGGGGCTGGCGGCGGAGCGAGACCACGAGCCTGGTCGAGATGATGCTGGCGTGGATCCTGCCGACCTCGATCGCCGCCGGCGGCTGTACGCTCGTGGCGGGCGGTTCGCTGGCCTCGGTGGTGTCGGCGATCGTGGTGTCGCCGATCGCGGCGATCCATCCGCTGCTCGGGACCGGGATGGTGGTCGGCGTGGTCGAGGCGTGGCGCCGCCGGCCGAGCGTGGCCGACTGCGAGCGGCTCCCCGAGGACGTCCAGAGCCTCCGGGGGTTCTGGCGCAACCCGGTCACCCGCATCCTGCTCGTCGCCGTGGCCTCGGGCATCGGCACGGCGGTCGGCTTCTGGGTCGGCGTCGGGTGGGTGGCGACCCTGCTGTAGCCTGCGGGCGAGTGATGAGCGCCGCGCTGCCGCGCCGGTCCGACCAAGTTTGGTAGGCTCGCGGCGCAAATTTCCGTATGCTCGCCGCATATGAAGCGACGCGACGCACTCAAGACCATCGGCGGGCTCGGCGCCGCGGCGGGGATGGCGCGGCTGCTCCCGGGTTGCAGCAACGATGGACCGGGCGAGATCACGACCTACGTCTACATGATGATGGAGAATCGCAGCTACGATCACTACTTCGGCGCGCGGTCGATGGTCGAGGGCAAGCCGGGCGACGGGCTGGTCGCGACGATGTCCAACCCCACCGCCGGCGGCCAGCTGATCGCGCCGTGGGCGCCGACCCAGCTCCAGCTCTGCGACCCCGATCCGCCGCACGGCTGGGACGACGCTCACGCGCAGTGGAACAGCGGCAAGAACGATGGCTTCATCATCCGCCACCAGACGCAGCACGGCGACACGGCGATCGATCCGATGCAGTACCTGACGCGCACCGACCTGCCGGTCAGCTGGGCGCTCGCCGATCAGTACGCGACCGCCGATCGCTGGTTCTGCTCGGTGATGGGCCCGACCTGGCCGAACCGGTTCTACTGGCACACCGCGAGCTCCGGCGGCCTCAAGGCCAACGAGATCGGTAATGGCCTGACCTGGCCGTCGATCTACCACCGCCTGCAGGACAAGGGCATCGACTGGGCGTACTACTACGGCAACCTCGCGGCGATCCCGCTGATCTGCGCCTACGACACCACCCTCGATCTCGTCGGCAAGGTCCGCCGGTTCTCGCAGTTCCTCGCCGACGCCAAGGCCGGCAAGCTGCCGCCGGTGGTCTACATCGACCCCGCGTTCGACGACAACGACGATCACCCTCCGATCCACCCGATCAACGGCCAGGAGCTGATCGCGGCGGTCTACACGGCGCTGGCCGCGTCGCCGCAGTGGAAGAACTGCATGCTCGTGATCACCTACGACGAGAATGGCGGGTTCTTCGACCACGTCCCGCCGCCCACGACGGCCGACGATCTCCCGGAGTTCCAGCAGATGGGCTTCCGCGTGCCGACGATGGTCGCCGGACCCTACGTCAAGGAGAGCTACGTCAGCTCCGTCACCTACGATCACTGCTCGGCGCTGCATGAGCTCGACGTCGCGTTCGGCCTCGAGACGCTCAACCAGCGCACCGCCGCCGCGAACGACCTCAGCGACTTCATCGACGCCGACCGGCTCGCCAGGGGCGACTGGCACCAGCCGATCGAGCTCCCGATGGTCGACCCGTCGACCTGGCCGATGGACGCCGCGGCGTGCACGCCGACGATGCCGCGTGAGGACCCTCATCCGATAGTCGCATGGGCAAACGCGCACCCCGAGCGGATCGCCGGCTACGACCTGCGCGCCGAGGGCCCCGAGTACCGCCGCGAGATCCGCGAGTTCCTCGCCTCGCGCCCGCTCGCCAAGCTCCGCTGATCGCTGCGCTGGCCGGAGGTGATCCGGATCGCGCCGCAGCTCCCGGGTGCGTGCTCCCGGACGTGGCCGTGCGCACGGCAGCGCCGGGCAAACACCGCTTGCTGTCGTCGCGCGGCTCGGCCATCCTGGTGCCACCCCCATGAAGAAGCTCCCGATCGCCGTCGCGTTCCTGTCGCTCTCGATCGCCGCACCGGTCTTCGCGTGCCCGATGGAGAACCACGAAGAGACCCCGCAGACCGCCGAGAAGGCCAAGGCGCCGACCAAGGACACCGCCAAGGCCGCCGAGAAGGCCAAGGCGCCGACCAAGGCCGACGACAAGGCCAAGGCCGCCGCGAAGCCGGCCGACAAGGTCTCGCAGAAGTAGCCGCCGGCCTCGACCACCTCGGCTCGCCCGGCGGGCCGTTCGTGGTCGCCCGCATGATCGCCGCGATCGCCATCCGTATCGCCGAGGCGTGGGCGGTCGCCGCCGCGCTGCAGCTGGTGCTGTGGCTGGTCCAGCAGCGCACCCGGAACGCCGGGATCGTCGACGTGGGCTGGGCCCTCGCGTTCGCGCTCGTCGTCGCGGTGTTTGCGTGGCGCGCCTCGGCGCCCGTCGCCGCGTGGTGGCCGATCGCCACGGTCGTCACCGCCTGGAGCCTGCGGCTCGGCGGCTACCTGATCACGCGCGGCGCCGCGCGTGCCCCCGAGGACGGCCGCTACGCCGATCTGCGGCGGCGCTGGGCCGCGAACGCGGCGCCGCGGTTGTTCGTGTTCTTCCAGGCGCAGGCGGCGCTGACCGCGGTCCTGTCGACCGCGTTCGTCGTGCCGTTCCTCGCCATACCCTGGGATGGCGGCTGGCTCCGCGCGCTCGGCGCCGGGATCGCGCTGGCCGGTGTCGCCGGCGAGACCGTCGCCGACGCGCAGCTCGCGCGCTGGAAGCGCGATCGCGCCACCGCCCCCGGTCACCCGGTCTGCGACGCCGGCCTGTGGGCCTGCTCGCGTCACCCCAACTACTTCTTCGAGTGGTGCGTGTGGCTCGGCCACGCGGTATATGGTTTGGCGCTCTATCCGTACGGCCTGATCGCACTCGTTCCGCAGGCGGTCATCCTGGGTTCAATCTTGGGCGTAACGGGCATTCCGCCGACGGAGAGTCAAGCAATCCGCAGCAAGGGCGACGCCTATCGCGACTATCAGAGGCGCGTCAGCAAGTTCATTCCGATGCCGCCGAGCCGTTCGTGACCGAAGCGCGATCGATTCTTGCAATTCATTTCTACCTCGTTTCTATCGTGGCGACCACATGCCTTGAATGATCGAGTACGGCATCACACCGTCGAACAGCGCAGAGCTTCCCGACTCCAGGAACTTCGTGCACTGCATGGCAGCATGCGTGATCGCCGATTGGGCGATCGCAGCGCCGGCACTCAAGCGCCTGACGCCCAGCGCAGCCAGCTCCGTCGCGACCGGCAAGTCCTTCCATGCCATCACGTTGATCGGCAGCTTCACCGCCGAGGCCACAGCACGGATCTGGTCGGGCTTGGCCAGCCCCGGGACGAACAGGCCATCGGCGCCGGCCGCCCGATACGTCGCCTCGCGAGCGACGATCTCGTCGACCGCCTTCGCGGCATCGACGAGACCGGCAAGGAGGACGTCGGTGCGTGCGTTGATGAACAGGTCCTCGCCTCGCTTGGTGACGGCGCTCTTGATCGCGTCGATCTTGTTTGCGAGGACGTCCGGCGCTTCGCTGCCGTCTTCGATGTTGATGCCGTCCGCGCCGGCCTCGACCAGGCGCAGCGCCAGCTCGGCCACATCACGCGGCGATCCGGAGTAGCCGTTCTCGACGTCGATCGACAGTGGCACGGCGATCGCACGGCGGATCGTCGCGGTCACGCGCACGACCTCGTCGACCGGAAGCTGGTAGCCATCGGCGTATCCGAGCGCCCACGCCATACCGGCGCTGGTCGTCGCGATGGCCATCGCACCACCGTTCTCGAACAACCGCGCGCTGCCGGGGTCCCACGCGTTGGGAAGGATCAACAGCGGGGCGCCCGTGTGAAGCGATCGAAGCTGAGCTGCGCGTGTGGTCATGAGGCTCCTTCAAGGCTGCATGCGATCTGCACGACGCGAGCTCCGACGTGACCGAGCGCGAGCGCCGGGCGAGTGTTCGACACACGCCGAGCATCCGCGAGACGCCGAGACCTCCGCTTGGAAAATCTTGCGATCGCCTACGAGGCCGCGACGCCGCCGAGCTGGATCGGGCCGGTCCGCGGCGGCGAGGTCGACGCGTCACGTCGGAGGCTCGCGACCTCGAGCGGCTGCGCGACGAGGTCTACAAGCTGATCGGAGGCGTGATGTCAATCGACACCAACCGTTCGTTCGCGCGGTGCAAGCGGTTCGAGCCCAAGGTCGAGTGCTACCAGGTGTGCCCCGACGTCAACGACCGCGGCGAGCTGCGGTTCTCGTCGGCGTCGTGGCGAACCAGCTGCTGGTAGCCTGCAGCCGACCGGGCCCGCGCGCGCCGGGCCGCCGCCGACGACGACCCCTCAGCCATCACCGGCGACGTCACCGCCCGGCTCGGCCCCGAACTTGCGCGCCTCCAGCAGCTCCTCGATGTAGCGCACCGTGAGCTCGACTTCGCGGCGCGTGAGCGCCAGCCGCTCGGCGACCTCCGGATACGAGTTGCCCTCCAGCACCGCGGTGAGCACCGCGACGTACTGGGCGCCCCTCGTGACCAGCCGCCGGACGTGGATGCGCGCGATCTTCCACTCGAGCGCGAGCCGGGAGAACGCGTGCTCGCCGTGGGCACGAAACTCGGCCGCCGCGCGCTCGGTGGCGGCAGCCACGAACGTCATCAGCTCCTTGCGCTTCTCCGCCAGCGTATCGGGCAGCGATGCGGCGGCCGCCGAGCTCAGCGTCGCCAGCGACACCCAGCGGTTGCTCGTGCGCTCGAACTCGGGGTTCTCGCGCATGTAGTCGATCGCCGAGCGCCGGACCAGGACGCGGATCCACGCGCGCAGCTCGGGTGCGGGATCGAGCGCGCACAGCTTGCGAATCGCGGCGAACTCACGCGCGTGCAGCCGGACCAGCACCCGTGCCACGATCTCGCGCGGCGTGTCCTCCTGATCGCGCAGCCGCCCGATCGGCTGGCGCTTGGCGAACTGCGCGACCAGCGGCTCCAGATCGGTCACGAGCGCCGGCCAGGCGATCGCGCCCCTGGCCGCGACGTCGCGCAGCAGCTGCCACAGGTCCGGATCCGATGCCAAGGTCGCCCGGAGCCTACTCCACGGGCCCGCGCTCGAGCCACGCCGATGGCGCGGCCGTATGCCGTTCGGCTGTTTCCCCATGCCCCAGAAGGGCGGAACGACGCGCGTTCGCAGCACAAAAAAACCGCTCCCCACACTCCCGAACGGTTGCCAGCCATGGCCGATCGCGACATCGTACGGGCGGCCAACGCCCACTCCGCCCATGACCGACACCATCCTCGTACACAAGGACGGCACGATCGCCACCGTCGTGCTGAATCGGCCCGAGAAGCTGAACGCCCTGACCCGGCCGATGTGGCAGCGACTCGGCCAGGCTTTCGAGCAGCTGTCCGCGGACGACGAGGTGCGCTGCATCGTGATCCGGGGCGCCGGGACCCGGGCGTTCGCCCCCGGCAACGACATCTCCGAGTTCGAGACCGAGCGCTCCAACCCTGCACAGGCACGGGCGTACGGCGACGACATGCGCCGGTCGATCGAGGCGATCGACCGCTGCCGCCATCCGATCGTGGCCCAGATCCACGGCATCTGCGTCGGCGGCGGCCTCGAGATCGCCGGCCTCGCCGATCTCCGGATCTGCGGCGAATCGAGCCGGTTCGGCGTGCCGATCAACAAGCTCGGCCTGGTGATGGCCTACGCAGAGATCGGCGCGCTGATCGCGCTCGCCGGCGAGGCGACCGCGCTCGAGATCTTGCTCGAGGGCCGGGTGTTCGATGCCCGCGAGGCCAAGGCCAAGGGCCTGGTGACCCGGGTCGTCGCCGATGATCAGGTGGAGGCCGAGGCCCGCGCCACCGCGCAGCGCATCGCCGAGGGCGCGCCGCTGGTCGCGCGCTGGCACAAGAAGTTCGCGCGCAGGCTGCGCGACGCCACGCCGCTCACCGAGGCCGAGTACGACGAGGGCTTCGCGTGCTTCGGCACCGCGGACTTCCGCATCGGCTACCGGGCGTTCCTCGCCAAGCACAAGCCGGAGTTCACCGGTGGGTGACCGGCCCGGCGCCGGCGACGGCCGCGACCCTCGCGGCCCGGCCGCGCCGATGACCGGAGCGCTCCACGGCATCAAGGTGGTCGAGCTCGCCCAGATCATGGCCGGACCGACCTGCGGGATGATGCTCGCCGATCTCGGCGCCGACGTGATCAAGGTCGAGAAGCTCCCGGGCGGCGACGACACCCGGAGCTACTCGGAGCCGTCGATCAACGGCGAGTCGGCGGCGTTCATGATCCTGAACCGCAACAAGCGCGGCATCGCGGTCAACCTCAAGACCCGCGGCGGGCTCGAGGTCGTGAAGCGGCTGCTCGCCGACGCCGACGTGGTCACCGAGAACTACCGCAAGGGCACGCTCGACAAGCTGGGCCTCGGCTACGACGTGCTGCGCGAGCTCAACCCGCGCCTCATCTACTGCGCGGTGTCCGGCTGGGGCCGCACCGGCCCCTACGCCGACAAGGGCGGCTTCGACCTGATCGCGCAGGGCTTCGCCGGGATCATGAGCATCACCGGGGAGCCCGGCGGGCCGCCGGCCAAGAGCGGCACGTCGATCGCCGACATCAACGCGGGCATCCTCGCGGCGCTCGGCGTCGTGTCGGCGCTGGTGTCGCGCGCCACGACCGGCCGCGGCCAGATGGTCGAGACCTCGCTCATGGAGGCCGCGGTCCAGCAGACCTACTGGCAGTCGGCGATCTTCTTCGCGACCGGCCACAACGCCGGGCCCACCGGATCGGCCCACATCCTCACCGCGCCGTACCAGGCGTTCCCCACCCGGGACGGCTGGATCAACGTCGGCGGCGCCAACCAGGCCAACTGGGAGCGGCTGGTCAAGGTGATCGGTCGGCCCGAGCTCGCCGACGACCCGCGGTTCAAGACCAACACCTTGCGCATGCGCCACCTCGCGGAGCTGACCCCGCTCCTCGCCGACAAGCTGCGCGAGCGGCCGTCGGCCGAATGGATCCCCGCGTTCGAGGCCGCCGGCGTGCCGGTCGGCCCGGTCAACCGGATCGGCGACATGCTCGCCGACCCGCAGGTCGCCGCGCGCGAGATGGTGATCGAGGTCGATCACGCGCGCGCCGGGCGGACCCGGGCCCTGGGCACGCCGATCAAGTTCTCCGAGACCCCGGGCGATCTGACCCGCCCCGCGCCGCTGCTCGGCCAGCATAGCCGCGAGGTCCTCGACCAGCTCGGCTACTCCGCCGCCGAGATCGAGGCCCTGCAGCGCGACGGCGCCGTCCTCCTGGGCTAGCCGCAATGCCGCTCACGTAGCGTGAACTCCCGGTCATCTCGACCTGGCCGGTCACGGCGTCGGCGGCTCGACGATCATGAGCGGCGCGGCCTGGCCCGGGTCGGCGTGGTGCTCCTGGAGCAGCGGATATTGCTCCGGTCGTAGCAGGCTGAGCTCGCGCTCGCATAGCCTCGACCTGTCGGTGAACACGCCCAGCTCGTCCGACCTCGCGAGGCACGCGGCAAAGCCATCGACCGCGCGCTGCTCGAACGGCTCCGCGGTCGCGGCCATCGCGTCGCAGAACGCCTCGAGCGCCGGGGCGCTGCGCCGCGCCTCCGCGGTCGAGTCGGCGCCGAGCAGCGCGTCGACGATCGCCTGGTGGATCTGCGCGATCCGCGCTGCCGCCGCGACCGCGGCCTCGTCGCGGAGCGCCACGATGCCCTCGAGCTGCCGCGCGACCGCCCTGCCGCTGTCGACCTTGCGCACGATCCAGGCGCGGACCCGTTGCGCGCTGCGCTGCTTCGCCCCGTCGGGATCGAAGGTCAGGTTGGCGGGGAGCTCGAGGGCCAGGAACGCCTCGAAGTCGCGGTCGGCGGCGAGCGTCCGGGCGACGGCGTAGGCGTGGAGCGCCGCGGCCTCGTCGCCGGTGGGCTGGCCGTCCCGGTGCTCGAACGCGTCGATCGCGCGCTGCAGCGCCGCGCGCGCCCCGCGAACCTTGCGTGGATCCCGCGCGACCATCACCCCGCGAACGCGCGGCGCCACGCTACATCGCGACCGCGGCCGCGATGACGGCGACCGCACATCGAGCTTCTCGCATACACCATCGATCTCCGGAACCGGACACGCCTGGTGCCACAGCGCCGCGCTGCGGCTCACCTCGACGACCACCGGATCGTCACTGGCCGTGCGATCGTCTGCGGACGCGCGACCGCCGAGCGCGACCGCGGCCGCAATGATGGAAGCAACCGACGTCTTCATCTCGCAGACTCCTGGATGGACGATTCGCTGGACACCCGCGCCACCGCGCCGGTTGCGGGCCCGGCCGAGCGCAGCGCCGCCGCGCCTCCGCCCCGGAGCTGCAGATTTCTTGTGCCGATCTCGTGTCACTGCCGACCACCGATCGCCTGCGGGTGAGCACCCGCGCGACCGAGACGATGCGGGCACCGCGTCTCGCGGCAGCGCACGGCCACCGCGCCGTATCGCCCGCGGCCGGGTCGCGTCTACAGTACGCGGGTGCTGCAACGAATCATCGATTCCGGCCGGGTCCCCGAGCCGATGCTGCGCGCGGGGA
>Ga0307508_10007344_pt1 | contig 10262 bp, 9 predicted proteins | sample 9_EM_MG_FD_203089 | JGI IMG/M metagenome (GOLD analysis project Ga0307508, IMG submission 203089) | Populus trichocarpa ectomycorrhiza microbial communities from riparian zone in the Pacific Northwest, United States - 9_EM | ecosystem: Host-associated > Plants > Roots > Unclassified | place...
GCGTTGCTTCCTTTGGAGTCCTCTCTCCACCTGGTCGATATGAATTATGATATTAACACAACGCCGGATCCGCGCGGCACTGTTTCCAGAATCCACCTCGCTAACAAATTGCAAACTCCTAGCGTGTTCAGGTCCGAACTAGTGACTTGCGGAGTTTATTCACAGCGTCCAGAAATCTGACCATCATCGCGCAATTGCTTCTCTGTCGATCCGCATAAAGGCTGTGTGGGAATTTGATATATATATATATGGTGGCAATCTCCATCGATATCATTGTCACTGGTTTCTTGAAAACCCCTTCTCTATTCGATCAACATCGCCAACCGCGCCGGCCACCCTATGGACTTCCTAAACAGAGTTAATAATCCTTTAGGGCAGGCAGGGAGACGATACCCCTATTTTCTGCGACACAGCTAGAGCGCTGTGATCAATTGGACATGCGCAAGCGGTGCAATATGACACCTTGGTCTCACCGCCCCCAAAATAGAGAGAAGAAGGTCCTAACCCCAACTGAAGCTTATAAAATCGGCTGCCCCGTAAGCGGCAAGAGGCTCGGTTACAAGAACTGGAACTATGGAGGAGACGTGGTGTTTTCCCAGAAAGGCCTTCCATGACCCTACCGACGTTGCCCCATTCATCATTGCATTGTGCTCGTGATTGTCACGATATCGATTTGTATGTGTGACGGGAAAGTGCCGCGGGACGTGCAGAGAAGGATTTGCCGACAGCAGAATGGTCAAGGCTAAGCACGCAGGACAGGATTGTTAGAAGGGTTAGATAACAAGACCGCGCGGCAACGATGCTGTGTTGGATATACATGGATTTGGTTTGGTGGATGGGTGGTATACTTTGCTACTTGAAGATGTATTTTACGTCGCCGTTTTTTCTCTTTCTGTTTCTGCAGTAAAATGATACTGACGTAACTTAAGCCTGACACCTGCATTCCCCCATGGCCAGCACAATCGCAGTTCCCGGACCGTACGTTGTAGGCAAGATGTTTATTTACGCGACATACAATAGGAAAGATTCGTGCCCTATAGTTACGTATGTGCCGTCGTGTCACATATGGGTCTAGTGTTATACCAGAAGTGATGCAGTCGGAACGTCATTATTCGAGGATGCTGGAGCCGAGACCAGTATTTGCAAAAAGCGCGACGCGATTCTTGAGATTGGCTGACCAACCCGAGAGCGAATCCAAAATGGTAAAGTACGCGTCGCGCTTTTTTGCAATTTTGCAGAATATTTTCATACCCACCGAAGGCTATGGTCATTCTGTGGCCTGTGGCTCCACGATCTAAGCGTTTGGGTCCCTCTATGGGGGGGGAAGGAGGCAAGGGGGAGCGTGCGAACTATTCCTCGTAACAAACAAATAAACAAACACATGAGGTCAAAAGCTATTTTGGGTGCCAATCCACGCGAGCGTCGGCACGGGGCGATCCAGCGGCAGTTGTTGGTAGATTGCCTCGCTGAATGTTTACCCGTGAACGTCGTAGGAATTTGCGTTGAAAAACCCGTGTTATGGTCACAACATGAATATTAATGTGAGCCAGTTCATTCGATTGCCCAGTAGCCACGAAGGTTTGTAGCTATTATACCTATAGACTAGAAAATGCCTGTCATTGCACAAAGGCATTCTGAATTTACCCACTGCTTGGGCCAAAAACAGATTTTGCAGCATAAACGGCAAAGGAGTATTACAGTACATGCCACTGTCAGTGAAAGATCAACTCGGATCGGAACGATGAAGTCTATGGGATGACACGGAAACCCTTCCGTACCATGTGTGCTGTTGAGAGGTTGTCACCCAAGCCCACGGTTCGGAGCAGAACCTTGCCCAATCACAATCTGCAGCGAGTGAGCGGCGCACCGTACCTTCCTACGGCCGAAGATATGCCCTGGAATTGTAGAAATGGGACATTAACCAACTTCCCAAAGATAGAGATAACGGCACTGCAACTATTCAAACGTGCTGACTTTGAATGCTGTCCACTTCACATTTTGGGACGCCTGGAGGTTAGAATGCAAGGATCAGAATGCAAACAAGAGACCAAGAGAAACCCATTTTTCGCAAACAATAAGCATTACTTTGGATAACACTTCGATGAATCAACTTGGCCAGTAAACCGGAAGAGACCCGACGTGAAAATGAGACCATTCAGATCAGGGCCGCCAGTTTTCAATGATTTTATATACATCGCTGAACGAAGTGTTTATAGAAATCGGAACGCGGACCTTTATACCATAATCGGGCTTGAAGACTGGCCAGCATGTAAAGCGTTGACAGACAAATCACAACCACGGAGGCAAAGCGAGGAACCCGGATATGTGGGATCATTCTGGAGACAGTATCGGCAAGGAGGCAAGACAAAGGCGGCTCGACTGCCGGCGCGGCACAAAATGTTGGTGTACAAGCGAGCCAGGGAGAAGACCCCGCAACACGATGTGCCGAGCGAGAGATTGTCAAAACGTCGAGAGCGGAGAACTTGGGGGGGTGGATCAAGGGAGATGTCTGCAGCGGGATGATACGGAGTCCAAAAGACCTGACATGACAACGGCCAGTGTTGAGAGGTGAGTGGGGGCATGCAAAAAGCAGGAAAGTAGAAAAACAATCCAACATGCTGAGTGCCGGACACTGACACACGGGTGAGCGAAAACTGTGCACATGAGTGAGCGCGTCGAGAAGATTGAGACAATATACGCAACGGCGAGCGAAAGGTGAGTCAAGGTTTGAAGGAAAAGCAACGTGACGTTTGGTCACCACATTCTAGCGCGGACGCCGCAGAGAGCGAACAGCACAAGCCGAAAGCGGGCGGCTCGAAAGATTCAAGCCATAACAGCGGACCAGGTCATGCATAGCCGCCGAGGTCGTTGCGCAGAAGGGAAAATGGGGGTTGGAAGTGAAAAGTGAAACCGGAGAGTGACGCCTGGGTGTTTGTACAGCGAGATTTAGTGAAAAGGAGCGTTTGGAAAGAGCATGTGCGGGACTGGTCTCTTGAATCTCTATTGGTGCGTTGGTGGGCTGCCGCACGTGTCGAGCGCGAGAGACTTTGTCGCAATGTTAAAAATGGAGATCTTGAGGGAATATGTGGAGATTTTGCAGTGGGGTGGGTGCAGAGCCCGGAAGACCACTTGGCAGGACTGCGGACAGCATCAGGGGGCTGAGATTCAAGGGGATGAAGGAAGGAGAAAAGAAAAACCCAAACGAACGAACGACGCAGGGTAAGGGACACTGACGCCGCGGTGAGCGCAAGCCGAGGGTTGGCGTGCCGCTAGGACGACCCAAACCAGCGTAGCAACGTAAGCTGAGAATTATTACACTAGGAGAAACGCGAGGTGAAAGAACGACGAACATGAAAGAGGCGACTGATTCGAACATAACAGGCCAAGAAAGACGGCGCACGCCGCAACGAAGCAGCTCGCAATGCGCGATTGGAGCCAACAATATCGTGTTCTGGAAAAACAACATTGTATCAAACTTGGGCCTTCATGGTGTCGGCGCGCCGATGCCAACTTGACTTGATGCTCTTGTTGCAACCCCTCCAATAGGTCCCTCAATACTGGATGGGCTAGTTGATTCTACGAGAGATGTTAGGGGGAAGCCTTTGCCCGGTGCTTTCCCAGTGTGAGTGTGTCCACGTTTGTTAGCCATCGGTGCTGCTGTGATCTGCTCGAGGTCTGTTTATGGGCGTATCTGTGCCGTGACGCAATATAAAGGGACCTCCTTAGTGGCGATTATTGTGCTGTATCCTTCCGCCCATCGTGACTGGGATTATATGCATCGGACACTCATGGCCTCGACTTTGCGCGATGCATCTTCATACTTTTGAAGACGCTGGGTGTCTCTTACAACACTTGATACTGGCGAAATCCTAGATGATGTCAACCTCAACCATCCAGGATAGAACTCCGGCAGAACTTCAACTCACAATGATTACCAGCGAAAACAGCGATACAGTATTCAGTGCCAGCTGCGACATTCGAGATTCATGGATAGCGAAACCTGACATGATGTAGACATCCTCTGTTGACTGAAGGAGCCTTGTACATAGATGGTGATGCGGTACCCATGATAAGTCCAGTTTTGCGTGAGGCTGACGTCTGCTCCCGACCTAACGAAGCGAATATAGGGGTACCGAATCAGATGTGGTATAAGCAGAGGTTCACGGGATTCGAAGCTTTGAGCGACAGAATAGGGTTAGTCACGACACCGTTGGGAAATGGCCCAAAAGAAAAGCATGATGGCTGGCCACATCCCATGATTGCGGCGTCCCATTATGCCCCGTTAAAGGCCATCCACCGAGCGCAGAGGGAAGATGTCAGGGACGAATGCCCGAAACCCGAGTGTTGGTGTCTTGAAAATAGCACTACAGCAAAGCTGTCAGGTGTCCATTGGTAGTCATTCGGCGAGAGCAACGGATCGGAGCGAGAACGAGGAAGAGGAAAGAATCGTATTGCAAGATGGCCGAACCTCACACCGTGTGGCGAATTATATTTGCTCGTCAAGCCGGCGCGCTCGAAGTTAGCGTGTGATGTGGGTGCAGGTCCAACAACAAAAAAACTGTGCCCAATGGTACAATTTGGCCAAGCTTTCATACAGCCTCCTTCAGAGGTTCAAACACGCCTAAAAGCGCACGCGCTACCTCGATTCAGGCTGCAGGAGGGGTAGTTGGAACGTGTACGTGAGAGATAGACAATCTTCGCCCCGCAAACCATGAAACTGCGCAGAACATGAGAAACAGAACACACACACAGCGTCCTACGATGTGGGGTGACGTTTGCATTCTTGTTCTGCGAGACACAGAGTAAGAGACGCTTGGGGAAATGGTAGCGGAAAACGCCGATAAATTCCCACACGTCGAAAAGCAAATACTAGTCTCATCGTCGGCCGAGATGTGGTCGAGTTCAGGGAGTGTTTTAACGTGGAACTGAAGTGCACGAAAGAGATACGTCACAGTCAACACCGACTCGTCATTCCCTCCTATCTGCTATCTCTCCTCCCTGGCCCTCCGTGCGTGCCGTTCTTGCTACTTTGCTGTTATACCTTCCCACGTTCTCCAACCGAAACGTTGCCGATTTGTCTCGCTTGCTATAAGGCGGGGGGACTGGTGAGATAGCACTAGGCATGCTTACGCACTTGTTTCGTCTCTATCGGCGGCCCCCGTTTCCCACCTTATAAGTTATAACGTCCCCCTCGCTCGCCCAACACTGTGACGACGTTGGGCTGCGCAATATGTTCCGCCTAGCCTAGGGCGCAATCGAGTTGGTGGCCTTTCTGCGGGGTTTGCGGAGCTGGGACGATCTCATGTGAATAACGTCAACAGACTGATTGCATCGTCTTCTGATCGAATCCATCATCCGACTACTCTTCAGGCCATGGGACGGCTCTTGACTCTTGCCCAATCCATCGTTAATGGTGTCAGTGTTTCGTGTTTGCACGTCAATTCTTTCTCGAGGTACCCTTTCATCCCAGAAACCGGTGTGTATCGTAGTGTGTATGTATCGGGGGTTTGCATTTAGCTCTTTAAACTTGCTCGCTGCACCTCTTTCTATCGTTCCTACTACCTCCTGATGTGATGCAATTGACTTCATCGTTGTCTCATCGGCGCTTCTGGTGTGCGTGAATACACGCATATTACTTTGTTGTTTCTAGTGGCTTTCCTGAGGCGGTTCGCATTCGTGATAGGCTCATGCAATAAACCTGCACTGATTCATAGTATACAAGTGGCTTCCCCCCGCAATTTCCAGATGTGGAAGATACTGAACAAACAAAACATAGTAGCATGAGGACATATGGCAGCGTTCCATACTGCAAACGATACCGGAAAGGAAGACATAACAAATACGCGAAAGCGAGGCAAAAGAAGCATCAGAATATGCCAGCTGGTGATACAAGGGCCATGAGGCCGATAACGTGATTTACTTTATGAAACCAGACTAACAGCTGCAGTAGGCCTCGGTGGCGGTTCGGGCCTTATTGTTTTATCACAATCGGACGAAAAGGCCGACTGCGATGATAATAGCCACCTCGCATCTCTCCTCACACCTTCCTTAAACGCATCATATCCAACGCCCTTATCCGTGCATGGAGATAGCTTCGCACTCCTCCCTCTGGGAGATTGTGGATTAACCCTCAAGCCTGCTTGTCGCGCCTATTCCCCACTGTACAAAATGCATACACCCATTTCGCTCAGAAGCAACCCACTTGATCTTGCAGCCATCCCCTCGGCTTGGTATCTTCGCCAATGTGCATTCTGTGCAAGAACACCGATGTCGCTCGGTGGGTTTACGGAGGGGTAACATGACGTGCGAGCAAACAAACCTGGGCAGGGAAGGAAAAAATTCTGGCAGTGCCAAAACAAATACACGAAACCTGGGTCAAAGTGTCAACAGACATTGAGCTGGCCGGCGCAAGGCTTCGAGCCTGACAACGGAAACAATATTCTCTTCAGCAGGACGAAAACACATCGGCGTGTCTGGTGATTCGAGAGCAGTCTTGTTCATGGCCTTACGAATACTCCAACAGCGATTATGATTGCTATCACGAGGAGAAGTACTATTGGGCCAACGTGAGCGTAAATGATGTGTATTCGCGTTGAATTCTTCATACCGTATTTGACCATCGGTATAGCCTCATTTCGCGGACGGTTTGCGGCGGTGGTTGCGGTTGCGGGTAAGGGCAAGCTTCCTGTCACGGATATTTATTAACATCATCATAGTGGAATTTCAGCGCTGGAAGCTGCGGACCATTTCCGACTGGTGGAGGCGACACAAAGCCAGGGTCACTCGTGCTAGGGGGAGCAACAGGGTACAGAGCGGCATTGGCTATTGCGTGTAGAAGTTGCGTTCCCTGGTGTTGGAATATAGTTAGACGAGGGGTTATGAAAGTACGAAGCACCTACAGAGTTGGATCCACGCGCTCGAGCCTCCTCGTTGTAGAAGGGACCCTCAACGGTCCTGTTGCCCGAAGTATGGCTTACACACCGTGCTGGAGGATAACGATAGATATGGGCGGGCGCAGGCCGTTGGGGGAGATCGAGGGCCGATATTGGGGATGAAGTGTCGGGAGACCTCGTCGACTCCGGGGTGCCTCGCGGGGCACCGTTGACATTTATCTGAGATGGAATGTTGGGGGTGTTGCCTTCGTTTTTGGCCAAGATGAAGGAGGACTCGTTCCTTGACATGGGAGTCGATTCTGGGGAGGATGATGCTGGGACCCCATGGTCCACGTCCCGGCGAGGCTTTAAAAGCAACGGTGGTTGGCTCGATGGAGTGGATCCATACGATACGGTAACGACAGGCAGAGAAATGAATTCAGTAACGGACTCCATGTGAATCATCAAATCTATCCGATCCCTTTTCTCAGAAGTTTACGGCACGCTGGAACGGAAAATTCAATTCAATACTGGCAGCGCCCTAATTCATTAGTTCCCCGTCTGAGCAATAGAGCATAGAGCGGTGATAGCGATGATGACCGATATAAAATATCTCACTCAATCATTGTTTAACGCTCATGCCAATTACTGGATTAGTTGCCATGAATCCCCTCGGCATCAAAAGCGGAAGGGTGGACTACTCGGACCGCCGGGCAATCTTGAAGGCGCTGGCGAACATTTGCACAGCACCAATTTCCTTCCGGCATGTTCCATCGCTTACGGCTGCCTTGGTCGAGCTTCTCACGTTCGGATCGCAGTCAACAGACTCAACACTCAGAGGCGGTCGGGTCGAAGACCGCAAAGGTTGTGGGAGAATTTGAAATACGCGGCGACAATCTGCGATTCCTTCATCGGCACTCGTTTCTTCTATCTTGTAGTGTGCTCCATAACATCGGCGATCACGTTCGCTTCAGTGGTATCACCCGACGTCCGCGACGGCTACGAGCCGCCGATATACTGGCCAACCGGAGATACGCGAGCGGACGATAGTGATCCAGAGTATCTTGGTCTCACCGCCCCGGTGGTCTGTTGGGCTTTCTAAGGATCCGGCACATTGTTTCTGGCGCAACAGCGCTCCCAACTGCAGCTTACCCCCGGTATTTTCAAATGCCATCTCGCTGCCAACACACCATCCTGTCTGGCCTCCTCACGCCCTTTGTCTGTGTCTCACGTTGCTCTACGGGTCATCCACACGGTCATATCAACAGTTCATTCGTTTCACCGATATGGCCTTGAGTGACGCGAATCATTCTACCCCAGCAGGTATGTGGCTAGACTGATCGGGCTCAGTCTATTGATCACGAGTGACAGTCACGTCACCGCGTGTGTCATCAGTGTTGGGTGACCGCGGTCACGCGGTCAGCCAGGTCAATGGTCCGACCGGTCTGACCATTTTGTCTGACTTTTTCGCACGGTCAGACGCGATTCAGCCACGGTCAGCCGTGGTCAGCCGAAGTCTGGTCACGAGGTTAGAAGACCCTCACCGTTGCTTGATCCGATGTTGTTCCGATCACTACATTCTCGCGGCCGTTGCTGACCTTTGCGACTGCCAGGGTCCAGAAGACCCGGTCTGATTGGGCTGACCGGTCAATTGGGGTCTGACCCGGGTCTGACCACGGTCAGCCCAACACTGTGTGTCATCGGTTCGGACGCGGTTCTGTTGATATATTAGGAATTACGACCCTTGCCACATGATGACACACAGCTCCCACGAAACCGTCACACGTTACATTGTACTAGATCCGTCACACCGTGAATATGTAACCCCTCATGACCCAGCACCGTCCTCCAACTAGCGAGACTGGAGTATTCCTAATAGACTGACGGAAGTCAGTCTAGGTATGTGGCATTCTTGTGGGGCGGGTAGACACTCTCGTATGGGTGCCACTCTTTTCTATTCTCATGCAGACGCGAATCCCTTTATATGATTCCTTGAACGCCGTTGCTTACATCCTCGGTCCTGTCCATCTACCTCCATCCTTCTTGCAGGTCTCATACCAACGCACCCATGCGACCCAATACCCAATAGAACAGGTCCTTATGCAATGGCAATGTACACCTACCACAAACGATTACCCAACGCCTCGCCACCCCTATTTTCTAAGTGCAGGCGCGCGGCATACGTCATGTGATGGATAAATGTCGCCGGGCCAGTCCTACAAACCTGTCTCAAGAGCTTGATGATTGATCCGGAAGAACAGGCTTCACACGTGTCAGAGCGAATGCCGGAAATTCACATCAAATTTTAAAGAGACAGAACAATCTCGCACACCTTGATCATATCTGCGGCGGCTGAAGTCAACCGATGCATCGCAGAATATTGAAATCAGGCGACCAGGCGACCATCGTTATCCGACTGCTCCTTAGGACGTGATATGGCGGTCATCTCTCTTTATGCACTTTGGGCGCTCGCTTCGCTACCACACTTAGTACTAGTATCCCGCCTTTGCATGCCAACCTTGCACGCCGCATAAATGCATCAAGGACAAGCAACTATCGCAGAATCCATTCCTTGCCAGTGGAGCTCGTTTTAGATCACCAAACGCTCGTCACGCCTCATCTCATCTCATCGTACCCACTGAACTCTGATGCAATGCACCTAATCTCGCAGCCATCTCTTCGGCGCAATCTCTCCGCCCCCACATGCACCAATCCACTCGAAAACTAGACCCCAAACGTGCAAAGGAGCTTCACTCTGTGTTCTTATTGTACCGTCAAGTACGTCATATGCGGCATAAAGCTCAAACTTGCGATCTGATCATTGCTTGGTGCTCGCTTGATTCTCGTAGGGGTCATATCCTAAATAGCGACTGGGGATTTATCTTGCCTGTCGTGCTCGGGCCTACGATTTTAATTATTCCACACAAATTCCAATCGTCATCTCCTCGGCGCAGATTCCGGTGCATGTGCCACCTGCGGGTTCAAGAACACGGGTCTGTTTCTCCGTTTGTACGTTCCCTGCCGCCTCAAGCGCGAGATATTTACACATTGGGTTTATTGGCACCGACTTGAGTATCTTGCGTCTGTCGGCCTATTGTGTAGCATTCATGTGACGACAAGTCTTAAGCGTCACGATTACCTCGACAATTTCTGTAGGTGAAACATACTCAACAGCGAACTTGTAACAATTCTAATAAACCTTCAAGCAAGCATTTACAAAACACGAAATTGTGCAACTGTGACGGCGATGCAGAAAAGTGGTATGCATGTATAATTTTTCCCCCGTATTGAATCTGGTATCCCCTGCGGCCATCTTTCTCCCCTCGGCCGACTTAAAGTCCCCAAAACACTTTTATTTTTCCCCCATTGTTGGTGATATTTATGGGGGGT
>Ga0307508_10007348_pt1 | contig 10261 bp, 8 predicted proteins | sample 9_EM_MG_FD_203089 | JGI IMG/M metagenome (GOLD analysis project Ga0307508, IMG submission 203089) | Populus trichocarpa ectomycorrhiza microbial communities from riparian zone in the Pacific Northwest, United States - 9_EM | ecosystem: Host-associated > Plants > Roots > Unclassified | place...
ACTTCGCTGATACATAGTATTCTGAAAAAAGCTGAGTCCAGCATGACGAACACTGAAAAAGCCAGAGGTGACCATAAGCGTGGGAAGAAATCTTGTTTCCAAATTCCCTTGACATGCAGCAGGAACTCCAGGCTGAGTCCAGTCGTAGCAATCACGACACAAAGACACCACGAGCGTTGTCCAAAGGACAAGAACGAAAGGCAGTCGAGTTTCTAGAGTACTCTTTCCAAGACATTGAGAGCTCGTTCAAGAAACGGTGCGCTATCTCTGCGATGCCATGAATGCCAGTCATTACCCATGTCGCCTAGCTCCGAGCCATCTCTCAGCAAACTACCGACACTGACAGCCTACCTCGACGCCATGCACCACCTCTTGGCGTTCATCCTGCAAATACCCCCCATAGATCCCTCCGCGTCGCTGCGAACCGCATTCTTACTCCGTCTCACCAACGACGTGATGAACTCGGTACCGGGTTACCCACCCGAAATGGATGATCTGGAGGAGCTCCTCAACTTTCTCGACGACTTGGACGAAGCGTGGTTAGCTGTACTGAATTCTCAGGTCTGGGATCCGTCGTCAGGGGTGGGCATCGATCTCGTTATCCCCGTGGATATGCTCGAGCCAGACCGACCCATTCGCTCGACGCCCGTGACTCAGACGGAACGAACGAGGCTACATAGCTTGCTCGTCACGGGCACGGCAGGACTGGAAGAGTGGCTGTCGAGGCTAGCCACACCTGGCGAAGACTATCAGTTGGTGCTGGAAAGAGCTGGGTTTATGCAGGGTTTTGACGACCTATTTTCAAAGACGCTGGCTGAGATGGGGAGTCTGTCAGAACCGTTGATCGACCCGGTCGGAATGAAGGGCACTTGTTGAATCTGGGAGTGAACACCCAAGGGAGTACGTGTGATGGCTCGTGATGCAATCCAGACGTACTGACTGACTATCGTCCTCTTTGTGTCCAATGACTCTAGCGTAGAAATGGCGGCTTCAGCGATGTTTCGAATGACTCTGCGTGGCCCTTAATGAACTTTTGTCTTCCGCCCTTGCAGCGCCCTTCCCTTCATTCCTTCGTCTCACAGCCCGTTATTGGTAGGGTGTGTGAGAAGACCACGTCTCTGAGACAGCCGTCGCCGGATCAGATCCTCCAACACATCGAAAGTGCGGGGGTTCCATTCGAGTAGTGTCAAGAAATACCGTCGATTGGAAGAAGGCGATGCAGTAGCACCCGTACCCGCAGACAAGACCGCGTACACCACTACCATTGCAGGCAGTCGTTCCGGACGGTAGACTAGGTAATCCCGTCCACCCCACTCTGTCCACCTTGGCTCTGCGAAAGGTTACTCACGTCCACCTGCAGCACCAAGGCAAAGGACAACAATTTTCTGTTTCCAGTTAATTACAGAAGCCGACATTGTCAGAAGACGTGCCAGTCACGGCACGTAGGTTGGGCGGTTTGTGGGGTTCGGATAGCCTCTCACGACAGTATCTCAGTTGCTGTCGATCTTCAAGATCTCGATTCTTACCTTTGTTGCGATAACGGGCTGGGTAGTGTTATTGTGCAAAACCCATATCAGTAACCCCCGGGTAAACTTTAGCAATGCGTTTGTTGGCAGTTCCCACAGCGCTGGTGATGTGAGCGCTCTCCATTGGTGGTGGGCATTGGACCAACGACGGTATACAGTATGCAACAGCGACTTTCAAGGTGCTCTTCGCGTACAGTGGCTGGTCAGTGGTAAATTATGTGCTCAATGACGTCCGAAATCCGGTGCGAACGCTTAAGATTGCCGGTCCCCTCGGACCGTGTATCTGCGCCACTCTATATCCTTACCAATATTGTGTATTTTAGCGCGGCGACCAAGGTCCGTCGACCACTTCCATTTCCTTTTCGTCGTCCTGAGGTGATTGACGCAACTGTTGTTGGTAGGCAGAGATCGAGTCTTCTGGCGTGATTGTGGTCGCGGAACTGTAGCTGAGCGTGCGTTGAGTGTCTTTGTTGCTCTCAGGTAGGTTCCTGTACTCCCATCTTATCTTTCTTTCTGACCTTGCTGACGGCTGAATTTGGCGATGCAACGCGCTATGTAGGAGTGAGTATCAATGTTTGGCGTTGAATACTACCCTAGCCTGTACTAATGGCCTCCTAGGGCGTCCTCACTGGCGTATGTGCTGAAAAGCATTGACTCTTCTCATAAACATGGATAGACGCCTACTGCCGCTCGCGTTAATCAGGGTAAGCACACATATCATTCCACGCCATTCTCGAAATTGATTGTGGTGCGTGCGTACCCTTCAAACAGAGCTCGCGAAGGAAGGTATTTCTCTCCCATCCGGAAACAGGTTCTGGGCGTAAAATTGGCCTGCAGGAAAGTCGCCCCTACCTGACCTGATCATCCAATTGATCCCTTCGGTAAGAACACGATCTTTACTATCTGTGGGAAACATGCTGACCAAACAGCAAATGTAATTCTTGGGCCGCCCATGAATGTCGCCCATCCGTTCATATTAGATGTTGAAGGATACCCTACTCAGATTATCAACCTCTTCATTGTCGTGGTGCGTCGTCCTCCCTGTTCCGAATTCCTTCTCCATGTATAATGACCCTTGCTTAGGGCCTCTTTTGGATGCATTGGAAGTGGCGAGATATTCCCAGACCATTCAAGGGTAGGTATATTTTGTGTTGAGAAACTCGCGCTGACGGGCTTTGCCTCAGTTTGGTGGCCTCTAGCTGTCTTCTATCTTGTCGCTGCAGTGTTCCGTGAGTGGTGTATTCCCCAAAGCTCCACTGTGACACTCAGGTGCGGCAGTCATCGTCGCACCATTTCTGCCTCCAGCCAATGGAGCAGGGGACACTCCCCCTCTACCGTACTGTCTGTGCATCACCTCCCTTGTTTGCCTCAAGAACGAGCGTTGAACACTAGCTTGGAACTGATGACGGTGTCGCAAATGGTAGGTACTGCCTTGTTGGCATTGGCGTGATGTCCGTAGGGGCTATTGGGCTGTGTGACGTATTTTGTTACCAAAGGTATTCGGGTACGAGCTTGTACCCCGCAAAGAGACGCTCGATGATGGTATGGTGGTGACCTTGGTACGTCCTCTGAGACCTCTGTTGAAAAAGTGAAGCTACACAGATCTAATCTGTCGGTCACAGCATTTGCGCAAGAAAATTCAGTGAATACCTCAAATCGTTGTGGTCTGTAATTGCCCAACCCACTAGCATACCGTTTCTTTGCTTTCACAAATGTATAGGATGTGTATATCATAGCACGGCTTCCAATGTGACGTCCATGATGCGTGGGTACATTGCACTGCTCGTTGTGAATACTGTCCAATTTGATCGTTGGAGCCGGATCAGCCCTGTCTGAAGTAGTAGGACCGCCCCGCTGGACTGATCAAATCATTCCCAACTCCCAGATCCGCTAGACGGAGCGGTCATCGAGTCATCACTATCAAGTGCGGAAGATCTGGCATTGTCGGACATATTTGTGTGTATCATGTAAGCAATCCAAATCGCACAGTACTGTGTTCTGGAAGTGAATGAGACCGGTCACCGCGCTTGGACCACATCCAGTGGGTACGAATTGCCTGAAAACCCAATGCTTTTTTTTTATCTGGTAGGATGCCAGGCTTGTCACATCGCAGTCAACGTTTGCGATGAGTGTAGAGAACCAAGTCACGCGCACCGTCGATGCCCACTGAGTCGGCAAGGGTCGCATGCCGTGATCTTTTTACTGTTGAAAACTGGCTTGGCTACCTTGACGTTGCTCGACATCACACGGTCGTCGGTTTGAGGAGGAGCACACGTTGCTTGCTGTTGGGAAGGTATATCATGGCCAGTCTTGCTGCTCCAGACCGCTCATTCAGTTCCACATTCAACTAGGATGCTTTACAAATACTCAATCCTTCTGATTCTTGGAGCGGCCATAGGAAGTCATGCGGCACAACCCCCGTCAACCTTTACTGCTCCTGCTGCAGCGTAGGCCCAGCTACTCGTGTCTCAACTGTCAGCGCTGACATTCTTTCACAGTCCGACCGACCAGTCTTCCTTCTACGTCGGCGCCTCAAACGGCACGATCACCAATACTCCAAACGTGCCTGGCAAGGTGTTTGACCGCTTCATTCAAATCTGGCTCGAGAACATCGACTTTTCGACAGCCGCCTCTAATTCCGTCTTCCAGAGCCTGGCTGCCCAGGGCATCGTTCTCAACAGCTACTATGCTGTGACCCACCCTAGTCAGCCCAACTACGTCGCATCAGTCGGAGGCGACTTTTTCGGGCTCGCGAGCGATGATCTCATTTATATTCCCAACAATGTTTCGACGATCGTTGACCTCTTGGACGCGCAGGGTATCAGTTGGTCAAGCTACCAAGAAAACATGCCCACGGATGGATACCCTGGCTACAGCTTCACCAACCCTGATCAGTACACGTACTACATGCGCAAGCACAACCCGTTAGTCATCTATGATTCGGTCGGCATGAATGCCGCGCGTGCTGCGCGTATTAGAAACTTCAACGATTTCGCTGTCGATGTAGAAGTCGTCCAGTTGTTTTGGTTAATAATTTTGCTGACCGTGTATACCTAATGCAGGTTGACAACGACGCACTCTCTCAGTGGATCTTTGTCACGCCTAACCTCTTAAAGTGGGCTGTTCTTTTCTACCGGTACCTCGTACTAACTTTATCACAGCGATGGGCATGATACTAGTCTCGGGTATGCCGCTTCCTGGCTGGACTGGTGGCTAGTTCCCCTGCTCCAGGACCCTAATTTCAACACTGCCAAGACGTTGATCTTGTTGACGTTCGACGAGTACGCGATTTCTAGGGCAATAAAACTTTTATGCATACTTTCCCCTTAGGAACGATACCGCTAGCATCAACAACCAGGTGTATAGCCTTCTGCTTGGTGGTGTCGTCCCGCAAAGCCTCTGTGGCACAACCGACGACACGTTCTATACCCACTATTCGATGTAAGGAAGAGTCTTCAAGCTAGCGGGGTATCAGCTTATATGACTTGATTAGTCTCTCTACTGTCCAAAACAACTGGAGTCTTGGCAACCTCGGCCGGCAGGATCTCAACAAGACGGTTTCTAGTGCGCTCTGTCGCTTGATACAAGTTGCTTGGAACCTGACATACGTTGACCTGTCAGATGTCTTTTCCTTTGTTGCAGATGCGACCTCGTACGAGAACAATGACCTCACGACCAGCGGCCTTCCACTCCTGAACCTTTCAGGAACATATCCTGGTCCTCTGAATCCGAACAACTACGCCCCGTGGCCTGCGCCTGTTGATGGCACTGGTGCTGGGGGTGGACCAACCTATTTTGGACCAAACTAGATGCAGCCACTGCACATCCCCCCGGTCACCTTGACGGAAGCTGTCACCTCTCGCCAACATTTTTTTTTACAAAACGAGCAGATTCGTCGTTCGGGTTGTCATCACTCAGTGGCTTATTGCTTCATGTAATTATCCCCTTTCAATGGGGGATTATTCCCCTGGATTTATTTGAGTCTTCTTCACCATCGCAATTTTGATGGACAATATGCTTGTGCAACCTTTGGATCGGTCTGGGACACGGCTGACTATCTCTCTATGGTGTGTCTCATCATGAAAGCTGCAAGCCCATTATTCGAACTCCGCGAACACAAAGCGAGTTGGCCCTTGGCCGTGACACCGTTGTGATGACAGGCTCGTAAAGATCAGCCAACCCTTCTCGCACATACTAGAATGCGTTCGGTATACATCGACCAAGCCATTGGCATTGACGCACCTGGAAACGGCACCATCGATCGCCCATGCCACACCCTTGCCTATACGATCTTCACCACCCCCTCCGCCGACGTCGAGCACTGTGTTTCAGATCAGGAAGAGTGCTGATGCAGAATACGATACGCTGACGCAATCTGCGACCAAAAAGGGCAAGAAGGACGCGCAAGGACTGGAGAAAAAGCGGCTGAAAGCGGAGGAGGAGGAGGAGGAAGCACGGGAGCGACAAGAGCGGTGTGAAAAGCGGCTTGAAGAGAGTCGAAAGGTAGTGCTCGTCGAGGATGCATCGCTCCCGACACTGACAAAGGTGAGTTCGAATCTGGATTTTGTCGTCGACGTGTCGCGGGGTTCTGAGCGTGTGTGCGCGTGTAGTCCAAGATTGTGACACTCGAACGTCTGCGGGATCAGAGGGTGCGTGTGTTGGGATGGGTTCACCGTCTTTGTGATCAGCAGGAAATCGTGTTCATCGTCTTGAGGGATGGCACGGGGTACCTGCAAGCCGTGCTGACCGGTCAAACTGTAGGTGCGGGTCTGTTCGGGAGACTACACGACTGACTTTTCCTAGAACAAAACCTATGATGCGGTCACCCTGCAGCTTGAGGCATTGGTCGAGCTTACTGGAATGCTTAAAGTTATTCCCGAGGGTCAAAAGGCTCCTGGTGGGCACGAGCTTGTCGTGGACTATTGGAAAGTCCTCGGTGCTGCCCCTGGCGCAGAAGAGACCTTTACCAACAGACTCAACGAGGTACCGTCCTCTGACACGGACTCCGTTTCATCGTTGACACCGCCTTGTAGCAATCCGACCCTTCCATACTTGCCGATCTGCGTCATCTCGTGTTGCGTGGCAAAATGGCCTCTAACGTCCTCCGACTACGTGCTACCCTCCTGTCTGCGTTCCGGTACCTATGTTGCGCACCATTGCTTGGAAGTGACACCCCCATGTCTCGTGCAGACCCGGGTCGAAGGTGGTGCAACGCTATTCAAGCTCAACTATTATGGGCAACCCGTGTTTCTCACTCAAAGTTCCCAATTATATCTCGAGACCTGTCTTCCTTCGCTTGGAGGCGTATTCTGTGTTCAAGAGAGCTCCCGTGCCGAGAACAGGTGAATTTGTTGCAGGTGTACAGTATTATGTGGGACTCTGACAACATTTGAACAGTCATACTCGTCGTCACCTCAGCGAATTCACACATTTGGATGCAGAACTATCATTCATAACTTTTGACAACCTGATGACACACATCAAAGTCGTTGCGAGTTCAGAGTCCTTTTGGTGTAATTTCAATCGCACACTTCTCCTTGCGTAGATCTGCGAGACCATCGACAAGCTTCTCGCCGAGCCAGCCGTCTGCCGCCCTGATCAGGTCCCTTAATCCCAAATTCACGGCGCCTTCCCGACCGTTCAAACGCATGTCCTATTCGGACACGATCCAATGGCTCAACGAGCACGGTATCCAGCACTAGGTCGAAGACCCCGATGGCAACACCATCAAAGATGCCCAAGGCAAACCCGTGATGGTCCCGCACGCGATCGGCGACGACATCACCAAGGCCGCCGATCGACAGATGTGGCAGACATTATTAGCCACCCGGTCTGTTTCCCTGCGGAGCTCAGGGTGTTCTATATGCCAAGGAAGGAGGAGGGGACGGGACCTGTGTGTACAGAGAATTATGATTTGTTGATGCCGGGGGTGGGCGAGATCGTCGGTGAGTCTTGTAATGATGTGGTTTGGATGATACCGCGCCAAGTGGGGATCTAGGTGGATCGATGAGGATAGCGGACATGGGAGAAATGCTGGCGGCATATGCAAAGGAAGAGATTGATCCTACGCCGTATTATTGGTACACCGTTCTGCGCAAGTATGGTACTTGTCAGCATGGTGGATATGGACTCGGCATCGAAGTGAGTGGGATCACTCGAACTTGGTTGTCGTTTCTTGCTAATGCCTTTTTCTTATCAGCGCCTCCTCGTGTGGTTGGCGAACAAGTATACGGTCAGGGAATGTTCCTTGTTCTCCAGGTACGTCTTACGTTTTAGAGACACGCTGCTGACCGTATCTCCCAGATGGCCTGGTCGCGCAACACCTTGAGCTTCAAGATCGACAATAGTACACCCGATGTTGGATCTCTGATACCTTTAGAAGTAACACACAATAGAAAGACCGGAGCGTTTCTGGAAGTTCCAAATAGATGTAGGTCGTATCTTTTTTCTTGAAATGGGATAGTTGCTCTTAGATGGCAACGCGAACAGCTTAGAAGTGCACATCGAACCGAGAATAGCGCGAGAGCATGACGGTCTTGAGTAAAATTGAATTGCAGACTTTCTGTGTAGAACTGACATGTCAGTGTCACTGATCTGATCACTCCGTGATCAAGTTGCCACCTGTATTTATTGTTTATTTATTTTTCTGGACCCTATGACATAATACTATGCCTCAGCGTTGGAGGAATTGGTCGCGAACACCGCGCCGGGACGCATCAAGAAAATGTCCGCCCGAGTCATACAAACAACTTTCCGATGATTGCTCGGTGCCACCTTTTTCACATCCAGTCCAAGACGTGGCTGGAAAGCGGCCAACCTTACTTTCGGCGCTTTCTATCAAGCGACCGGTCTCGGCGCAATCTCGACTGGTCCTCCAGTGGATCCAAGTTCGACATTAGCAATGACTTGTCCGGGTTTTCCACTCATTCATCGAGGAGCAAAGCTTCCAGCAGCACAGAGCTGATTCCATCCACCGTTGCACCCGACATCCGAAAACTCATCAGGTCAAATGCCAAAAGCTGGGCATACCTCCCTCACGTACTTCGCCGCCTAGAGGGATTCGGAATCCCTCGTGCTCACTTGCCTGACCTTCTTTCCTCCTTCCTCGCAGATATTCGCCAGGGCATGCTTTCCGACCAGACTCAGTTAATGAAGTTTGGCTTGGGTCGGTTCGCGTTTGCGCCAGCGGACATGTGCTCTACTCAGCGACTCGACCAAATCCTCTCTCAGCTCTTCTTCACATGGGCCTCCCACCCCGAAAAACAAGGTCATCTCCGCACACAGGTCCCACAATCCACCCTCGACACGATTGGTCGCCTCCATCACGTCGCCGACCTTTCTTATCCGGCCGATTTGTTCCCAAAAGCGCGTGCAATGAAACGCAAATTCGTGATGCATGTCGGTCCTACGAATAGCGGAAAGACCCATATGGCGCTACGCGCGCTGGCAGCCTCGAACTCGGGTCTCTATGCCGGCCCCTTGCGTCTCCTCGCGCACGAGATTTGGGAGCGGTTGAATAGAGGACAGATTGTCCCCCTCGGTATGGAGCCAGAACCTGGCTCTGAGCCCGACACGACCATCAATATGGATGTCGCCGACGAAACGGGTTCCCGGCCCACCGTTCGGAGAGATGGCCACGCCAAGTACGCACGGCAGTGTAACCTGCGCACGGGAGAAGAGTTTCGGATCGTCGCGGACAATGCGCCGCTCATGAGCTCGACGGTGGAGATGGCTAGCTTCGATAAATCCCTGGACGTGGCCGTGGTAGACGAGATACAGATGATCGCAGATCCTGAGCGCGGTTCTGCGTGGACCAACGCTGTGTTGGGGCTTCCCGCACGCGAAATCCATCTCTGTGGTGAGGAGACCGCAGTATCGATTATCCAAGATATCCTGAAGGACACTGGTGATGAGCTTGTTGTCAATCGGTATGAACGACTCACGCCTTTGGAGGTTCAAGAGTCGTCTTTGGGTGGTGACTTGTCCCAAATCCAAAAGGGTGACTGTCTCGTCGTGTTCTCGCGGGATGGGATATTCGCGGTCAAGGCAAAGATCGAGGAGAGGACCGGCTTGCGCTGTGCGGTCGCCTATGGCAGACTGCCACCCGAGATTCGATCTGAGCAAGCTGCGCTCTTCAATGACCCCCAGAGCGGTTACGACGTCATCGTTGCCAGCGACGCGGTTGGAATGGGGCTCAATCTGTACGAATATTTCTCTTGGACTTTTGCAGCCCGTTACGCATACATCCACTTTCTAGAAAGATCAAGCGCGTCGTGTTCGAAACGCTTCACAAGTTTGACGGTCAAGAGAGGCGTCCATTGTCTATATCCCAGATAAAGCAAATCGCTGGGCGAGCCGGGCGCTATGGATTGCACGGCCAACCTGGCGGATTTGTCACGACATTACACAAGGAGGATATCCCAACCCTTTGTCGGGCACTCGCAACTCCTGCACCCCCTCTCAACTGCGCAGTCCTGGACCCTCCAGGTCACTGGATGGAGGACGTCTCCCAAATTCTCCCTCTCAAAGCTTCCACCCAGGCACTGCTCGAAGTGCCGTCCTACGTGTCTAGCATTCGCCCTCCCTTCCGCGCCGCTACGCAAACCCGACTAGACCAACTCAGCCAGTTCATCGACACGCACGCCAAAGATCTTCTCTTATCCGACAAACTCCTCTTCAAGAACTGTCCTATCCAATGGTCCGATCCCGTCGCGCTCGACACCCTCGCACAGATC
>Ga0307508_10007349_pt1 | contig 10261 bp, 10 predicted proteins | sample 9_EM_MG_FD_203089 | JGI IMG/M metagenome (GOLD analysis project Ga0307508, IMG submission 203089) | Populus trichocarpa ectomycorrhiza microbial communities from riparian zone in the Pacific Northwest, United States - 9_EM | ecosystem: Host-associated > Plants > Roots > Unclassified | place...
CGGTGATCAACATCCCGGGCTGCCCGGCGCATCCGGACTGGATCACGCAGATCGTGGTGGCGGTGGCGACCGGACGCGCCGGCGAGCTGGCGCTCGACGAGCTGCAGCGGCCCAAGACGTTCTTCTCGAGCTTCACCCAGACCGGGTGCACGCGTAACATGCACTTCGCGTTCAAGGTCTCGGCGACCGAGTTCGGCCAGCGCAAGGGCTGCCTGTACTACGATCTGGGGTGCCGCGGGCCGATGACGCACTCGCCGTGCAACCGGATCCTGTGGAACCGGCAATCGTCGAAGACCCGCGCCGGGATGCCGTGTCTGGGCTGCACCGAGCCGGAGTTTCCGTTCTATGACCTCGCCCCCGGCACGGTGTTCAAGACCCAGACGGTCATGGGGATCCCGAAGGACATGCCGAGCGGGATCGACAAGGCCGCCTACATCAAGCTGACCGCCGCCGCGAAGGCCGCGTCACCGAGATGGGCCGAGGACGACATCTTCGTCGTTTGATCTTGCGGGTCGCGCTCGCGCGTCCTTCCCCCACCCCGCGCGTGAGCGCGGCCCGCAGCTGCGACGCGCGACGCCTCGCGCGCCGCCACCCGCGCGCCGATCGCGCCCAGCTCCCCACGCCGCAGCCCGCGAGGCCTCATGCCCGGTACATCGATCCAGACTCTCGACATCTCCCCGGTCGGCCGCGTCGAAGGCGACCTCGACGTCCGGGTCGATATCCAGGACGGCCACGTGGTCGAGGCCTGGACCCAGGCCCAGCTGTTTCGCGGCTTCGAGGTCATCCTGCGCGACAAGGATCCTCAGGCCGGGCTGGTCGTGACCCCGCGCGCCTGCGGGATCTGCGGCGCCTCACACCTGACCTGCGCGGCGTGGGCGCTCGACACGGCCTGGCACACCAGCGTGCCGCGCAACGCGATCCTCGCCCGCAACCTCGGGCAGATCGTCGAGACCCTGCAGAGCCAGCCGCGCCACCACTACGGCTTGTTCATGATCGATTACACCAACAAGAATTATCAATCATCGAAATTCTACAACGAGGCAGTCCGGCGCTGGGCGCCGTTCACCGGGACTCACTACGAGATCGGCATCACGATCTCGGGACGTCCCGTCGAGATCTACGCGCTGTTCGGCGGACAGTGGCCGCACTCGAGCTACATGGTCCCGGGCGGAGTGATGTGTGCGCCGACGCTCACCGACGTGACGCGTGCGTGGGGCATCCTCGAGTACTTCCGGCGTACCTGGCTCGAGCCGGTCTGGCTGGGCTGCAGCCTCGAGCGCTACGAGCAGATCCGCGGCCACGACGACTTCATGGCCTGGCTCGCGGAGAAGCCGGAGCACGCCGGCTCCGATCTCGGGATGTTCTGGCAGATGAGCGTCGACATCGGCCTCGATCGCTACGGCCGCGGCCACGGCCGCTTCATGTCGTGGGGCTACCTGCCCCACGAGGACCGCTACCAGCAGCCCACGATCGACGGACGCAGCGCGGCGGTGATCATGAAGGGCGGCGTGTTCGACGGCACGACCCGCAGCCACAAGGCGATGGACCAGGCCCACACCCGCGAGGACATGCGGCACGCGTGGTACGACGAGCCTCACGTCGCGCACCCGTTCGACCGGAAGACCAGGCCGACGCAGCACAACACGCTCGACTTTGCGGGCAAGTACTCGTGGTCCACGGCGGTATCTCATGACCAGGACGGCCGGCTCGAGGCCGGGCCGCTCGCACGCCAGCTGATCGCCGGCGGCGCGCACGGCGAGGCCTGGCAGCACCAGGACCCGCTGGTGCTCGATATGTACGAAAAACTCGGAGGCGCGAGCGTCATGCTGCGCCACTTCGCGCGCATGCACGAGGCGGTCAAGCTGTACCGCGAGGCCGAGCGCATCCTCCGCGAGCTACGGCTCGGCGAACCGTGGTACGTCAAGCCGACGGAGCGGGACGGTCGCGGCTGGGGCGCCACCGAGGCGGTGCGCGGCGCGCTGTGTCACTGGATCGACGTCGAGGGGGGGAAGATCAAGAACTACCAGATCATCGCGCCGACGACGTGGAACGTCGGCCCACGCACGAGCGACGGCGTTCGTGGCCCGATGGAGCAAGCGCTGATCGGCGCGCCGATCGCCGATCCGTCGGACCCGGTCGAGGTCGGTCACGTGTGCCGATCCTACGACTCGTGCCTGGTGTGCACGGTTCACGCCTACGACGCGAGGACCGGCGAGCAGCTCGCCAGGTTTCGCACCGCCTAGTGAGCGACGACGAACGATGGCCGGAGCCGAGAAACACGCCGAGGTCCTGGCGGCCATTGCCGAGCTGCTGCGCGACGGCCTGGTCACGCAGACCGAGCCGTTTCCCGAGACCGACAAGCAGTTCGCCGAGATCCTGGTCCAGCTCCGGCAGGCGCCGCGCGATGATCTCCGGCGCAAGCTGGTGATCGCCGGGTTCGTCGACCATCCCTACGGACCCGAGCAGCAGCGCTGCACGGAGTGCATGTACTTCCTGGTCCATCGCAAGTGGTGCGATCTCCCCGAGCTCGCGGTGCCGGTCGAGCCCCACTGGTGGTGCAGGCTGTGGCGGATCTGATCGCGATCATCGGCTGCGGCAATCCGACCCGCTCGGATGACGGGCTCGGGGCCGCCGTGATCCGCCGGCTCGCGCCGCGCGCCGGGCCGCGGGTCAAGCTGCTCGACGCCGGCACCGATGGCATGGCGGTGATGTTCGCCGCGCGCGGCTGCACCGCGCTGATCATCGTCGATGCCTGCACCACCGGCGCCGCACCCGGCACGGTGTTCGAGCTGCCGGCCGAGGTCGTGGCGGCGCGGCACGCGCCGGGCTACTCGCTCCACGACTTCCGCTGGGACCACGCGCTGTACACCGGACGGACGATCTACGGCGCCGCGTTTCCCGGCGACGTGACCGTGCTGCTGGTGGAGGCACGCTCGGTCGAGCTCGGGATCGGGCTGTCTGACGAGGTCGGTGCGGCGGTTGCACGTGTGATCTCCCGCATCGAGCGGCGGCTCGAAGATCGAGGCGTCTGACCGTGCGCGAGATCGCGCCGCGGAGGCGTAGTTTTCCGCGGCGACGCCGAGCACGGCCTCACGCGCCGCACTCTCGATCATCGAAGTGACATCGTAACAGCCAGTTCGCCGGCCACCCTGCCCGGCGGTACGGAAATGTCGCATCACACGTGTACTGATAACCAAGTTTGCAACTCACGTATTGAGTAGACACCTCGAGGTGGAAGCCGCAGAACAACAGGATGGATCGCCTGAGCGAGCAGGTTCGCGCGGCGCTCGCCGCCGCCGATGACCCCGCGCTGTCGGCCACCGAGCGCGCGGAGATGTTGATGGAGATCGCGGTCGGGATCCAGCGCCAGCCCCCGCTGGTCGTGTACCTCACCTCGGCGGTCGAGCTCTACGACCGCGCGCTCGCGCTGTGCCCGGCCGAGGCGCGCGGGCTCGCGGCCCGGATCCGGCTGCACCGGGCGACCGCGTTGCAGGTGATGCCGGGCGACGACCCGGGCAACCTCGAGGCCGCGCGGGCGGACTACCAGCGGGCGCTCCCCGTCGTCGTCGAGCTCGGCACTCCCGAGGAGGTGGCCGAGGCCGAGCTGAACTTCGGCCTGGTGCTCCAGACCCTGGCCGGCGTGCAGCGCGCCCCGATCGGCGATGCGATCAAGGCCTACCAGCGCGCCCTGCGCACGTTCGATCGCGCGCGGTTCCCGCGCGAGTTCGCGATCCTCCAGAACAACCTCGCGACCGCGTTCCTGTCGATCCCGTTGACCGACGAGCGCGCCCGGCTGCGCGAGGCGCTCGCCGTGCAGGCGTTCGAGGACGGGCTCGCGATCGTCTCGCTCATCGATCACCCCGCCGAGTACGCCATGCTCCAGAACAACCTCGGCAACGCGCTGCAGTACGCGTCGTCGAGCCACGCCGTCGAGAACAACCTGCGCGCGCTCGACGCCTACGACGAGGCGCTCAAGGTGCGCACGCGCGACACCAGGCCGCTCGAGTACGCCAACACGATCTCGAACAAGGCGAACTGCCTGTGGAACCTGCCGGACAACCCCGGCGGTCCGGGGACCGGCCGCGCCGGCAACCTCGAGGCCGCGCGGGCGCACTACGCCGAGGCGCGCGAGCTGTTCGCCCGCCACGGCGAGGCCGCCAAGGCGAGATCGGCAGGAGATGCGTGCGATCAGATCGATCGCGAGCTCCTGGCCGGCGATGCGGGGAGCCCGGCATGACCCACGCCGGCTTGTCGCTGCCGACCGCGTTCGCCGTGGCCGTGCTCGGGTTCGTGGCCGCGGCCCTGGGAGGTGCGCTCGGCGGCCTGGCGATCGGCGGCAAGCAGCTCGGCAACGCGCTCGCCGCCATGCTCGGTGCGTTCTATGGCCCGATCGCCGGGCTGTCCGGCGTCGTCCTCGGCATCGTCGTCCTCGCGCTGGCGTCGTAGGAGCCGTCCATGTGGGAGATGGGGCTTAGCTCGATCGGGTTGTTCCTGCGCGGCAAGCTGTTCGCCAGCCTGCCGCGCGCCGTGGGCCTCGCCGGCGTCGGGCTCCTGGCCACCGCGGCCCTGTTCGTCGCCCTGGTGAGGCTCGGCCTGCCCATGCTCGCCGCCACGCCGATCGCCGCGTTCGCCGGCGGCGTGCTTCAGCCGCGGCTCTACAAGAACTTGAAGTACCGGTGATGACGACCGCCGAGCTTGGCACGGGCACGGGCGCCGGCGACGCGGTGGCGCGGCGCGGCCGCGATCTCGCGGCCATGGTCGGCGACCTCGAGCGGCTCGAGCAGATCTTCGCGGGCTGGGACGACCACCAGCGCGCCGCGGTCGTGGCCTACCAGCGGGCGATCGACGAGCTCCACGCCGAGGCGCTGCGGCGGATCGTGCGGGCGCTCCAGGCCGAGCCGGCGGCGATCGCGGCGATGCGCGGCGCGGTCACCGACGAGGTGGTCTACAGCGTGATGCGGCGGCTCGGGCTGGTCAAGCCCAGCCTCGACGAGCGCGTCGAGGTCGCGCTCGAGCGCGTCCGGCCGATGCTGGCGGCGCACGGCGGCGACGTCGAGCTGGTGCGCGTCGTGCCGCCGCGGATCGAGGTCCGGTTCCTCGGCGCGTGCGACGGCTGCGCGTCGTCGGCGCTGACCTTCCACGCCGGGGTCCAGCAGGCGGTGTTCGAGGCCTGCCCCGAGCTCACCGAGGTCGTCCAGGTCGCCGGCACCGCCGCCGGTCACCCGGGCCCGGCGGCGAGCCCGTTCGCCGTGACCTCGCTCGGCGCGTGGCGCGACGCGTGCGAGCTCGGCGCGCTGGCCGACGGGGGCGTGCACCCGGTCGTGCTCGGATCGCGCCGGGTCGTGCTCGCGCGGCGCGGCCGCGCCGTCACCTGCTTCGACAACGCGTGCCCGCACCTCGGGCTCGGCCTCGACGACGGTGACGTCGCCGGTGGCGTGCTGACCTGCGCGCACCATGGCTTCCAGTACGATCTCGCGACCGGCGCGTGCCTCACCGCGCCGGCGATCGGCCTCGCAACCCACCCGGCGCGCGTGGTCGGGACCCGGGTGGAAGTGAAGCTGGCGTGATGACCACGCGCGTGTCGCTCGCCCCGCCGCGGCCCGGCGGCGAACCCGCCCCGGCGCGGCCGCTGCTCGCCGCCGCGGGCGCCGCGACGATCCTGGGCGGCGACGACGACGGGCTCGCGCCGATCGCGGCGGCCGCCGACAGCTTGTTCGGACCGCGCGGCGCCGTCCTGCTCGGCCCGGATGGCCCGCTGATCGTCGCCGACACCGGTCATCATCGCGTGCTGCTCTGGCACCGCCGGCCGCGCGCCGACCGCACCGCGGCGGACCTCGTGCTCGGCCAGCCCGACGCCAGCGGCGAGGGCCGCAACGCCCGGGGCGAGATCACCGCGGCGACGTTCAACGTCCCGACCGCGGTGGCCGCCGGCAGCGGCGTGGTCGCGGTCGCCGACGCGTGGAACCACCGCGTGCTGATCTGGCACGGCGTCCCGGCGCGCGCCGGCCAGCCGGCCGACGTGGTGCTCGGCCAGGCGGACGGCCGCGGTGGCCTCGCCAACCGTGGCACCGACACGGCCGGCGCCGACACGCTCCACTGGTGCTACGGCGTGGCCATCCTCGACGGCCGGCTGTTCGTTGCCGACACCGGCAACCGCCGCGTGCTGGTGTGGGACGGCATCCCCGAGCGCCACGGCGCGCCTGCCGATCTCGTGCTCGGCCAGCGCTCGCCGACCGACCGCGACGAGAACGCCGGCGACGCCGCGGGCGCGACCGGGATGCGCTGGCCGCATGGCCTCGCGATCTGGCTCGGCGAGCTGATGATCGCCGACGCCGGCAACAACCGTGTGATGGGCTGGCGCGCGCTGCCGCGGAGCCATGGCCAGCCGTGCGACTACGTGCTCGGCCAGGCCAGCACCGCGGGCGTCGATCACAACCGCGGCGCGTACTACCCGACGGCGGCGACGTTCAACATGCCGTACGGGCTCACGGTGCTCGGCGACCGGCTCGCCGTCGCCGACACGGCGTGCTCGCGGCTGGTCGGGTTCGAGCCCGGGGCGCGCGTCACCGGTGGCGCGGCGAGCCTTCTGTCCGGCCAGCCAAGGTTCTGCGACAAGGGCGACAACCGATGGGGCCGCGCGATGCGGGACAGCGTGTGCTGGCCGTACGCGATCGCCGCGTGCGGCACGACCGCGGTCGTGACCGACAGCGGCAACAACCGGGTGCTGCTGTGGGAGGCCGCGTGACCGTGCACGGCCGCAACCGGACCAGTCATCCCGATGGTCAGGTCCATCGAGAACGGCCGCGCGACGCGACGCATCGGTCGCCTGTCGTGCATGATCGCCCGGCGTTGCCGGGGCAGCCGGCGCGGGACAGCCCGCTCTCGATCGACGTCGCGATCGTGTCGCACGGCGACCGCGCCCGCACGGGCGACCCGCGCAGCGCAGCCGGCGCCCCGTTCGCGATCGAGATCAGGGTCCGCGGGTGCGTCCCGGGCGGCGGGCTGCGCCCGATGGTGTGGCGGTTCGCGCGCGAGCTCGGCGTGACCGGAGAGGTCCTGAACGACGGCGACGGCGTGCTGATCCGGGCCCGCGGCGAGCCCGGGGCGCTCGCCGCCTTCCTGTCCCGGCTCAGCCAGGACCTGCCGCCGCTCGCGCGCGTCGACGCGGTCGAGCCCCGGGCCTTCCTGGGCGCGCCGGCCGGCGATCGTCACGTCGCGGGCGAGCGCGGCTCGCGCCGCAGCCAGATCGCCGCCGACGCCGCGATCTGCGACGCGTGCGCCGCCGACGTCTGCGATCCGTTCGGGCGGCGCTATCGCTATCCGTTCACCGCGTGCCCGCACTGCGGGCCCCGGCTCTCGATCATGACCGGCGTGCCCTACGCCCGTGCCGCGACGACCCTGGCCGGGTTCGCGCTATGCCCGCCGTGCGCCGCCGAGTACGCCGACCCCGGGGACCGCCGGTTTCGCGCCGAGGCCACCGGGTGTCGCGCGTGCGGGCCGCGCGCTCGCCTCGTGCGCTACGACGGCCGCGCCGCGAGCTTCGCGGCGTTCTCGCTGCTCGATGACCCCGACGCGGTCGCGGGCCTGCTCACCGCCGGCGAGATCGTCGCGATCAAGGGGCTCGGCGGCTATCACCTGGCGTGCGACGCGACCCTGCCCGCCGCGGTGGCGCGGCTGCGCGCGGCGACACAGCGCGCAGCCCGCCCGCTCCCGGTCATGGCGCGCTCGCTCGACGTGATCCGGCGCTACTGCGCGGTGGACGCCGCCGAGGCCGCCGCGCTCGCCGGTCCCCAGGCGCCGATCGTGGTGCTCGACGCCGTCGGGCCCGAGGCGCTGCCGGACCTCATCGCCCCGGGGCTCGCGACGCTCGGCTTCCTGTTGCCGACGACGCCGCTGCACCACCTGATCCTGCGCCGGTTCGACCGCCCGGTCGTGATGACCAGCGGCAACCGATCGGGCGAGCCGCAGGCGACCGACGACGCCGACGCGGCGCGCCGGCTCGCCGGGATCGCGACCTACGCGCTGGTCCACGACCGGCCGATCGCGAGCCGGGTCGAGGACTCGGTGGTCCGCCGCGCCGACGGCGCGATCCGCGTGGTCCGCCGCGCCCGCGGGTATTGCCCGGCGTCGATCAAGCTGCCGGCGGGGTTCGCGCGGGCACCCGAGGTGCTGGCGATGGGCGGCGACCGCCACGCGGCGTTCTGCCTGATCCGGCGCGGCGAGGCGATCCTGTCCCAGCACCTCGGCGACCTCGCCGACCCGGCCGCGCTCCACGACTACCGCGCGGAGCTCGCGCGCTACGCGGCGCTGTTCGCGCACACGCCATCGGCGCTCGCGATCGATCGCGACCCCGAGCTGGTCACCAGCGCGCTGGCGCGTGGCCACGCCGCGACCGCCGGGCTGCCGATCGCCGTGGTCCAGCACCACCACGCCAGCGTCGCGGCATGCCTGGCGGAGAACGGCCATGCGCTCGCGGCGCCCCCGGTGCTCGGCGTGGTGCTCGACGGCCTCGGGCTCGGCGACGATGGTGCGCTGTGGGGCGGTGAGTTCCTGCTCGCCGACTACCGCCGGGCCGAGCGGCTCGGCTCGTGCAAGCCGGTCGCGATGCTGGGCGGTGAGCGCGCCGCCCGCGAGCCGTGGCGCAACCTGTACGCGCACCTGGTCGCCGAGCTCGGCTGGCCGGCGCTCACGCTGAGCTTCGCCGAGCTGCCGCTCCACGCCCGGCTCGCCGGCAAGCCGCGCGCGCTGCTCGACGGCATGCTCGCGAGCGGCCGCCAGGCGCCGGTCGCGTCGTCGTGCGGCCGGCTGTTCGAGGCGGTCGCGGCCGCGGTCGGCATCTGCTTCGAGCGCCAGGACTACGACGGCGAGGCGGCGGCGCGGCTCGAGGCCGCGGTCGATCCGCACGCGCTCGACGAGGGCGACGAGCTCGCGTACCCGTTCGCGATCCCGCGGCTGCCGGGCTCGACCATGCCCTACCTCGAGCCGCTCGCGATGTGGAACGCGATCCTCGGCGACCTCGTGCGCGCCACGCCGGTGGGCGTGATCGCGGCCAGGTTCCACCGCGGCCTGGCGCGCGCGGTCGCGCAGATGGTCAGCAAGCTGGCGCGCGCCGGCGACGGCCGCCGGTTCGACACCGTCGCGCTGTCGGGCAGCTGCTTCCACAACCGCATCCTGCTCGAGCAGTGCGCGCGCCGGCTGCGCGGCGACGGCTTCGTGGTCCTGTCACACGCCCAGGTCCCGTCCGGCGACGGCGGCCTGGCGCTCGGTCAGGCGGCGATCTGCGCCGCGCGTCAGCTCGACGGAGGCCCGTCATGTGCCTAGCCATCCCCGGACAGATCGTCGCGATCGACGACGCGACCCGCAAGCTCGCCGTCGTCGACGTCGGCGGCGTCCGGCGCCAGATCAACATCGCCTGCGTGGTCGACGCCGCGCACACCGTCGAGAGCTGCGTCGGCGACTGGGTCCTGGTCCACGTCGGCTTCGCGATGACCCGGATCGACGAGGCCCAGGCCGCGGCGACGCTCCAGGTCCTGCGCGAGCTGGGCGAGGCCCAGGCCGTTCTCGAGGCGCTGCGCGCCGCGCCCGGCGAGGGCGCCTGACGTGCCGGCCGGACGCGGGCGCCGGCCCGGCTTGCTCGATCGCGGCCCGGCCGCGCGGAGGCTCCTGCCATGAGGTACATCGACGAGTTTCGCGATCGTGACAAGGCGGCGTCGCTGGTCACCGAGATCGCGCGCGTGGTCGCGCGGATCCCGCTCGCGCGCGCGCGGCCGCTCCAGCTCATGGAGGTGTGCGGCGGTCACACCCACTCGATCTTCCGCTACGGGATCGAGGGCCTCCTGCCGGACGGCCTCGAGCTGGTCCACGGACCGGGCTGTCCGGTGTGCGTGCTGCCGATGGGACGGGTCGACGACTGCATCGCGATCGCCGAGCACCCCGGCGTGATGTTCACGACCTTCGGCGACGCGATGCGCGTCCCGGGCTCGCGCAAGAGCCTGCTCCAGGCCAAGGCCGACGGGCTCGACGTCCGCGTCGTGTACTCGCCGATGGACGCGCTCGCGCTGGCGCGCAACCACCCGGACCGCGAGGTCGTGTTCTTCGGCCTGGGGTTCGAGACCACGATGCCATCGACCGCGCTCACCATCCTCGCGGCGGCCGGCGAGGCCACCCGCAACTTCTCCGTGTTCTGCAACCACATCACGATCGTCCCGACGCTCAAGGCGATCCTGGACAGTCCGGACCTCCAGCTCGACGGCTTCCTCGG